>Ga0307428_1000508_pt1 | contig 24576 bp, 22 predicted proteins | sample SalMarWE160240MG_FD_202161 | JGI IMG/M metagenome (GOLD analysis project Ga0307428, IMG submission 202161) | Salt marsh sediment microbial communities from the Plum Island Ecosystem LTER, Massachusetts, United States - WE1603-240 | ecosystem: Environmental > Aquatic > Marine > Intertidal zone >...
TCTTGAAGGAGTCAACAACAAGATCAAAACCCTCAAACGGCAAGCCTATGGGTACCGAGACATCGACTTTTTCAAACTCAGAATCCTTGGGCTCCACGAGGCAAAGTACGCATTAGTCGGATGAACCGTAGTTGTGATGAAGGGTGGCATGGGACAGAAACAGCGTCGGCTCTTGGCCGAGAAGTTGTTAAGCATTTCTGATGATGAGCAAAGAGTGATCATTGCCACCGGCCGCTATCTGGGTGAGGGGTTCGACGATGCACGCTTGGATACCCTGTTTCTCACTCTTCCTGTATCGTGGCGCGGAACACTGACCCAGTATGCTGGACGCCTTCATCGCTTGCACGACATGAAAAAAGAAGTGGTCATATACGACTACGCGGACCTGGAGGTTCCGATGCTCGCCAGAATGTATCAACGACGCTGCAGTGGGTATAGGGCGATCGGCTATGAAATCACGGAGTAGATGAACATGGGTCTTTGACGGGCACCTCCAGTTTCCATGATGGGGTCAGCCTCATCAGCCATTCCGGGGTTCTTTAGTGTCCAGCCCTAGTTTCCTGTCCCTTCTCCGCATAAGTCAAGAAAAAGACCGTATCTGTCAGCCATCTCCGGAAGGAGTCGTTATCGCTGAACTGCTTAAATAACTCGGTATCGTCCTTCAGTAGCGAGGTCATGACGCGCCGCAGTGCCTCATCATGCTCAATGCGTGCGTTCTGCTTGTCGGAGTTCCTGATAGCGTTGCGATAGGCAGCATCCGCCGAGACACGAGCCGGGATCTCCTCGGTGATCAGCTTGTGGACACGATCCGTGTCGGTCCAGTCGATGTTCCCGAACTGATCGTTGAATGCACGGATGATGTTGCTCAGCCGTTCTAACTCGGGTTCCGGCCTCCCGGTGCCTTCGCTTGTTGGAACCGGGCCGATCTCCGCATCCTCGTCCGCCAATTGAATCCGGACGGCTGCCTGCTTTTCGACGCGGTAGCTGTCCATATCGATCGCTTCGAGGATGCCTCTCGATAGGTCTTCTTCGACAGGCGCAGGGAGCTTCGGGATGAGAAAATTGAGGAAGATCGACAGCTTCTCCCAATCGGCGTTCACGTACGGAAGAATCGACGCAAGGAAGCTGTACGTCCGCACGAACGTCTTCGCCCTCCCCTTGAACACAACTTGCTGATCTTCGTCCAAACTCTCCTTGTATGCAGCGACGCAGGCGTCGAGGATCGGATCCAGCTGCTCCCGCCCGACTCCTTCCAGATAGAGCCGCACCAGGTTATCAACCTGCTCGGGACCATAGACCTGCAAACTGTCCAGTTCGCCCGTCAAATCGTGCAGCTTGTTCGGATCCGTCTCCTCGCTGAGAATCGTTGTCCGGTAATAGTCGGAGAATGCCGCCTGAATCATGTCAGCATCGTTCATGAAGTCGAGCACGAAGACGTCGTGTTTCTTCGGATGCGCCCGGTTGAGCCGAGACAACGTCTGCACTGCCTTGATTCCGGATAGCGGCTTGTCGACATACATCGTGTGCAGCAGCGGCTCATCGTAGCCAGTCTGGAACTTATCGGCGCAGACGAGGAAGCGGTACGGCTCCTGTTGAATCTTGTCGGCGATCCGGCTGCTAGGAAAGCCGTTGAGAGATGCCTCAGTCATCTTGGTTCCGCCGTACTCGTGCTCCCCCGAGAACGCCACAATTGCCTGGAACGCGCTCTTCGATTCTTGGAGGTAGTCACGGATCGCGTGAAAGTATTGAATTGCCCGCTCGATCCTACTAGTAACGACCATCGCCCGTGCCTCCCCACCGATCTTCCCTAGTCCGACCACCTGCTCGTGGTAGTGATCGACGATGATTTCGGCCTTGAGCCGAATCGCGTGATCGTTCGACTCCACGTAGCGACGCAGCTTCTTGCGCGCCTTCTTCGTGTCGTACTCCGGATCGCCCTCCACTGTCTTGATTAAGCGGTAGTAGCTGTGCACTGGAGTGTAGTTGGCCAGTACGTCGAGGATGAAGCCCTCCTGAATCGCCTGTTTCATCGTGTAACTGTGGAACGGAACGTGGCGCACCTTGCCCTCGACGGCAGGAACTGGCTCTCCGAAGATCTCCAGCGTCTTGTTTTTTGGAGTAGCCGTGAACGCGAAGTAGCTCGCATTTGTGAGCATCTTCCGCCCTTCCATGATCTTGTTGATCTTGTCCTCGAACGTCTCGACTTCAACCTCGCCTGCCATGCCGGAGAGAGCCATGCTCATCTTCGCAGAGGTCTGCCCACCCTGACTGGAATGTGCTTCGTCGATGATGATTGCGAATGTCCTTCCCGCTTGATCGGTCTGGATCTCGTTGTAGATGAACGGGAACTTCTGCACCGTGGTGATGATGATCTTCTTCCCACCCTCGATGAATCGACGTAAGTCGCCTGAGTGCTCCGCATGTCCGACCGTTGCACTCACCTGCGAGTACTGCTTGATCGTGTCGCGAATCTGTCGATCAAGGATGATGCGGTCGGTCACGACGATGATCGAATCGAACACATACTGTTCGTCCTTGCTCAGACCGATCAGCTGATGCGCCAGCCAAGCGATAGAGTTCGACTTCCCGCTTCCCGCCGAATGCTGAATCAGGTAGCGCTTGCCCACCCCATGCTCGGCTACATCGGCCAGGAGCTTGCGCACGACATCGAGTTGGTGGTAGCGGGGGAAGATCTGCTCGCGTCTCTTTTTTCCCGTCTTCTCGTCGCGCTTCTCGACGATCTGGGCGTAGTTTTCCATGATGTTCGTCAGGCTTTGCGGCTCAAGGACTTCTTTCAAAAGGTAGTCGGTCTTGAGCCCGTTCGGGTTCGGCGGATTCCCCGCTCCATCCTTGTACCCCTTGTTGAACGGAAGGAACCATGAGCCTTTGCCTTTGAGATGGGTACACATCCGGACCTCAGCGTCATCCACGGCGAAGTGAACGGCACAACGACCGAACTGGAACAACAGCTCCCGTGGATCACGATCGCGCCGGTACTGCTGCACCGCATCATCCACCGTCTGCTTGGTCAACGAGTTCTTCAGCTCGAACGTCGCGACAGGCAGCCCGTTGATGAACAGACAGAGATCGACCGCCAGCTGCGTCTCGTCACGGCTGTAGCGAAGCTGCCGCGTGATCGAGAATCGGTTCGCCTCGTATCGCTCTACGGCCTTCGGATTGTCAGGCGATGGGGTACCGTAGAACAGTTCGATCGAGTGCGGACCATGCTTGATCCCGTTTCGTAACACGTCGATTACGCCGCGTTTGGTGACCTCGCCTTGGAGTCGGGCAAGGAAACTTCGCCGTGTCGGGCCATCGTTCTCCAAATCGAGTGCTTCAAGCACAATCGGCTGTGTCGCTGAGAGGAATTCTCGCAGGTGATGGAGATCGACCCCGTACTGACGATCGTAGTCGTGCGGAAACCCCAGCTTGTAGCCCAATCCACCGTACCGTTCAGGAGAATAGGCCGTGTGATCGTCACCGCCGAGGCCTGCGCCGAGCGGAAGTCCGGTCAGTGCCGAGACAATCAGATTCTCCAGTCCTCGTTCGCTCGTGTCGGTGGTCATGGAACTCCTTTGCTCACGCTACATGCGCGGGAAGGTTCATTCTCCGAGGTGTTTTTGATAAAGTCGTTTTGATAACTCCGCCTTCGCTCCGCTATCTATCAAAGCGAAATACTCCCATCAGCCTCCAATCCAGTTGACCATCCTCCGATTCGCAAGCCAGCGCCAAGCGATACTCCGCTTCCAGCCCGAGCCAGATATTGGCTGGCACACCGACGGTCTTTTCCAACCGCGTCGCCGTGTTCGGTGTCATTGCTTCTGTTCCCTGGAAGAGTGAACTCACCTTGGTAGCAGGCTGGCCCATCCGCCGCACCAACTCATCTTTGGTCATTCCGAGTTCGCTGATGACCTCCTCTAGGTACTCGCCCGGCGGGACGGCGAGATCGGAATGAAGTTTCTGTTCAGGCGTCATAGTGCTTGCCCACCTCCTCGATGACCAACCCCGATCAAATGACCGTCAAATACGCAGCCACTTCGTAACATACTGATAAACGCGAACATAATCGATCTTTGTCATCCCTTGACATCGGCTCCCATCAAATGGCCATCAAATGAGCGCCAGAGCACCCCCTTCCCCCGGTCAGAATCTTGCTCCCAGCACTCTCAACATTTGATATGCGTTCACCCATTCTACGTCAAAACGCTTGCAAACGTTAGGTATCTTAGGTTTCTCGGAATACTCGTTAACCAAGGTTTCGTGGGTGACGACAATAGCGTTATCCGCCTTTGCATGAGCGATCACCCAAGCATCGGCTCCAGCAAGAAACTTCTGCGCCTGGTGTTCAGGGTATTGCGTATGTACGTAGGCAGCGATCTGATTGAAGAGCCCTTGAACGTGTGCGGAAGGTTCCACGAACAGACGGGTGCCTTTACGTGCCTTCGCCCAGTCAGCAAGTTCGTCATTCCCTGTCGCCAACTCTTCATAAACCATTGTGGAACTGCAAATTACACCAGCTTTAGCTTGGCTATCCAACAGCCTCCAGAATGAAGGTGCGATATCCATACCATATGGGCCGTTCTTAGCTTCGATGAATACATTAGCATCCAGGCAGTAACGGCACATTGTCAGCTACCGACCTTCCATCCTCTCTCGCAGGCCCTCTAGTGTTTTCACTTTGACACCAAGGAAACTGGCCGCGTCCCGATACAACAGTTGCCCTTCAAATGTTGCAGAAACGATAGCCTGCGTGAGGCGCTTGCTGTTTCGAGTCCAGTAAGTTGCGTATGGATCCCCGCCACTGCTCTCTTTAACCGGTTGCTGTTTTTCTAATTCCAGGTGGTATTGCTTGAAGAACCTGTCTCGACTTATCCGTCCTAATTCCAGAGCGCGGCGCAAGACAACCACCGAACTTACTTTGTAGTACCTAGTTATTTCAGCAATATTCTCTTCTAAGTTTTGGTGATTATTCCACCTTTGCAGAAAACCTGTCTGCGGTGTCAGGATTTCTGCAGCAACTTGGTTACAGAACTTCTCGACTTGGTCCTCCTCTAGAGAACTGTATGCTAAATCGGGACTGGAAATGGCGCTTTCGCCGATCCACAAATGAACCAATTCGTGAGCCAACGTAAAGATTTGAGCTGCCTTAGCATCTCTGCTGTTAATGAACACCACAGGGGCCAGGCGGTCGCTGAGGGCGAACCCCCGAAATTCTCCAACAGAGAGTGGCCGGAAATTATTGTTCTTTACCACGCTGTTTCGCATTACCAATATTCCAGCAGATTCTGCTTTCTCTGTGAGCAGGGTTAGAAAATCCTGCCAGTTTCGCGCACCGTGCCGTAACTTATCATCGACTCCCAACGTGGAGCATATGTCTTTAGCGACTCTCACAACAGAATCATCCACAGAATAGCGGCCGATGAAAGAAAGCGGCGCAGATCCTTCCCGGTGGAGGTATTCGCGGTACCAGTCCTGCTTTCGCAGTGCATCATTCAACGTGTCAAGGAAATCAACGCTCAGTTGGAGGTATCTTTCATCACGAATCGTCCTAAGATCTGGTATTGCCGGCGTCTCATCGGGCGGTTCCGATAAGAATAAGTAACCAAATGGAATGCGTAGAGTCCGGGCAAGCACCTGGGCCTGTCGAAAGGTTGGATATGCCTTACCCAACTCCCACAATGCAAATTTCTCCGGCTTGACTGGGAGCTTTCTTGCCACATACTCCGGTGGCCATTGTAGACGCTCGCGTGCCCAGCGCAGCATAGCTGGATGGATCAAAGCCTGCGTCATGGCACTCTAACCTCCCTCTGGCGCGGTATCATCACTCTCTTTTACCACATTATAACCCCGTACGTCGAGCTTGCCGGTGACGACGTCAGCGATGAGGCGCGTGCGGAATTCGCGGATGAGTTCGATCTCTCGTCGGGCGCGGTCAATGGCAATGTCGATCTTTTCTGCCGCAACATTAATTCCCTGAACAATATTGCTTTGTTCTTTCTTCGGAGGGACAGGCAATTTGATGATGCCAAAGCGGTCTGTGTACAGTCGCATGAATCCCGCCGAACCTGTACCGAGTCCCTTGGATTCGATCCGGAATACCGCTCTGATGGGCCGTGTCTTGAACAACCTCAAATAGTATTCTGCATCCACCGTTTGACTTAGTTCAAAGACCGCATAATCCGGACTTACAAGTCCAGTGCGGCCCGCCAGCCCGAACATTCCGATTGCCGCACGCATCCTGTTCATTACCACTTGGCCAGGTTCAACCTTCTTGAACCCAATCAACGAATCCGCGGAGATTGGAACTGTGGAAACCTCGGTATGCGGTACAAGTCCTTGGTACATTCGCAACGAGAGGAGTACTTCGGTACCGGTGGTGGTGCGGCAATCAACCTCTGTGAATAGCTGTTTTGTTCTCAACACCTCCCAATGCGTCGGCACCTGCCCCAGCCACTTGATGCCGGAGGGTTTGACGGGAACATCGGGATCGAGGCCGCGGGTGACGGCTCGGCGGATGATCGCTTGCTTCTGCTCCTCCAACAGCCCGATCAGCTTCTGTTTGGCCCCCACATACCGCTGCACCCGCCGGTTCGCGTGGTCGAGGAAGCGGACGATGGCGGCTTGTTCGGGGAGGGGTGGCAGGCACCCGTAGATCATCTTGAAGTGCTCGGGCCGTAGGCTCCACATGTCGGAAGTGATACCGTAGGACCATCGCTCGGCTTCCTTTGCAAAAGCGGGCATCCTCAACAAGTAGTGGAAATACCGTGAGTTGCCACCAGTGCGAGGCCGTTGTACGACGTAGGCCGGACTGATGATCCCTCGGTAGTCGGAAACGCCGACTGCACCCTGCCAGGCTCGCATTTTGTTGTAGGCGATGTCTCCGGGCTGGACGAGCTTGTAGTTGGACCTGTCCAGGTTCGAGCTGTCCTTCTTCGAGGTGACTTCCAATAGGGCTGCCTGCTTGATGACGCCTTTCTTGATAGTAACGGAGAGCATTTGTTCGTCTGGGTAATCGCGTTCCTTGATCTCATCAAAGAGTGCACGGTTCGGCACCACTTCCCAATGCTCCGGCACCTCCCCCAGCCACTCTACGCCGGAGTCCTTCATCGCGGGATAGGGTTTGAGCTTCATAGCCAACGTCATCGCTTCAACACCTGCTCGAACCAGGCAATGGCGGCCTCGCCATCCTTCCGTGTTATTTCATCGACCGCACGGCTATGGCGAATGCTGTTCCGCAGGTTCGCCAACTGCCCAAACCGCTGGGCAAGACTCTCCTTGCTCCCGAATCGTTCCACGAATCGATCCCACAACGCCTTGCTCACGATCGTCTGCTCCAACTCACGCAGATCGCTGAATTCGAGAGCGCCTGACAGCGTCTGGTGCTGGTTCGGGTCGAGCGCCGGATTCTTCCACGCCGCGCTCTGCAGACGCTCGCGGATCTTCTGGGCCACGTAGTCGGGCAGAAGGGAGGAATCCTCCTTAAGTGTTTCGGCAATCACGAAGCGGAGTTCCAGCTCGGCAGCCTCCAGTTGCGCGTCCAGTTCACGGATCGCAGGAGGCAGGTCCAATCGCTCTTTGATGAGAAGGCTCTCGATGGCTTCCTGGATGGTGCGTTGCCGTTCGAGGATGAAGGCTTCGAAATCCTCATCGCTGAAGGGTTCGCGAAGAAGGATGTCGAGAGCCACAGAAGAGACGAAGTGAGATTCGAGCACGGCTAACGTCCGCTCTCTTCCGTTCTCCTCGATCATCTCACGCAGGTACTGATTCGGCAGTCGATCATTGATGACGTGCCGGTTTGTCGCAGCCGTCAGAGGCGTTCTATTCAGGATCGTGTCAATGGCGCTCCCGCTTAGGTTCTTCACTCCCCAAGCCTTCGGGACGATGTGGTGATCGTCGAGATCGCCGTACTGCGGCACGGTACCTGTCATCCAGTCCCGCGCACCCTGCAGGACAAGAAGGTTGAAGACTCCGTTGTAAACGGACGATCCGCGCTTGGTCTCGCGGCGGAAGTCCAGGTTTCGGAAGCGCCCCTTGAACTCGCTGATGATGGCTGGAGCCGCCGCGTCGTTCGTGAACCATTCGCGAACATCAAGGAAGTCACGCGCACTTGTCGACTCAACAGACCCGGAGTAGCGATTGGTGAAGACGCTCGCCCAATACCAGTACCGGATCTTCCGTTGAGCATCGAGCTGGCGCTTGGGTTCCAGCCTACGGGCTTCGGTTTGCAGTGCGGAGAACACGGGCAGAATCGAGACATACGGCAAGTAGTCCGATGAGATCGCACCGAACTCCTGGGGATGACGCAAGAGGTTGATCGCAGTTTCCAGTGCGTCGACGGCCTCGCTCCACCGGGTCTCGAAATCTCTGACATCCGGGACGAGGATTTCTTGATGTCGAGTTCCGTCTGGATCTCGAATGGTCCGTTCCTGCCCCGGAAGGAGGTAGTAGAGGTACTTGGGGGAGCAGTAGGCCTGTCGGAGAATCGACATGACCTGAAGAACGTAGACATCCATCCGCTCAGTGTCGACGAAGTTCAGGCGAGGCAAAGCCTCGCGGAACATGTACTTCAACTGAAGGCCCTTGGGCTTGAGCATCGCGTTGATGAGATCGAACACATCGAGGCGAACGCCCTTGCTATTCGCCTGGGTGAAGATATCGCAGACCTTCCCAACCTCAAGATCCTCGTCCAGCTCGACGTAGACGATCTGGTACTGATCCATGATGCTCTTGAGGTGTTGACCAAATTCGCGCGCGTTCTCGGCGTGCCGTGCCGCCTCCTCGGCCTCATGCGCATCGACGTGCCCGCCTGCTCGCTCCTCCCAATACTTCTCGTATCCCTTTGCCCAGTCGGAGAGCGCCCAACCTCGTTGACCCACGACGGCAAGAGGGAAGATGTGCCTCGAGTACTGCTCTTCGCTGTTGTCGAGGATCTTCGCCCAGCCTTTGGCCCACTCGTAGTGGAATGCGTCCTCGTAGGCCTCCTCCATGAAGCGATCGACTCGGATGTAGAAGAGGAACCGATTCACCCGATTGGGAAGCGATACGTCGGGGGCGAAAAAGGTGTAGTGCATGGCCGTCAGACGCTGCTGCCCATCGAGCACAATCTGTGCGCGCTTGCCCTCATCAAGGTACCCGTAGATGGGTTCGCAAGAGAGAGCATCGAAACTATCCTCTCTTCCCTTCCATAGCAGGAGGCTGCCGATGTAGTAGTCGAGGAAGATCGATCGCATCAGTTCGTTGATGTCCCACGGCTTCCACTCAAACTCACGCTGAAAATCGGGAATGACGAAACGACCTTCGCCAATCCAGTCGACGAGGCCGGTTAGGCTAACATGATCTGGTTTTTGTGCTCCCTTCACGTTGTCCCTCCCAATATCTCATCCAGCAATCCTTCGGTTTCCTTCTCCACCGCCAAGATGTCAGCACGGATCTCTTCGAGGCTGCGCATAGGTTGGGGTTTGTAGAAGTAGCGAGTGAAACTGATTTCGTAGCCGATCTTGACGCTGTCCGTGACGATCCAGGCGTCTGAAGCGTAGGGCAATACCTCGCGCTGGATAAATGCTTCGATGCCGCCTCCTTCCAGCAGTGAAACCTGTTCAGTGTCGCGCAGATCGGTGTCGGGCTCGTACTCGACGACGACGGACTTTCCGTCAATGGTTGCTTCGAACAGGCCACGTAGCGGATCGGTTTCCGTCCCTCTCTTGTGAATCTTCTTGATGATCGGCAGTGCGGCTTCGGAGCGTTCGGCGGTCTCTCCAAGGTGCTTGATCTCGGCCGCCTTGTACGCGCGATCTGGATCGGCTCCCACTAAGCGAAGCGGACGCTCCACAGTGACCTTCCAATAGCCGAAAGCTTCGTTGGGGAAGATCTTCGACTGCTCGGTCTCCTCAAAGTCAAGAAAGACGTCGCAGATACGCTGGATGTCGGCTTCCGACAGCTCGCAATTCTTCTTGCCGAGGTTCTTCCGGAGTGGCTTGAACCACTTCGTCGCATCGATCAGCTGAACCTTGCCGCGCCGATGTTCGGGTTTGCGATTGCTCACCACCCAGATGTAGGTGGCGATCCCGGTGTTATAGAACATGTTGAGCGGCAGCGCGACGATCGCTTCCAGCCAGTCGTTCTCGATGATCCAGCGGCGGATGTTGCTCTCACCCTGACCGGCGTCGCCGGTAAACAGGGATGAGCCGTTGTGAACCTCGGCGATGCGGCTTCCGAGCGGCGAGTTGTGCTTCATCTTCGAGAGCATGTTGGCGAGGAACAGCATCTGGCCGTCGCTCGACCTGGTGATTAGCGAGTATTCCGGGTCGCCGGCGTGGGTGATCTTGAAGCGAGGATCAGTCATCCCCTTCTTCCCGCCCATCCGTTCAAGGTCGCTCTTCCAGCTCTTCCCGTACGGCGGATTGGAGAGCATGAAGTCGAATTCCCGTGCTCGGAAGGCATCATTGGAGAGCGTGGAGTACTCCGGCCCACCGATGATGTTGTCGGCCGCATCCCCCTCACCCTTGAGTAGAAGGTCGGCCTTGCAGATCGCGTACGTCTCCGGGTTGATCTCCTGGCCGTAGAGGTGTGTCGCCACTTCCTTCCCATGCTCTTCGGCCAACTGCTTCAGAGTCTCCTCCGCAACCGTGAGCATCCCGCCGGTTCCACACGCGCCGTCGTACAGAAGGTACGTTCCTGATTTAATCTTGTCAGCAATGGGAAGGAAGATGAGCTTTGCCATCAGCTTGACGGCATCGCGTGGAGTCCAGTGCTCGCCGGCTTCCTCGTTGTTCTCCTCGTTGAAGCGACGAACAAGTTCCTCGAAGATCGTTCCCATCGCATGGTTGTCGAGACCGGAATGGCGTTCGGAACTATCGCCATTCAGCACGGGCTTAGGGCTCAAGTTGATCGCGGGATCGAGGAACTTCTCAATCAGCGTCCCAAGGACATCCGCCTTAGAGAGCCTGGGAATCTGGTGCCGGAAATCGAAGTTGTCGAGGATCTCCTGCACATTGGGCGAGAAGCCGTCGAGATAAGCCTCGAAATCTGCCTTCAGTTGCTGCTGGCTTGCTCGGGCGCGCAGATCGCGGAGCCTGAACTTGGATGTGTTGTAGAAGTCCTGTCCCGCTGCCTGACGGAGTGCGGCGTCCTGATTTGTAATCCCTGCCTTGTCGAGCGATGCCTTCATGTCGAGTACAGCTTGCTTCGTCGGTTCCAGGACCGCGTCCAAACGGCGGAGGACCGTCATCGGCAGAATCACATCGCGATACTTGCCGCGAACATAGAGGTCACGCAGCACATCATCTGCGACGCTCCAGATGAAGTTCGCGATCATATTGTGTTGCGCTTGATCCATTCGTTACCCCTTAATCACGCATATCTTATCCGCTGTCTGCCACAGTTCCTCCGCAGAGCCGAGAGCTTTGAAGAACGGATTGATCAGTTTGGCGACTTCTTTCGGTGCGGGCATTCCTCCCCGTTTCTTCAGCGTTATTGCTGCACAGCTCATAGTTTATGCTGTTTCACATTGCCGGACAACTAACGGCAACAACCAAGGCCGGGAGTCTTTCCCGTCCACTGGGGCCCAAAGCGCTCTTTACTCGACGGTGACGGTCTTTGCCAGGTTTCGCGGCTGGTCGACATCGGTCCCCCGCAGGACGGCGATGTGGTAAGCGAGGAGCTGCAGGGGAACGGTGTACAGGATCGGCAGGCACAGTGGAGAGACTTCAGGGAGGGGAAAGATCTGATCGGCGAGGGGGGCGAGCCGCGGGTCGTCTGGTCGATCGGTGAGTGCAATGACGATCCCCTTTCGCGCTTTGACCTCCTGAATGTTGGAAAGAACCTTGTCGTAGGCAATGTGGCGGGAGAGGAGGACGACGACCGGCATCTTCTCGTCGATCAGGGCAATCGGGCCGTGCTTCATCTCCCCGGCCGGGTACCCCTCGGCGTGGATGTAGGAGATCTCCTTCAGCTTGAGCGCCCCTTCGAGGGCGATCGGGTAGAGGGGGCCGCGGGCGAGGAAGAGAAAGTCCGTCGCGTGGTGGAACCTCTCGGCAAGGGGGAGGATCCTCTTTTCGTGGGCGAGGATCTGCGCAATCTGGCCGGGGAGGAGAGTGAGGCCAGCCAGTTCCTCCTTCATAGTCTCGTCTGATATCGTGCCGCGCCGTTCGGCGAGGAAGAGGCCGAGGAGGGTGAGTGCAGAGACTTGGGCGGAGAAGGTCTTTGTCGCGGCGACCCCGATCTCGATCCCGGCGCGGGTGTATACGACACCGTCGGATTCCCTCTCGATCGCCGAGTGGAGCGAGTTGACGAGCGCGATTACCGCGGCTCCCTTCTCTTTAGCGCGGCGCACGGCCATCAGGGTATCGAGTGTCTCCCCGGATTGGGAGACGGCGACGACGAGGGTGCGTGGGGTGATCTGCATCTCACGGAGGCGGAACTCCGAGGCGATCACCGCCTGTACAGGAACCGGGAGGACGCGCTCCCAGAGATATTCCGCCACCAGGCCGGCGTGGTATGCGGTCCCGCAGGCGATCAGATACACGTGGTCAAAATCTGTCTTCAGCTGGCCGAGGTTGGGAAGGCTTATCGTTCCCTCCTTGGGGTTGATCTTCTCCCGAATCGTCTCTCCAACGGCGCGTGGCTGCTCGTGGATCTCCTTTAGCATGAAGTGTTTGTATCCACCCTTCTGAATCGAGAAGGGATCCATAGTCACCGGTTGCAGCGGGCGCGTGACCTCCTTCCCCGCGAGGTCGACGACGCGGAATCCCTGTGGGGTCAGCTCTGCCAGCTCGTTGTCGGCCAGGAAGAGGACCTGGGACGTCTTCCCAGCGATGGCAGGAATGTCCGAGCAGGCGAAGGTTCCGGTTTCTCCCTTCCCTATCACGAGTGGACTTCCACGCCGGGCGACGATGATCCGCTCCGGATCGTCCTCGGAGAGAACGGCGATGGCGAATGCCCCTTGCGCTTCGCGCGCGGCCGCTACGGTCGCTGCGAGGAGGTCCCCGTCATAGTGTTCCTCGATCAGGTGGGCGAGGACCTCGGTGTCGGTCTGGGAGCGAAAACGGTGCCCGGATGAGATTAATTTCTCCTTGAGGTCGAGGAAGTTCTCGATGATACCGTTGTGGATCACGGCGATCTTCCCGCGGCAGTCGAGATGGGGGTGAGCGTTCTCCTCGTTGGGAACCCCGTGGGTTGCCCAGCGGGTGTGTCCGATTCCGATCCTTGCGGTGAGCGTCTGGGGAACCTCTTTCTCCAGGTCCCCCACTCTTCCCGCCCGGCGGAAGAGCGTCATCTTTCCGCCCTCCAAGACGGCGATTCCTGCCGAATCGTACCCTCGGTACTCCAGCCGCTTGAGCCCGCTAAACAGGAGGGGGGCAGCCTGTTCACACCCTACGTACCCGATGATCCCGCACATACAATCACCTCTGTGAAAGAGAAGTGTAGCCTCCTTCTGGAAGAATGCCAATGGGGTATTGTCTCGCGAGGGGGCTCTTGCTATAATGGGACGCCAACGATCGTTTAGGAAGGCTTTGAAGGAGAGGAGCGATGCGCGAGGCGGAAATCAAGGCACTATTAGTTGATCCATTCAATAATGCGCCGGTCATCTTGCTGAAGGATCGGCATTCAAGCAAGGCGATGCCTATCTGGATCGGGGAATCCGAGGCGATGTCAATCGCCTTTGGCCTGCAGAACAACCACTTTCCGAGGCCGCTCTCCCACGATCTGATGAAGGAGATCGTCGATAACCTCGGTGGGAAAGTGGAGAAGGTTGTGATCAGCGGACTGGAGGAGGGAACGTACTACGCATCTATCTTTCTCCAGAACGCAAGCGGAGAGACGGTGGAGGTAGATGCACGCCCCTCCGATTCTCTGGCTCTTGCCCTACGTATGGGAAGCCCGATCTTCATCGAGGATGAGGTCTTCGAGGCCTCGGCGATCGAGTCTCCGTTTGCAGAGGAAGAGGCGTTTCAGGGTTTCGTCGATTCCAAGATGAGCTTAAGGGAGTTCAAGAAGCTCATCACCTGATCCCTAAATCAGCCGCGGATGGTCTCGGCCGTACGCGGAAGAATGAGGAGTTCTTCCGGGGTCAGTCCCTGATCGATGAGGATATGGGGCGCGTAGATGCTTGTGGTTCGTTTCCCATCGACGAAGATGACGATCTGCTTGATGAGATAGGTCTCTCGATCGATCCAGAGCATGCGCGTGAGAAGACCGGTCTTTGCGTCGTATACTTTAAGGATGTACCCCCCGGGAATCGTGGTCTCCAAAGGATCATCTGTGATTCCGGAGAAACCCACTTCGAGATCGTGTTCAGCCCCCTCTGTCCTTTCGTCTATTACAGGGCAGAATTGGGAGAGATCCTCCTGCGATTGTTGAGCGGCAAACCCCTCTTCGAGACCGATCCCGCATGGGAAGAGTGTCGTATCGAAGTGGGGGATATTCTGCGAGACCTGGAGGGTCACCTTTCCCTTCTTCCATTCATCTTCCAGTTGTCTGATGTCGAAGTTTGCCACTCCCAATGCGGAGAGAGGGAATCTCACCCAGCGCTTGATCACCGTGACGTTCTCCTGCGGAAGGTAGTGGGAGAGAAGATCTCGATCGACGGTGTACACCTCATCCTTGACCTTGTCGGGTGAGAGGTAACGTACCCGCAGGGTCGGGTCCGGCCCGTTTATATACCACACGCGCATGCTGATCGTTCGATCCTCCTCCCCGCTCTGTCTGACATCGACCACGGTCTCCAGGTCCTTGATACGCTCGAATGAGGTCTTCACGCGCCATATCAGGCCACCTGGCTCCATCGGGTTGTTCTGCCCTAGATAATACTGTTCCACGGCAACGACGGTGATGACTAGGCTGATAAAGAGACCGATCCCAAGGAGGATCAGGTTTTGACTGTTCATTGCAAACGATTATAATCGCCTTGGTAACCGTGTTCAATTGGTGGTGTCAAGGAAGGAGGGCGACGATGTTGGATCTGATTGATCGGCTACGGCGGGTGCAGGATGCACCGGTCGATGGGAAGACGGTGTTGGTGCGAGTGGATTATAATGTTCCCCTGGCAGACGGCGAGGTGGCGGATGATGCGCGGATCAAGGCTTCTCTGCCTACCCTGAACTATCTCTTGGAGCACGCAGCAAAACCGGTTCTCTTGACGCACCTCGGTCGCCCGGAGGGGAAAGTGGTCCCCGCCCTCCGCCTCGATCCTGTAGCCGCACACCTACAGACCCTCCTCGGCCACCCGGTGCACAAGCTCGATGACTGTGTGGGAGAGGAAGTCAAGGAGGCGATCGAACAGGGTGAGGAAGGGTCTGTCTTCCTACTTGAGAACGTACGCTTCCACTCAGAGGAGGTGGCGGACGAGGCTCTCTTTGCCCGCCGTTTGGCGGAGCTTGGGAATCTCTACATCAACGATGCCTTCGCTACCCTCCACCGTGCGCATGCCTCCACATTGGGAATCTGCGATTACCTCCCATCCTACGCCGGGCTGCTTGTCCAGCGTGAGATCGAGGCCCTGTCGCACCTCATCGACAATCCAACGCGTCCCTACTTGGCGATCATTGGGGGGAAGAAGGCTCGGAGCAAGCTCGGGGCGTTGCGTGATTTTCTCGATCAGGTCAATGCGATCCTGATCGGCGGTGGGGTAGCGTTTACCTTCCTCCGTGCCCAGGGGATACAGGTAGGAAATTCCTTGGTCGATGAATCGCTTTTGGGTGAGATCACAAAATTGATCAAGGCCGCCGCTGAGAAGGGGGTTACAATCCATCTCCCGCGTGATGTGGTGGTCGCCCCGGAGTTGAGTGCTGAGGCGCAGACAAAGGTTTGCCCGACGACGGATATTCCTTCCGGATGGATGGGGCTCGATATCGGTCCGGAGACGATCGGTGAGTTTCGAGATCAGATCTCCGTGGCGAAGACGATCGTCTGGGCCGGTCCGATGGGGGCGTTCGAGATAGAGCCGTTCTCTCACGGGACAGTAGAGATCGCCGCTGCCCTCGCCGGCGCGGACGCGTTTACCGTGGTAGGAGGAGGAGAGACCGGCGAAGCGGTGACGAAATCCGGGTATGCTGAAGGGATCTCCTACATATCCACCGGCGGCGGGGCCTGCCTCGCCCTCTTGCGCGGGAAGTCGCTCCCTGCGCTTCAAGTGCTCTTGGCTTGAGGTTGTTCTCACTTTTGTTTCATGGTAGAATGAAACGGATTGCGGGCATAGCTCAGTGGTAGAGCATCAGCTTCCCAAGCTGAGGGTCGCGGGTTCGAATCCCGTTGCCCGCTTTGATAACCGTTTCAAAACCCCTCTTCGACCTAGACAAGGAGGGCGATGGATCAGACCTTGGAAGCCCCGCACACCTTGAACCTGGAAAGCCTGGAATCGCGTGTGGCCACGTGTACCAAGTGCCCGTTGAGCGCGACCCGGCATAACATTGTCTTTGGCGAGGGTGATCCGCACGCGCTGGTTATGTTCGTGGGAGAGGGGCCAGGAGAGGTGGAGGATAACCAGGGTAGGCCATTCGTCGGCCCGGCTGGGCAGAAGCTTGATGAGGTCTTCGCTGCGGTTGAGATCACGCGTGCGGAGATCTACATCACCAACGTGGTCAAGTGTCGGCCCCCTGGGAATCGGGTTCCGACAAAGAAGGAGATGGAGACGTGTTTCCCTTATTTGGAAGCCCAGATTGCCATGATCAATCCCGGGCTGATCGTTACCTTAGGGAACATTCCGACGCAGTGGCTCCTCCCCGATGCAGGGGGGATCACTCGGGTGCATGGATCTCTCCTCCCCTGGCGTGGGGAGATACAGATCTTCCCCATGTTTCACCCGAGTTACCTGCTGCGCAACCAATCGCGGGCGAAGGGGAGCCCGAAGTACTTGACCTGGCTCGATATCCAGAAAGTGAGAGTGTGGATCGATGAACATGGAAGCGTTAGAGACGCGTGAGGAGCAGGAGGCGTTCGTCCAGGATGCCCTGGAACGGGCCGAGGCCCTCCGTAAGAAGAAGGAGTACAAGGAAGGGATTAGCCTCCTTGTAGAGGCGCTGCGCTACGGGATCGATAAGGCGACGATCTATTATCGGTTGGGAAATATCTACATCGACGGAGATGATTTCAACCGGGCCGAATATGCGTACAAGCGGGCCCTAGAGATCGATCCGCATCACTCCAATGCGATGCACAACCTATCTATCGTCTACAAGCGACAGAAGAAGATCGCACTCTATGTAAAGACCTACAAGAAGTCGCAGCGCCTGGAGCTTCGATCCCCCCGTAAGGGTAACCTTGCCCCCGAGCAGAAGGTTCACTTGCGGCGTCTGAGCATCAGGATCCTCTTGGGGGTCTTCGCTGCGGGGGCGATCATCGTGCTTATGATAGTCCTCTTCACTCGCTAGCCGACCCTGATTTCTCTCTAGGCCCCGTCTTCTGTTTGACGCTACTTCGTCGATGAGGTATAGTCTACGTCACTATTAATAACTACTAAAGAAGGGTTGCTGTTGACGAGAAAGAGAGTCTATGAGATTGCGAAGGAGCTGGGTGTCTCCAGCAAGGAGCTGATCGCTAAGCTCGCGGAGATGGGGATGCCGGGGCTCAAGGCGGCGAACACGGTCGACGATGAGGAGCACGCGCTCATCGTCAACCTCTATCAGGAGGAGAGCGCGCCGTCGGTATCGGTGGTGGAGGAAGAAGAGCCAGGCGTAGAGGTCGAGGAGAAGCCGGTTCGAAAGGGCGATCCCCGTCCTCCGATTGTATCCGTCCTTGGACATATCGATCACGGAAAGACGACTCTTCTTGATGCGATCCGAGATTCTCACCTGGCAGCTAAGGAGGCAGGGGGGATTACCCAAGGGATTGCTGCCTACCAGGTCGATCTGCACGGGAAGATAATTACGTTCATCGATACCCCGGGCCACAAGGCATTCACCGGGATGCGAGCTCGCGGGGCGAAGGCGACCGATATCGCGATCCTGGTCGTGGCGGCGGATGATGGAGTGATGGCGCAGACACAGGAAGCGATCGATCACATCCACGTCGCGAAGATTCCGATGATCGTAGCAATCAATAAGATCGATAAACCGAACGCGGACGTTGACAAGGTCATGAATGACTTGACGAAGCAGGGGTTGACCCCGGAAGCGTGGGGAGGGGAGACGATCACCGTCCCTATTTCGGCGCTTAAAGGGGAGAACATCGAGGGCCTGTTGGAGATGATCCTCCTCGTCGCCGAGATGGAGGACCTCCGTGGCGACCCGAAAGGGGAGCTGGAGGCGATCATCATCGAGAGCCACCTCTCCTCGGGGCGTGGTCCGGTGGGGACCGTGGTTGTCAAGGATGGTACCCTGCACGAGAAGGATTATATTGTCGCCGGGACGACTTATGGTCGGGTGAAGGCGTTGATAGATGAGACCGGGAAAAGAATTTGCGAGGTTTGTCCGGGGCAGGTAGCGGAGGTCCTTGGCCTGCAAGAGGTTCCACCGGTCGGGACGCCGATCGAGGTCAAGAAGAACCAGAACCAGGCTAAGGCCTGCGCCGCTCAGCGAAAGGCGGCGGCAGCGACCCCACGGCGCTCACGGGCGAAGATGAGTGTAGAGGACCTGTTCCGCGAAGCTATGGAGGAGGAGAAGCTGCAGCTGATCCTGAAGGCATCGTCGACCGGGGCGCTGGAAGCGGCGCGGCGAGAGATCGAATCGCTCGACGTGGGGGATGTGCAGGTGGAGTTCCTGCTCTCCGGGGTCGGGACTGTCTCTGAGGGAGATGTCCTCCTCGCGGCGAGTCTCCCTACGGACTGCCTTGTCGTCGGTTTCGGGGTCAAGGCGGATGCCAAGTCGGCAAAACTTGCCGATCGCGAAGGGGTTCCTCTCCTCGTCTACGACATCATCTACGATCTGCTCGATGAGATCGAACGTGCCCTCAAGCAACGCCTCGCCCCGGAGTACGAAGAGGTGAAGCTCGGTGAGGTCGAGGTCCGGCAATTGTTCAAGACCCCGGGCGGGGTCGTTGCGGGATGCTATGTTACGGACGGGAAAGTAACCCGCAAGGGGAAGGTTCACATCCTCCGGCAGGGGGAGGCAGTCTTCGATGGGGAGATCGCGTCCTTGCGGCGATTTGAGGATGATGTGCGGGAGGTCCAGGCCGGACGTGAGTGCGGCATTCGCCTCAAGGACTTCGATGATCTCGAAGTCGGTGACCGGTTTATCGTCTTCATCCTGGAAGAGGTTGAGCGCTGAGGACGCTATGCCGCCTCTCTGTGATGCATACAATCTGGGCCTCTTTCTCTCACAATCTTGGAGTGGGGTCTCGCTCGCGACCCCATTGATTCCAACGAGGTCCTTTGATGGCTGATGGACGGATACAAGCACGGTTGCGCGAAGAGATCAAGCGTGAGCTCTCCTCAATTGTCGAGTTTGAACCACGCGACCCGATGATCCGTGATGCCTTTTCCACGATTATGGATGTCAAGCTCTCCGCCGATGTTCACTATGCTAGGGTGTACGTAGCCGTCGACAGTTCCGTCGACCGCGATGCGGTTATCGCTGCGTTCCGGCACGACCGCGGATTCTTTCGGACCGAGCTCGCAAAACGCCTTCCGCTTCGCTACACCCCTCAATTGGAGTTCATCCTCGATGATACTATGGAGCGGGCGATGCGGATCAACCGGCTACTGAAAGACGAGGACAATGCGATCCTATCCGATTAGTCGTGCCCTATCTCTCCCGTTTCAACGACCGCTCCTTCTCTTGCTCTCCCTCTTCTTTGTGGGGATCCTCTACGCTATGGACTCCCAGGCGACCCTGTATGAGATCGAGAATCCAAAGTGGGTCCTCTCGATGGGAACGTTTATCCTCCTCTCCCCGGTCTTCAATGGTCTGTTTATCCTCCTCGTCCACGGGGAGAAGATCGGCGAGCCGCTCACATTGAGCCAGGCGCTCACACGCCTCCTCCCGCGTTACGGGCACCTCGTTGCCGGGGAAATCATGGTCAATCTGGGTGTCTTTATCGGGTTCCTTCTTCTCTTTATCCCCGGCGCCTATCTAGGACTGCGATGGATCTTCTACAAGCAGGCAATCGTGATCGATGGGGCGAGCGGTACTGCGGGGATGCGGACAAGCTTCGCGATGACGCAGGACTGGCATGACCTTGTCTTTCTGCTGCGATTCTTGGCGATCCTCTACGCGCCGACGTTTCTCGTCGTTGGTGCGACCGTTGCTCTTCCTCTGGGGAGCATCGGGAATTGGATTGCACGTGGGGTCTCGGTCCTCACCTTTGCGTGGGTCAACACGCTCTTGACCGACCTGTACATTCCCCATGAGAAGGAAGCGGTGATGAGTGGCGAGTGACGGGGAAAGGTAATTTTGGATTGCGAACGGCAATAAGGGAAGGGCGATAGCTGATCGCTGAGGAATTGAGAGATCGGAAGATTGAATGATCGGGAGATTGAGAAGTTCAACCACTCAATCACTTACTCGCTCAATCATTCAATCCTGCTGCCCCTCTCTGCGTGCTCCACGTTCTCGGCGGTGAAAGCTTCTGTTCGGGCCTCCGGCCTTGCTCCACAACCCGCGCGGAGAAGAGGTTTGTGTAACAGCCTCTGTAGCCCCGGTTAAGTGTCCACACGGAACAGAGTCAATAGTATGGGCTCAATCCCAGTCGAGGGGATAGACGTAATCGTCGATCAACTCTCCTGCGGGGTCATAGAGCCAAGCCGTATCCTTATCTTGATCCCATATTTTGTGACCGGTCCAGTAGAAGTCTACTTCTGATTCTCCACAGGTTGTATGCTCTCCTCCTCTGCTCGTGGCAATGGAACCGGAGTGAATCCGGAGCAGCCCTCCAGGAGGTAGGAGACATTTCCCTATCAGATAGTCGCCGAAATCAAGCACATTCCTCTCGCTCCCTGATGCATCCTGGAGCTTCCACTCAGCGGCAAGATTGACAGATTCAGATCCGCGATTTACGATATAAACTATCTCATCATCGCTCCATTGCCTGATCGCCGCGATGATCAGATCGGATTCCGTGTAGTTATCGCACTCTCCCCACCATCCTCGTCTGGCCGACGCCGCCTCGATCTGGGCTGCAATGATGAAGTCCGCGTAGCGAACGGAGAAGTCATCCCCGTTTCTGATCGCCGTATCGCTGGGATTAAACACATCCAACCGCGGCATCCCCGCGGCGACCATGAGGGCAGAAACGCTGCTCGTCTGCGTCCTTTCAGGAGAGAGAAAAACATGTGCCAGGAGCCTGTCCTGCGCTCGCTCATATCCATCATCGATCGGATGAAGCTCTATCCATAAGCCTTTCCCCTTGATGAGCGCCTCGTTGTAATCCCTTGCTTCCTCGCCAAAGCATTGGTCGAGACCAGGGGCGTTGATCGATGCGTAGCGCACCTGTTCTCTCGTTCCGTCAGAAAACGCGACAACGATCGTATCGCCGTCCTTGGCTCTTATTCCTTGAACGGGTAGCAGATCGGATGTTCTTCCGTTCAGGATGAGAGAATAGGCGAGGACGACAAACAAAAGGATTGAGAGCAAAACCTTCTTGGACATGATCATACCATCTCCTTTCTGTCCACGAAGTATACTGATAAACCTGCGAACGAGGCAAGCCAGGGTGGTGTCACGAAAAAGCAATCATCGTGGAGAGAGGGAAGGATTAACCGGTCGGCGAAGCTAGTGGACGCACCGTTCCGGCATCACGATCGAAGATCATTACTGTTCCGTTTGTGAGCGGATTCCAATCTAAGGCTACATCGAGGAGCGGCTCTGAAGAGAGGAGGGCCCCTTCCTCTCCCTGGTGGAGGTGGAGGGTGTAGTAGAGGGGGGATTTAGAGAAGCGGTTGATCCGCGTAAAAACGGTTCTCGTTCAGCAGAAAAGCATTCAGCGATGTGTAGTTCTTAAGCGATGAAAGAGCCCTATCTATGCTCGCGACTGGGTGGCTTTCGTCGAGGTGGTTAAGCAATAGGTGGAAATACCGTTCGGAGTCGGTATCCCCTTCCATTTCAGGAGACCGTTCCATGTGGTCTTTGATCGTCCCGTTGTGACAGAAGTACCAGGTCTGCGCGTTGTGCGTGTGCTGAAACGGGTGAACGTTTTCGAGCGTCACATTTCCGCGCGAGGCGCGTCGTGCATGGAGAAGAAGAATCGTGCGATCCCTTAATTGTTCTAGTGTTGGATCGTCCCAGCAGGGTTTTAGGCTACGGTAGGAGTGATACGTTCCCCCCTCTGCATAAACAACGCCCCACCCATCGCCGTGGCGGAACTCGCCTAAGCTCTGGTTGTGCTCATGTAGCGCATTCTCTCCTCGGGCCATGCGCACGAGCGGCTCAATAAGTGTTTCACCTTTGACGCCGAACGGCGCGGCGATCATCCGACACATCTTTTCTCCTCACTTTTGCTTGGGTATGGCGGCATTTTGGCAGATCTAGGATCAAGACGCGCCTTAGAACCGAGCAACACTCTCAGCATCGCTATCACTGTCTACGTATTGTAGACGAGCGTCTACGTTTTGTATACAGGGCGACATTACGGTTTTTTTGGACGTGTTACCTTGCAGGATCCTCAGGAGTTTCTAGCAGAAATCGGTGTTGTATTGCAAGACCCGACCCCGTACGCATTAAGGCTAACGGCTGGCGATGTGCTGCCGGCCGTGACGGGTCCGGACGGTCAGCACCATCGCTTTGTGAGGCCGCATCTTCGCGGCCAGCCTCTGTCGAGAATGCAAACCCTTCCACGCTCGACCCTCCGTAGTTCCCGTCATAGGATCTCGAGGACCTCAATATCAGAAGAACCGCATCTCAAGCATGTGTCTACACCGAGTCGCCCATCGAATAGTGTCCATTGTTCACGAGTATCACCACACCGTCGACATCGGATTCTAGCGAGACAGAGCTCGGGCCGTGCGAGTAGCTCTGGGAACTTGCTCCGCAGATTCTTCGCGAGGTCGAAGTGTTTGTCGCAACTGAAGACATATCTCTCAGATTCACGAATTTGGAGCAAGTTGTAACGGTTCACCAATAGCTCAGATGCAGGAATCTGCGAGTTGTCGTGCTTCTCATGACGCTTGTGCCCGTTTCGTCCGAGTAGCACCAGCAAGCGCGACGGTGACAGCGGAAAGCAGATTTCGATGTCGTCGCCGAGTATTCTATTGGCCGAGAGCAATGGTGAACTCTCAGGGTCGTACATGGCGACTGGATTGTCAGATGTCAGGAAGACCGCCTTGCCCTCGTGGCACCAGACGATCCAGATGTGCTCGCAGAGCTGGTCAATGATGTTGTCCCGCGATCCGAGAAGGAACTCCAGGTAACCCGCAAACTGGCGGCTCTCGTTGTACTTCAAAGCGCGTTTGTATCCGGGAATCTTCTGTTGTGCAAGTTTCTCAAAGAGGTTGACCGTCTTGCTCGCGAAATCTAAGTACTCGCTCTTGAAACGTTGGGTTCTCACGATTTGGACGGTGATGTAGTATGCGAGCGATCTCTTGTCGGCCTCGCTGAGTGGGCTGCGTTCATCAGTCGAGCTGTCTAGCAGGCGCTTGAAAATTGCTGCGCACGTTCCCTCGAGCTGCGAGAGCGCCTTCTCGAAACGCTGAGCATCCTCCATCGGCTTTAAGACGTCATCGGGGACGTCGTAGAAGTAGTTGCTACAAGCGACGTTCTTCGTCGTGCTGACAAAGATGCGGCCATCTGCCTTGTCGAATATGCACAAGCGACCGCGACGTGCAAAGCGCTCCAGGTAGAACTGCGGCACATAGTGTTGACGCTTCAGCTTCGACATAGCTCCATCGCTGGTTTCGGATTGTGCGAGGTTTTCATGATGCGGCATAACTAATGATTATCATGCAACCCTGCGATATAGTACATCGACAAGCAGCGAAGGTCAACTCTACGCATTTCGAGTACATTTCTAAATGAGGCAACAGGAGGAGTGCACTATATTTTGAGGGATTCTGACGACGATCTTGCGGAAATAGGCGTTCCGGGTTATATTATCCGGCAGACGGGTAACAATGACACATTATTCAATCGACACTGGCAAACAAGCTAGTCCAACAATCACATACGTAAGGAAATGGAGGCAACAATGAGAAAGGCAACAGCGCGGCATATCTTGGTGGATTCTGAAACTAAGTGCGAAGAATTGAAGAGACAGATTGAGAATGGGTCTGATTTCGCTCAGCTGGCAGCGGAGCATTCCAAGTGTCCCTCGGGACAATCAGGAGGCGATCTGGGTGAGTTCTCTCCAGGGCAGATGGTCCCAGAGTTTGACCGTGTCGTGTTTAATGAGACGGTTGGTGAAGTCCATGGGCCCATTGCAACGCAGTTCGGATACCACCTGATCGAGATCACGAACAGAAGCCAGTAGGAACTGCTGCAATCATGGCAATCAAGCTATAGAAGGAAGCGGAAGAGCAGCTGATCACCTCGATCAAGCGGTTCTTTGCCGAGACCATGGAAGAGGAGATTGGCAAGAAGAAGATAAATGGCTCCTCGCTGTTTCGAGTGGGTAGCGACTTCTAATTTCGGTTCGCACGGGATGGATGCCGATTGCAAAGCAAGACCGAAGAGAATTCACCACGAAGAGCACGAAGGACACGAAGAATGGAATTCG
>Ga0307428_1000509_pt1 | contig 24548 bp, 26 predicted proteins | sample SalMarWE160240MG_FD_202161 | JGI IMG/M metagenome (GOLD analysis project Ga0307428, IMG submission 202161) | Salt marsh sediment microbial communities from the Plum Island Ecosystem LTER, Massachusetts, United States - WE1603-240 | ecosystem: Environmental > Aquatic > Marine > Intertidal zone >...
CCTGGCCTTGAACGATGGGCTGTGTTTCCTTCGGTTCTGTTTCATGTCCTGCTCTTCCTATTCTGTATTTTATTCTAGGAGCAGAACCCGCTCTTAACAACCTGTCCGAATTTGGGGGACCACCTCATCCTTTCCCCGGCTCTTTTCGCTAAGTGAATAACCTCCTCTAACTCCTGGCTCACTTTTTTCTTCCCTTTCCCCAAAGATTTTAGTCCCTACTCTAAAACTACCTGCCACTACCCGATGCGCTCTCTTTGCTTCCTAGCCTTAGCAAAATAGGCAATCTTACCCCGGCCTACTTCCATTATTTTCTCTATTCTAAATCTACTTTGTCTAAACAATTCTTCTAGCTTTGCCTGGTTGTATACCCGAACCCAGAACTTTAATAATTTTATATTTGGGCCGAGGTATAAAACTATCCCATTTTCCTTTAGCAAGGAATGAAATATTCTTAGCCCTTCCAAGGGCTCAGGGGAATAATAAAGAGAGCCAGCAGAGATAATGGTATCGAAGGTTCCTGGTCTAAAGGGCGGATAGAGAGCATCAGCCAAAATTAAAGAGCCTTCATAATCATTAGCTCGAGACAGCATCCTTTTGGATATATCTATCCCAATTGCTTTTTCGGATTCCTTGGTGGTATAACCAGTGCCAACTCCAACATCCAATATCCTCTCTCCCTCGATCTCTTTAATTAGAGTTTCCTTCATTTCTTTTGTGTAGATATGAGGATTTATTGAGTCATAAATTATCGAGGCTAAGTCATAGAAAATCTTAGTTCTTCTCTGATTTTTTATTATCGGGAACATGTATCCTTTCTTAAATCCCCCGCTGATTAGGGAATCTACCGTTGTCTTCCCCCTTTTTATCTTCCGTCTCGTCCCGGCATACCAGCCGTATATCCTCGACACCCACGCCCGCTACTACATGAATCCAAGGGCAATGTTGCAGAGCAATCGCAGAGTCCCGAGCGAAGGGAAATTCCATTTAGATATTCATTATCTGTGGTATTGTTCTCCTTCGGGTTGTCTCAGCTACTTCCCTGATTTCTTTAAGAGTTTCCTTTGACACTGGAACTTCCATCTCCTCCTTTGAAAATCCTGCCCCTTTCACTTTGGAGACCCTAAAAAACAATCTCATTGGCTTTTCAATTCTGGTAAACATTAAATTATCTGCTGCTTCTTCCCATATTTTAATTTCATCTGCAAATGCACTAGTACTCACAGAAAAAATATATGTTTTACTTCTCTCTCTCTTGATAATTTCCTTTAATTCCCCCAGTATGCTGTTTTTGTAAGTAGGAGAAAAAAGGAGTAAATTCAGAGCTGACCCAAAAACCATGGTTCCCAAGCCGCCTCTTTCGACCATCTTCTCTGCCTCTCCAATCGCTTCATCCCATACCTCAGGCTTTAGCAGATTTGCCTTTAGAGCATCATTCCCCATTTTCTCCCACCTATCACTAGTTGGGTCAAATTGGATAAAAGATATCTTTCCACGATAATTATCGAGATTTATGTTGTATAGCTTGTTCATAGAAGTTCCTACAAACTCTGCAGTCGGATATTGCAACGGTATGCCTATCACAGAACCTCCAGCCTCCAGCCAAGCTGCAACAAAGGCAAACTCTACCAGTGGCTTCCCTGTCCCTCCGGGGCCACTTATGAGAGTTGATGAGGGATAGGGAAAACCTTCTGGCAATAATTTTGCCAGCCATTCATATTTTATTTTCAATACGCTCATTTCCCCTTCTCATCGTTTCTCAGGTTAATTTGCTACTCTTTATCAAACTGATTGGTCACCCCGGCCATAGTGTGAGATTGAGTATTACACAGTTACCATTTCCTTTTCAAGGTCTACAAAGGTTAGGCCATTTGCTAAGAAGGATGACCCCATCATAATTCGCTTACCAGCCCGGCTCCACATTCTAAAGCTCCACTCTGGAATACGCCCAGCATCTCTCTCACATACTGGGTGCAGTGACAGGGGCAGATTTGAGATAAGTTCTCGAAAAGCTTAAAGCCATGAAACCCATGGAGGCCCTTACTGACTGTCCCTGCAATTACAAGTCTAGGGATGATCAGTTTCGAGCTGTCATCGTTCAATTCCATCTCTGGCCTGAACTCCCGCTTGGTAATAGTGTTTTACCTCTTTCATCTCCGTCACTAGGTCAGCTGCCTCGATGACCTCAGACGGCGCATATCGCTCGGTAAAGACTAACTCTACTCCGTCTGGCTTGGAGGCTATTATGTCCAACATGTCCTTTACTGAAAGGAGTTCAAAGTAATGGGCAGTAGTTATTTCATCAAAAACGATGATGTCATAATTTTCAGCACTGTATTCTTGACGCTAATGAAGGCATATAATTAGCTAATCTTTATTCTCACTGGTTCGATTGCAGTATAAAGAGTTTCCAATAATAAATTGGTAGAAGGCGCAGACCTGATTGAATGAGTATGAATAATATGATATATTACACTATTCGTATTATTAGAGAGGGTAAGTGAAATGGAAACCAGTTTTTTCGAGCAAAACGCACCTAAATTTTATGGGGCAACAACAGTTGGCGAGCGAGGTCAGGTGGTTATACCTGCTGAAGCGCGTAGAGATTTTGAAATAACGCCTACTACCAAGCTACTTGTATTCGGGAGCCGAGGCCATGGTGGGCTCATGATTACCAAGGCTGAAGATGTTTCGGGATTTATCACCAGGGCTACCGGAATACTTGCTCGTTTTGAAGAAATGCTTAAAATGGATAGGGATTCAGACAAGGGTAGTAAATAACATATATTTACATCCTTGTTGAAGAGCTCGAGGCGCTGACAAAGTCACTAAAAGAAGAAGGGTAAAGAAATGGAAGTAATCAAATCAAAAAATCTTGTGAAAAGGTTTGGTAAGTTAGAGGCAGTGAAAGGTGTCTCTTTTGGAGTTCAGGAGGGCGAGATATTTGGTTTCTTGGGCCCCAACGGCGCGGGTAAGACAACCACTATTAACATACTATGTACGCTACTCGCACCTACCGAAGGGGAGGCGATAGTCAATGGTTTCAATGTAATTAAAGAGCGCAACCAGGTACGGGAATCAATCGGCCTGGTTTTTCAGGAGCCGACGCTGGACGACTACCTGACGGCGGAACAGAACCTGCGTTTCCATGCCTATGCTTACAGTATCCCCAAGAAAACCCTGGAGCCGCGGATGAAGGTGTTACTCGAAATGATGGAACTATGGGATAGAAGGAAGGAGAAAATTAAAACCTATTCAGGGGGTATGAAACGCCGTTTGGAGATTGCCCGTGGTCTGTTGCACCACCCGAAGGTGTTATTTTTAGACGAACCCACGCTAGGGCTTGACCCGCAGACCAGAAGCCGGATATGGAACCATATCCGGGAATTACGGACAAGAGAAAATCTAGCCATATTCATGACCACGCATTATATGGATGAGGCTGAGAACTGCGACCGCATTGCTGTTATTGACTACGGTGAGATTGTAGCGCTGGGTACGCCGGATAAGCTCAAGGACGCTATTGGTGGCGATGTGGTAACAATAAAGACAGAGGATAATAACGAAGCAGTACGCTTGCTGAAGGACCAATATAATCTCCAGCCGAACCAGGAGAACGGAACGATAAGATTTACCGTGCCCCATGGTGAGGAATTCTTACCTGGCTTTGTTTCTGGCTTCCCCGTACGTCTTATTTCTATAGGCCTTCATCGGCCGACGCTGGAAGATGTCTTTCTAAAACTTACCGGTCGCGCCATCAGGGAGCAGGAAGCAGACCAGATGCAGAATCTTAAAAGAAGAATGAGAATGGGAGGTCGTTAAGCAGAAATGAAAAAATTATTTCATTCAACATGGGTAATAGCCTATCGAGAGTTCCTGCACTTTATACAGGATCGGTCGCGTATGATCTCCTCTTTTGCTATGCCGATTCTATTCCTGATAATATTCGGGGCCGGGTTCGGCCAGCTTATCGGCCAGATGATGCCGGGTGTGGATTACATCCAGTTTATGTACCCGGGTATTTTAGCCATGACGGTGCTTATGACCTCTATAATGTCCGGCGTGTCCATTGTATGGGACAGGGAGTTTGGTTTTCTCAAAGAGGTGCTGGTTTCGCCCTTAAACCGCAGCGGAATACTTTTGGGCAAAGCTACAGGTGCCGCTGGTATTGCTGTCATGCAAGGTGTCGTCATGCTGGTGCTTGCCCCTATTGTGGGTGTTTCCCTTAGCTGGGGGATAGTGCTCGGCTTGATACCGCTAATAATAATCCTTTCTATTTCCCTATCTGCGTTGGGTCTTCTAATTGGCGCCCGTATGCATTCTCAACAGGGTTTCCAGCTTGTTATGCAGCTTTTGATATTCCCTATGATGTTTCTCTCCGGTATCTTTTTCCCGCTGACCGGTGTGGCTACCTGGCTTGAGGTGCTTTCCAAGATTAATCCGGTTACCTATGCTATTGACGCCATCCGCCAGATCTTTTTAGGCAGCGAAGTTGCCGGGGTAACAATATTTGGCCATACAATGGGCATTGTGGAATCGGCACTACTGGTTCTTGGTGTGGGCATAGTATTACTCATTGGAGCTATCTGGTCGTTTAACAAACAGGAGTAGAAGAACTCCGTATGAAAACCAGAGGTCCTGCCTTGATAGCACAAGATAGGACCTCTGGTATTTTACCTATCCATTGAACAAAAAACCAAATTGTCGAACCAATGGGTTATTCCCCCTCTTGACCAGTGAACTCCGCCAGCTGGTCAAGTACCGCCTTCAGAGCGTCCAGCTCTTTTCCATAGTTAGCCCAATCGCCTGCCTTGAGGTACTGCTGAGCTTGGTCGTAGTGCTGTTGAGCCTCCTCAATAAGGGCAGCTATCTCAGCGGCTATCGGCTCCCCCGGCTCCTCAGGAGCTGGCGGCTCTGGTTCCATCGGCGGTGCCTCAGCACCAAAGATAGCGGCGATACTTTCCTTTAACGTGGGTTCCATGGCTATTTGCTCACCGGCGGCCACAATAACTCGCTTCAGCTCTGGAAGCCCGCCGTCATCCGCCTGGAGGAAGACCGGCTCCACATATAGATTGGATTTGCCCAAGGGAATCAGCAGCAGGTTGCCACGGATAACTCGAGAACCACCGCGACCCCATAGGGCAAGCTGCTCAGTAATGACAGTATCCTGCTGGATCCGGTTCTCGATTTGGCTGGGGCCATAAATCAGCCGCTCCTTGGGGAAGTAATAGGCAAGCAGCTTCCCATAGTTTTCTCCATCACAGCGGGCAGCAAGCCAGCCAATGGTATTATTCTTGTTCACCGGGGTGAAAGGTAACATGAGAAGGAACTCCTCCCTCTCCTCATCGGGCAGACGCATGATAACGTAGTAGGGCTCCATAGCTTGTTCTGTGCCGGCATAGACCTCTCTGGGCACAGCCCACAGGTCTTCCTGGTTGTAGAACACCCGGGCGTCAGTCATATGATAGCTCTGGTATACTGATGCCTGGATATTGAACATGTCCTCGGGATATCTCCAGTGAGTTCGCAAGTACTCAGGCATCTGCTCTGCAGGCACAAAGAGCTCGGGGAAGATAGACTGGTAGGTCCGTATCAAAGCATCCTCCGGGTCAGTGATATAAAAGGTCATACTGCCATCATAGGCATCAATAACTACTTTAACGCTGTTGCGAATATAGTTTAGCCCACCCCACAGAGGCTCGGAATAGGGATAGCGGTCAGTGGTGGTATAGGCGTCCTGTATCCAGAATAACGCCCCGTCCATCACCACCAGATAGGGGTCACTATCCAGCTTCAGAAATGGGGCCACGTGTTGCACCCTCTCACTGATGTTACGATAATAGAGAACTCTGCTTTCAGGGGTTAACTCACCACTGATAAGGACATTAACGTCACCAAATTGCCAGGCATAGACCAATCGGTGGATGAAACTGCCTATGTTAACCCCACCCTCACCCTGGTAGTGACCGTAGACATTCTCATCACCCATAGGATAGTCGAACTCCTGAGTCTTCGTTTTCACAATTACGTAATCATTCGTCTTTTCCCCAAAGTATATCTGAGGCCACTCTATATTGAAGTCACCAACGGGGGGTATATCCTTTACCAGCAAATTGGGCAGCCCCTCAGAACTAACCTCATTAACCGGGCTTAGGGCAATACCGTAGCCATGGGTAAACTGTAACCGTCGGTTAACCCAGGTCTGCGCTTGTCCGGCCAGTTTCTCTGCAGATAATTCTCGGGCCGACAGCATGACCTGCCGATACTCATCCTCAATAATATAGCGGTCGACATCGACATCATGGAAATCGTAGTAGAGGCGAATAGACTGGATCTGGTTATATGTGTCCTTTAGCGGGCGATGGTCCCAGAGCCTGATGTTGTTAATGGTCGCCTCATTTTGGGCTATGTCCTGGTAGTTTGGTGCCTTCTCCGCAGGAAAAGACTGCTCGTAAGCCCGGTCGAGACCGAAGGCCTCCCTGGTAAACTGGATATTATACTCAATATAGGGCTTCTCTAGAGCCAGCTCGTTGGGCTCTACCTGGAAGCGCTGTATTATGCCGGGGAAGATACCCCCGACGATTATGGCAGCCACTATCCATCCACCGATGCCATAGAGTGGCCAGCGAAGGTTACGCCGCAATATGGAAACCAGAATTATCCCTATAAAGATGACCACTACTGCTAAAAGAATCCACTGCGCGGGAAGCTGGGCGTGTATATCAGCATAACTGGGTCCGAAAACCACCCCCCGCGTGGAGAAGACCAGCTCCCATATGCCGAGCCAGTAACTCCAGGCGAAAAGACCCAGGATAACCATGACCAGCCCACCGACATGGGCTAACACCGGCCGGGCACGGTCGAACTTGAGCTGCTGCGCCGAATAGCTGAGAAGGTATACCCCGGCACTGCCGAGAAGGGTGACTATTAGTGCTCCCAAGAGCCAGCCCTGTAGAAAGTGCCAGAAAGGTAATGAAAACACATAGAAAGCGACCTCGTTATGGAAAACCGGGTCGGTGACACCAAAGGGCTGCCCGTTGATGAATTGAAGCACGACTTGCCAGTTACCCTGGGCTACCAGACCAAATATCAGGCTTAGCAGTACTGCCCCTAGAATAAAGACCCATTTTAATCCACGTTGCAGTTGGCTCACTATAGCCCAAGGCCATAGCGTTTCAGTTTTGGGTGCTAGACGCGTTGCCAGCACCAAATTCCCCAGGAATAAAAGGCCAAAGATAATGGCAGCGGAGAAGAAGATCAGCACCTTGGTCTTAAGGATAGTGGTATAGACGCTGCCATAATCCAGGCTGCTGAACCATAACCACTCAGTATAGAGCCCCTTTGATATATTGAGGAGAATAAAAAGAGCCAAGGCTCCAGCCAGTATTAATAATACCCTGCCAGCCGCCCATCGGCGCCGGGCAGGCGATGCAGGCTTATCGCCTCTATCTTCAGAAAACCGGCGCTGCCATTGTTTGTGATCAAATGAGCTCAAACCACTTACCTCGACCTTCTTAGGCTGTGGTTAACAGGATAGCAAAGATATGTCTGACGGTCAATCTCCTGCACGCTGAAAGCACCCCGGCTATTGGCTCCGGCCTACGTGGTTCTCTGGAAATATTTTGCTACCGGTTTAGGCAGAAGCAAGTATACCCAACATTTCTTCTTTTCGTGCAGGGCATTGCACGTTCCATCGTCTTGTGCAGCAGCTAGCCAAACGCACCCATAATAAAATCCCCTTTAAAAGCCCGGGAAGGGGGGTAAAAAATGATTCTAGGGCTTGCCATCTCAGCCCTTGTCTTTACTCTTCCAAGCCAAGGGCAAAGTGAAGTGCAGCCGCTACCGCCTTTATCTTTTCAGGGCTAAGAGTGACTAGCCTCTCTTGCAGGCTTTTTTTAGCATTAGTAGTAATGGTATCCAGATTAATCACACATGCATGTTCCAGCCGGCTCAGGCTATTTACCTCTAATCTGGCACCTCGGTAAATAGAGGCGTTGTTGCAATTGGTTCCAGAAGGTGCTATCAATACATCACAAAATTTAATAAAAATAAAAGGGAAACGGGGGCGCTAAACTTTAGCGCCCCTTATTTTTTGGAGGGGACACTATGGTTGTAGAAAACATGCATGGGGCAGCAGAAGAAGAAACCGGGGAGCAAGGAGAGTACGGCCTCCACGTAACGCTGGCCAGGGAAATGCAGCCGGTGCTGAAGGATGCTGCTGATCTCGCCTATGAGATGGGGGACATCCCCAAGCCAGACCTGGTTAACCTGACGAACCTGTTTATTGTCTGGGGGCTGAGCATCCTGAAGAAGAAGTGGCTGGACCGCATGGGCTACCGTTAGGCCCCGCAGAAAGGCTATGCTTCAACTTAAATTGAATAAAAAGGCGTCTAAATTAGAGATTCTGGAGTTCATCTATGAAAAAGAGATCGTCAGCCCAGCTGACCTGGTTGAAAGGTTTGGCTACACCCTTGACGGCGCTGGTTCGATGCTGAGCTGGCTCAAGAGCCAGAGGCTGGTGATAAACGAGCGCAGGGGTGAGTGGACGCTGACTGACCAGGGCATGAGAAGGCTAATCTACTTTGGGAGGTTATAGTCCAGAAGAAAACAGAATAATGTTCCAGCCGAATCAATATCCCAGATAAGACGTTAATTTGGCTGGAGCTACCTCTTGGCTAAGCCGGTCACACATTCCGATGAATTGTGCATTCAGCCACAAACGTCCCAAAGTGGCACTACAATTAGTCAACAAGATTCCTAGTCGCCCAGTTGACAAGCCACCCCGTATTAGATATTCTATTGACTGACTAGTCTACTCTTCGACGATGGTGAATTCCCAGCCCCTTGGACCACAGGACGGGCTCTACAGTATCTTCGTTCATGGTAAGGTAGCGTGTCGTGATGCTCAACCGGAAAGTCAATAAAGGTATTATTCTGGCGGCTGGTGATGGTGACCGTATGGGCTCTCTGACCGCCGTCCGCCCAAAGGTTCTGCTGCCAGTGAATGGTAAACAATTAATAATGTACCCTATTGAGGCATTGGCAGCCGCGGGAGTTAGGGACATAGCCATTGTGGTTGGTTACTTAGGAGATAAGGTAATAGAGACGCTGGGCAATGGCGACGGCTTTGGTGTAAGGCTGCAATATATTTACAACCCTGATTATCTCGGTGGGAACGCCGTCTCGGTATACAGAGCTAGAGAGTGGGCGCAGGGAGAGCCAGTCGTTTTGTGCATGGGGGACCACTTAATAGATGGGAAGATAGTAAAGCGCCTTCTGGACAGGCAGGTCTTCCATGAAACACTTTGTATTGATTATGCGCCAGCTTCACATCATGAACTGGCTGAAGCAACCAAGGTTACTGTTGATAGTGCTGGTTGTATTAAAAACATCGGCAAGGAGTTGGCTTATTGGGATGCCATCGATACCGGCGTGTTTTTGCTCACCGAGAAGTTCCTGGATGCTATAGACGAACTCTTCCCCAGGCTTGGCACTGATGTTGAAATCAGTGATGTTATCCGCTTATTAGTCAGCCGGGGGCATCATTTTGATACCTGTGATGTTAGCGGCTGCTTCTGGGCAGATGTTGATACGAAGGAAGACCTGAAGCGTGTCACCGCATAGGGAGAGTGAATGGACGCTGTATACGATGGCTATATTTCCAAACACATTAACAGGAAAATGTCAGAGCCGATGGCAAGGCTACTGGCAAAGACAAGAGTAACGCCCAATCAGATGACATGGGCGGCACTCGGCATCGCCCTGCTGTCTTTTGTCAGCTTCATTCTTGGCCATAATATAATAGCCGGCATTTTAGTCCAGCTATCATCTATCGTTGATGGTATAGATGGTAGCCTGGCCCGGCTCAAAGGCATGACATCGGAGTTCGGCGGTTTCCTGGACTCCGTACTCGACCGGTATGCCGATATCCTGATAGTACTTGGACTAACCTTATGGTCTTTGTCCCATGAGACATATTCTGGCATTTGGCTGGCCGGCCTTCTAGCTATCACCGGTACCATTTGTATTAGCTATACCAGAGCGCGCATTAGCCCGAATCACCGGCATCTATTTGATAAAGGATTCAAGTCCCTGGCCTCACGTGATATAAGACTTTTCCTGATAATGCTCGGGGCGGTCATCGGGCAAGCCTACTTCTGTCTTATCGTTATCGCCGTTTTGACCAACGTAGTGGTTTTCTACAGGCTCATTTATATGTATAGATATCTGGGGCAAAAGGATAACCGATCCAAACCTAGCCCGCAAAGTAGCGAAGATCCACAAAAACACCGCTAACCTCACTTTCAGTTTGAAGTACTTTAGGGATGAGCAATGATTATCCAGTGTGATTTTGATGGCACTATTATCAGAAACAATCTCGGTGTTCTGCTTAGAGAAAAATATGCCTGCGGTGACTGGCAAAGGATTGACTCAGACTATCTTCATGGCTATCTGACTGTTGAGCAAAGCAATAAACTACAGTTTGCACTCATTAAAGAACCTGAAGAGAGACTGCAAGTGTTCGTTCGCCAGCATATTGAGCTAAGACCGGGCTTTATAGAGTTTGTCAGGCATTGCCAGGAGAGCGCTATCCCTTTTGCTATCGTTAGTAGTGGACTTGATTTTTACATTAAACCTGTATTAGCCGAGATTGGTATGCCGAATTTAGAATTACACTGTGGGCAGACCTCCTTCAGCCGGGATGGCATTGACGTATCCTATTATGATCCTGAGGGTAACATCACCAACAACGGATTCAAGAAAAAGTATTTGACCTGGCTCAAGAAACGAGGTAAGAATATCATCTATTTAGGGGACGGACTCTCTGATCTGGAGGCAGCACGTCAGGCTGACTATGTATTTGCTACGGGCCACCTAGAGAGATTACTGAATGCCGAAGCAGTTGCCTGTAGTGCTTTTTCTGACTTTTACGACTTACTGCATCAGGTTCGCCTTCTTTGATACTTCAGTGCTTTTCGTTTAAGTTGTATCAGCACCTCTGCCACACAAAACAGAGTATTATATACATTTAACAAATCACATAAAAAGATGAAAAGTGCAAGGTCATCTTCTGGCTTAATGTTTAGCGATTTAACAGTGTGGTAATTAACGGCTGCTAACCGCTAGGTTGTTGGTTCGAATCCAGCTCGGGGAGCCATTATTCTTTTCTATCATTATTTGTACCTCCTTTGGGGGGAAGGTGATTAGCCTCCCTCCTTATTTTCTGTCCCGGTCGACTCCTGCTTCCCGGGAGCCGCCGCCTTGCTTGCCTTCTTCCTCTTCTTCTCAGCCTTGGGCTTTGGCGGCTTCGGCTCTTTGGGCTTGGGCAGGTTGGCCAGTTCATCCCGCAGGGTGATGTTATCGCCGACCTTCGCCAGAACACACTCGATGATGAACTTCGTCCAAGTCTCCTCCCCCTTAAGCCTCTGAATCTCATCATAGGCTTTGGGGAGCATCTGGATGGCTATCACCCTCCGATCCTCACGAGACGATGTTCTTGGCATTCTCTTTCACCTCCTTTCTTTCAAGGTTACCCCATTGACGCTCTTCCCGGGCAAAGGAAGCAACCCCGAACACAGGCTTGGTCGTCCGACTTTGTGGCTAAATCTCCCCTCAGTCCTAGTAAAAGCTCCCACGTTTGGCCTCTTGCTAGCTTTTCTCCTAGTGATATAATCGGGGTAGAGGAGAGGAGGTGAAACATGGCATCTGAATCGGCAATAAAGGCTGCTATAGAGGCGAAGGTCAGCGTCTATTCTGCATGGACTATTGGGGTGACTGATGACCCCGACCGCCGTAGGGGAGAACATGGCAATCCTAGTATTTGGTATCAATGGGACGCTGATTCAGAACAAGTTGCTAGAAATGTTGAGTCCTATTTCTTGGACAAGGGCATGAAGGGTGGTGGCGGTGGGGGTGGGGGGGCAGATTACGTATATATATTCTAGTAATCCCTCAAAGGTAGCAAGGGGTATTAACTCTTGGCTCTGTCTCGCCACACGTTGCGAAACGTGGCGTTTTTCTGGCAGGGTTGGTAGCACAGGACTCAGATTCAGCCTTTTGCTGAGAACAGGCGTGGATGAGGCGCTGTGTTGGCTTTTGGACGGTTATATGTGGATTTAGTGGTATAATTTATGTGCGGGAAGAAATACCGATGCTGAACTTGAACAGGTATGTAAAAATATACACAGACGGTGCGTGCCGTCCGAATCCGGGACAAGGCGCAATCGGTATACTTATATTAAATGAGAAAAATCAAGAATTAGCTACCTACAAGAAATGTATCGGAAAGACCACGAATAACGGAGCTGAATATCACGCACTAATACAGGGATTAGAGCTAGCCACAAGGTTCTGCACGTGGAAGGCAGTTTGCTGTTCTGATAGTTTAGTAGTAATTAACCAACTAAATCGTAAATGGAGAATACCCAATAAGAAGCTCTTGGCTCTTAATAAAGAAGTTAGAGTAACAGCAGGACTATTTAGGGAAGTTGAATACTGGCATATTTCAAGCAGTAGTCCATTTATTAAAAGAGCGGACAAGCTAGCGAAGGAAGCCCTGAAGGAGGGTTAAAATGGCGACAGGGAAACCCAAAAAAGTAATTGACGCTGATACCTTTCAACTTGCTGGGGGGAAGCGTATCCGTCCCACTGGCTACGATGCGCCAGAAAAAGGGAAAAGGGGAGCTCAAAAAGCTACCCAACAACTAAAGAAGCTTATCCTTGGGAAGATAGTGGGGTTGTCTCCCGTTTTGGCTGTCGATCGGGGTCGGGAGATTAGGCGTGTTACTGTCAAAGGTAAGCCACTTGAGAAGTTAATGAAACCCTATGCCAAAAAGCGGAGCTAGTGATTAGCCCCTGTATTAGCTTTGGGGAGTGCTATTTTTACCCCTGTTTCCCCACACGTTGCGAAACGTGGCGTTTTTCTTGGGGGGGTCGACGGTTATTACCCAGATTCTCCTCTTTCACTTTTTCTCTAGGTGTCCTCGCTTTGACAGCCCTTTTCAGGGCATTCATAGCTGGAAAGGGAGAAGCTCTGTATCGTAGGATGGAAGGGAGAAATTTTTAACAACAATGCTAATCGGGGGGCATAGAGTGTCTTAAACATTAGTGATTTGGGGATAGACATCAGTGATTAATATCTGCATAATAATGGCGTGAGAGAAAAGCGGCAGATTCCGAGCCTGCCACCAGCAGTAATTGGTCAGCACAATTATTTCGATTCTGTTGTGGAACAACTAGTTGCCACCCCTAAAGTTGCCGTAGAGATTATTGGAGGACGAAGGATACATCATGCACCTAGTGACTTTGTGTTGATAGTGAAAGCGGCTACAGGGCATTCTACACGCCTGAAGGTTACCGCTACCAAGGCGGGAGGGCAATGGTTCCTTAGTTTGGTGACTGAGCGAGGAGAGATACTCAGACAGTATCACTATCAGTATTCCCCCCATTCAAACCCTGACGACACTGTTGTTGGTCGTTCACATAAGCACTTCCCAACTGAACAATATCCTTTGAGAGAAGGGCACAAGGATATTGAAACTTGGGCATATGACCCCGGAGCTTATCCGCCGGATTTTGTTGAGGCTGTAAAGGAATTTTGCAGAGAGTGTAATATTACTATTGAAGTCCTTCAAGAACGCTTATCCTTGAGGTGGTTCAGATGAAAACGTATGAAGACATATTTAGAGGGCTAAAGGAAGAACTCGGGAATCAACTCCGTTTTTATCTAGACGAAGCTTCTGGAACAGGCGTTTTGGTCTTGCCGTTCAAGGATAGCATGGGCGATAATTTTGTCATAAGGGTAAGGGAAAATGGTGGATCTTACATACTTGATGACGGAGGATTGATAAAGAATACCGTCTTTATCATGTCTGAGACGGTTGGCGGAACAAAATCTAATAAATTAGTTTCTGGTTTGGTAAAGAGCTTTGATAGCCGCTTTGACCAAGCTGAAGGATTAATCGAACTTGCAGCAAATCAGGGACAGATTATTCCCAAGTTGCTTCACTTTACTAAGTTGTTAGTTACTCTAGATACCATGCTGGTCGAGGTAGTAAAAGAGGAAAGGAAAGAGGAAAAACCCCACCGAGTAAGTTTGGGGCCGAGGGCATCACAAAGAATCCGAAAATCCTTAACCCCCCTCATTAAAGTTGAAAAAGTTAGTCATAGGTTAATAATGGACGGTTTAACGGTACCTGATTGGATGGTTGATTTTGCATATGAGCCTGTAGTGGAACCTATATCCCAGACAACAGAATTGGTGGCTATCATTACTGTTGACCTTGCGGTTTTAGACCCTATCATTAAGTCTGCGCATGCATTCTCGAGAGCGATAGACATTAAAGCGGCACATGGGAAATACGATATTGAGATCGCCTTCGATACACATGGGCAAAACAGCAACTCACTTCATGCAGCAAACTTTCTCATTCAACATCAGATTGAAACCAAAGCATACAGAACAATTGACCTCTCAAAATCAAGAGAGTACTCAGAGCTTGTGAGCCGAATCAATCGAGAGACTGGCATGCCACTGTATTAGCCAGCTCATAGGTAATTGGGGTGCCCCCATTTTTAGTACCACCTAGAATGAGAGACTTCCTGCTTTCTCCACTTGTTGCTCGACCTCTGTTACCTGGTTCTTTTCGTGGTACCTTCTGGCAAATTCCACCGGTGTTAGGTAATCCAGCGAGCTGTGCGGACGGTAGTTATTGTACTCCTGCCTAAAGGCTTCCACAATAGCCTGTGCCTCCCGACCATTACGGAAGATTTCACGGTTCAGGCACTCATCCCTCAGCTTATCATTGAAACTCTCAACATAGCCGTTCTCCCATGGGCTGCCCGGCGTAATGAACAAGGTTTGGCAGCCGGATTTCTTTAACCACTGGCAGACTACCTTGGCTATAAATTCAGGGCCGTTGTCACTGCGGATATACTTGGGCACTCCCCTGATTAAGAATAGCCACTCCAGTACTTCAATGACTGCTGAGGCTGGTATTGAAGGCTTAACCCTGATAGCTAGGCATTCCCGGGTGTACTCGTCGATGATGACCAGAATCCGTAGCTTCGCACCGCGCTCGGTTCTATCTTCAACAAAGTCATAGCTCCAGACATGATCGGGATACTCTGCCTTGTTCACTATTCCCACTGTTATCCCCATTCTACGTCTCTTTGGCCTTCTCCGTGGTAACTCCAGACCTTCCGACTTCCAGATACGATGGACCCGCTTCTTGTTTATCTTGTAGCCCTCTCGCCGCAGCAGCACCGTAATCCGGCGGTACCCATACCTGCTGTGAAGGATTGCCAGTTTATGTATCTTCTTGATTAGCTTGGCTTCATCTCTCCGCCGTCTGATGATATATCTCACCAGGGACCTGGATAGCCCCACAACTACACATGCTCGCCGCTGGGAGCTCCCCATTTGTTTTACCAGATACTTCACTGCTGACCTTCGGGCAAGAGGGCTTACCATTTTTTTGAATTGATTTCCTTGAGTAACTCGTTGTCTAGTGCCTGCTGGGCTACTATCCGCTTCAGCCTGGCATTTTCTTCCTCCAGCGCCTTCAAGCGTTTAAGCTCAGATAGAGTCATCCCGCTATACTTGCTCTTCCAGCGATGAATGGTAGCTGGGGAAACCCCATGCTCCCGGGCCGCGTTTACCACCGGCATCCCTGATTCAACTTCTTTGAGAATCCGGAATACCTGCGCCTCCGAATACCTTCTTGTTTTCACGATTACCTCCTGTTCTTATTCTACAGGAGTCTCGCATTTTAAGTGGACCTATTTTCGGGGGGCAGGCCATAATTAGACAAAGCTCACTGCAGTAACCACAAATCCAATTCTGCATACCTGATTCATCGCCCAGACTGAATCAATAGTCAACGAACGATCGAAAGATGCTCTGTCTCACTGCTGAATCGGTTTCTGTGGGATCACCGGGGTCTGCTACCGAATAGGGGATGAAGGGGGCTTAATTCGGCTTTAATCGGAAACTTCCATAGCTGGATTCACACGAAAAGGCGGGATATATCAGCAACCCGGCCATGCCTCTTTAAAAATCGGCTCTCGACTATACACGCCTACTAACCAGCGGGTTACTGGCCATTAGTCGTATTCAGACTTAACTAACATCCCTTGTCTGTCACAATTTGACGGAATGTGACCTTGATTGGGAGGCCACTCGGAACAGTCCCCGAACTTCTGTTTGAGAAGAAGGGGGTGATTCCGGCAATATAGCAGCTCCTGGTGTCACATTAATTTGTTTGGTTCCTGCTTGACTAGGTTATGCCTTTCTATTATTGAAAGGTGCCGCTAGACATGCTAGCATGATGAAACAACAAGTTAGAGGAATCTGGGAGGTGAGCAATGAGTCAGACATGGATAGTCACTATTTCTGAAGATAATCTTCAAAAGACCCTAAAGCATAACCTAATTGGTCTGCCCGAGCGCCGCAGGAATCTTCTCAAGAGAGTGCAACAAGGCGACGTAGTAGTATTTTACATTGGTAAGAAAAGAGCGGGGCGGGGCGGTCCCGGGGCAAGTGTTTCTCAATTTGGACCCGTAGCTAAGGTAACCGGTGAGGAATTTGCCAGTGATACCCCTATCTGGACATCAAGAGGCAACGACTTATTTCGCTCTAGACTTCCAATTTCTATAATGTCAGAAGGTAGAGTTGACGCTGCCATTGTCATACCACACCTTAATTTCGTTCAAAATAAGGACAAGTGGGGGCTATACTTTCTCACTGGCATCAGGAAAGTGTCTGAAGAGGACTACAAAACCCTGCTAGCTGCGATAAAAAAGTAATGGGTCTCAAGATGATAAAATCCTTTAACCGCTTAGGTAATGAAAAAACACTCTCGGGAATGGCCAATAGACGATATGACTAGGAAGAAGATGGTAGACAGTTCAGGGAAAGTGCACGAAACCTTGTTTGATGGGCTAGATATAGAGTCACAAGAGCAACATGGCGAAGCAGACAGTATTGACAATCTACCCGAGCATCTGGCTACTTGCGGGGAAACAGACGATTTAGCTGCACTGAAGAAGAATATAGTGGTAATGAGGAACTCCATTCAGCTACTACAAACCGATCGAGGCGGCTACATTAAGATACAGGAAAATGGCCGGTCCATTGACATTCGCAAGGATGTCTTAGTCTCCGAACTAGGCCAAATAATTGAATCGCATACCCTTCCCAGGGCCAGCTATTACTTGGCAAGGTTGATGAAGAGTTTCAATGTTAGCAAGGTCAGCAAGATAAACGATATTAACCTTTCGAGATGGAAGGAATACGATGACATTATCACCGACAGCCTTTGGATAGTGAAGAAGAGAGACACCTCTGGTGCTCATCTCGGCTGGTATTGGGGGAATTTCATTCCGCAGATACCCAATCAGATGATGAAAAGATTCACGAAAAAAGGGGAATGGGTTCTTGACCCGTTTGTGGGTAGTGGAACAACCCTCATTGAATGTCGAAAGTTAGGAAGAAATGGGATTGGAATCGAGTTAAGTAACGATGTCGTGGAAAAGGCCAGATTATTGGTTGATAAAGAGGAAAATGTACATAATATCGTTACTGATATTCTCACGGACGACAGTACGACCATAGATACTAGCGCAATTACCCGCAAATACGGAGTGAAGAAGTTTCAGTTAATAATAGCACACCCCCCTTACCACGATATTATTAGTTTCTCAAACGATAAACGAGACCTTTCAAAAGCTCCTAGTGTTCAAGCTTTCTTAGATATGTTCGGGCGGGTTGTAGACAACGTGAGTCCACTGCTAGAAGCAAATCGCTACTTCGCCGTTGTTATAGGGGACAAGTATTCAAGGGGTGAATGGATTCCGCTTGGCTCTTACTGTATGAACGAAGTTCTGAAGAGAGGCTACCTGTTGAAAAGCATCATTGTAAAGAACTTCGACGAAACCAGAGCCAAAAGAAATCAGCAGGCGCTGTGGCGCTACCGTGCTTTAACGGGCGGATTCTATGTATTCAAGCACGAATATATTCTTGTTTTCAAAAAGCTCGCCTCAAAGGCTGGAAGTCGTTTGGAGGTGAAATAAGCGTGGCAACAACTCATATATTCATAGTTGATGCAGTGACATTGAAGTATCATCTCGAATATCAGTTCGCTGGGATGGGGTGCCCCCATTATTAGTACCACTTAGAATGAGAGACTTCCCGCCTTTTCGGTTAGTTGCATAGCTTCTGCCTGGTTGTTTCCATAGTATCGTCTGGCAAACTCTGCCGGTGTCAGGTAGCCCAGTGAGCTGTGTGGGCGGTAGTTATTGTACTCCTGCCTCCAGTTTTCCACAATAGCCTGTGCCTCCTTCCCGTTCCGGAAGACCTCACGGTTTAAACATTCATCCCTCAGCTTATCGTTGAAGCTCTCTATGTAGCCATTCTCCCAGGGACTGCCAGGATTGATGAACAGGGTTGAGCAGCCAGCCTGCTCTAGCCACTGGCAGACTGCCCGGGCTATAAACTCAGGCCCATTGTCACTACGGATATACTTTGCCACTCCCCTGGCTAAGAATAACCATTCCAGAGTCTCTATTACCGCTGAGGCCGGTATTGAAGGCTCTACCCTGATAGCCAGACATTCCCGGGTATACTCATCGATTATGACTAGAATTCGTAGCTTGCCACCGCGCTCGGTTCTATCTTCAACGAAGTCATAGCTCCAGACATGGTTCGGATACTCCGCTTTATTCACTATTTCTCCTGTCGGTCCTATTCTACGCCTCTTTGGTCTTTTACGTGGTAACCCTAGCCCTTCCGACTTCCAGATACGGTGGACTCGCTTCTTATTTATTCTAATGCCCTCTCGCTGCAGCAGCACCGTGATCCTACGGTAGCCATACCGGCTATGGTGAATTGCCAGCTTATGTATCTTCCTTACTAGCTCAGTTTCATCTTTCCGCCGTCGGGCAATATACCTCACCAGGGACCTCGGTATCCTCACGACAGCACAGGCTCTTCGCTGGGAGCTCCTGCTTCGTTTTACCAGATACTTCACTGCTGACCTTCGGGCAAGAGGGCCTACCATTTTTTTGAGTTGATTTCCTTAAGTAACTCGTTGTCCAGTGCCTGCTGGGCTACTATCTGCTTCAGCCTGGCGTTTTCTTCTTCTAAGGCCTTCAAGCGTTTGAGCTCGGAGAGGGTCATCCCGCCATACTTGCTCTTCCAGCGATGAATTGTTGCCGGGGAAACCCCATGCTCCCGGGCCGCGTTAACCACTGGCATCCCTGATTCAACTTCCTTGAGAATTCTGAATACCTGCGCCTCCGAATACCTTCTTGTTTTCACGATTACCTCCTGTTCTTATTCTACAGGAGTCTCGCATTAAAGGTGGACCTATTTTCGGGGGGCAGGCCAGGGACTGGGGCAAAAGACACCTACATTGACTTCAATGCAAATCCCAATACTGGCCTAAATGCTACAGCAGAGAATAACTTAGTTTCTATGATTGCCGATTCGCAAAGAGTGAGAAAAGGCGATCATGTAGTGTTCTACCTCCAACAAAACATCCAAAGTGGAATATACGAAGGAAAATTCTTTGGAATTTTCCGAATCAAAGAAGGTAATTCTTTCCTAGACAACAACGATAATAGCCAATTCTTAAACAAAGAACTAATCAAATCTCTAACCTTCAGAACGCTGATTGAACCGGACCAAGTGTATCCTAGAGGGGTTACTGAATGGGAGGCACTGGATGAGATAAAGCATATACAGTCGCCTCACCAGATGCTTTGGAGTCTTATTTACAGGAAGCTGAAGGCTAACCGGGGAAACACAATGATTACCAGGTACGAAAGCGACCGACTTTTCAAATTGATACGAAACAAGAATGGCGGAAAAACCCTGAATAGCCAAGGATTTACTTTTAACATTGCCACACAGGAAATCGAGCCAACTGGTGAAACTCTGAAGTATGTAGGTAGAAAAGATACAATAGATGTGTTACCCCGCTTGATAAAGAAATTCAATGACAGCAAGGCATTTGAGGCCCATCTTCAAGCATATATCGTACAAAACATAGGTAGAAACACTAATTTGAGTTTAGACAAGTGTCTCCTAGATAATTCCACTTTGGATTGGATAGGTAACGAAGTCTCGTGCGGTGTTGGTATGCAGCGAATAGACGTTATGCTATCGCTCAACAAGAATGATGTTAAGACCGTTTTGCCCATTGAACTAAAGGCTAAAACAGCGACGGAGGACAATCTTCGTCAACTTCAGCGCTACGTTGATTGGCTTGAGCAATACTATATACCAAATAACATCAGTGACATATGTCCCGTTCTGATTTCACAAATAATTCAATCCAAATCTACACTCTCCTATAGCTCGTTGGCTGAGAAGTTTCGCCAATTCAACAAGAACAATAGCACATGCTTACCCCTAATCTACATAGAATATGGAATACATAATAACTTCTTGGAGTTTGCAAAAGTTACCTATTGATAGTGATTTATCTATTATGCTTTCGGCGGTCAGTATTTTCATAACATCGTTTTGTTAAATTACCCTTCGGAATGTCTTCAGGTCACATAAGCTTGGTTTAGTGTAACCGTAGACCGGGATTCGACTGCACATAACTGACATTTGTTACCCCGACGGCTCCTATTACTATTGCGCAGAGCTATCTCGGGTATCCCATAAGCTACTTGTTGCCACGTAGCTCTGCGTGTTAGAATTCTAGGAAAACAGCCATCAAAAAGGGATCCCGCCATTGAGGAACTTATTCTTTGTTCTTATGACTGTGCTTTTGATCGTGGCGTTAGCTAGCCCCCTTGCGTGCAAATCGCCAGCAAGGTTTCAAGTGGTAGGCATCGACGTTGTGCCCCCTGAGGTTGTAGCTGGCGAAGCAGCTACCATTAGCGCTCAAGTAGAGAACATCGGCGGCACTGAGGGTACCTATACAGTAACTTTGTCAGTCGATAGAGCCGAGATACAGTCAAAAGTAATTAAGTTAGCGTCCAAAATGATAGAAACGGTTTCCTTTACACTTACCAAAGATAAGCCCGGGTCTTACAATGTAGAGATTAACGACTTATCAGCTACTTTCCGAGTTCTCAAACCGGCAGAATTTACGTTTAGTAACCTCCTTATTACTCCGCCTATAGCCGAAGTAAGTAAAGAGATAACTATCACTGCCGATGTGAGCAATACTGGAGAAGTAGAGGGCAGATATCCAGTAACACTCATAATTAATGGGGACAAGGTAGAAACAAAAGAGCTAACGGTATCAGCAGGGGCTACAGCAAAGGTAGGCTTTGCCTTTGCTAAAGACGCTACCGGTATCTATAGTATTGAGGTCGGAAGCTTGTCCGGGCTCGTTATAGTATCAGAGACAGGCAACATAATAGCACAGTTAGAGGTTGCCTATCCAGAGTTGTATCAGGAGTTGCTCAAACTGCCTGAATTGAAGGAAACGAGTGTAAGTGAGGACACAGCAATTGAACAAATTACGCATTTAGCCTTATTTTCGAAGAACTCGGAAGTGAAAGAAGCACTTCAGTTGATAATAAAAGGAGGAACTCCTAATCCTAGTGATTATAAATACGCCGTTCCTAATTATAATACAGAACTGCAAGTTCTTTACTGGCTTGCTGAACGGAATGAATTTCGGCAGGATGATACCCTACCCTTGGCCATCGCGATGACGCATGGCGTGTGGGTTGCCCTGGGGGATGACGAGGTCAGAAAGACAGTTCGGCAAGATGTTAATGACTTGCTGAATTATTTCCTCGAAACTAACGAGAAGCAGAAAGCCGCGGGCTATTATCAATTGGAAGATTATCCACTGGAGGCCAAGGTTTACTTGTGCTGGAGAGCCAACGATCTTGGAAGAGGCGGGCATATTCATTACCAACTAATAAATGGCGGTGACCGTAGCAGTAGCCCCATAAATATCCACATTTTCTATGAGAATGAGAAACGGCCGATAAGTTTGAAAGATTACTGCTGGAACAATGTGAGTGTCAATACATTAGTCAAAATGCGAGAATATATGGAGAAAAGCGGATGGTTAAATAATAACGTGGATGTACTCGTCAGCAACGTTGAAAACTATTTCACGCGGAACTGGAATTTTACCGAGCCTAAAGATGATTGGTTTGATTACGAAGGTGAGCGAACGGTTAATCACAACATGAACAATGCCAACCTAGAATTTGACTATCTTTCAAAGACAGGTGTGGGAATCGGTGTATGTGATGATGAAATGAGCCTAGTGGATGCATTTCTAAAGTCGTGGGGGATATCATCAGGTGCGATGGTGAGAACCTATGGTACCAAAGATGGTTCGAATCATACTCACATATTTTATTATGAACCTAAGTCTAAAACATGGAGATGTTATGCGCAGCAGCTTAATGTCGGAGCAACATCTTCTAACTGGAATATCTACATATTCACACCGCCCGTTATCCAACACAATTACTACAAATACTACCAAGATACCCAACAATGGTATATGAAAATGCTGAATCTATACTACAAGATAATTGGAACGCTGGGTTCTCAAATCAAAGAAACGTTTACAAAGGGAATTCCGACCTCAGAAATCAAGCAGTGGGTTTTTCCAACATTAAGCAATGACACCAGATAGCTGATGGGCTACTCTATTCGGGTTTTCAAACACGGGAGACGAGCGGTTAACATTGCACAAAAACTCAAATAGTGACGTTGCAAGTTACACAGCAAGCCTAACCTTTAATGATGCCCTGGAGCTTTACCATAAATTAAACGATGTTCATGCCGAGAGGTAAGAGGTTTGGGGACAATTTGAAGCTATATTCTGATATTGTGGATTAGAACTACTTAAACTCTCTCTTGGATAATACTGTGAATATAATAGCTGCTATGCCTAAGGGGGTTGGCATAATAGTAGCAGCAATTGAACCAGCAAGTGCCCATCTCCACTTCCTTCTTTGTATAGCAAATATACCACCAACTATAGCTAATGCTTCAATAGCTAGTCCAGGAATAACCATAAAGAATAAAGACAAATTCAAAGAGAATATCCCTGTATTCAAAGGCGTAATAATCATTGGACCAATAGCAAATAAGAATAATACAAACAGGCTAAGACCACCAACAACTATATCCAAAATACCTGCAACTGTGGGCATCCAAGTCTTTTTTACAGCAGTCTCCATACACTCCTCCTAATTGAGAAACTACGATTAGCGTATCATGGCGTAAACTTAGTGTCTACTTGGGTCTTTTAAATTGAGGTAACTTTCTAGTAAATTGTTACCCAAGCTTTCCGACGTCTTCAATACAAAATACACTGTGTCGACGCTGCACAATTTAGCGAATTGTGACTTCGATAAAAAGGTTCCTTTTTTGTTCTGGTCGAATAGACGTGGGTGTCAGGCGTGAAATCTGGCGGACCTTTTTAATAGGCGGTGAACAAATCGTCAGAATGTGACCTGAAGGTTCTATCCATTTAGACATGGCCTATACAGACAATGCAGCCTAACCTTGACAAACTAGATTCTGGGGAGGCTATAATTAAAGATAGCCTCAGGAAATTGATTTCTCATAGCGGTGTATGATTACTTTGGATGAACAAGAAGATTGATACAAAGCTAACGTTACGGACCATTACGGACTGGGGTAAAGTCATCATATTACTGTTGGACGAAGCGGCGGTAATAGTAGTTATTCTACTGATATTACATTTTCTGGGGATACAAATTCCTTTGCCGATTATGATTGGTGGGGGGATAATAGTCGGTATCTTTGTTTTTATAATACATATCGCGGTGATACCCAGTTTCCACAGGAAGCAGGTTACCGGTCGAGAAGGAATGATAGGCGAACAAGGCAGAGTTGTGGAACCGCTGACTCCATTTGGAACTATCATTGTTAAGGGCGAATACTGGAAAGCTAAATCTCTCGATGACAATATAGAGTTTGACGAGAATGTGGAAATCGTGGGGAATGAAGGGTTGACATTGAAGGTTAAGCGTGAAGACCGCTAATTGATATGGTTCTATTTGTTTTTAGTTACCGATACACTCAAGTGGTCAACTTTAGTTATCACCACTGTGTCCCCGGGTACCGCTCGGCCAGCCTCTAATATGGCCGTCCAGAGTTCGCCCTGAATGAGGACTATTCCTTTGGGCTTCAAGACTGTCTTCACTTCAGCTATCTTCCCTATCAGGTCTTCCTTGCCAGCAAGTATCTTCCGCCGTGGTGCCCTAGTTCCCCAAATAATTGCGAGGGCGAGTAAAGCAGCAATAGCTATTACAATGAGAATAATTAATCGTAATGGATCTACTTGAAACCAACTTGAATCTATTTGAAATAATGGAGACCCCAAATTAGTGTTGGCAAACCAAGATTGGTGAGGTGGTCCCCCAAATTCGGACAGGTTGTTAAGAGCGGGTTCTGCTCCTAGAATAAAATACAGAATAGGAGGAGCAGGACATGACACAGAACAGAAGGAAGCACAGCCCGTCATTCAAGGCCAGGGTAGCCCTGGAAGCATTAAAGGGTGAAGAGACGATAGCCGAACTAGCCAGTC
>Ga0307428_1000511_pt1 | contig 24430 bp, 19 predicted proteins | sample SalMarWE160240MG_FD_202161 | JGI IMG/M metagenome (GOLD analysis project Ga0307428, IMG submission 202161) | Salt marsh sediment microbial communities from the Plum Island Ecosystem LTER, Massachusetts, United States - WE1603-240 | ecosystem: Environmental > Aquatic > Marine > Intertidal zone >...
TGACGGTCTCGTTTCTTGCGATCTTTGCCCCTTACGTGTCGCCCTACCCAACACACGCCAGCCGGTTCGTCAATTTTGCCGAGGCTGGTCAGCCCCCGAGCTTGAAACACCTGTTTGGAACGGATGTATTTGGGCGGGATATCCTGTCACGAGTCTTCTTTGGCTTCCGCTACTCATTGATGATGGGGGTCGTCGTTCTGTCGCTTGTCGTTATTCCTGGAGTCGTGTTGGGGTTGGTCGCGGGATACTACCGTGGGACGTGGATCGATACAGTAATCATGCGGACTACCGATATCTTCCTTGCCGTTCCGCCACTCATCCTGGCTTTGGCCATCTGTTCGGTCCTTACCCCAAGCGTTTTCAACGCGATGATGGCCGTATCTTTGATGTGGTGGCCGTGGTATACCCGACTGGTCTACGGTCTTTCCTCGTCGTTGCGTACCGAGTTCTTCGTGCAGGCGGCCGAGGTTACCGGAGCGAGCCGTTCTCACATCCTATTCCGCGAGATCCTTCCCAACTGTGTCTCCAGTATCTTCACCAAGATGAGCTTGGATATGGGGTGGGTGATTCTTATCGGTTCGGCTCTGAGTTTCGTTGGGTTGGGGGCTCAGCCTCCGATCCCGGACTTGGGGACTATGGTGGCCGATGGGGCGAAATACCTACCGGATCAGTGGTGGATTACGATCTTCCCTGCCTTGGCGATCATGATCACGGTCCTTGGCTTCAATCTGATTGGCGACGGGTTCCGCGATTTGTTCGCGCTTGAGGAGGTCTAGGATGGGAGAAACTTTGCTGGAGATCGGGAACCTGCACGTCGAGTTCAAGGTCTACGAGGGACGTCTCCGAGTCCTGAACGGCGTCAACCTGTCGGTTCAAGTTGGAGAAAGGGTGGGGTTGGTCGGGGAGGCGGGGTGCGGGAAGACGACCACGATGAAGTGTGTGCTTAAGATCCTTCCCTCGCCTCCGGGAAAGATCACGGAAGGGAAGATTCTACTTCACGATAAGGATGTCTTGACCATGGGATCACAGGAGATGCAGCGAGTTCGCGGACACGGGATCTCCATGATCTTCCAGGATCCGACCGCTGCGTTGAATCCCGTGTTCACCGTGGGTGATCAGTTGATGTCGGTCATTAAGTACGGATCCAAGGGTTCCCTCTCGAAAAAGGAGATCAAAAAGCGGGCGATCGGAACGTTACGGGAGGTACAGCTCCCCGATCCGGAGCGGATATTCACCAACTATCCGGTGCAACTCTCCGGGGGGATGCGGCAGCGGGTCTGCATCGCGATGGCGCTTTCCACCGAACCAGAGCTACTGCTCGCAGATGAACCAACTACCTCGCTCGATGTAACGATCCAGGATCAAGTCCTCCGTCTGTTGAATGAGCTTGTTGAGAGGCATGGAACTTCTGTTATTTTCATCACCCACAGTTTGGGGGTAGTGCGCGAGATGGCCGACCGTGTCTACGTAATGTACGCGGGAAACATCATCGAAGGGGCGCGTAAGGAGGAGCTATTCGCCAACCCGTTGCATCCATATACCCTTGGCCTGATGAACGCCCTCCCCAAGCTAACCGGTGGCGGAATTGCAGAAGGAATCCCAGGGAGGATCCCGGAGTACCTCGATCCACCGTCCGGTTGTCGGTTCCATCCACGTTGCCCACGGGCAATGCAGCAATGCAGTCAGTCAATCCCACCCGTTGTGCACGCAGCTGACGATCACGATGTGGCTTGTTTCCTGTACCGAGGTGAGACCGATGAATAACAAGATTCTTGAGGTCGAAAAGCTGCGCAAGTTCTTCACCACCTCTCGCGGAACGGTGCGTGCGGTCGATGAGGTCTCGTTCTCCGTGGAGGAAGGGGAGACGTTGGGACTGGTTGGGGAATCCGGGTCGGGCAAGAGTACGGTTGCGTACACCGTAGTCGGGCTCCACTCGCCAACTTCAGGACAGATCCGATTCAAGGGAGAGGATATCTCGCGGCCGGTATCGAAACGCCCCAAAGCACTGAAACAATCGATCCAGATCGTATTTCAGGATCCAGGAACATCGCTCAATTCACGGCGAACGATCCAACAGATCCTTGAGCTCCCGCTCAAGGTGCACCACTTGGGGAACTCACGCGATCGCAAGGAACGTGTAGGGGAGCTCTTGGAGCGCGTAGAGCTCCCGCCAGACTACATGTACAAGTCCCCCCACTCATTGGGAGGCGGGGAGAGGCAGATGGTAGCGATCGCCCGCGCGTTAGCGACAAACCCTAAGCTAGTCATCCTAGATGAGCCGACTTCGGCTTTGGATGTATCCATTCAGGCAAAGATCATCAACATGCTGCTCCGGTTTCAGGAAGAGATGAAACTCTCCTATCTCTTTATCACGCATGATTTGAGCTTGATGAGGAACGTCTCTACACGGGTCGCCATCATGTACCTGGGAAAGATTTACGAGGTGGCCCCAACGATGAAGTTCTTCTCAAATCCGCTTCATCCATATACAAAGATGCTCCTCTCCTCTATTCCTGTTGTGCTGCCAGAGGAAGAGGCGGTGAAGCCGGCGAAGATCGTTTCGGAAGGGGAGATCCCCAGCCCGGTGAATGTCCCGCCCGGTTGCGGATTTCACACACGCTGCAGCGAGGTAAATGGGATCTGTTCACAGAAGATTCCTGAGATGGTGGAGGTAGAACCGGGACACTTTGTCCGGTGTCACCTGTTTCCCGTGGGCACGAACCCGACAAACTCAGAAAAAGGAGTGAGCGTATGAGCAAGATACTGTGGATCGATCCGGTGGGAACCGATCTCTTCGATCAGCCGATCAAGGAGTTTTTGGAGACGGCGAAGCGCCCGGAGACAAAACTTGATGTTGTCTCTCTCGCGCGAGGACCGATGCACCTCGAGTACCACTACTACGAGGCTTTGATCCTAACCGATACGCTGCACGCCGTGCGGAAGGCGGAGCTCGACGGATACGATGCAGCGGTAATCGGCTGCTTCTACGACCCCGGACTTCGCGAAGCTCGCGAGATCAGCGAGCAACTTGTCGTGACCGCGCCGGCCGAGGCAGCGATGCACATCGCCACGACATTGGGTCATACCTTTTCCATCCTTGTTGGGCGGAAGAAGTGGATCCCCAAGATGCACGAAAACGTAGTCAAGTATGGCTTCACCGATCAGCTTGCCTCGTTCAAATCGCTTGGAATGGGGGTCTACGAGTTCCAGAAGGATCCTGCGGAGACGGCACGCCGGATGCGTGCGGCGGCGAGGGAAGCGGTGGAGGTTGACGGGGCGGAGGTGATCATCCTTGGATGCACCATCGAGTTCGGCTTCTACAAGGAACTACAGGAAGAGTTAGGGGTTCCTGTTATCGATGCCGTTCTCGCACCGCTCAAGTTCGCGGAGTTCCTGACGGGGTTGAAGGATCAATTCAATTGGACACACAGCAAGGTCTACGGGTATCAATCCCCTCCACGAGAGGAGATCGTTGAGTGGAAGCTGGAAGAACAGTACGGAACCTCGGGGTTGTGGGGGTAGGGAATATGGAGACGAAGAGAGAGTTGCGCGTTGGATTCGATGTCGGAGGAACCTTCACTGATGGGGTGCTCATGTGTGGGCGGGAGGTGTTGGCCAAGGCAAAATCACTGACGACCCCGGACGTAACCGGAGGAATCGTTGAAGCCCTTGAGGCAGTGATGACAAAATCCGGGGCCGATCCAGCAGAAGTAGCCATGGTCTCGTTGGGCACTACCCATACGACGAACGCCCTTATTGAGCGGAGGAACCTGAATCAGGTGGGGATCTTCCGGTTGGGAGCCCCAGCGACAACGGCTATCCCTCCGTTGACCGGCTGGCCGGAGAGCCTAAAGGAGGCGATCGGCGGACACGAACTCGTGCATATCATCCGCGGTGGATCGGAGTACGACGGGCGCGACATCGTTCCGCTCGACAAGAAAGCGATCGAGGATGCCTGCAAATCGATGAAGGGAAAGGTCGATTCGGTGTCAATTACCGGGGTCTTCTCCCCGATCATCAACGACCACGAGGAGCAAGCAGCGGAGATTGTGCGCAACGTGCTCGGAGAAGATATTCCCATCACCCTCTCCCACCGCATTGCTACTATCTCACTCCTGGAACGGGAGAATTCGACCATCCTCAACGCTTCCGTAATCACGGTGATGCGGCGCGCGGTCAACTCCTTGAAGGCTGCCGTGCGCGAGCGAGGGATCGATGCTCCTCTATTCATCGTGCAGAACGACGGAAGCGTGATGTCTGCCGACTACGCTATCGACTACCCGATATTCACCGTTGCTTCCGGGCCGGCGGCGAGCGTCCGCGGATCTGTATATCTCTCGGGAATCGAGGATGGGGTAGTGGTCGATATCGGAGGGACATCGACCGATGTAGCCTACATCGTCAAGGGTTTCCCACGGGAGTCGTCGATCACGGTGAACATCGGCGGGGTCAAGACGAACATTCGTTGCCCCGACCTGCTGTCCATCGCTCTTGGCGGCGGAACGATCATCAAACACGACGGGGATAATGTGTCCTCCCTTGGGCCGGAGAGCGTCGGCTACAACCTGGTTCGATTAGGTAAGTCGTTCGGCGGACCGTTGCTGACCGTGCACGATACAGCAGTCGCGTTGGGCAAGCTGCAACAGAAACTCGATGTTTTTAAGACCGATTACGTCACCCACCCCGAGAAGATCAGCGCCGTGCCGAAGCCTCTGATTGAGAACGCATGGGCTGCGATCAAGGCGACCGTCGAGGAGATCATCGACAAGATGAAGACGACACCCGAACCGGTCCCCGCCATCTTTATCGGTGGTGGAGCGTTGGTTGTCCCTAGGGAGAAGATCATCGGTGTCAGTGAGGTTCTCATGCCCGATCACTTTGAAGTGGGAGGCGCCGTGGGAACAACGATTGCCGAGATCGGAGCCTATGCGGAAGGAGTCGTCGATCTTGATATTGAAGACCGCGCCGAGGCGATCGTTGAGGTAACCGAACACGCCAAGGATAACGCCGAGGCAGCCGGGGCGATTCGTAACACCGTAGAGGTGATTGACGTAGAAGAGATTCCCTTTACGTATATGCCTGGGAAGCGCGAGAAGATCCGGATTAGGGTGAAAGGGCAGGTGCTCTAATGAGCAATCCGCGATCAAACGCACGTGCCATCCTTGAGGAGTGGGGGATCAAGAACTTCCGCGTTATCGATAAGGAGGCCATCAGTGAGATCACGCTGGGAGCCTCCATCCTCGCTACAGGTGGCGGAGGAGATCCTGAGATCGGTCTCCTATGGACCTACAAGGTGATCGATGAGGGGAAGGAGATCCTCATGGTCGATCCAATCGATGTTCCCGATAATATCCAAACAGCGAGCACGGCCTGCCTGGGAGCGGCGATTGTCCTCACGGAGAAGCCGCCGAGTGGAGAGGTGTTGAACCTGGCGATGGGTCGCCTCGAACAGTACCTGGGGAGACCGATCCAGGCGACGATCCCACTCGAATGTGGAGGGGTCAACTCTCCTGTCTCCTACGCTGCTGCCGGAGAGCTTGGTGTTCCCGTAATCGATGTTGATGGGATGAATCGTGCCTTCCCCGAACTACAAATGACATCGTGGGTGACACATGGCGTACACTCCTCTCCCACGGTTTCGGTGGATAACAGGAAGAACGTTACCGTGATCGACACAGGAGACGATGATGTGTTGGCGGAGACACTCGCCCGTCGGGTAGCGATGGCTTATGGTGGTATCTCATGGATCGCTACCTACCCTCTGACTGGGAAGCAGGTGAAAGAGACCTCCATTCTGTACTCGCAGAGCATTGCCTGGGCAGTGGGACGTGCAGTTATGCGTGCCCGCAGGGAACACCTCGATCCGATCGAGGAGCTTCTGAAGAGCCTGAAGAAGGAACGAAACGTGGAAGGGTTCCGCGTGTTTAGCGGGAAGATTGTGGATATCAATCGCGACTTCGGTTCGGAGACAAATAAGGGATTCACATTAGGCTCGGTTACTGTAGATGGTATCGATACATACAAGGGTCAGACAGCTACCCTCGATTTTCAGAACGAGTGGCTAAACCTGCGCATCGATGGGAAGGTTCTCTGTTTGCCACCGGATCTTATCGCAATCCTCGACTCGGAGACCGGAGAACCGATCCGCACCGACATCATGAAGTACGGCTATCGGGGAACCATTGTCCTCATCCCGGCGCACGAGCGGATGAGAACGGCAAAAGGGATCGAGATGTTCGGTCCGCGTCACTTCGGCTATGATCTGGATTATGTCCCCGTAGAAGAGCTCAACAGTGACAGGAGGTGAGAGAAAGATATGGATCTAAAAGCCATTATCGAATCTGATGCAAGGTACCGCAACGTGCTCCAGGCGATTATCGATACCCCGTACATCGAACGGTCGACGTTGGAGGAGAAACTGAACCTTCCTCGAGTCGATCTAGAGCCGCTGTTGACAGTTCTTTCTGAGAAGATGTTGATCCTAGAGCTTGCTGGGCAGGCGGATTCAAGCGTTGAGTCACGTGTGTTGAAAACAGTGTACCTGGTCAATCCTGAGGAAGAGAAGGCCATTCGTGAACAGATCTAACTCTATGGAACACGCAAGGCGGCTTGACGCGCTGCTTGAACGGATGCGCGAGCGTGAGTTGGGGCTCGTCCTTCTCTTCGATCGGGATAATATTCGCTACTTCACGGGTTTCCGGTTGAACCGGGTGGTCACCTCTATCTTGGCGATCTCCCTTGAGGAAGGTCCGACTTACTTCGTGGCAAAATTGGACCTAAACCGTGCAAAAAGGGATGGATGGATCGAGCGGGTCATCCCGTTTCCTGAGGATACCCCGAATTACCTTGACGCTCTGCGTCCTCTATTTGGCAATTCGGGCAAACGGATCGGCGTTGAAAAGGACTCGCTAACTCTAGCGCAAGCCGAGTATCTACGTGGTTTGAGTAGTGAGAAGAGTGAGTTCGTCGATGTGCGCGCCATCACATCCGAGTTGCGTGCAATCAAGTCTGATGAGGAGATCGCCTACCTTCGGCGAGCGGCCGAGATCGCCAGCAATGCCATGGAACTGGTGCAGGGCGCCATTCGGCCGGGCGTTCGTGAGATCGAGCTCTCCTCCTGGACGGAGTACCTCATTGGACAGGCAGGCGCGGAAGGAGCCTCGTTTGAACCGTTCTTCATGTCGGGCGAGAACGCGTGGCTTCCGCAGCGAATCTCATCGCAGAAGGTGTTGGCGGAAGGGGAACTAGCTCTGTTGGATATGGGCGCGATCTACGATGGTTACTGCTCGGATATCACACGGACCTTTGCCATTGGTAAGATCTCACCGGAGCAAGAGCAAATCTTTCGGGTTGCACGAGAGGCGCAACAAGCTGGGATCGAAGCGATTCGTCCCGGTGTTCGTGCCTGTGATGTTGATGCCGCTGCACGAACTGTGATCGAGGATGCTGGTTTCGGAGAGTACTTCCCGCACCTCACTGGGCATGGGATTGGGGTCTCCTCGCACGAGATGCCGATTGCGGACCGCGGGGTAGAGACGATCCTCCAAGAAGGTATGGTCCTGACCGTGGAACCGGGGATCTATCTTCCAGGGGTAGGTGCAGCGCGCGTCGAGGATATGGTAGTCGTCACCCCACTCGGATGTGAGGTTCTGACCAGCGCTCCGCGTGGACTAAAGGGAAAAAAGGAGTAAAAGTGGGTGTAAGAGAGATCCTTCGCGAGTGGGGGGTTACCGACTTCCAAGCGATTGATAAGAAGGCACTTTCGGAGATCACTTTAGGGGCGTCGATCCTGGCCACCGGAGGCGGGGGAGACCCTGAGATCGGCCTTCTGTGGGCATATAACGTGGTCGATCAGGGGAAGGAGATCCTCCTTATTGACCCTGAGGCTATGCCTGATGAGGCGCTGGTAGCAATTGCCGGGTGCCTTGGGGCAGCGCTTGTTCTCACCGAGAAACCACCGAACGGTCAAGAGCTCTTCTGGTGTTATGACAGTCTCCGCCGCTACATGGGAAAGTCGATCGAGGCTGTTGTTCCCCCGGAGGCCGGAGGTGTGAACACACCGGTCCCGATGGCCGTGGCTGGAGCGGTTGGTGTTCCAGTCATCGATGCCGATGGGATGGGGCGAGCCTTCCCCGAGCTGCAGATGACCTCCTTCTACATCCATGGAGTCTCCCCTTCGCCAACGGCGGCGGCGGACGAGAAGGGACACGTGACTATCTGCGACGCATCAGATGCACTGCTGACGGAGCGGATCATCCGCAACGCGGCGATGGCCTACGGGGGTATCTCGTGGATCGCGGGGTATCCGATGACCGGGCGCCAGCTCAAGGATACGGCGATCTTACGGTCTATATCCATGGCCTGGGATCTGGGGAAGCGCGTATTCAACGCGCGGCGCAAGCACCTCGATCCTATTGCCGAAGCTACTAATCTCACCGGAGGATACCGTGCGTTTCAGGGGAAGATCGTCGACATCAATCGGGAATTCGGGGCGGAAAAGACTAAGGGTTTCTCCCTTGGGCGGATCACGGTGGAGGGGACCGACGATTTCAAGGGACGGACCGCTGCCGTCGATTTCCAGAACGAGTGGTTGAACCTGGAGATCGATGGAGAAGTTCGCTGCATGCCGCCGGATCTGATCTGCATTCTCGACCCGGCGACCGGGGAACCGATCCGCACCGATATTGTGCGCTACGGATACCGGGGAACCGTACTCCTTATCCCCGCACACGAACGGATGCGGACAGAACGGGGGATCGCCACGTTCGGTCCTCGCTACTTCGGTTACGATCGGGACTACATCCCTGTGGAGAGGCTCATGGAGAACACAAGTGGATGAAGATTCGCCATTTTGTACATGTCGTTGATACTCACACCGCCGGCGAGCCAACGCGTGTGGTCCTTGACGGACTTCCACCCATCCCCGGCAAAACGATGTCGGAACGCCGTGCGTGGTTTGACGGACCGGGCAATGACCTGCGGCGGTTCCTCCTGCGGGAACCACGTGGACATCCGGATATGTTCGGAGCGGTTATCACCCCACCCGTTAACCCGGCAGCAGATTATGGATTGATCTTCCTCGATAACGGCGGGACGGTTTCGATGTGCGGGCATGGGACGATCGGAGCAATGACCGCTCTGGCTGAACTAGGACGAATCCACAAGAAAAAGGTTCTCCTCGATACCCCATCCGGCCTTGTGACCTGTCACCTTCATTGGAAAGAGGGCGAGGTTCAGGATGTCACCTTTCGTAATGTTCCTTCTTTCTTCCTAAGGACCGAGCAATGGGAAGGGGTTCCGCTTCACCTTTCCTATGGGGGAAACCTCTTTGCGTTAGTGGAGGCAAGTTCCCTGGGCGTTGAACTTAAGTGGCAGAATATACGTGAGATCGTGGATTTTGGAATGACGATCAGAAGCTGGACCAACCGGAATCTCACCTTTCACCATCCCGCGACAGGGGATCCTTTATTGGTAGATCTGGTGGAATTCTACGAGGAGACTGATCCTCCGAGGAACGTTGTCGTCTTCGGAAAGGGGCAGGTCGACCGGTCCCCTTGTGGAACGGGAACCTGCGCCAAGATGGCTTTTCTCCACGCGGAAGGAAAGCTCGCCGTGGGGGAGGAATACCGCTACCAAAGCATCTTGAAGACAGAGTTTACAGGAAAAGTAGTTTCTGAGACGAACGTAGGAGATGCCCCAGGGATCATTCCCGAGGTGAGAGGATCTGCTTACGTGATCGCTATTTCCTCCCTTGTGCTTACAGATCACGATCCGTTTCCAACAGGATTCGATCTGGAAGGGGACGACGGAGAGGAGTAGTATTCCGCGGAAAGCGAATGCGACCGGGCGGATCGGACAAAACCGCAATCGAGGAGAGGACCACGTTCTTTTGGTTAAGGACAGGAGTGGACAGCGGATAAGGGGAAATGATCGCTTCCACCCGCAGGGCAATTGTTGACCGAATTCCTGAAGAGTGAGCACGTAAGGCACAGGATTATTGAGTCGCGCCAGGTAAAACACATGTATTGTGAAGTACGCTATTCTATTTATTATGTGATTTAGTAGAATCCAAATTCATCAGGTATGTGATAGCAATACAGGTGATAAAGGTCTTGATTGCTTTGCGTTGGACTTTCTACCGCCATACAGTCCAGAGCTCAACCCGAACGAGCAGGTGTGGAAGCTCACACGACGGAGTTGTCTACACAACCGGTACTTTACTAGAAGATGTCATAGACGCCGTCGAGACGCGGTTCACTGCATGGACCGCAGAGAATGAGATTTTGCGGAGACTATGCGCGATCACTTAAGGCGTTATGTATAGAACGTCGGGTATCAGGACTGCTTGTACTGAGTGCCGATTGCAGGTCCACGGAGTTGGCTCCTGGTGACTCAATCTCTTTCCAGGCCCTTTTTACACACAAAATTCTACGCTACCGCGTTGTTTGTCGACCGCTGCTTTTGATGTAAAAGGTCTTTCTTAAACTTCTCAATTCCCAGTTGACATGCCAGGCGAAAGATGGTATATTGGAAACGTTACCGGTAAGGTTTTGTCAGGCGGTGGGAAAATGGAGAGAACAACAATAAGAGACGTGGCTCGAACAGCGGGAGTCTCTATTAACACCGTGTCTCGTGCCCTCAACGGCAAGCCAGACGTAAACCCCGAAACCAAACGGCTGATTCTAGAGGCGGCAGAAAGATTGCAGTACACGCCAAATAAGCTGGCTCGGGGACTCCGGTCCAAGAAAACAGGGGTTATCGGCGTCATTGTTGCAGATATCGCCAATCCTTTCTTTTCTGCAATGGTCAAGGGTATGGGAAAAGCGGTCAAGGAACTGGGTTACAGCATCATCCTCCAAGACACCAGCGAGAACTACGAAAACGAAGAGGAAGCCATTCTGATCATGCAGTCCGAGCAGGTAGATGGCGTATTAATCACTCCGGTCCAGACTGACAAACGGAGTATCCTCAAGCTCCAAGAGTCCGGTATTCCTTTCGTTCTCGTTGCCCGTCACTTCAGTGATGTTGACACCGACTATGTGGTCGCTGACGACGTACAAGGAGGGTATCTAGCTACAACCCACTTAATTGAAAATGGCTATACAAAGATAGCCTTCATTAATGGACCCTCCTACAATTCCAGCGCTATTGAGAGGCTCGAAGGGTATAAGAAGGCACTAGAAGAACACAATATCGAGCTGAATGAAAAGCTAATAAGGAGTGGTGCCCTCACCATGGAGGATGGTTATAGCCATGGTAAAGCTCTGTTAATAGATCATGATCCACAACCCACGGCGTTTTTTACTTTTAGTGACTTTGTCGCATTAGGGGCTATGAAGGCCATACGGGAAGCAGGGCTTCGAATACCTGAGGATATAGCGATTGTGGGCTACGACGATATCCCTTTTTCTTCGTGTCTGAAAGTGTCGTTGACTACTGTGAAGGTTCTGAAAAGGGAAATGGGCAAGAAAGCTATATCAGTACTTGAAAAGAAGATAGATGAACAGGAGGGCCAAAGCCATTTAAAGATGCCAGTTGATCTAGTGATCAGACAATCTAGCCTCTCCACAAGAAACTTAGGAACAAGGGGGTGATAAGCAGAAAATACAAGACATTTCCTGTAGTGGCAAACGGGAGTCAATGATGCACAGAATATAGGAGGTATGAAATGTACAGATGTAAGCACTGGATAGGTTTGCTTCTGATAGTGGTGTTGGTTCTACCCTTAATGGTTGCGGCAGATCAAGACGAACGGGCTCTATGGCACAAGTTCGCTTCGACTAGCGAGATGGTAGAGTACAGAAGTCTTCCCAAGTACAACGAAGCTCCTTCTTTGGCTAAGCTTGTTGCGGAAGGGAAGTTACCCCCTGTTGAGGAGAGGTTGCCGGAAGAACCTTTTGTGTGGAAGACAGGCGTCATGGTAGATGGGATCGGCGTCTATGGAGATATCCAGAGGCGTGCGAGTGGAATGGCACCGGAAGGCTGGAACACAGCTGCCGGCCAGCACTCGGGGTGGGACGGAGCCATGGGATTCAAAAACGATGGCCTGGTAAAACTTGGGCCAATGTGGATGCTAGAGAACCCTGAACCCATTCCCAACCTGGCGAAATCCTGGGAGTGGTCCGAGGACGGCAAGACACTCACGATGCACCTGATCAAAGGAGCAAAGTGGTCGGACGGTGTGGAGTTTACCGCAGATGACATCGTGTTCACCTATTACGATAACATCGTGGATCCCAATATCCCGAGCTGGAGGAGTGCGGGCTCTTGGACCTTTGGCGGCAAAGTTACAGAGCTCGAAAAGGTCGATAATTATACGATAGCGTGGCACTTTGGTGTCGCCTATCCTATCCAGGCATTCTTCTTGATGGAGAGCCAGCTTAATGGTCCGCTTGCGGCGCACGTGTACAAGCAGTACCACCCCAAATACAACTCCACCATGACATACGATAGTTATCTAAAGGCAACCCCACCAGAAGCGTTGCCAGCCGTGACCTTGGGGGCATTTGTTCCCGTAGCCTATGTGCCTGGCCAGATCATGGTGTATGTCAGAAATCCCTTCTATTTCAAGGTGGACGAGCAAGGTAACCAGTTGCCGTACTTCGACGCAATCGTCTGGAAGGAGTCCGACTCGTGGAACACGCGGATCTATGATCTATTGGCTTCCGCTGGTGATGTAACGCCTATCCAGGATCCCAGCATGATCCCCATGATCTTTGCGGCGTCGCAGAACCCCGGAGCAGACTTTGTCTTCCAGTGGGGACCCTTCACGACGCCCTATCAGATCAATCTGAACTATTCGCTCTACGCTGGCGTCAACAGCGATAGAGACAAGGCGTTGCGACTGCTGTTCAGAGAGAAGACGTTCCGGCAAGCCCTCTCCCAGCTCATCGATCGGGAAGGAATCTGCTCGGGAGTTTTCCCCGCGCCAAATGTGCAACCATTCTATGGAGGGTACCCCTCTGGCTCTGCTTATTACCAGGAGAACAAGGTAATCAAGTATCCTTATGATCCTGCGGAAGCAAAACGGCTTCTTGCAGAACTGGGTTTCGCGGATACTGATGGGAATGGTATCCTTAATTGGCCTGAGAGCTCCTTGATCCCAGGGGAAGACCTCATCATTGAGATCATAACGGAGGCCTCAGAGCCTGAGCACGTTGTAATTGCCGAAGCATTCGTGTCCGACTTCCGAGACACGGGGATTGATCTACGCGTGAAAAACATCCAGGCAGGGATCTTTATCCAAAGGGAAGAATCACAGGACTTCGACTTGGTATTGGGCAGGAGCTACGCCGCGACCCCGTGGGTGAGGCCCGATGAAATTGGTCCCGTCAGTGAGATCAGTCCATCCTGGCATACAGCTGGTCCCGGAGGACAACGCGATCTCCTTCCGTTCGAGGGGAGAATAGGGGAATTGCTTACAGCGACCGCCACGATGACTTCCTCTGAAGAGCGCAAAGAGGCCCTTGGTGAAGTTCTGGAACTCTACACCGAGAACCTTTACACAGTGGGCATTCTGGAAATGGCCTATCCGATGGGGTTTGCAGAACGACATCGGAACTACCCTGTGGACTTTCCAGCCACCTTGTACAACTGGTACCATAACAGTCTACCGATTGAAATCCGATGGTGCCCGGAAGAGTTGCAGCTTCCGGCACAGTACCAAGACCTGATTCCCACACCGGAGTCCTACAAGGTTCAAGACTGGTACCACATTATGGATGTTGAATAGGAAAGGCCGATCGAATCAACCCGGGGGATGTGGAGATCCCCCGGGTTTCTTTGACGCCCGAAACCCGAAAAGCGACCCACGGGACAAACGATAGCGGAGAGAAGAGAGGCCGATGGTAGGATACCTGGTAAAACGCGTACTGTACTCAGTACCGCTTCTGTTATTCATTATGTTCATCTCCTTTGTAGTCATCACTCTGCCCCCAGGGGATTATATGAGTGCAATGCAGAACAGGCTGACCCAAGCGGGCGGCTTGTCCGTTGCTGAAGCGAGACAGGTAGCCGATCAGCTCAGGGAAATGTATGGGTTAGACAAGCCTTTTTTCGCCCAGTTCGGAAAGTGGTTTTGCGGCATTTTTAGAGGGGATTTCGGGTATTCGTTTAGGTACAGAAAGCCCGTCTTTGACATGATCTGGAGCCGGCTAGGGTGGACTGTTTTAATCGCCGTGTGCGCCATGTGCTTTTCAGTGGTTGGTGGCGTCATCCCAGGCATATACTCAGCGACCCACCAATACAGTTTTGGAGACAACGTCCTGACGATTTTCTCCTTCCTGGGGTTGTCGATACCCAACTTTTTCTTGGCTTTAGCAGCTATCTATTTTCTCATCTTCTATACCGGTGTTTCAAGCATAGGCGGGCTCTTTTCGATAGAGATGGTCCTGCGTCCATGGAGTTGGGCGAAATTGCTGGACCTCATGAGTCACTTATGGCTTCCCATCCTTGTAGTTGGGGTTGCCGGCACTGCCAGGAACATGCGGGTCATTCGGGCGAATCTGCTGGATGTCCTTGGGCAACAGTATGTTCAGGTTGCCAGAGCTAAGGGACTAAAAGAGCGTGTCGTGATATACAAACACGCGCTGAGGAACGCCTTGCAGCCACTCGTGATGTCCATCGGAATGTCCCTTCCCTGGTTGATACAAGGAGAAATGGCGACAAGTATTGTTTTAGGCGTGCCCACTACAGGTGCAATGTTCTTGCTTGCCCTTCAGGACCAGGATATGTATCTTGCCGGTTCTTTCCTCCTTGTTCTCGCTGTCATTACGGTAATTGGAAATCTCCTGGCTGATATAACGCTTGCTTGGGTAGATCCAAGGATCAGATATGAATAGACAGGAATTCAAGGCAAGGACCCCGAAAAAAAATCTAAGAAAAACTGCCACTAAGAACCTCAAGGCAAGAAGGTCTAAAAACCAGACAGCATTAATGTGGAGGAAGTTCAAGAAACATCGCTTGGCAAGAATAGGCGGTATTATAATTGGACTTCTGCTTATCATCATTGCGTTTGCACCATTCTTCGCTCCGTATGACTATACAAGCTCAGACTTTAAGGCAACGTACGTTCCTCCGCAACGAATTCATTTTTTAGATCAGGATGGGAAGTTTCACTTCCGGCCTTTTACTTACAAGTTGCAAAGAGAGCTAGATCCTAAGACCTACATGCTCCTCTATATAGAGGATCCGTCAAAGAAGTACTTCATCAGGTTATTTGTGCATGGATGGGAGTATGAGCTTTTCGGGATATTCAAATCCGATCTGCACCTTTTCGGAGTCGAAGACGGGGGAGCCGTATTTGTCTTAGGTACCGATGCCCTCGGAAGGGATCTTCTCGGTCGCATACTCTTTGGCGGCAGACTGACACTGCTCATTGCGCTGACCGCTACCGCCATCAGTGGAATCATTGGAGCCATACTCGGCGGCATCTCAGGCTACTATTCGGGCGTATTGGATATCCTGATACAGAGGGCGGTGGAAGTCTTCCGGTGTTTCCCGGAACTACCTTTGTGGATGGCGCTAAGCGCTGCTTTACCTCGGGACTGGAATCCGATCTATACGGTGTACGGGATAATCGGAATATTCTCGCTATTGAATTGGCCAGTCATAGCGCGGGAAGTGCGGGGCAAAGCGCTCTCATACAGAGAAGAGGATTTTATTTTGGCCGCGAAATCAATAGGGGCAAGCAACGGTAGAATCGTACTCCGGCACATCCTTCCTCAAGCATTCAGCCATATCATCGTGGCGTTGACGGTCACCATACCGTGGCTGATTCTTGGGGAAAGCACATTGAGTTTCTTGGGGTTGGGTATCCAGCCGCCCATGGCAAGTTGGGGTAGCCTTATGAAAAATGCGCAAAACTTTCAGACGTTGGGGCAGCACCCATGGATCATGATTCCCGGACTATTCATTATGATAACAGTGCTTGCTTTCAGCTTTTTGGGAGATGGGCTAAGAGATGCGGCTGATCCTTTTTCTCGATACTAAGCTAAGCACGTTGGGAACCTAGCTGTTGCGGAGGTCTTCTCAATGTACGTTCTATTAGGGGAAATGATGATCGACAGGAAAGAATCTTTACCGATCGCAGTTTTCTTCTACATGCGAACTGGCAAAAAGATCTTCCATAGACGACTCTTACAAAGGAGAATGACAGAATGGCCATAGATAATTTGAACCCTTCACCTGATATTCCTTCGGGAAAAATGGGGAGCAAACTAGAGCCCTTGCTGATTAAGAACGTCCGAGTTAAGGATGAGTTCTGGGCCAAGCGCCTGCAACAAGTTAGGGAGGTTGTCATTCCGTACCAGTGGGAGGTGTTGAATGACCGAGTTCCCGCAGCGGAACCCAGTCATGCCATCGAGAACTTCCGTATCGCTGCCGGAAGAACGGAAGGAGCGTATTATGGATGGGTATTTCAGGACAGCGACGTCGCGAAATGGCTGGAAGCCGTAGGGTACTGCCTCGTCCATCAACTGGACCCGGAACTCGAGCGGCTGGCCGACGGCGCCATTGACTTGATCGTCAAGGCCCAACAGGCAGATGGGTACCTAAACACCTATTTCACCGTCAAAGAACCCGGGGGGCGCTGGACGAACCTTCGCGACAACCACGAAATGTACTGCGCCGGTCACATGATGGAGGCCGCCGTGGCGTACTATGAAGCGACCGGAAAGCGGAAGCTTCTCGACGCGATGTGTCGGTTGGCCGATCACATCGACGCTGCGTTCGGTCCGGAGCCAGGCAAGAAGAGGGGCTATCCCGGGCATGAGGAGATCGAGTTAGCCCTTGTCAAACTCTATCAAACCACGGGCGAACAACGTTACCTCCGACTGAGCAGGTTCTTCATCGACGAGCGCGGGCACGAGCCGCATTACTACGACTTGGAAGCTAAGAAGAGGGGAGACGAGACTCCGGAGAGGCCGTATGACAAGGCCTACAGCCAAGCCCATCTTCCCGTTCGCGAGCAGACGAATGCCGTGGGCCATGCCGTTCGCGCCATGTACCTTTACAGCGGTATGGCAGACGTGGCAGCCGAGACCAACGATGAGACCCTCGTGACTGCGTGCAAGAACCTATGGGACAATCTGACGAAACGACAGATGTACATCACGGGCGGCATCGGATCGGCTGTACAGGGGGAGGCCTTCACGTTCGACTATGACCTGCCCAACGACACTGCCTACACGGAGACTTGCGCCACCATCGGCCTCATTTTCTGGGCACACCGGATGCTCCGTCTTGACATCGACCGGGACTACGCGGATGTCATGGAGTGCGCCTTCTACAATGGCGCATTGAGTGGGATATCGCTCGATGGTAAGCGGTACTTCTACGTCAATCCCCTCGAAGTCTGGCCCGAGGTGTGTGAGAAGCGGCATGACCATGGGCACGTCGATACGACCCGACGGCCGTGGTTCGATTGTGCCTGTTGCCCGCCAAATATCGCGAGACTCCTCGCCTCATTTGGTCAGTACATCTATTCCAAAGACGAAAACACAATCTATGTGCACCTTTTTGCGGGAAGTGAGGCCAACTTGGTAATTGAAAAAAACTGCGTTTCATTGACCCAGACGACAGAATACCCTTGGAAGGAACAAGTAGACATCACTATTCGCACCGACAAGGAACTTACCTTTACCCTGGCGATTCGCATCCCTGGCTGGTGCAAAAATGCCGAGATCACCGTCAACGGCGAGGACGTCAAGATTGCTACCGTTTCTAGAAAGGGGTATGCAAGAATCACACGAGTGTGGCGCAGCGGGGACAAGGTTGAGATAATGTTGCCCATGCCTGTTGAGCGAATCCATGCTCATCCCGATGTGCGTGCGGATGCTGGGAAAGTGGCGATTCAGCGCGGCCCAGTCGTCTACTGCCTGGAGGAGGTCGACAACGGTCCTAACCTTCCCGACCTCTCCCTGCTGCAAGATGCGAAGCTAACCCTGGGCGGCTGCGATCAGTCCCTCGGAGGCGCTCCCGTCATTCACGGCGTCGCTCGGCGCAGCGCAATGACGTCACAATGGAAGCATGTCCTCTATAGCCCAGTCGCTCTGGAAAGGGAAGAGATCGCAATAAGAGCTGTTCCCTATTTTGCGTGGGGCAACCGTCAACCCGGGGAAATGTTGGTTTGGATACGAGAAGAATAGAATAATGATGCGAAGGAATGCTCAACAAAAGGAGTGGTCGCAGTGCTTGAAGAGTTGAGAGCAGAAGTTTACAGAGCTCTTAAAACCCTCCCTGCAAGCAGATTGGTACAAGGGACGAGTGGCAATGTCAGCGGAAGAGACGGTGACCTCGTGGTGATTAAACCGAGCGGGGTAAACTACGATTCTCTCTCCATGGATGATCTCGTCGTTGTCGACTTGTCAGGACGGGTGATCGAGGGAGTGCTCGTGCCTTCCGTGGATACCGCGGCTCACCTGCACATCTACCGAAGTACCCCGCAAGTTGGAGGAGTCGTCCATACGCACTCGGTTTACGCCACAGTGTACGCCGTCCTGGGAAGAAGCATCCCCGTGTACCTCACAGAGCTTGCTGACCTGTTTGGAGGTCCGATCCCCGTATCGGCCTACGTCCCTCCCGGAGACGAGAAGATCGGGAAAGAGTTCTCCGAGAAGACGCGCCCGGGCCGATTTCGAGCACTGTTGATGAGACACCACGGGGTCTTCACTGCCGGCAAGACTCCGACAGATGCGCTGACTGCGGCACTGATCCTGGAGCACAGCGCGAGAATCGCTTATCTAGCCGAGAATGCCGGAACCCCCGCCGTTCTGGCCGAAGAAGAAGTCAGGCGGCTACATGAGACGTATGTGAAGGGCTATGGGCAGAAAGACCATGGAAAGGACTAGGGCATGACTAAGCCATATTTAATTGGCGTCGATATCGGAACGTTCGGAACCAAGAGCGTCGTGGTCTCTTTGGAGGGGAAGGTGCTCGGCTCGGCGCTCGTGGAATACGAGGTGGAACACCCGCGGCCGTCGTGGGCGGAACAGTGGCCGCAGGTGTGGGAAGAGGCGGCTTACAACGCGATAAAGGGAAGCATAGAGAAAGCGGGAATCACTCCGAGCGATGTTGCGGGGGTCTGTATCAGTGGCCTGTACGGTGGTTCGGGCATCCCGGTTGACAAAGAGTTCCATCCTTTGCGGCCATGCCTCATCTGGATGGACCGCCGTGCAACGGATGAGGTCAAATGGATTAAGGAGAACACGGACTTGGACAGGGTGTTTGAGGTAACCGGGAATTATGTTGACACCTACTTTGGATACCCCAAGATGTTGTGGATCAAGAACAACGAGCCCCAAATCTGGGAGCGCGTGCATAAGTTTGTTCCCCCGTCCAGTTACGTCGAGTACTGTCTAACGGGCCGGCTGGCGATCGATTACTCGTCAGCGGGAAACCTTGGTGGAATCTTTGACATTCATCGCCTATGCTGGTCCGAGGAACTAAGCAAGGAGCTGAGAATCCCTCTGGAGAAGTTGCCGGAGAGGCTGGTCGCCTCCACGGACATCGTGGGAGAGGTGACTACGGAAGCAGCTGAGAAATGTGGCCTCCCCGCAGGTACGCCGGTGATTGCGGGTGGCATCGATGCGCCGATGGCGACGTTGGGCGCGGGAGCAATCGAGAGCGGCGACAACGTTGCTATGATGGGAACTTCGACTTGTTGGGGCGTTATTCACAGAGGAGAAGGATACTCACGAAACCTTGTGTCCATGCCGAACGTCGTGAACTCCAGTGAAGAGATCTACACATGGGGAGGCGCAGCGACCTCGGGGGGGCTCGTTCGCTGGTTCAGGGATCGATTCGGGGAGTCGGAGGTCGAGAAGGCTGCGAAGATGGGCCGGGACCCCTACCAGCTCCTGGACGCGCGAGCGGCGGAGATCCCTCCGGGCTCCGATGGCCTAGTGATCCTCCCGTACTTCATGGGCGAACGGGCCCCGCTGTGGGATCCCGGTGCGAGAGGGACGATTTTCGGACTTACCCTCTACCACACCAAGCCCCACGTCTTTCGGGCGTTGATGGAAGCAGCCGCCTACAGCCTGCGCCACAGCATCGAGGTTGGGGAGACGATCGGCATTCACTTGAAGGAGGAAACCCGCATTGTCGGAGGGGTAACGAAATCGAATCTGTGGACGAAGATCCTTGCTGACGTCACGGGACGGAGGATGTTGATTCCCGCAGGAGGAGTGGGAGCCCCGTTGGGCGGTGCGCTCCTTGCTGGAATTGGAGTAGGGCTCATCGCTGATTATCGGGTTATCGAACGATGGACGCGCATCGAGCGGGTCAATACTCCAAACCCCGTGACAAAAGAGGTCTATGACAAGTACTACGCGTTGTATCGAGCATTCTACGAAGATATCAAAGATCGCGTTCATGAGCTATCCGCGATCGGAAGGAGAGAAGATGAGGAAGAGAACTAATACCTTTGGAGTCATCGTCGGCAACAGGAACTTCTTCCCCGACTGGCTTGTGGAAGAGGGACGCGATCGACTTCTGCACGCGATCGAGGAGGCAGGCTACGAAGTGGTGGCGTTGTCTTCCGCTGACACGCCCAATGGAGCGGTGGAAACACGACAGGATGCCAAGCAGTGCGCCCGCCTTTTTTCCAGTCACAGGGAAGCGATCGATGGCATCATCGTGACGCTACCCAATTTTGGCGATGAAAAGGCTGTAGCTGATGCCCTGCGACTTTCCGGATTGGACGTACCCATTTTGATCCACGCCTATCCAGATGAAATTGGAAAACTGGATGGCGATCATAGGCGTGACGCCTTCTGTGGGAAGATTTCCCTGTGCAACAACCTCGTGCAGTACGGAATTCCCTTCTCTACCACCACGCTGCATGTCGAATCGCCAGCGAGCGATCTCTTCAAGGACGATCTAAAAGCCTTTGCAGGGATTTGCAATGTAGTTAAGGGGCTCAGGAAGGCACGTCTTGGCATGGTGGGAGCAAGGCCAACCGCGTTCAACACAGTCCGGTTCAGCGAGAAAATATTAGAACATAAGGGAATCACCGTTGAAACCGTGGACCTGTCTGAGGTCATCGCGCAGGCCCGGGGACTTGATCGCGCGGCTTTGGAAGTCAAACGTGAACTGAAGAAAATCAAGGACTACATCTCCACAGAAGGCATTCCTAAAAGCGCGTTAGAGAAGATGGCGAAGCTGTCTATAGTGCTCTCGGAATGGGTCGAGAACAACGCGCTCGATGCCGTAGCCGTCCAGTGCTGGACAGCACTGGAGGAGATCTACGGCATCGTGCCATGCACCGTTATGAGCATGCTTTCAGAGAAACTGATTCCCAGCGCCTGTGAGGCGGACATCATGGGGGCTTTGTCGATGTACGCTCTCGATCTCGCTTCGCAAACCCCTGCTGCCCTCACCGACTGGAACAACAATTATGGCGAGGACGAAAACAAAGTGATCACTTTTCACTGCAGCAACTTCCCTAAAAGCTTCCTTGAACAAGCTAAAATGTCGTACCAGAACATCATCGCTAGCGAGGTAGGGAAAGAGAATGCCTACGGGACCTGTGTCGGGAGGATATCTCCTGGACCGGCTACGTTCTTTCGGTTGTCTACGGACGACATAAATGGCAGCATAATTTCCTACGTTGCTGAAGGGCAGTACACCAATGACGAACTAGTCACATTCGGAGGCTACGGAGTAGCCGAGATTAAACGCTTACAGAAATTGTTGAAGTACGTGACAGACACGGGTTTTGAGCACCACGTCGCTGTTACCCATGTCCATGTGGGAAAGATCCTAGAGGAAGCTATTAGCAAATACCTGGGATGGAATCTTTACTACCATAAGACTACATGAACTAACCGAAATGGAAGAAGTAGCTCCTGAAGATCACCGGCACTACAGTAAATACCAGGAATGCTTTGTTTCAATACCCTTGACACTTCCTCCCCTCCTGAAGCTATAACTTGACCTCACCAACAAACCACGGATACGTAATCCCAAGGATCTGAGCATACAAGTCTTTGTCTCGCATGCCTCAGAGAATATCACCTCAGCCCATCCCTGCCCACACAAAACCCTGAAGCACCGAATAATCATGCGGAGAGTGAACAATGTTCACTGCCGGTTGATTCTTGTTCACTATAGCCCTATAATGGGTTTATGGAGAGTGAACGACTCGGACAGATTGGCCTCAGGATTCGATATCTTCGCCATCAGTCTGGGATGACATTGCGTGCTCTGTCGCAAGAATGTGGCCTGTCTGTGAGTTTCCTCTCGCAGATTGAGCGTGGTCTGTCTTCTTTCTCGATTCCTTCACTTCGATCCATTTGCCAAGCACTCGATGTTCCGGTTGCTGACATGCTCATTGTGTCAAACGGTCCAGGAAAGGCGTTTTTTGCTGATCCGCGGCCGATCGAGATTACTAAAGGAGACAATCGTTCCTATGTGAGTCTTTCGGATACTTCAATAAGACACCGCTTTCTTAGTACCGGATTTCCCGGCCGAGGCTTCGAAGCGTTCATTAGTGAGATGTCCCCTGGTAGTCATGTTGACTGTCCTCTCCATGAGGGAGAGGAATTTGGATACGTTCTCGAGGGCCGACTGCAGCTCACGATTTGCGACGACAAACATGAGCTAGGTTCCGGCGATACCTTCCATTTGATGGGAACAACCCCGCACGTGATCGACGTGGGCGAAGAGGTGGGTGCTAAGGTCCTTTGGGTGCAGACGGTGCGGTTTGCTAGAGCGCTCGCCCTGCTAGGAGCAAAGGGGTCCGAACTCTACTCTGCAACGGCCGATCTTCGGGCAGCTCTCCCCGGAGTCAGTAACTCCAAGTCACACGTCCGGCTATCCGAGAGCTCGGTAAGCTATCGGTTCTTGAGTGACTCCTTGCCGAAAGGGGAACTACAGATTCTCATCATTGAGATCCCTTCAGGATACCACGAAGCCCCACGATCCTACAACGGAGAGGAGTTTGGCTATCTGCTTGAAGGAAGGATTCGCTTGATGATTGATGAAGAGGCTTACGTGCTAGGGCGCGGAGACTCTTACCACTTCCCTGCAACCACTCCGCACAGCTACGCGGTTGAGGGAGATGCTGGAGCCAGACTCCTACTAGTTCAGTTGGGAAGGGCAATATATGAGGCGGACATGGCGCAGAGCGTAAATGCGCTAAATAATGAGAATACCGGACTTGTTCGTAGTAATATTGAGGAAATAAAGACAGCTAGAGGGGGGTAACAATGTACAGACTGAGTACGGATGTGGGAGGAACCTTCACTGACGGCGTGCTCTTGGATGAAGAGACCGGGCGCATTGCGGTGAGTAAGGTGTCGTCTACACCGCACAACCCTGCAGTGGGAACGATCGAATCCATTGAGAAGTTCGAGGTGCCGTTGCGAGACGCCTCTTTCTTGTCCCACGGGACAACGGTAGTCATCAACGCGCTGATCGAGGGGAAGGGTGCTCATACCGCCCTTATTACAACGAAAGGGTTCCGTGACGTGCTGGAAATCGGGCGCAGCAATCGCACAGAGATGTACGATGCGCTCTACAGCAAACCACGTCCTCTTGTCCCGCGGTATCTCCGACTGGAGGTTGACGAACGGATCAACGCGAATGGGGAGGTTGTCCATCCTATTTCAGCGGATGATCTTGAGTCCGTGCTCAACACGCTGAGTCGGGAAAAGGTTGAATCGGTCGCTGTCTGCTTGTTGAACGCCTACGCCAATCCTTTACATGAAGTGGAGATCGGAGAGTTTCTGCGTGCCAGGCTTCCCCATGTGGCTGTTTCACTCTCTCATTTGATCACGCGCAGGTACTACGAATACGAGAGAACGAGCACGACAGCCCAGAACGCGTACGTAATGCCGGTTGTCCGTCGTTATCTCGATAGTCTGGAGAAAGAGCTGAGGGAACGCGAATTTCAGCAGGTTCTACAAATTATGCAGTCGAACGGCGGGATAATGACCTCCTCCGTGGCGCGTGACATGCCAATTGCGATGGTCGAATCGGGACCAGTAGGCGGAGCAATTGGTGCAGCAAAGTTGGCCAATGTTATCGGCTACGAAAATGTAATCTCCTATGATATGGGTGGAACTACTGCTAAGACGGCAGTTATCACTGGTGGATTTCCCGAGACGACTGATCAGTACCTTGTCGAGGAACGGCCAATTCTGCTCCCGGTTGTCGATCTTCGAGAGATTGGAGCCGGAGGAGGGAGCATCGCGTGGATCGATGAAGGTGGAGCAATGCACGTGGGGCCCCAGAGCGCTGGTGCGGTACCAGGACCAGCCTGCTATATGCGCGGCGGAGAGAGCCCGACCGTGACAGATGCAAACCTTCAGCTCGGTATCTTAGACCCTGACTACTTCTTGGGTGGTGAGATGAAGATCTCTCCGAAACTCGGCCACGACGTGATCAAGAAGGTTGCAGACCACTTTAACCTCAGCGTAGACGAGGCCGC
>Ga0307428_1000513_pt1 | contig 24254 bp, 23 predicted proteins | sample SalMarWE160240MG_FD_202161 | JGI IMG/M metagenome (GOLD analysis project Ga0307428, IMG submission 202161) | Salt marsh sediment microbial communities from the Plum Island Ecosystem LTER, Massachusetts, United States - WE1603-240 | ecosystem: Environmental > Aquatic > Marine > Intertidal zone >...
TACAGCGTCTTGATGATATGGTGGCTTTCTATAGAATCACAAAACCGCTGCAAAGAGCGGGACCCTAAATTATACTCCCCGTGTCATGTATGGGTAAAAGTCAGCCTCAAGGGGGAGGAAATTTTAGGAAGGATAGATTTACGGTCCCCGATCAGGTCGAGGACAGGCTTCACGGGAATGACATATTGGGATGCGGGGATGATATATTGGGAATTGGTAATGACAATTTAGGAATACCACAGAGAAAAATAGTTATGCATACATAAGTTTCCCCTTAGGTTCAGGAATTTCTCTCCCTAATTCTTTAGCTGTCTCTATCCATTCAGAAATAATTAGTTGAATATTTTTTAAAGCCTCTTCATAAGTTCCACCATCACTCATACACCCTGGTAGTTCAGGAACTTCGGCTATATAAGCTTGGTCTTTTTCGCTCCACCATACAATCACTTCGTATTTATAGATTCTTTTCCTCCTAAGGTTATGTGGTTTCGTAGACGTGTATTTGAAAATCTTCGCTGTTGAATTTTTGTAATTTAACACTCTCTATTGCCGGAGCTACTACAAAAACTCTATCATTATTATCCTTAGGGTCTATAGGATAGGCAAAAAATCCTTTACGTTCTGGGTTGTAACTATGTGTAGTACCATAGAAATTTTCACCATCTTTAAATATTATTATTATTTTGCGTTCACTTGGCGTTCCTATGGGTTGTCCCTCAAAAGTTCTAACTTTTTTATAATTCTTATCTCCGATAAAATCTTTTACAAAAAATACCGCTTTAAGGGAAGATATCTCTATTTCTAAAATTTCATTACTATCTTCTTCTATAGAATGTAAATTAAATATATCTGCATTAGGCTTAAAATCAGTTGACCAACCTTTTCGGATTTTACCATCTTTGAATTTTACTACAAGTTTGTTTTTAATCATTTGTATGTTCCTTTCTTAAATTTTAATACTTTCTTATTTGTAATATGAGATTACTTCGTCGTTTCGCTCCTCGCAATGACAGAGGAAGATGCCCCTCACAATGACAATTTTTACTTTTATATTTCGATTTTCATTAGGCGGACGCTCTCTATTGCTTTATGAATTACAAAAATTCTATCACTATTATCTTTTGAGTCAATAGGGTATACAAAAAATCCTACTTTGAATCTACCATAACTATGACTCGTTCCATATAAATTTTCACCATCTATAAAATTGACAATTAACTTTCGCTGACTGGGAGTTATTTTAAGCCAAACATCAAAAGTCCTAACTTTTTTATAATTTTTGTCGCCAATAAAATCTTTAACAAAGAATACTGCTTTTAAAGAATTAAAATCAATTTCCGTTCTCTCTTCTTCGCTATATTCAATAAGAGGGAATAAAATAAATGATTCTCTATCGGGTCGAAAATCTTCAATCCAACCTTTTATAATTTCTCCATTTTGATATTTTACTACAGCCTTTTTTTTGAGCATTTTATTGAGCTCCTTTGTCATTATTTTTTTCTGGATTCTCGCCTGCGCGGGAATGACAAAAGAAATATACGGGTTCGATAACTCGAACCCCTACTTTTTAGTAGACAAGTGAGAAACCTGTCCTGCTGACTTATTTGTAATACGAGATTGCTTCGTCGCTTCACTCCTCGCAATGACAATTTTTACTTTTAGATTTCAAGTTTCATTAGACGAACGCTTTTTATTGCTTCACGAATTACAAATATTCTATCACTATTATCTTTGGGGTCTATAGGGTATACAAAAAATCCTACTTTGTATTTGCCATAACTATGAGTCGTTCCATATAAATGTTCACCATTTGCAAAATTTACAATTAGTTTCCGTTGGCTGGGAGTTATTTTAGAGTCAACATCAAAAGTTCTGACTTTTTTATAATTTTTATTTCCGATAAAATCTTTAACAAAATATACTGCTTTTAAAGAATTAAAATTAATTTCCATTCTCTCTTCTTTGCTATATTCAATAAGAGGGAATAAGATAAATGATTGCCTATCGGGTTTGAAGTCCTCGACCCAACCTTTTATGATTTCACCATTTTGGTATTTTACTACAGCCTTTTTTTTAAGCATTTTATTGAGCTCCTTACGAGTTTGATGAATTAAACCCCTACATTTTTGTATTTTCTAATTCTTCTTTTAATGTTTTTAAAGCTTCTTTTTTTATTCGAGAAACCTGCCTTTGAGAAATAGCCAGTCTTTTAGCTGTTTTAGTTTGAGTTAAATCTTTGATAAAAATATAGTTAACAACTTTACGCTGTAAAATTTTTAGCTTATTTAAAGCCAGCTCTAAGGTAATTAAATCTTCTATAGGTAGTTTAAAGTTTTTATAGTGGTCATTCTTTATTTTTTCTAATACAGGATGGTCATTGCAATCATAATTACGATTATCCTGGTCAATAGAAACCGTATGAACTACATCTCTTGCCTTCAATACCTCTTTAACCCCTTCTTCTGTAAGGTTAAATTCCTGTGCAATTTTTTTAAGGGAAGGCATCTGCTTGGTTTCTTCTTTATATTTTACTATAAATTTATCTATTTTTCCATTCAATTCAGTTATCCAGTGAGGAATTCTAATTGCTTGATGTTTATCTCTAATATAATGCCTGATTTCTCCGGAGATAAACCAGGAAGCATAGGTTTCAAATTTCACTTTTCTTTGCTGATTATAAAGATTTAAAGCATTAATTAGACCAATATATCCCAGCTGTTCTAAATCTTCTAATGGTTCGCCAGAATTTTTAAATTTGTAGGCAATATTTTTTACCAAAGGTTTGAATTTTAAAATCTGATCGTAAGTAACTTCTTTATGCGTATCTAATTCCATAATAATGCTCCCTCCGCCCTTTAATCTCTTTCGATATCTTCTTTTAATTCTTTGAGGGCAGAATCTTTTATTCGAGAAACTTGTCTTTGAGATATCCCCAGTTTATAAGCTGTTTTGGTTTGAGTTAAATCTCTTTCAAAAATATAATATATTACTTTTTGTTGCATTTTTTTTAATTTGCTAAAAGCGGTTTTTAAAGTAATAATATCTTCCATTGGTAGCTTAAATGTTTCGTAATTTTTACTTCTTATTTTTCCCATATTAGGATAGCTGTCAGAACTATATTTTCTATGTTCCTGGTCAAGGGAAACTATTTGAACTGCATCCCGAGCTTTTAGGATTTCTTTTATCCCCTCTTCGGTGAGGTTAAATTTTTCAGATATTTCAGAAAAGGAAGGAAATCGATTATTTTTCTTTTTATAGGAAATTATAAATTCGTCTATTTTTTTATTTAATTTTATCATCCAACTGGGAATTTTTATTACCTGGTGCTTGTCTCTAATGTAATGACGGATTTCCCCGGAGATAAGCCAGGTAGCATAGGTAGTAAATTTTATGCCCCGGTTTTTATTATAAAGGTTTATAGCATTAATTAGACCAATGTAACCAACTTGCTCTAAATCTTCCAATGGTTCGCCAGAATTTATAAATTTATAAGCGATACTTTTTACCAGAGGTTGGTATTCTGTAATTTGAGCATCGGTTATTTTTTGCGTGTTAACTGTTTCTGTCATAATAGTGGTCCTTACGGGTTCGATGAATCGAACCCGTACAACTTAAACCTCCTCACCTTTACCCTGTGCAGTAATTTCCTCTACTACAAAGGGCGGGCCCTCTCCCTCCAGGGGAGAGGGAAAAGAGGAATTCATTTTATTTTCTGGTATTGGCAATTTTATAGACGTCTTTTCTATTACCAATAGCAATTATTCTAATTTCTTTATTTTCAATAATTCGATAGATAACTCGCCAATCCCCTACTCGTAGTTTTCTATATCCTTTCAAGCTTCCACGAAGGTAAAATCCATACTTTATCGGATTAACCATTAAACGATTTCTAATGGCATTTTCTATTCTTACAGCAATATTAGAATCCAATCTTGTAATATCTTCGTTTTTTACTTTAGGATGATATTTTATATTCAATTTTCCTTTTTGTCCCATACTTCTTCGTGAGTTAAACTATGTTCCCAATTAAATGTGTCTTCCCTTACTTCCGCAATTTTATCGAAGTATCTATCCTCGAAAATTTCTAATCCTTCACAAATTAAATCTCTACATAGACTGGAAATTGAAATTCCTCTTTCTTTTGCCATTTGTTTTATTAAGTCCTTAATTGGGGATTCTAATAATACAAGTGTTCTTTGATTGCTCATATTTATCACCATTTATTTATGAGATTGACGTGCTACTGTAGGTAGCACGCAATTATATTATTTTTGTTTATATGGTATCATATATGATACACTATTGTCAAAAAATTATTACGGGTTAGATGAATCGAACCCCTACAAATTCAAGCTCCTCAAGGGGGAGGAAAATAAAAGAAAAAATAGATTCCCGCTTTCGCGGGAATGACATAAAAAGATTACGAGAATGACATAAAAAGATTACGAGAATGACATAAAAAGATTACGAGAATGACATAAAAATGACATTTTATATTATATTTTTATTGAATTAGGTTTACCATATTGAATATTGGTAGGTACATTGCGATTATCATAACACCAACGGTTAAAGCAATAAATGCCATCATAAGTGGTTCAATAATTGAAGTTAATCTTTCTACTGACCTATCTACTTCTTCATCATAAAATTTTGCTACATTCATTAACATTTCTTCTAATTCTCCACTCTCTTCCCCAACCATAATCATCTGAGTAACCATGGGTGGAAATACTCCGCTTGTCGCCAGTGGGCCAGAGATACTTTGACCCTCTTTTATCTTTGTTTTTGCATTTAAAACTGCATTTGATATCACCAAATTTCCTATTGCATTGGAAGATACTTGCAAAGCTTCCAAAATGGGAACTCCACTTTTAATTAAAGTTCCAAGAATTCTCGTAAATCTCGAAACAGCAGATTTTCTATTAAGCTCACCAAAGATAGGAGCACTTAACTTAAATTTATCAAAATTAATCTTACCACTCGGTGTTTTTATATAGGCTAAAAAAGCAAAAATTAATGCTGCGAAAGCAATAAAAAATAGATACCAATATTTATTAAATAATTCAGTTGCCACTACAAGGACCTTGGTAAGAGCAGGAAGTTCTCCACCAAATTGAGCAAATACTCCGACAAATTGGGGTAAAATAAAAGTTAACATAAAGATAGCCATTAGTACTGCAGCCCCGGCAACAAAGGAAGGATAAGCCATAGCTGACTTTATTTTCTGTCGGAGGGCAAATTCTTTCTCCATTAAATCTGCTATTTTATTTAATATTTCATCTAATACTCCTCCAATTTCCCCTGCCCTAATCATACTAATATTTAATTCAGAAAATATTTGTGGCTGTTTTGCAAAGGCATCAGCTAAAGTAGAACCTGCTTCTACATCAGATTTAACTAATTTTATAGCTTCTGATAATGCCTTGTTTTCTACTTGCTCAATTAAAATATCTAACGAACTTACTAAAGTTAAACCAGCATTTACCATAGTGGCAAATTGTCGGTAAAATATGGTTAAGTCTCTGAGTTTCATCCTTTTAAATAAAGTTATTTGTTTTGAAAGATCAAAACCTTTCCTTTTTTCATTAATGGAAGTAATAAAATAATCCATTTCTTGAAGTCGAGATACAATTGCTGCTTTACTTTCTCCTTCCATATTTCCCGTAAATATTTTACCTGCACGGTCATGGACTTTATAGACAAAGGTAGCCATTACTTAAATTCACCTCTCTTTAAGATTTAATAATCTCTTTTAGAGCGTTGATGACTTTTGGGTCATACTTTGTTCCGGTAAGAGAAAACAATTTATTTAACGCTTTATTATCCTCGGAAAAATTCTCTATGTATTCATTATAGAATATTTTGGTATAATCTTCAACTACAGATATTATTCGTGAAGCAAGGGGAATTTTTTCTCCCTTCAATCCATCAGGATAACCTGTTCCATCATAATTTTCATGATGATGTTTAACGATAGGAATTATATCTTTAAATAAATTAATCTGTTTAAGCATGTTTGCTCCCACTACAGGATGCAAACTAATTTCATTTTGCGCTAAATGAAAATTATCTTTTGCTTTAAGGTCAATATCAATCTTTCTACTTGCTTTTATTTTACCTATATCGTGAAGTATAGTAGCATAATATAAATTATTATAATCTTTTCCGGTTATTCCCAGCTTATTACCAACTTGTGTGGACAGTCGAGCTAATCTCATAAAATGTCCTTTGTGACCAAGTGATTCATTTTCCATTGCCTGGATTAATATTTCAGTAATATGTATAAAATAATTATTCAAATCTTCTATAATATTTGCATTCCATAAGGCAATTACTACTTGATTAGCAAAAGAATTTAAAATTTCTTCATCATTCTTGTCAAAATATTCTTTATCTTTTTTGTTGATTACCTCCATTACTCCCATAATTTCTTTTTCTAAAATTAGAGGAACACAAATAAGTGATTTAGTTAAAAATTTTGTAGCACTATCTAAATTTTTATTCCATCTCGTATCTTTAGCAACATCATCAACTATCAGAGATTTTCCTTTTTCCGCTACCCAGCCAGCTATACCTTCACCAAATTTTACTTTAAATTTTTTTATTTCTTTGCTTTTTTTGCCCATACTTGCTTTAAAATACAATTCATTCTTTTCTTTATCTAAAAGTAATATGGAAGCGGCTTCAGCCTTTACAATTATTGCTGCATATTTTATTATTTTGTTCAATAGAACATCTAAATCTGTAGTTCGGGTTAACTCTAAAGAAATATTATTTAAAGCATTTAATTGCAATATTTGCATTTTTAGTTTTTCTAAATTATTTCCTTTATTCTGATTAAGAGATATTTTAATTCACTCCTTTCAATCCTTAAGCTGAAGCGACTCGTAAAACTTCATCAATAGTAGTTATACCTTCGCAAACTTTCTTTATACCATCTTCCTTTAATTGACACATTCCTTCCTTAATAGCAACTTCCCTTAGTTTTCCGGTAGTAACATTTTTGCTAATTAAATCTCTAATATTTTCAGTAATTACTATCAGCTCAAAGATAGCGACTCTCCCTTTATATCCGGTATTTTTACAGTATGGACATCCTTCACCTTTATATAAGGTTATCTCATTACTGCTTATCTCATATTCATCCAGAATTTTTTTCATATCGGGAGTTATTTTTATCCCTTTCTTACATTTAGGACATATCTTTCTGACTAATCTTTGTGCTATAATCCCAATTACCGAAGAAGAAATAAGAAAAGGTTCTATTCCCATATCAATTAATCTCATTACTGAACTGGGAGCATCATTGGTATGAAGGGTGCTCAGAACAATATGTCCGGTAAGGGCTGCCTGAACAGCAATTTCAGCGGTCTCTTTATCTCTAATTTCTCCTACCAACATAATATCGGGGTCTTGCCGCAAGAAACTTCTCAACCCGGAGGCAAAAGTTAGCCCGATTTTGGGTTTAGCTTGAACTTGACTGATTCCTTTTAATCTATATTCTACCGGGTCTTCAATAGTCATAATTTTCTTTTCGGTGGAATTTAGCAAATTTAACGCGGTGTATAGTGTAGTAGATTTTCCACTTCCTGTCGGACCGGTAACCAGGATTATACCATTGGGTTTTTTTATTAAGGATAGGAATTTAGGAAGAATATCAGGAGAAAAACCTAAAGAATCTAATTCTAATAATATGCTTGAGGGATCCAGTATTCTTAAAACTGCACTCTCTCCAGTGACTGCAGGCAAGATTGAAACCCTTATATTTATCTTTCTTCCCCCGATATTCACCTGAATTCTGCCATCTTGAGGCAATCTTCTTTCAGCAATATCCAATTCAGACATTATTTTAATTCGGGAAACAATGGCTAATTGTAGGTTTCGTGGGAGAGACATAACATCGTGTAATATTCCGTCTATTCGGTAACGAACTTTAAGTGTATCCTCACCAAACGGTTCTATATGAATATCACTTGCCCTCTCTTTAACTGCTCTTAAAATTATCAGGTTAACCAAAGCAATAACGGGAGCCTCTTCACTTTCAGCGATAGCAGAAATGTCAGCTGCCTCTTTTTCTTCTTCCTTAAGTACGGTTACCTGCATATTTTCAATTTTACCAACTACCTGATCCCATTCATCGGTAACCCCGAATACTTCATCTAAAGCCTTGTAGATGTTTTCACCATAAGACAATACTGAGTCAATATCATATCCTAATCTTATTTTAAGCTCATCATGGGCAAAAACGTCTAAAGGATTCGCCATTGCAACAGTTAATTTTTTTTCATCTTTGTCTATGGCAATAAGTTGATGTCTTCTTGCCATCTCTTCCGGGATTAGAACTACTATGGTGGGGTCAATATTTATATCATTTAAATTTACGTATTTTACTCCAATTTCATCGGCTAAAGCAAGCATCATCTCGTCTTTTTTAATGATATCAAGGTCAATGATAATCTTTTGAAGATCATTACCGGTATCTTTCTGAATCTTTAAAATTCTATCTAACTGTTCTTCGGTAATTAAACCCTTTTCATATAATATATCTGATAAAAACTTTCCGGTAATACTTTTATCTATTGTTCTTTTCATTTCTCCTTCGTATCCTCCGTTGCTTAAGTCGCTTGAAATCTAAATCATTTTTAATACTATCCCGATGAATATTGCCAATGATGTATTAATAATCCTTTTTAAATTATATACCTTTTCTGTTCTTTCTGCACTAATTTGATAGGGAATAAGGCTTGTAATTACAAAACATATAAAAATTATAATTATATATTTATCATCCAAGTACTGAGCTGAAAGAGTTAAGAATAAACGATAAAATTTATCTATTGTCTGGTTTGCGGGTATTTTAATGTTTAATATTTTTTGTTTATTTAATTTTTCTGGTTCATATGAAATGTCTTCTTCTTTTATAAATATAAGCAATACAGGTATAAAAAATATCGTAGCAATATATCCTATTAAGCTTATAATAAATATATCATTATTGTAAAGTTGTATCAAGTAATTCAAAAAGGCATTATCGAATGGAGAAATTAATAAATAAATTTTTTCGAAATTAAAACTTAATGCTGCAATTATTGATATATGTAGAAATTGATCGAGTAAAAATATTTTTATGTCCTGATTAGCATTTTTTTTTGAATATTCTAATTTTATTTTATCAATTATTGTATGGGTAGCAAAAATAATTATAATAATTATAATAACTCTGAGATTTTCTAAATAGGGGAAGGCAAAGAGGATGGAAAATATCAATACTATCAGGGTGTGAAGTAGTACTCCCCACTGGGTATTCATCTTTACTTTGAATATTTGTTTGGTTTGTAAGGGAAAATCTGCGATTATGTGAGCTAACAATAGTCTATAAAGCAAAAACATAGTTAATTCCTTTCAGGAATCACTTTGGCCAATTGCCAATTTCTTTTTTTATTTTATTTTTTCTTAGCCAGAAAGAAATAATAATTTTTTCCAGATTACGATGAAGGAATGTTCCTAAAGAATCCTTTTTAACTATTGGGGTAACTAAAATGGTGAGAAGCTTTAACCTATTTCCTCCCCATATATCGGTAAATATCTGGTCTCCTATTACCACTGTTTCAGATTTTTTTGTATCCAATATTTTAAGACCATTATTAAAGGCTATACTAAAGGGTTTAAAATATTTTGAATGGTAAGGGATATTAAATGTCTTTGCAAATTCAGCAACTCTTTTAGAATTGGTGTTGGAAACTATACAAAGTTTAAACTCTAACATTTTTGCTTCATTTACCCAATCAATATTTTTTTGACTAACTTCCTTCTCCCCCCAGGCTACTAAAGTGTTATCTAAGTCTACAATGATACCTTTAATATTTTTTACTTTTTTTAACTTCTTTAAGTCTATATTACATATAGAATCTACATATGCTTTTGGTTTTAATATTTCAAACAATTAATTTCTCCTGTTTTTTTCTCCCCCACCTTAATCCTCCCCCTCAAGGGGGAGAAGTTGTAGTGAGTTAATCCTTCCCTATCTAGGATAAGGAGTTATCGTGAGTTAGGTTCTTGATTTTATTTTACTTACTATTATATCAATTGCAACATCATTTAGTCCACCTTGAGGGATAACAATATCAGCATATCTTTTAGAGGGTTCCACAAACTGCAAAAACATAGGTTTTACAACTGTTAAATATTGTTCAATTACTGATTCCATTGACCGCCCCCTCTCCTTTGTATCTCTCACTAACCTTCGGATGAATCTTTCATCTTCATCGGCATCTACATAAATTTTTATATCCAATAAATCCCTTATTTTTTCTTCTTCTAATACTAAAATACCTTCTAATATTATAATATCACGGGGAAGTACTTTTTCTGTCTCTTTTTTTCGGGTATAATCAGTAAATGAATATATAGGTTTTTCAATTTCTTGTCCTTTAATTAATTTCCCTAAATGTTTTATCAGAAGTTCACTATCAAAAGCTGAAGGATGGTCAAAGTTTATTTTCTTTCTTTCTTCTAAAGGAAGATGACTTAAATCTATATAATATGCATCTTGTTGAAATACTACCACATTCACCCCTTTTAAACTCTCATAAATTCTACTGGCAACTGTAGTTTTACCCGAACCGGTTCCACCCGCAATACCTATTATTAATGGTTTCATAATCTCACTCCTTAAAAAAGTTAACCAAAGGTGCCAGGCACCTTTGGTTAACTTTTTTTATTTTTTATTCCTTAAATGCTCCTGATAAGTTTTGGAAAATATGTGCTTCCCATTTTCTCCCAACACAAAATATAAATAATCTTCTTCTTCTGGTTCAAGGGCTGCCATGATTGAATCGAGGCCGGGATTGCAGATTGGTCCGGGAGGAAGCCCTTTGTAAAGATAAGTATTGTAGGGAGAATCAATTTTTAAATCGTTCTCATCCAATCTTTCTTTCGGCTCTTCTAAAATATACTGAATAGTAGCACACGATTGTAATTTCATACCTTTTTCTAATCTATTATGAAAAACGGTCGATACTTTATTTTTTTCATCGCTAAATTTAGCTTCCTTCTCAATAATTGAAGCCAAAATGATGATTTCATCCAGAGAAAATCCTATTTCCTCAGCTCTATCTGCAAATTTATTTTCTATGGCTATTTGATTGAAATTTGATAACATTGCTTTGACCATCTTTTCTTCTCCATATTTTTTAGGCACTTCGTAGGTGTCAGGGAATAGATAACCTTCCGTAGTTTTTTCGCCATCTTTTACTAATTTTAAAAATGCTTCTTTTTCTGCAATCTCTTTTTCATCCAATAGTTCTGCAATTTGAGAGTAAGTATAACCTTCCGGAATAGTTATTCTGTAGACTATTACTTCTCCCTTTACTAATTTATCCAGTATTTGGAGCATATTCATTGAGGGGCTGAGGTTATACTCGCCAAACTTTAATTGGTCTTCTAACTTCATTATTTTAATTAATATTCTGAATGTATAATTATTTTTTCTAATTATTTCATTTTTTTCTAATATATACACAATTTCTTTGGCATTAGTACCAGAGGGGATGTTAACAACTTTTTGGGTCGTAGAATTTTCTTCTAAGGGGAAATATACAGCGGTAATAAACAAGATAGCAATCAAAAAAATCAGAGAAAATATAAAAAATAATTTACCAATAAAGTTCATTTCTTTATCTCTTTATTCATCATCCTTCTATCTAAAAAAGATTGTAGAATTATTATTGCTGACATTTTATCAATAACTTTTTTTCTTTTTTTTCTGCTTCGATCAGTTTCAATTAAAAATTTTTCAGCTTTGCTTGTACTTAATCTTTCATCTTCTAACTCTACAGACATTTGGAAAGATGATTTAAGTTCTATTGCAAAGGATATAGCCTTTTTGGCTTGTTTGCCTAATGACCCGTTCATATTTATGGGTAAGCCTAAAATTATTTTTTCTACCTGATATTTGTCGATAATTTTTTTTATATTTTTTAAATCCTCTATTTCGTTAATTGAATTAATTGTAGGCAATCCCTGGGCGGTAATTCCCAATTCATCACTTATAGAAATTCCAATTCTTTTTTCGCCTAAATCTATTCCTAAAATTCTCAAAATGCACCAATTCTCCAATGAAGCAATTTACCATTAAGCGGTAAATTGCGTAATATGTGATATGTAATAAGTAATCTGTTTCTGAATTCTATCTTCTATTTTCTTAACCAGCTAACCAGGTAACTAACTAACCAACTAACTAATTATATACTGTTTAAATAATCTCGTATACTTTCTCTAATGCCTGGTCTAATTTATCTGCTTTTTGCCCTCCGGCCTGAGCCATTGTTTTCTTTCCGCCACCATTTCCACCGACAATAGGGGCAATAGCTTTTATAATATTTCCTGCATTGTAACCTTTTTGCGCTAAATCATCAGTAACCATTGCCAATAATGCAACTTTACCATTATCTAATTCTGTCCCCAATACCACAATACCAGATTTTATTTTATCTTTAATTAAGTCTCCCCAATTCCTTAAGCCATTATTATCTTCTACTTCAACTTTGAGTGATATAATATTTACCCCTTTAATCTCCTTCTTTTTGGATAGCAATTTGTCAACCTCATAATGGGCTAATTTATTACGAATAATTATTATTTTCTTTTTCATATTATTAGCATCATCTATAATCTGATTAATCTTTAGTGGTACTTCAGAAGGCATGGTTTGTAATTTGTCCGAAACTTCCTTGATAATATTTTCTTTTTCTTTAATATATTTTAAAGCTCTCTCGCCGGTTACTGCCTCAATTCTTCTTATACCGCTTCCTATTCCCTCTTCATTTAATATTTTAAATAGACCGATGTTAGAAGTAGAATTTACATGAGTTCCTCCACATAATTCTAAGCTAAACTCTCCGATTTTTACTACTCTTACCTGTTCACTATATTTTTCGCCAAAGAGAGCTATTGCCCCCATTTCTTTTGCTTTATCAAAAGTGCTAATCTTTGTTTCCACTTTTAAATCATCCAATATTTTTTCGTTTACCAAATTTTCTATTTTTTCTAATTCATCATTAGTCAAAGGAGCAAAATGGTTAAAATCAAAACGAAGATGATGGTTATTTACTGCAGAGCCGGATTGTTTAACGTGGTCCCCCAATACATCTCGAAGTGCCCCATGCAGAAGATGAGTAGCAGTATGATTTCGCGTAATTGCTTTTCTTCGTAGTGAATCTACCCTGGCCAATACTTCCTCGCCAACTTTTATTTCCCCTTTGCTTATTTCCGCAAAATGAGCAATTAGACCTTCGATAGGAGCTTGGGTATCTGATATTTCTATTAGCAGATTATTATTTTTAGATGTGAAAATTATAACTCCCTTATCTCCAATCTGTCCACCTTTTTCAGCGTAAAACGGTGTCTTTTCTAAAAATATTTTGCATTTATCTCCCGCTGCTGTCTTGTCTACTAATTTATCTTCCTTGGTAATAGCAATGACTTTGCTTTTAGATTCAATAAAATCATATCCTATAAATTCTGTCTCTCCCCGTTTTTTTAAAATACCCTGGTATAATTTCTGATTAATTTTATCATCTTCAGCGCTCGCTTTGGTTTTTACCCACGATTCTCTGGATCTTTCTCTTTGAATTTTCATTTCATTTTTAAAATCATCTTCTTCAATCCCAAAGCCATCTTCTTCCAGGATATCTCTGGTTAATTCTAAGGGAAATCCGTATGTATCGTAAAGTTTAAACGCATCTCTTCCGCAAAGTTTATCTTTATTCTCTTGTTTTAATTCTTCTTTTATATTATCTAATATTTGTATTCCAATATTTAAAGTTTCCTGGAACCTTTTTTCCTCGGCAAGAATTATCTGGCAGATACGATTTTCCTCTTTATAGATTTCCGGATAAACTTCTTTCATTAAATTAATTACTACCGGAGCAACTTCGTATAAAAATGGCTGGTTATAGTTAATGACCTTCCCATAACGAAAAGCTCTTCTTAATAACATCCGAAGGACATATCCTCTACCTTCATTAGAAGGGGTTATTCCATCAGAAATCATAAAAACGAGAGCCCTTATATGATCAGCAATTACCTTTAAAGCTAAGTCCTTTTTCTGGTTTGTTTTATATTTTATGCCAGCGTTTTGAGCAACAAATTTTATAATGGGCAAGAATAAATCTGTTTCAAAATCTGTATTAGCTTTTTGTAAAACAGAGGCAATTCTTTCTAAACCTAAACCGGTATCGATATTTTGTTTTGGTAAAGGGGTTAATGAACCATCTTCCTCACGATTGTATTGCATAAATACCAAATTCCATAATTCCAGATATCTTTCATCTACACCTACTCCACCGCCCTCTTTTGACGCCTTCTCTTCACCCAAGTCTATATATATTTCAGAACAAGGCCCGCAAGGTCCGGTTGGGCCGACTTTCCAAAAATTATCTTCTTCGCCCAATCTAACAATTCTTTTTTCGTGAAGACCTATAAGATTGTGCCAGATATCATATGATTCGTCATCATCTTTAAATATAGAGACCCATAATTTTTCTTCAGGAAATCCTATAACCTCGGTAAAAAATTCCCAGGCCCATTTAATTGCATCTTCTTTGAAATAATCGCCAAAAGAAAAGTTTCCCAACATTTCGAAAAAAGTATGGTGCCGTGCGGTTTTCCCCACATTTTCAATGTCATTTGTCCTAATACATTTTTGGCTGGTAGTAGCTCTTTTTAATGATGATTTAACCTGACCTAAAAATATTGGCTTAAAGGGCACCATTCCGGCAATGGTTAGTAAAATACTGGGATCTGAAGGTACGAGGGAAGCGCTCGGGGTTATTTTGTGTCCTTTGCTTTCGAAGAATTTTAAAAAAATTTCTCTGATTTGATTGCTGGTCATGTAGTTCATTAAAAACGTTTCTCCTTCTTTTAAAATTACTTGCTTATGTATTCAGTAGTCAGGAGTCAGAATTTAGAATTCAGAAGTGAATTATAATATGCTTCTAACAATTTACTTATTTCTTCAATTTGTAATAAAAGTTGGGAAGAATCACCATATCCCAAATCCTTCACTAAAAGTAGATAACAGCGTGATTCTTCTAAAGACCCTTGAGCAATATTCATAAAACGAGCTTTATCAGCTTTTCCTTTTCTCTTAAATCCTTCTGCAATATTAGCAGTAATTGATACTGCTGCACGTCGAAACTGAGAAGATAAACCATAAATTTCAGATTTAGGGAAATTTTTTGTAAATTTATATATCTCAAGAATAAACTTATATGATTTTTGCCATACTATTAAATCTTGAAAAGTTTTAGCTGGTTTTCTCATTCTGACTCCTGGCTTCTGAATTCTGAATTCTACTTATCCATCCGCTTATCCTGCGACTCTCAGTACTTCTTCAATCGTAGTAATTCCCTGCATCACTTTTTCCAGCCCGTTATCCTTTAGCGTTTTCATTCCTTTCTTAATAGCAGCATCTTTGATTATATTACTTGAGGCTTTGGATATTATCAATGATTTAATCTCTTCATCTAACACAATAAGTTCATATATAGAAGTTCTTCCGTAATACCCTGTATTCTTGCAAAAAGAACAACCTTTTCCTCTGTATAGTTTAATTTTACTATCATTATTTGATTTATCCTTAATGTTAAGTCCGTGCAATACATTTTCTTCGGGAATATATTCTTCCTTGCATTTTTCACATATAACTCTAACTAATCTTTGAGCTATTACTGCTATCACTGAAGATGAAATCAGAAATGTTTCAATATCCATATCAATCAATCTGGTTAAGGCGCTGGCTGCATCATTGGTATGGAGAGTACTGAAAACTAAATGTCCGGTTAAAGCTGCTTGAACTGCAATTTGAGCAGTTTCGGCATCTCTTATTTCTCCAACCATTATAATATCCGGATCCTGCCTTAATATCGAACGTAGTGTGTTGGCGAAAGTTAATTTTATTTTTGGCTTTATTTGAATTTGATTTATTCTGTTTAATTTATATTCTACCGGATCTTCTACAGTTATAATATTCTTATCTTTAGAATTTACTTCATTTAGAGCAGCATATAAAGTAGTAGTTTTCCCACTCCCAGTAGGTCCGGTTAGCAAGATTATTCCATAAGATTTGGAAATTATCGATTTAAATTCCTCTAATTGCTTAGCGATGAATCCGAGTTGTTCTAATTTTATCAATCCTTTACTTTTATCCAATAATCTCAAAACAACTTTCTCCCCGAATACAGTAGGGATACTAGAAACTCTTAAGTCAACTTCCCTGGTTCCGAATTTTACCTGGAAACGTCCATCCTGGGGAAGGCGTCTTTCAGCAATGTCCATCTTGGCTAATATTTTTATCCGGGATATAATTGCTGATTTTATTGTATTGGGTAAAGCTCTAATATCACTCAGCATTCCATCAATGCGGAAACGAATTAATAGTCCTTTTTCATTTGGTTCAATATGAATATCACTTGCTCTGTCCTTAACACCTTGCACAATTAACATATTTACCAGCTGTATAATAGGGGCTTCCTTACTTATTGCTTCTAATTTTTTAGAATCTTCCTCTTCTTCCTCTTCTTTAAATACTACTTCTGTCCCCAATTTTTTAATTATGTCGTCATATTCGCCCAATTCATAATAATTGGTAATAGCATTTAGAACATCCTCTTCAGAGGCCAGCAATGACTTAATTTTTTTAATCTTAGTATGATCTCTTACAAAATCTATAGCATACACATCTAATGGGTTAGCCATAGCAATAATTAATTCATCTTCATTTTTGCTTATGGGGATTAATTTAAACCGTAAGGCGGCTTTCTCGGATACAAGAGATATAACTTCCGGGTCTATTACATAATTTGATAGTTCTACATATTCTGCTTCATAAACATATTGCAAGACCTCATATAGTTCTTCCCTGGTTATTGCCCCTGTTTCAACAAATATTTCACCTAATCGTTTTTTATTGCCGTTCTTTTGCATTTTAAGGGCTTCTTTTAATTGTTGGGAGGTAATTAATCCCTGTTCAATTATAATATCTCCGATTCTTTTATTAGTATAGGGTTTTTTGGGCATTTCCATTTATATAACTCCTATAATCAGTAATGAGTAATGAGTAATCAGTAATAAGATTAAATTTCTGAAATTATAAGAAACAGAATCCGATTCTTTTTATCTCTTTATCCAAAAACTGTAAACCGATAACTAGAAACTGAAAACCTGTATTTAAAACTAACAACTAATTTATTTCTTGTCGAACATGTCTCCGAATAAATCCTTAAACAATATTTTATCTACGCTCTGTTTTTTATTATACTCTTTCATAAATCTTTTTTGTTCTTCTTTTTCAGCTCTTTTAATGCTTAAACTTATCTTTTTCCTTCGACTATCTAATTTTATCACCAAAGCTGTCACTTCTTCTCCCGCCGAAAGAACGCTTTGCGGGTTATCTATTTTTTTATGGGATATTTCTGATAAAGGGACTAAGCCGTCAATATTTTCTTCTAAGTTTACAAAGGCTCCAAAATCGGTAAGATTTACTACCTTGCCTTCCACTAAAGTTCCAACTGTATATTTCTTTTTAATCTCTAACCAGGGGTCTGGCAATAATCTCTTTTTACTTAAAGTCAGCTGCAATTTTTCTTTATCTATTTTTATTACCTTAAATTCATATTCTTTGTCTTTCTTTAATATCTCACTCGGGTGTTTAATTCTTTCCCAATCTATTTCTGATACAGGTACAAAACCTTCTATCCCTTTGTCCAATTTAACAAATGCTCCAAAATCTCTTACTCTTATTACCTTACCTTTTACAATTAAATCTGTCTTGTAAAATTTATCTATATCATCCCAGGGGTTGGGCAAAGTTCTCTTTCTGCTTAAAAATATTAAGTGGGCATCCTCATCTATTTTTATTACTTTTAACGGAAGTACCATATATTTTTTAAATATCGCTGAGGGTTTTTCTACATATTCCCAATCAATCTCAGATAAATGAACTACACCGGATACTCCCGCTTCCAGCTCTACATTGGCTCCATAAGAAGTTACTTGAGTAATTTTCCCTTCCACGACCGAGCCAACAGGATATTTTTCCTTGACATCTTCCCAGGGGTTATCTAATAACTGCTTTAATCCTAAAGATATTTTCTTTTTCTCTGGATCGATTTCTAAAATTCTCAATTTTAAAACTTCTCCTTCGGAAACTATTTCTGAAGGATTCTTTACATAAGCCCAGGCCATTTCTGAAATATGCAATAGGCCATTAAGGCCCTCTTCTATTTCAACAAAAGCACCAAAATCTTTAATTTTTATCACTTTTCCTTCTACTTCGTCACTAATAGAATATTTCTCTTTAACATCTTTCCATGGATCCGGAGAAAATTGTTTTATGCTCAAGGATATTTTTTTATTTTCTTTATTATAGTCAATAACTTTTACCTTTATATTGTCTCCAACTTTTATTAATTTAGTAGCATCCTTCATATCACGCCAGGTAATTTCTGAAATATGAAGCAGTCCTTCGACTCCACCTATATCAACAAATGCTCCAAATTTGGTAATGTTGGTTACAATTCCTTCTTTCTCATGTCCCACCGTTAAATCGGCTAATGTTTTTTTGTACATTACTTTACGTTCTTTCTCTACAATTAGACGATGAGAGAGAATAACTTTGTTATCCCTTTTTTCCAGTTTAATTATGACGAAATCTAACTTTTTTCCGATATATTTATCTAAATCTTCATCCTTTATAAATTTGGTTTCTATCTGGGATTTAGGAACAAATCCTTTTATACCTACATTAACAATTAGACCAGCTGAATTTTTTTCTATTACTTCTGCACTAATTTTTTCTTTTTTTTTGTATGCTTCATTAAGTTTTTCCCATAGTTGAAAATATTTTGCTCTCTCTCTTGATAAAGCAACATTTCCATTTTTTTCATCAACATTAGTAACATATAAATAAACTTCATCACCAATCTCTAAAGTGTGGGTTATGTTTTCTTCTTTTTCGGAAAAGAGTGATTTTTCATTTTTAGGAAGATGCCCCTCCATTTTATATTTTATATCAACCAGATATCCATCTTCAGCGAGTTTCATTATCTGGCCTTTAATTATGTCCCCTCTTTTTATTTTTTTAAATTTTTTTAAAGATTGGTTAATCATTTCATTCATTTCTTCTTTAGAACTTTTTTTTGTTTCTTCTACTCCATTTTTTTTGTTTAACTCCATAGTTCTTACATCCTTCCTTTTCTCGCATATCGTCGCGCGTATATTGTATTTCGTATATCGTATTTAGTATCTCGTTATTGGGCAATTGGTAAATAAGTAAATTGGTTAATTTAATAACTATATACTCGATACTGGATACTCGATACTATTAATAATTCTTTTCTCGGTTATTATTTTATGTACTGGGATATCATTTTTATCATTGGGTATTTTTTTTACTATCTGCATTTCAAAAGCTAAAGCAATAATTTTAGCAGAAGAATAAACTTTTCTTAAAAAATTATCGTAATATCCGAAACCCCTGCCAATTCTATTTCCGTTTAAATCAAAAGCAACTCCGGGTATTATTATTAAATCTATGTCTTCTGGGGGAAACAATCTATAATATTCTCTCTTCGGTTCCAAAATCCCCTTTTTGCCTTTTTCTAATTCATTATCAAAATCTATTATTTTCGAAGGAGCTAAATTAGTGCATTCTGTTAGGATAATGGGAACAAAAATATATTTACCCATTTTTATAGATGTTTTAATTATTTCTTCGGTCTGCACTTCACTTCTGGTAGCAACATAAAACATAATATTTTGGGAATTTCTATACTCTACGGTCTCGTCCAGGTTTAGAAATACTTGTTGACTTTTATTTTTTATATCTTCATAAGACAGTGAAAGTCTTTTTTTTAGTATTTTTCTCCGTATCTCTTCTTTTTTCATAATTTTTATTATAATATAGTTATTTATTATTTTTGTCAAAATTATAAAAAGAAAGTATCGAGTATAGAGTAAAAACAAAGAAAAGTACTATAAGAAAAAGAAGATAGAAAAACAAAAACAATAAATATTCTTTTCTTTCTTAAACTACCCCACGAAAGTTTATACTATTAAGAATAAATTATAAAACCCCGCTATGTCGTGTACTTTAGGTTTTGATACCTGTCCTCAAACAGGTGGGCATCTACCTAAATGCTTCATGTTTCCGCGTCAACTAAGTAGCTAACGTTAGATATTTGCCTTTCCTCCGTAGGAGGGAGACTTACCTTAGGCCTACATTCTACATTTAGAGCTCGATCCCTATTTATATGTGTTGGCTCAAAACTTAATTAGTCGCACGAACACAGCAGGGTAATTCATGTATTTTCTTTATTCTTATAATATCACACCTTATTATATCTTTCAATATATCAAAACAGTATCTAAAACAGTATCGAGTATATAGTAAGAATAGCGTGGAGCGTATAGCGAATAGCGTTTAGATACGGGCAGTAAGTGAAAGCGAGATAAAAGATGAGTATCTCGTTAAGAAAAAAGAAGTCAGTATTCAGAATCTTTACGCGATACTATTTCCTATACGCTCCACGCTGTACGCTAAGCGCTATCCTTGTGGTAAATCTAATTTAATATGAAGTTCCTTTAATTGTTTTTGATCTACTTCAGATGGTGCATCAGTTAATGGACAAGTTGCTTTTTGGGTCTTGGGAAAGGCAATTACTTCTCTAATTGAAGAAGCTCCTGCTAAAAGCATAACCAGCCTATCCAAACCGAAGGCGATTCCTCCATGTGGCGGGGCTCCATATTTTAAGGCTTGCAATAAGAATCCAAATTTTTGTTCGGCCTCTTTATCATCTATTCCCAACAATCCAAAAATTATTTTTTGAAGGTCGTTATTGTGTATTCTGATACTTCCTCCTCCAATTTCATTCCCATTAAGTACTAAATCATATGCTTTTGAACGCACTTTTAAGGAATTGGTTTCTAATAATTCAATATCTTCGTCAACAGGTGCTGTGAAAGGATGATGAACAGATTCATACCTCTTTTCTTCCGGGTTATATTCTAATAAAGGAAAATCTGTAACCCAGAGAAAATTAAATTCATTTTTATCCTGATTAATAAGGTTTAATTCATTAGCTAATTTTAATCTTAAATTTCCTAATGCTTCATAAACTACCTTCGCTTGGTCAGCAACAATTAAGATAAGATCTCCCGGATTTGCATTAGTTTTAAGTTTTAGTTTTTCTATCTCTTCGGGAGAAAGAAACTTAGATATGGAAGATTGAAAATCTTTTCCTTCTTTAATTTTTATATAGGACATGCCTTTTGCACCAAACGAAGTGATAAATAATTGTAAATCATCGAGTTTTTTTCGGGAAAATTCCTTATTACTTTCAACTTTAATAGCACATATTTCCCCTTTGTTTTTAATTACTTCTTCAAATACTTTAAAAGAACTTTTGTCAAATATTTCAGTAATATTTATTATCTCCATTTCAAATCTTAAGTCTGGTTTATCTGTTCCATATCTTGAAATTGCTTCTTGGTAATCCATTCTGACAAAAGGTATTTTTATTTTGATATTAAACAATTTATTAAATAAATAAGCAAACATTTTTTCTTCTAAATTAAATATATCATCTCTATCAACAAATGACATTTCCATATCAAGTTGAGTAAACTCAGGTGCTCGGTCAGCTCTCAAATCTTCGTCACGAAAACATCTTACTATCTGGTAATATTTTTCAAATCCCGCAACCATTAATAATTGCTTGAATAATTGAGGAGACTGAGGTAGGGCATAAAATTTACCTGGATTCACTCTACTTGGGACTATATAATCTCTTGCTCCTTCCGGTGTGCTCTTAGTTAAAAAAGGCGTTTCTATATCTAAAAAACTTTTACTGTTTAAGTAGTTTCTAATTTCCATACAGACCTGGTGTCGTAATCGCAAATTTTTCTGCATCTTTAGCTGTCTTAAATCCAGATATCTATATTTTAATCTCAAATTATCATTTATCTCTATCTTGTCATCTATATTAAAAGGCAAGGCATCAGAAATGTTTAATATTTTTACCTGCTTTGCTTTAATTTCAACTTCTCCGGTCGGCATATTAGGATTTGTAGAACCAGCTAAACGAGAAACAACTTTCCCCTTAACTGCAAGCACATATTCATTTTTAATGATATGAGCTTTTTCATGTGCTTCAGTAGAATCTTTAGGGTCAAACACAATTTGTGATATTCCTTCACGGTCCCTTAAATCAATAAAGATTAAACCACCATGATCTCTTCTGCTCTGAGCCCAGCCCATTAAGATTACTTCTTTTCCAATATCATTTTTACGAAGCTCTCCGCAAGAATGAGTTTTCTTCCAAGAGCCTATAGGTTCTATAAATTCTCTTGATTTTTTCATTTCCATCTTTGCTCCTTTATGTTTCGTTGAATCATTCCCGCTTCCCATTATGTCATTCCCGCGAAAGCGGGAATCTATCTTTCTTTTGTTATCCTTTACCCCTGGATTCCCACTGCAGTTTACACTCATGAAAGTGGGTGTGGGAATGACGATAATAGACAGGCGAGACGCCTGTCCTATGGTTTTATATTAATCTTCAAGGGCGTATGCAATACGCCCCTACTTTTATCTTCTTTGCTATACTATATACTGATTTGGCTTCTGTCTTCTATTTTCTTAACCAGTTAACCAGGTAACCAGGCAACTAACTAACCAAATACTATATACTCGATACTGCTTTTACTATTTTGCATTTTTCTTTTCTTTTTCTTTCTTGACTCGATACTATATACTCGATACTGCTTTTAGGGATAAATCTTATTTAACATCCTTGGGAAAGGAATGGTTTCTCGAATATGGCTTAAACCACATATCCAGGCAACAGTTCTTTCTATCCCCAAACCAAATCCAGAATGAGGGACTGACCCATATTTCCTTAAATCTAAATACCACTCATACTTTTCTCTGGGTAATTTATGTTCTTTTATCTTTTTTTCCAATAAACGGTAATCGTCAATCCGCTGACCTCCTCCGATAATTTCTCCATATCCTTCTGGGGCTAAAAGATCAGCACCTAATACGACTTCTTCTCTTTTTGGATCAGGCTTCATATAAAAAGCCTTGCATTTTACAGGATACCTATGAACAAATACGGGTCTATCATATCTTTTTGATAAAATTGTTTCATCTTCTCCACCAAAGTCATCTCCCCATTCAACTTTTACGCCATTATCCTTTAAAATACATATTGCTTCATCATATGAGATTCTTGGGAAAGGTGTTTTGATAAGCTTTAATTTTGATATATCTCTTTCTAATATCTTTAATTCGTTTGTTCTTTTTTCTAATACTTTCCCGATAATATAAGTTATTAAATTTTCTTCAATTTCATTACATTCCTCAAAATCCACATAGGATGCTTCAGGTTCAACCATCCAAAATTCCATTAGGTGTCTTCTTGTTTTAGATTTTTCAGCTCGAAAAGTTGGCCCAAAACAGTATACTTTTCCAAAAGCCGCAGCAGTTGCCTCATTGTAGAGCTGTCCACTTTGTGCAAGATACGCCTTATCGTCAAAATATTCAGTCTCAAATAAAGTAGTAGTTCCTTCGCAAGCTGCAGGAGTAAGTATAGGTGTATCCATTAAAACAAAACCATTCATATCTAAAAAATCACGAATAGATTTGATTATCTCTGCTCTTATTCTTAAAATAGCGTTTTGCCGGGGTGACCTTAACCATAGATGTCGATAATCCATTAGATATCCTACTCCATGTTCTTTTAAGGATATTGGATAATTTTCTTTAGCCATGCTAACAACCTCAATATTTTTTACTAAAACTTCATATCCTAAAGGAACTCTTTTTTCTTCTCTGACTACTCCTGATACTTTAATTGATGATTCGTAATTAATGTTGTCAGCTTTATCAAAAATTTTTTCATCCATTTCATTTTTAATGAGGGTTACCTGGATAAAACTTGTTCCATCTCTAACAATTAAGAATTTTATTTTCCCGCTTGAGCGTCTATTGTAAAGCCATCCTCTAATTTCTACTTCTTTTCCTTCATAATTTTTAACATCACTTATCCTTATAGTTTTCATATATACTGCCTCCTATCTCTTTATTTGAAATATATTCTTTAAATATCTCCCGTATATAGGGGTCAGGTCTTGCAATGACACATTTTTCATCAATGCTTGCTTGTTGTTAAAAAAATGTGTCATTGCAAGAC
>Ga0307428_1000514_pt1 | contig 24248 bp, 25 predicted proteins | sample SalMarWE160240MG_FD_202161 | JGI IMG/M metagenome (GOLD analysis project Ga0307428, IMG submission 202161) | Salt marsh sediment microbial communities from the Plum Island Ecosystem LTER, Massachusetts, United States - WE1603-240 | ecosystem: Environmental > Aquatic > Marine > Intertidal zone >...
GCTGAGACACTATCTGTTTGGGTGTTTCTATAAGTTATACTGTAAGTTTTGGGGTGTTCCATTGGGAAATGGAGAAAATCGTCGAATTTAGGAGAAAAAAATAGAATGGGGGAGAAGAGGAGAGAGATTCACACGCACTCATCCGGCGGCAACTCGTACTCCTGACCAATCCTTCTCCACAGATGCAAGCAAAACGGCATTTCATTCTTGTATCTCGATTTCTTTGGATGGAATTGAATAACGGTTTCGTCTTCTCGCCAGAAAAGATTTTTTATGAAAGCCATCTCATCCCAGGTGGGGCATCGATTATATAGGCTCACGCTAACATGCTCCCATCCATAATCTTCGCCAACACCCGATGACATAACCCGGAGACGAGCTCCTAAACGAATTATAGTAAACCATCCCCAGTTCACACCATAGGATGACTTCATATTGGGATTGCTGTTATCGCGGAATTTCTCAACTCTGAGATTAGGTTCGTTGCGCATCTTCTCAATCCATATATAAATCCTGATACTCCTGATCAAATTGCCTGTGCCATATTCGAAGCTGAAGGCCTTTCACCCTTCTTCGTTCATATTCAAATCCCATCGCTCTCAAAATCTTCCCTACCTCTTTCCTCGAGATCTTCTCTCTCTCGCCAGCAAGCTTATCCAGGATTGTTTCTATTTTTAAATAAATCTCATCATCATTTACTACCACTCTTCCAGTAACATAGGAGATATCAACTACCCTATTATCCTCTCTGAGTTCAGAATTCAGCAACCTGATAACAAGACCCATGGGAGTCTCATCCACGGAGATCTCAATTTCTTCTGCTTCACCGAGAGCTTTTTCAACCCGTTTCTCCCAGGTAACTTGACCGACCCGCCGAGGTATTTTCTTGGTAAGTTCGGCAAATTTGAGTTTGAATCTAGCAAAGGTAACCAGCTCAGAGATATTCATTTCAACACATCCTGAGTATCCTTTGATGTAAACCCGGTAAATTCTACCAAAATCCGGCGGAGGGTATTTAAGGATCTGGATCTTCTCAAATTTGGCTCCGACCGTATCACCTAATTCTTCTCGACCCTCCCTCTTGGCTATTGATTCAAGAGTAGTGTCAACCTCTTTCCAATCTAATGGAGGATTATTGCGTCTATTCCAGTCCTGGAGGATTATCCTAGTTTGTTCAATATTTCCCTCAAACACCCGGATGAAATATCCAGCAAGCCGAGCACACATATCATTTCTCCGGCCTTCATCTACTCCCATGAGAGCTTCCTGGACCCAACCCTCCTCAGCACGATGAAATGGAGCTCCCTTTTCCATATATTCGATCAGCTTGATCCGAACATTGTCTGGCAGATCCATCAAGTCATCTAATCCCATCTCGATGGGATCAATTTGCCATTTGTACGTTCTACCATTTGGGTGAATAGATGGTGCTGCGACAACATACCCACCATCAGCTCGAATATCGGTGTCTGCCCATATTTTTCCGCAATTCTGATACTCACGGTCCCGGGGGTGTTTGAAAAATAAGTGAACGCCATTTTCCTTTCCAGTTGATTGAGAGATTGTTCTGTGGAATTCTCCAAAATAGGCTAGGTAGGTCTCTCTGGCTGTTATCGACTCGAGGTCCACTACGATTAGATTGGAAATTTTTCCGGTGATGATTCCAATGTTGGCAGTAGGCCATCGCTTCCACCAGAGGCGAAGATTATCCTGAGTAGGATATTCTTTCTGATATTTTGTCCATTTTACAAGAGCTTTTTTTTCTTCTGATTCAAGAGGCATTACGCTCCACCCTAGCTTTAGATAGGCAAGGGCATGCTCAAGCATGGTTTCCGGCACAATCTTCCTCCCTGTGGTTATGATTCAAGAATATTTTGATTTGCTTCCAACGAGAGAATATATTCTTTCAATTCAGCCATTGTCCAAAAAACCTCTGATGTTCCCAAAGCTTTCTTGACTCTCCTGGCAAAAATTCGTTGGTGAGGAGATGGTTTATCCTGTCCAATCTTTAGTTCTATCGAGACAAATTGTCCGTGGAAACAGACAAGGATATCATGAGTGCCCTTTCCTCCATAGGGCCCGGGGGAATATGGAAATGCATGGCAGAATTTACGCTGATTCAAAAATGCCAATGCATTTCTGACAAAGATAGAGTGCTCTGACATGGTCAAGAATTATTTCCGATGGTAATCGGGACCCCTACCTTCCATGGAGTTAAGCTTAGCAAGGGTAACCTTTGGAAGCTTCTCGATGATTTTTTGAGCCACAGTCCCCATAGGGGTTCGAATCCTGCCGTGATAGTAAGATGAAAGCCAGCTTGGAGAAACGCCGAGAAACTCTGCAAACTGAACATTCTTCATATTGAGATTTTTTTGTGCCTCTTGAAGTGTCAAGAGATTTTTTTGCGCCTCTTGAGGTGTCATACTCATTCTATAAAATGAAAGAATCTGAATGTCAAGCGGTAAATTTACTTGACTAAATTTCTCTTCCCCAGTATGTTGGATAAACTCCAGAACAGAACCCGATGCCCTAGAGAAATCCCAAGATCCAGCCTGGTAAGGCCGTGGTCATCGGGCTAACTTAAAAAAAATTCATGATCATAAACTTTTTACTTGACAAGCCATTCGTAATAATTTACAAAAAAAGAAAGACTCCGATGGAGGTTGAGGTGATTATAGTAACGAATTGCGCTGTCTGTGGAGAACAATTTGAAATTGATTCCAGTGAGGATGAAGATAAATGCCAAATCTGTAGAATTTTTTATGGACCGTTCTATAAGGCAGAGTGGACAAGAGAACTAACGATCGCAGGGTTGACGTATTCCGACTGGTTTGTGATAGTTGGACACATCCAGCTTGCTATCAGACATCCTGAAAATACCGGGCCAGCTGCTGATTATGTGCGGAGCCTCGCGCGGCAGGTCGCTCAACGAATCCTGGAAAATATGCCAGGGTTTTCTGATGAAATGCTTAGGAAATTAAAATGGGATACCGAATTAGGCCTTACTCTACAAAAGGAGGAAATGATTGAGTCCACTAGACATTAAAAATATCCACAAAAACATAGCAAAGGAAACTTTTCCTATTGGAGGTACTCTGATCTGTAAGCGTTGCGGCGAGCGAAGAGATTTTACAGTCACTCAGGCTGCAAAGTATTTTAAGGAAGGCTGGCCGAAATGTTGTCACGTAACTATGAGGGTTGAGAAGAAATGAGTGCTTGGACAGCAGTCTGCCGATAGGATTTCTGAATGATCGATTACTAAAGAGAGGGGGGGGAGCAACTTGCCCTATTTTCTAGTTACTCAGTGGACGACTGAAAGCTTAACTGATCCAGAAGAAGAAATTTCAAATGAAGTCGTCTTAGAACATCCTTTAGAATCTGTTAGAAAATGGAGGAAACAGCGCCCTGGTCAAAATCCAAGAATTCTGTTCTGGTCTGAGATAACTAAAGAACAGTATGAGGAGTTTAAGGAGGAGTTTGAGTAGAGTTTAGGGCACAGGAGGTTCCTACTACGCTTTCACGCAACTTACCTCCCGCCCTGATTAATTTGAGGAGAGTAGCTCAGTTGGAAGAGCGCCAGACTGTGTTTACTTCTCGCCTTTAGGCAAAAGAAGTTCCTAACTTTTGAATCTGGCGGTCGCAGGTTCGAGTCCTGCCTCTCCTCTTAACCGTTTGAGGCACAGGGAGTTCCTATTTCGATCTCCAAAATCAATACTCCTCGCCTCGACTAAGAGGTTTGATATGAGAGCAAGTTTACGATTGTTTAGAGCGCTTCCTATTGCTTCGAAAAGGAAGAAAAATCCAAGCAAAAAGCTGCTGGAAAAAACTATTCAAAAGGGATTCATGTTCTCTCCCGAAGTGGTTTACAATTATCCGGAAGTAGAACTCATTGATCTCGTTGACAGAATTGAGAGCATCACCGGCATCACCCCCGAACAAATGAATAGCTCCTTCCATAAATCCTGGGCGAAGATCAGGAATTCTAGCATTGAACAGCTGTTCCTTGAGCAAATGATTCACTATTTTACCACCTACGGATTTGAGACTCTTGGAATTTATGATCAGGATTCCGTTTACATCCCAAACGAAGAATTGAGCATTCCCGACATCCCGTTTGACAAAGTTAAGCTGGTTATAATCCACGGCTACACTAAGAAAGAGCTTAAGGAGAAACTGCTTGGACTTTTGAGGGCAGGAATTGCGCTATCAGAGGATACGGTCAAAGACGCATGCGATCTTGCTATGTGGCTGGAATTCGGTTTGCCGGAAGTTGAAAGCATTCGAAATAAGGAGGTTAAAATCGCCCTCTACAACTACCTCGACATGGTTCCGAGCGATCCCATCGAGTTCTTGCGCTATTTGATTTTCGAGGTGACTGGGGAAACTTTGTTGATCAAGAGTAAAGAACTTATCACAAAAATTAGTGAGAGCCCGGCGATATCGGCGGTGAAGCTTTTCAAGAAATACTCAGAAGCATGGTCTCTTGAGCGGCTTGCTGAGATTTTCTATAGATTCAAGCCATTGTTTCTGGCGTTTAGATCAGTTGAAAATCCTGTACTGAACAAGAAGATAAACAAAATCAGGAAGCTTGCTAAGAACTATCACAAGCCGATGCGAAGAAATTTTTTGAATGAGGTAACTGCTGTTTTGAAGAAAGACAAGCTTTTTCCTGGATTTCTTGAAGGAGAGTTAGAGCGAGTTCCTATCTTCCGAAAAATTCGACTGGCGTATGCCTTAAAATTCAGGACTGTTGACTGTGACTCGATCTTATATCGAATTCGAAATGGAAAAAGCTATGCCACCGATTTTGTTTTCGACAATAAAGAAGGAGCCCAGGAAGCGTTAGATGAGGTTATCGTTTCAATCGCTAATGACATTCGGCCAAATGTAGAAGGTAAGCGCATTTACATTCCAGAAATGACTCATTACACTTTACCAGCAACTGAAAAACAGTTTGTCGGAATGTTCCCTTCTGGGTCGTATATTTCAGTCGATCAACATATGATCATAGGGGTGAATTGGAAGAATCTTAAAGAGGGCAGGGTTGACCTGGATCTCAAGATACAAAGTGCTAGTAAAATGTTTGGGTGGGATGCCGCCTATCGAAATCAGGAGAGTTCTATCCTTTTCTCGGGTGACATAACGGATGCCTTGGGAGAAAACGGTGCCACCGAGTTGTTCTATATTAAAAGGCAGCAGGGTTGTGATGCCTATAATATCTTCCTGAATTTCTTTAACATGGTAGATTTTGACAAAGGTATCTCCGTACCATTCAAGATCATCATCGCCAAAGAGGAAATAGAAGATCTCGATCATAATTACATGATCAATCCAAATAACGTCCTGACAGTGGTGAACACATCGATGAAAGAGCAGCAAATCATGCTCGGTCTTCTTGTAATTAAAGATGCGGAATCGAGATTCTACTTTTCTTCAGTGAGCTTAGGCAAAGGGAGAACCCTGAAGAACTCGACGTATGTCGAACATGCACGAAAGTTCCTTGCTCATTCGTTCGAGAACACGATTGGTCTTGAGGGGATTCTAGCTCAAGCTGGAGCAAGAATAACTACCGAAAAGGAAGGATGTGACATCGATTTAACACCAGAAAGTTTGGAGAAGGATACAATTATTAATTTATTGAGGGCAAGTTAGCTAAGCTACGGTGTTATAAATGATTCTCTTTGACTCATTTGGCCATCTTGTCTCCGATACCTCCGAGCAGGAGCTCCATAGCTTCGCTAAGAGGATTGGGCTAAAACGCGAATGGTTCCAGACACCGGGTTTCGGTCGCCATCATGCTCATTATGATCTTACAACATGCAGGATGATCGAAAAGGCTAGATTGTATGGCGCATCGGAGGTTGGATGCGAAGAGCTTGTCAAGAGAGCATGGTGGCAGGGTGAAGAAGGCTTTAAGTGCCTTTCAGTCCAACAGCCATGGGCGTGGGCGATATTTCATGGGAAAGATGTAGAGAATAGGCCAAAGAGAACTTCTTACCGGGGTTCGCTTTTGATTCAAGCAAGTCAAAAGCTGGATATCGAAGGGTACCAATTTTTATGGGCAAACAGGGATTTTTTTGGTGTTCTAGATCTACCAGCAGATTCGCTACTACCGTATGGAGCAATAGTTGGCCAGGCCACCTTGATCGATTGTATAGAGAACCACCCGAGCAAATGGTTCTCCGGTCCTTACGGTTATGTACTTGGAGAGCAGAAAGAGTTCAAGCGTCCCTTTCCTTGGAAGGGGCAGCTTGGAATTTTTAACGTGCCAGGGAATTTTATGATGAGAGAAAACGTTTGAAGAGTTCACGGGGAAGAAGAGGTAGATAATGCACTACTGGATTTTTCTAACTCAGAGAGGTGAGCCTGTAAGATTTCAGGATTCGTTGCTGGATTTTATCCCTAAGAGGACAGTTGATTTAATGGAATTTAACAAGGTGCCTGAAAGGGCCGGGATGTGCGATTCGTGTGATTTGCACACCCACTGCCATGTAATGCTGGAGGAAACTCCTGATCGGTTCAAATTATTATGTCCCATATTATTCGTTGACGTCTTTAAGCCAAAGTGGAAGTTATCTGAAATAAACTGAGGGGGGGGGACATTATGAATTTTCAATGGCTGACCTACACCGGTGTGAAGAGCCAGCATGCCTTCTTATCAGATGAAACTGACTTCAGCAGTTTCTCAATCTGTGGCCGGGGAGGAGAGCTTGAAAAGAATAAGGATCCATCAAAACCAAGATGCAAAACATGCATTCGACTGCTTGAACAGTTCTCATTGAAGACGCTCAAAAAGCGAAGGTATAGCAGGAACTCTGGCTGATGGGAAAATATTTTACAAGGCATGACCGGCGCCCCAGCCTCAAGTTCATACAGCTGATGCAGCTTCAGCTGTATGAGATTGAGGACACTGGAGTCGTGCAGCTTTTAAGCAAAAAAGATGGTCAGGCCCGTTTTCTATCTCTCCAGAGTGGCGCTGAGATAGTGATGAGTGAAGGAGGAGTGGATTTGATCGATATAAGGAAAATGGCGTGAATCTCAGGACTAAGGCCACCATTGGTATTAACAAAGGCAAGGAGCTCTATTCCCAGCAGATCGAGGCTAGAGATTTCATCTTAGAAAGCGAAGAGACTTACTTTGCCTTGGATGCTAGTACGGGTTCTGGAAAAAGCCAGGTGGCTATGGAAAGCATAAAGCCTCCACTTCTCTATCTTTGTAGTTCGATCCATCTTGAGCATCAGCTTCAACAAGATTTTCCAGAGGCTGCATTGATAAAGGGAAGATCCAATTATCAATGCCCTCATCTTGGAACCTGCAACTATTGTCAAAGGACAAGAAAGCATGATTACTGTGAGTATGAAATTGCGAAAAGCCATGCGAAGGTCTCTGACAGGATAATCATGAATTTTCATTATTTTCTTACAGTCGCGAACTACTCTCCGTCGAAATCGCTTTTATATAGAGAAGAGGCTGGTATTCCAAAGTTGAGAAATATTGTTGTCGATGAGGCTGATGGTCTTGAATTCCTTCTCACAGAATTCATTGCTTTCAATTTCGGCATGGATCGATTGAAAGAGCTTCAGCTTGCGACTGAGCCCCCCAAACAGCAAACTAAGATGGATGCGTTTCTTGTTTGGTTCGAACAAATTCGTGAAAATGTCGGAGCGCGAATTGAGACACTTAAGCCTTATATACGGGCTATCGAGGAAGATATGAATGCAGGATTCTCAATCTCGAGGGATGATAAGGCACTGTTGGATGAGTTCGATCAGCTTGAGACCATTCAGACCAAGTCCAATTTTCTTGGAGCTCAGGACTTGCTCGATAGCTCGAGATGGACTTATCATTCGAGTGAGAAGGCAGTCTCCGTAAAACCGAAATGGCTCAGTCGTTCACTTGCGGATAAGTTTCTGCTCCAGCACGGCGAAAAGTTTTTGTTTATGAGCGCCACTCTGCCACCAAAAGGAATTTTCTGCCAAGAATTTGGAATTAAGAACGATGAGCTGGCTTACAAATCTCTTCCCAGCCCATTTCCGAAAGAGAATCGTAGAATTATCTATGTTGGGAGTTATTCGATCTCACATCGAAATGGCACTCCAGTTAACACGATTCGATCTGAGGTTGCAAGAATCTTGCAAAAGGATTTGAGACGTGGATTGATCCACAGTGTATCTTTCAAACTTGGTGAGCTCCTCGAGGGTTTATCTCCCAGGTTAATTATTCATAGTTCTCAGGACAAGAAATCCGATAAAGAAGAAAAGTTTAAGCGCTTCCAGGAGACTGAGGGCGCCGTCTTAGTTAGTCCTAGTTGCGTCAGGGGTATCGATCTTCCTGATGATGCTGGTAGGTTTACTATTATTTTGAAATGTCCATTTCTCGATCTCTCGGACTACCATACGAAAATTAGGACCAATACTTCCGGAAGCTGGGGACAGATTTGGTATGCAAGTATGGCAGTTCAAAATGTCCAGCAAGGCTGCGGACGTATTGTAAGACACTTGACTGATTATGGTACGAGCTGGATCTTGGATAAAAATGTAGGACGTCTGCTAACTCAGTATCGAAAGCTTTGGAAGCCGTGGTTTTTGGAGGCGGTAGAAATTGAGGAGAAATGACCAATTAAATATCTTATAACAATCAACAGAGGATAAAATGAAAGAAGTTCTCGTTTCAAAAGCAAAGCTACTTGCAAAGCTGCGATCCAATCGGGCTGAGCACAGAGAGATTTTTCTTGATGCTTTAGCTGGTTGGCAGGACCAAGTCACTAGAGCTCTCGAGAAGGCTGTCGAGGAGGCCAAGATCGGGAAGAAATTCTGCACGGAAATAAATCTTCCACGCCCAGAGGACCACACTAGCGACTATGATGTTGCAATCGAGGAGGTTATATGGTCGGTTAGCAACTCCGTCACGCTAACCCTTTTTGAGTTTCGCAATTTTGTATTGGATGACTGGGGATGGAAGCCGGATTTTATAAAAAGCTCAGCATCATACTCGTCGAGCTCTTCAAGATCCAGCAGGAGTGAAAATGAAGCGGAGAACGAAGCGTCCTAAAAAGTTAATGAAGTGCATGTGTGCGGGAGATTCAAGGTGCCCCAAGCCTGCATGTTTTCATGCCTCTTCTCACGAGAATAGAGGCTGTGGAAAATGGCATCCATGTGCTTACCAAAATAAAAAAGTTCGATGTTTCTTTGTGGAGAAGCAATGACTCTTCCCTACGCCCATACTCTAAACTTCTGGAAGACTGGCAAATCGAACCCCTCGAGCTGGCTGGAAAAAGCAGTTATTCAGATCGAGAAGCTTGGGGGTTCTGTTCGCGTATCGGCCTGGGGGAAAGATGATCAAGGACGAAAGGCCTGCATGATTACATTTGATATGGATGGATCCAGCTTCAAGGTATTCTGGCCGGTCTTGCCTGTAGAGGATCAAGCAGATCAGCTCGCTGCCGAACGCCAGGCCGCCACAATGCTTTATCATGAAATCAAGGAACGTTGTCTGAAGATCAAAATATTCGGAACGAGATTCGCATTTTTTGAGTACCTCTTGCTTCCTGATGGTCGGCTAGCCGTGGATGCTACGCTACCTGAGTTGAGAGAGGGACTGCCGGCTACGTTTGATGAGGTAGGTGGAAAAAGGCTGGTGGGGAGTAAATTATGACAGAAACAGACAAGACGATTATTAAACTCTTGACCGATATCAAGTGGGATATTTTCGCAATTTGGATTATTCTTGTTATATTTCTCGTTTCATTCTTGGCAACAGAAAGAGCCCACGCTGCTGATCCCTGGACCAAAAACCAAAAGTGGACGTACTATTATTTCACCAGTCTCAACATAATTGACCTGGGTCAGACCTATTCCATCTATGAATCTCCCACGCGCAGTGAAAAATTTTTTCTAGCTTCAGCCATTCTTGAAGACAAGCCAGAAAATGCTAAATATGTGCCATTAATGTTCATCGGATCGAATTTAACTTGTCTTGGTGTCGCGCATTTTCTTCCAAGCAAATGGTATTGGATCAGACCACGTCAATGGTTTCTGAGTGGGGTTACATTCTTTGAGGTCTATGCGGTGGGACGGAATTTTTGTTATGGAGTGAAGTGGAGAATTCCGTTTTAAATGACCCTAACCGACTACATAAAACTTAAGCATGAGCGATGTATATACTACTCACGGGATGAGGAATTATCCAAGATATGATCTGCCCTTACTGCAAACCAGATAAGGAAATTCCAACTAACGATGTATCCGTGCATCTTATCATCACGATTGATTCAAAAGGATTCCATCACGTTCATGGACCTCTTTCCAATAAGCCGCTAATGGTCTCGATCATTCAGAGGATTGCAGAGGAGGCGGGGTTGGTGCTAAAGGTGAGTATGCCAACAGGAGGGACTAGCACATGAGAGTTGAAGCAAGAATGGCCTTAAATGAAAAGGGCAAATACATAACTAGAGGCATGATACTAGTTTCAGAAAATAACGAAGAGTCAGAGATAATTGACGCTGTATTCGGAAATCAGGTTGGAGATGATGGATTGATCAGGGTAAGAATGGCAGAAGCACGACTCGCCGATGGATTCGGTGAGCATTACATCTATATTCCAAGCTTTTAAGACTGAGCTAAAAATAATTATGACAGTCTGCATTCTATGCGCCCTGCCTGAGCATGGTGCTCGCCATCCTGCAGATGCGCTTGAGATCATCTGCTCGAGCTGTATGATACGAGTGCTCGGGATGGGAAAACAGAGATTGCTAGAGTTTCAAGCGGCCCTAAAAGAAAAAAACAGGTTAGAAGGAGTTGAATTTTTAGCTAAAATAATCGGAGGCATAAGAGACGATGGAACGACGGGAGAGGCTAGACCAAGATATAATTTCAGAAAAAGAACTACTAGGACTTCTAGGGATAACAGATCCAGTCTTAGAGCGTCTAAGACAAAAAAGAAATTTTCCTTATATAAGGATCGCGAAGGGGATTAGAGTATACTACGAGCCTCATATCATAGCATGGCTCAAAAAAAATGAAACCTCAGAGCAGACTGAAGATAAAGATGAGCAGACTGATGCAGGGAAAGATACCTTTGGAGCAGAGTAGAACGGTGATGAAAAAACCCCTATGGTCTACTATGCCTTAATAAGAGATCGTCGATCCTGAGGGGCAAATTTGGAGTTTTGGATTTCTCGCACAACTGAAAAAAATTGGGCTGAGATCCAGCCCTCCCCTCATGGCTTCTGTTTGTAGAAAAGGCATGTATTTCATCTCTCGTAGATCCTTTATTCTCCCGCTTCCATTTCTTCAAGAATGGCTCTGTGCACTTGGTAGATTTCACGCCACGATCTACTCAAATACATTCCAGTAAGATATCCAAATACGATCTTTTTCAGCTCCCAGGTCCGATAAATCGTTTCAGCTATTTTTGGAACCAGCGCCTTCTTCGCTTCATTTTGCTCCATGATCTCTCGGGTTCTACGCTGTCGATCTGTCTCGGTTTTCATACGCTCAAGTCTTGCCCTCTGTCTATCAAGCGGCAAAGCCGAGGCTTGTTTTTCAATCTCTTTCCTGATTTCTTCCCCCGTCGGGATTCCTTGTACATCCATTATCCCCTTGATGTAAAATAGGGTTTGTCTGCTCATAGGCTTGATATCTTTTGAGAGATCCTCCAGAATCAAAGGAGTTATCGCATCTACCAGCCGGCTCTGAGGAAACATCGTCTTCCATTCCTGCTTTTCAGCAAGCTCCAGGTATTCGAGTACCTTTCTCCACAACGGAAACAAACCAAACCAGCTATCGATCCAGCCTATGATATTTTTCGACCACCTGTACTGTTGTCTATCAAGGTATTCCTGGATGCTTTTTTGCTCAGATTTTGTTAGAATTCTCTGCTGTATTTCCGGCGGAAGCGTCTTCAGGAATTCGACTTGCCATTTGAGATGTCGCTCTCGTGCAGAAAACCACTTTGGTTCCCCCTTGTATGTTGCGAAGAGTTGTACAAATTTCCAGGGTGATGCCCAGGACATCGGATCGAAGTAAGTACCCGGAACTAAAAACATGGGAAGCTTTCCAATAATTTTGAAATCACAGTCTGTTCCAGACTCGCTACTCCACCAGTGCCATAGTGATCTAATCGCAGCCAATTTCCATGGATGTTTCATGAAGTCTTGCAGCCAGTAGCTATAGTTGCGAAGATTGTATTGTTCAAAAGGGAACAGACGCGCAAGACCTATCTCAATCTCCATCTTCCGGGAATAATCGAAAAAGACCTTATTGACTTCTTCAATAGCCATCTTACTCGTCATCTCATCAAACTCTTTTCCGATGTATCCCATCTTCCAGACGTCTTTTTCAAACTGCCTTAATCTACCGGCATATAAGCCCGTTCGGCCCCAGCGCTCCGGCCTGGCAAGAAGATTTTCATACAGCAACATTCTCAACCTTTCATACCAGTTCAGAACCCCGGTTTTCTCCGCCTCTTGAAGATATTTGAGATCAGTGATGCTCTTTACCCAGCTCTGGTCTGCAACCGCGCTGGGTATCTTCAGAATCCGCTTATTCTTTCCAGTCATGAAGGCCCAGAAGGGTCTCATCTCCAATGTGCTGTTAATCATCTCATTGAAGGCTTTGAGCGTATTATCCATTAAATTTCTGACAGCGGTTCCGGTTTGAAAAATAAGAACCGTATCCTTCCAGAACTGGATGAAGTAGTCGATCTCATTTAACAGATTCCGCTCAAATTCCATACCCCAAGCTCCAATTCGCTGGATTACCGTCTTGGCGTGTGCGTGTGCTATTTTAATTTCTTCGTTCAGAATTATAGTACGATGTCGCTCAGCCTCGGTGATGGCCGATTTGATGATTGCTCCAATCACCGGTACTTCTGTCCAGTCTTTCATTTTTCTAATGCCAGCAATGAGTGTGCTGAAGAATAGTTTGCACACTCCGGCAACCAGTGCTGAGGAAACTTGTTCAAGCATAAAGTTTTCCCAGAAGGGAAGCTGACGTTCCACTTCAAGTACTTGTCCTCCACGTAATAGTTCAATTGTCCTAGCACGAATTAGACGGTCAAGATCAAGCAGCTTATCAACCTCCTTGTTGCTCATTTTTGCGATTTTCTCCATGGTAAGTGGTGGCTGTGCGCTCCAGATCTCCTTTGAGGCTTGGCGCTTTGCGACCATCAGATCTTTTATGGACGGCTGAAACGCGAAAATGCTGAAGAATTTATCAACCCTATCCATGTTTTTGAAATCTACGATGAGTGCTTTGAGAAGCTCTGAATGATATTGCAACTGTTCACTGATCAAGTTGATGAGTGAACGTGGTTCTCCACCGAATTCGTTTGACCATGTATCTTCAATTTTATTCGATACCCATTCCGATGCATAAAGGCTAACATCTTTGTGGGGAATGATTTTATAATGCGTGCCATCTGGGAAAACAACCTCCAGGTTGCAGTCACAGTGAGATCCACAATACGTTAGCCCCTCGCCCGGGTAAGTAGGGAGTTCTTCAAGGGTATAATCGGAGTTTTGAGCCAGCCAGGTACAATCAGGGCACGCGTTCTTGTCTGTCAGCACCCACCGAAATCGTAGTTCTGGAAACGGTTCTTGAAATAAGCTAGAGCTTATTTTCTCAAGAACTGAAGCCGATGGAATGGTAGCAAGATTTATTTTTGGAAGACGAGGAGAACGCTCACTCGGTGGAAGAGAAGGACGGCCTGGACCTTTAGATTTCATTCAGGATACTCGAGCTTAATTTCATGCTTCGAGATTTTATCAACAAGCCCATCCCTGATTTCATGTGCGCTGGATCCTGATTTCTTCCAGTATTGAAGCTCGGATGGGATTTGGGAGCGGATTGCCTTGGGAAGAGCAGAAATACCGGAAGGAGGATACCACTTTTTTGTTACTGCTCGTCGTGAAATTACATAAGGCTCAGGATCGGCAAAGAATGCCATGTGAACAAGGTATCCACGACCGGTCTTTGATTCTCCTTCACCGATGGATTGTTGCCGCCATACGTTTGGGAGAGCCCTGATTACTAAACGTCCGTCCCAGATCGGTTGATTTTTCCATTTTTTGGTGCCATGACAAAACAGTTCGTAGAAACCTGGTTTTGAGGTGCCATACTCGATTGTTCCTTTGTCGATGATCCACATAAAGCCAAGCTCGTTGCGGGTTGCCCCGACCTCGCCTTTCTGAAATGTGGCATTATCGATGTTCAACCATGCGTATGGTTCTCGAGCCTTAGTTTGGCAGACAGCCTTGGTTAGCGAATTCTTGCACCATTTCGCAAAGCTGTCCATTTTTATACCTACCTGCTGTTTTGCATCTGAAAGATTTTTTGGGGTCCGAGAAATGCTCTTGATCAGGTCCACGGTCCAGCCGAGTAACACCGAACCCGGATCGAGTTCATACCGAAAATCGAGATGAACTGATCGTCCACGAGAATGAGATTGTAGCACAAATCTATATGTACTCTCCTCCGGTGGATTTTTCTCATATATCGCAGCGAAATGATCAATCCTGTTCATACCGTTACCTTCGCATCTTCTCCCTTAAGTCCTTGATGTCCATGTTTATGGATTCGATCAAAGAGTTCAGATACACTACGCGTGCGTTCTGTGCGTTCTGCATCTTGCTCTTTTTCAGCGGATTTTTTGTTTCCATTGATTGTCTTTAGGATTCCTGAACTTACAGTATTGCAATGATCGCGCATCGATTGGATTCCACTTTTCACAATCGATCTGATTACAAAAATCGCAATTGTGATGAAGACTGCATTTCCACCCATGCTTGCAAGCAAGATAAAAACTCCATTTGTTTCCATTAGATTCTCCTCACTCTAGCCGTTTCATCCACCCGCGGAGAAATGCCTCAAGCTTTGGGTTTGCTTCTGTAATTTTAAGATAGTAGCATCCCTGCGCGATGTTCATCCAGAAAACAAGGGTCTCAATTTCGCCCTTCATCAGGCCTATGGCATGGCTGGTCTTGGAACCAAAGATTCCATCAACCTTGAGATCTGGAAACAGCTTTGTGTTCCGATTGAGAGCATTCAAAGCCCCCTGTAAAAATTTAACCGCTTGAAGTGGAGATACATTGACCGCAGAATCAAAGAGCTCTTGTGCTACCCGGAATGACGACACTTGATCTCCGCAGATCTTATTCCAGAATTCAGATCGATAGAATTCTTTGATTAGATTGTTGAGTTCACGGTCTTGCTCCAGGTTTTTTGGAAATGCAGGGAGCAATTTTCTTTCATCGATTATTTTCCACCCCGGCCAACCCGGGTGCCGATTCCTTGCAATTCCCATAACGGTCTCACCGCCTGGATCGGCAGGATGATCAACATAGAGACCTTCCAGCCGTAACGTTCTCGCTAAGATTTTCTCAAAATGGTTCATTTGGTTCCTCCGCTGTCATCTTGATGAAATTATGATATCTGCTGATTGCTCCGAGTAAGGTTGATGCCTTGTTCCATGCTCGATGAGTGTTGGTGATATATACAATATTTCCATGTGAATCCTTTGATTTCCAAACGGCCGGAGTCTTCTCTCCGCGAGGCCCATGATGCCACACTGCCTTTCGTGATATTACGATCGCGCGTTCCTCTGACGTAAGCGGGATTCGATTTTTCTTGAGAATTAAAAATGAACTTTTCCTTTCACCCATTGAATCTACAGCTCCTGAATGAGAGTAAGGTCCCGGGCTCCCCGTTGAAATGTTTTCACTGAATGATTTCATTCCGCAAACCTAATTGATTCCGGCCTCAGAAACACCTGAGTGCCTCGAGGCAAATTTACCCTTTTTGGGGGTTTGAATTTTTCTACCAGGTCAATTTCGTAGATCCAGAGCGGAAATTTTTCATCCCACCAATCAAGGCGCTCGAAATCTTCGACCAAATGGTCTGAGTACCTGCTTCTGAATTCTTTTTCATTGGAAAGTTCTTTTGGATCTGATAATCGAATCACTCCCCAGCAACGATCCTTCGAGAGAAGATAGAGTGGTTCATTTATGTGATCATGGAATTTTATTGATTTCACAAGAGCGGGTTTCACTCCTGCCCAGATCAATTCCGCATGCGGCTCAACGAGGTAAAGTCCAGCGAGTAGGTTCTCTGAAAACTCAAGAAGCTCCTTTCGCTTTTTGGCCCAATCCTGTAGTGATCGCTTTCCAGGAGGTTTCGTTTTGATATACCCTTTTTCCACTGAATCTCGATAACATTTCCAGAAAGAGCTACCATAAGAGGAGAGACCTTTTTTGGGAGGAACATAGGGATAGAAGCATTCTGTTCTCAGCACATCAACAATCGAGCCGAAAAACTTAAGAATGTCGGCCATGGTCCAATCACCCCAGGACTCATTGTCCTTGAGTTTGGAATATCCAAGACTGAGATAAAAAAGGTCTGCCACAAGCTGGCGGTGCCGTTTTCTTGGTTCTTTGAGTTCTTCTTCAAGATCTTTAGAAAGGAATAGATCAAGATCTTCGAACGCTGATTTTGTATTGATTATTTTGTGGTAAGCTTCACTGATCTTTGAGGGAAGTTTATCCCACCATTCATCCCAGCCCTTCTCTCCTTTAAGAATTCTACCCGCCACGCAGATCCTGGGACGTCCACCATTTCCAATACCAGATCGGCAGTAGATATCAGGATCCTGAGCCAGGAGCTTTGCAATTTCTTCATGTTTATCATCATGCTTGGATGGTACTCTGAACATGACGTAAGGAACTCTGAACTTTGATTTGCCTTCCTCTGTAGAAGTGATCTCAACTGGAAGATTGTTGAGGGATTCAAGCCATTCATTCTTGAGGCCTTCATCAACCATTATTCCATGCCACTCCTTTTTCGGAGAGTCTGTCCGGCCCCGGAGAGGCTCGGGTGGATCCCTGCCGTAAACGGTTTGATAAGCGAAGGTGGGAGCGTTGATTTTTTCTTGGAAGCTTTCTTCTGAATACTCCACATCACCCTCAACATCGAGATCTTCTAAATCTTCTTTCTTCTTCGGATCCAGTTTGAAGTCTAGGAGCTTTTCAATCTCGGGGAACTCGACAAAACTTTCACTCGCCTGCAATGCAAATTTTACCTGCTCCATAATAGCTTTTTGATTCTCATTCAGGTCCTCACCCTTCTCCAGTTTCTCAGGCAGCTCATCCACATCCTTCCACAGCTGTCCAAGATCAATCGCATCGATCATGATGGAAATTCCCGGTAGGACCGTTCCAAGTCCCTTGAGCACTTTTCCAGTAAGCCGGCCCAGGTTTTTCATCATGATTTTTCCTCCCTGCTTCCAGAAGGAAGTCATGTTCATCTCTTCATCAATAACCTGGATCAGCTTACCTTGTCCAACAGCTGTCTTCACGATATCCGTAGCGTCTTCACCGGTTTTTCGGAGCACGACGATTCCATCCGAGATCTTGACCGAATTTCCCGGGCCGGTTTTTTCGATTACGTTCGCTCCAAATGTCTTCGCCCGTCTCAATAGAACTTGAGCAGTTTTTGATTGATCTTCAAGAGTTCCTTTGAGGAGGATTGTGAGCTTTCCAGTCTTGGGAAGCTGGGTCACTTTGTAAAGGACTTTGGTAGGTTCTGGCTGGCCTACTTTCTTGACCTGGACTTTCTCCGCAATTTTTTTCCACTCATCAATGGAGTTGAAACCACTTTTTTTGACATATCTCTCCAGGAGCTCATCGGTAACCTCTCCGATCCGTTCGCGGATACAGGGTCCAAGGTTATCGACTATAACCTGTTTAGTTGCAAGATCGTAGGGACGCATCGAATATACTGTACCATTCTCAACCAGGTACGTTTTCACCTGCGGCACGTTGAACTCCATGCTCCCACCTTCAGGCGTCTTGATTTTTCTCAGGGCCTGCCGGATGGCAGCTTCAGAAGTGCCTTCAGCTCCAGAGACAACGACACCGCCTCCACGAGCAAGAACCTCATTCACAGCTTGAGCGGTAGCCTGTTGCATTGATTCGGTGGCTGTCCTGGAACCAAGAATAGCGACTTTGGTGGGTTTTTTGGGAAATGAAATTTTGGATTGGTTCGATCTTGTTGTTGAAGGAAGCCCTTTTGTCTGATATTTTTCCCTGAGATTCATCAAGATTTTTCCAAGTCGATTTTCGCCCTTACCTCCACTTTTTCCCCAGAATTCATCGCCCCAAGTATTATTTTCAACAAGATCGTAACCCGTTGTTGCGACCAATTTTTTCTGAAGTGAAAAATTATTGGCAAATTTATTTTTGACGATGTCTTCCATAATTTCGACCTTTATTTTATCCCACTCAGGTCGAAGCTTAATTTGCTTTGCGAATCCCTTGGCTTTTCCTGGTGTATCTAACAATTTGACTTTTTGTCGAAGCTCTGGATCAAGAGTTTTTGCTGCTTGATATGCATGCTCTGCTGTTGGATAGACCACCCCTTCAAATTCAACTTCTGCAGGGTAAAAATTGGATAAGAAATCAAAAGTTCCACGAAAAGCTGGTGTCTCACCGAATTCCTCTTCTGGTAACACCAACTTCACCCACGGCTCCACCTCCTTAAAATACTTCTTCAACTCCTCTGTTGTAATAGTTTTCTCCAGCATCTCCTTCGATGGCATAAACGAGTTTTCTCCCCATGTCCCCCCAATCCATTTTCCTCCGTGCAGCTCATCAGAAGTATCATGGTAAATTGATTCATTAGAAAATGTTGGATGGTTCGGTTTCTTCCAGGTGTCGGAACCGTGTCCTGTAGCAGCATCTCTTTCTGCTCCTCCAAGCCAGAAGCCTCTCACATCATAATTGTCAAGATCCAAAGAGACGTCTTTTCCCCGCTGCTTGGAGTCTTCCTTCAGCCAGGCCTGGAACTCTGTTTCCTGTTCATCAGTCAACTGTGTATTGAAATGATTTCGGAAGTACTGAGCATTCTCATCCTCAAACTGTTCGAGCTCCTCAAACGTATCTTCACTCGCCTTCTTCTGCTGCTGTAAATATTCCCATATCCTCTTCTGTCTTTCGGATGCAGTTCCTTCACTAATGTCTTTCTCGAGATTATCAAGCTCTTTCCACAAGATCCCATAGTCGATTGCATCGAGCACCGAGGCGATTCCAGGAATGATTTTGCCCATACCCTTGATGATATTCGTCATGTTGCCGAGAGATTTTTTGCCAAGAATGTTTCCCACTTTTTTCAGCAAGGTGGTCTCTAGCTTTTCATTAATATGTTTAATGTGGAGACCCTTCTCAAGCCCTGTTTTAATTGCATTCTGAGTACCACTTGATGTCCCTGTCTGAATTGCGACTGCTGCACTAGCATCTCTCATGATACGTGCATTTCGTGCCATTGCAGCCTTACCGTATGGAACTGTACGCAGACTTTGACCTGTTTTTTGAGCGATCTCATGGGCGCCGGCATTCTCGACAATCCTGGCTCCTAGTTTTTTGGCTTTTTTTAGCAGCTCCCATGTTTCTGCTGGCTGGTCCTCCAGTGTCTTTGGCAGATATACAGTCAGCTTTTTTGCATACTCAGAATTCATTGTTGCCTGTCTGATCGCTTCAAGATCCACGCCGCGAGCCCCGCCTGTAACTATTCCCCATCCGGATTCCAAAGCTTTCTGTGCCTGGTGCCGGGCAGCCTTAAGCATGTTTTCAGTGGCATTCCGGGATCCAACAATGGCCATTTTGCGATATTCTTGGTGCGCCTCAGCGAACATCTCTGCAAGCAATTGTGGATTCACATCTTCATGGGCAATAATATGAACGAGCTCAGGGGTCTCCTCATGTCGTTCATAAATATAGATCGAGACGTCGGCATCAATTTTTCTTAATCCGGGCAAAACTTCATTGTGATCTACAAGGTAGGATCTCAATTCACTCATATCGATTGTTTCGACACTCTTGACAAAGCGATTCAGCTTCTTCTTTTTCAGAGCCTCGAGAACTTTTTGTTCAGACGTAATCCTGAAATGAGTTGGAACCTTTCTCAAAGAGTAGATATACTTTTCAGAAATCACGCGCTCAATTCCACTTCCCTTCAGAATATCGACCATTGCATCCTGAATGTATCCAATTTCCTTCTCAATGTCGCTTCTGGAAGTTGGAGGTTTCTTCAGCAAGACGCTGAGTCGGTTCTTAGCGTCGTTTAGTTCTTCATGAAGAGATCTAAGTTCTTTGAGCTGCTTCTCACCAAGCTGCTTCTCAACTGACCTTGCGAACGTTTTGAGTTCGGAGAACAGATTGACTACGCTAATGTCACCGTGAAAAGCAAGAGGCTGACCCTCGGCAAAAATCATTCGGGCTCCATCAACGCATTCTGCTAGCTTTTGATCGTCTGAGAATTTACTTAACTCTGTTTTGAGATCCTGTTCAGACATCTCGACCGGGCCTTTGCCGAAATGGGTCAGAAAAACCTTGGGTGATTTTTCCAAATTCTCTATCCATTTAAGTTGGTTGGCCAACGCAAGATGTCCGAAAGGCTCGCCCTTTTCGTCATCATAGCGGATTAGGTCTTTGGTGAGAGAGCTACAATCGGTAATCCAGATATCAAGATTATCGAAGAACTTGTCCTTATCGCCGGCGTGAAATCCAATAATATCGGTGGTGATCCCCACAGAGGTTCCGCCGCTCGAGATTTTAAAAGCCGTCATCGGAAATTTAACTGAATGCAGAATTGAGAATGTTTCAATCTCAAAATCTCCAATCCTAAAGCTGTTGCCGGGGAAGATCATTCGTATTTTGAAATCATATTTCTCTGGATCCAACCTTTCGTCGGTTTCTTTAGACATCCAGATCGGACATTCCAGAGACTCCAGGGATCTAGAGACATGATCGGGATGGCCATGCGAGATCAGTACGGCACTCGGATTTAGATCGGTCAGGAAGGCTTCTCCCGGATTCTCTTCGCCGTAGTCGATAAGAACTCTAGATTCACCAGAAGTAAGAAGAAATGCAGTGTTGAAATAATGTAAATTGGAAAATTCCTCGATCATTCCCTTGGTGCCAATGGTCCTGATTTGAAGGCGCTTCTTCTCACCCATTTCATCGAGAAATTTCAGCTGCTCAGTCCACGGATACGGTGAATCCTCGAGGATTTCTTCAAGACTTGGCTCACTTTCTTCGAATCTATCTCCAATATTTTCAAGATTATCTTGGAGATCTGCAATCTTAGTATAAAGATCCTCTTTTTTAGAGAGCTCTTCTTCATAAACCCTACTCATTTCCTCGTTGGCTTCTTTTAGGTCCTCCAGCATTTCTTCATAAGCCTTGATCTCTCTCCGAAGCTCAGTTTCACGTTCTGAAAAAGCTGAGTTGGCAGCTTCAGCATCTTGCCTACTTTTTTCAGATCTACCAAGCTCACCTTTCAGCAATTCAATCCTGCCCTCAAACACATGAAGTCTTTCCACAAGTTCATGCAGCTCTTGATCCTTTCTCATGGTGGTTTCAGAGGCGCTTCGTCTAATCTCGGAAAGTTCTTGCTGAAAAACATCGATTGTTCGATTAACTTGATCAGTATCAATACTCTTTGGGGAAATAATAGCTGTTCGGACGGATTCACTCAGCTGTTGGATAGAATCTTCAAGAGTTTTGAAGTACTCAGCTGAGTACTTGATTTTGGAATCAAGAGCTTTAATTCGTTTTTCACGCTCAATGATCTCTTTTTCGAGTTCTTCTAGCCGACGGGATTGTTCTTGGCGTAAGATGTCGAGGGATTTCATACCACTCCTTTTAAATCGTCAAACTCGAACAACGGCGATAAGATAGCCCGCTCAAAGGCATTGAAGAATTTGTGGTCTGGAATGTCATCTTTCGTCACCACAATTTTTCTCATTCCACCAAAATCCGCTTTTTGACCAAGTACTTCCTGAAATGCATCTTCAAATGTAACCTGGTCAATGATATCATATCTCCAGAACTTTCGTGGAAGTCTGGCTTCAACGTCCTTCCGAACTTTCTCCATCTCATCTCTCTGAATCACCCTTGTTACATTACTCTTGTCGTTGCTTTCCAGTTTAGAAAAGTGCTCGACGATTTGCTCTTCCACAATCTGCTCATTCGGCAGCATGATCGGTTTTTTATCACCGTCCAGCCTGGAATGCGCTTCAGCAAGTCTTTTCTTGGTTGCATTCAATACTTCTTGAGCCACCCTGACCTTCGGAATAAGCTGCTCACACAATGCCAACAGCCTCGGGCTGATTTCCCTGGAGCTCATTATCTTGTGGTAGGGATTGGAATCTGGAATGTTTGGGGTGCCATAATTCAGGATGTCCCAAAGCTGCTGATTTGTAACGTCAGCAGGCGCCCCTTCTCTAACCTCCTTTTTTTCTCGTCTCTTGCGCTCCACATCTAACTCCGTAATTTTTTTCTTTGTAGCCTTTCCCATGCAATCCTCCTCATTTAATAAGATAATTTCCAGCCTGGTTACACTTCCGGCTTCTCTGCTATGTCTTCCGGTATTTCCTTTGGTTTGATGTCATCGACTAACGCATCCATGTCTTCCAACGTCATTTCCTTGAGCCTTTTCTCCGCTACCTTCCGCTTGGCTTGCTCAACATTAAATTCCACGATTCGCTCGATCTTCCTTACCAATTCTTCCACTCCACCCATCAACATAATAGATTTTTCCTGAAGTGGAGTAAACTCAATTTTCTTCAACATTTTCCTATCTTGTGAAATTGTGATTTTCATAAAAGCCTCCTATATATACCAAATTGTTACCCAGCCACGATTGTAGCTGGTTTTATCAAATGCAGGATCATCAAAAAGGCCAGTGTCTCCTATCATTACATCTAGTTTCTGCTTAGTTGTCATTGTCTCCTTAATATAAAAAATTCTTCCAAGTGTCGCCGCGCTACTTGTTTCCTCCCATTTTTAGTTGCTATATGATTCATAGAACTTCTTGATTAAGAGTTAGTGTGGTGTGGTATAAACTGGAAACCATAAATGACCATCTGGTATACCGCCATCTCCAACTGCTCTTGAATCCCATATTCCGACTTTTACCCACGCATACAGCGTTCCTGGGGTTGGAAAATCACTAGCCTTTACTAAAGACATATCCGCATTTGCGGCGCTTGTTGTGCCATTAAATCGGATAAATGCATAACTTTCATCTCCTTGATCGAGGGATAAGCAGGGTTTAAATCCTTCAGCAGAAGGCTGATCTATGTCCAGCATACCTACCGAGTTTGCCACACCCACACCCAATAAACCGAATTGGACAGTATCACTAATGCCAAGGCCGAGTGTTGTACATTGCGTCGCTGCATTAGCATCATCCAATATCGCCCTTCCCGCTGCTGTAATAGCCGCCTCTGCCCAGGTATGAGCTTCCGTAGTATATGCTATTTTATCAGCGGCTGTTCCTAAAAGTGCAAGGGAAGTAAGGTCAGAATCGAGAGGCTGATAGCTACCTGCTGCCTGCGCACCAATGTCACTCAACACCTGAGCACCTGTCCGGTATTTCACAAGGCCACTAACACTACATAGGAATTTATCAGGGTCAGCATCATGAGATGTTTCTGGTATTGTGACTGAGGTTGTGAATGTAGGAGCATCAATGGGAGCTTTTGCATCCAACTGAGCTTGGATAAGACCTGTTACATCACCAATATAAGACAACTCTGCTGCTGTAACTCCACTAACTCCATCCAAGATATTCAACTCTGCCGCACTTGCTGTTACTAAGGTGCCGCCGAGCATGAGGCCGACTGTGGAGGCGTTGTGATCTTCAATGTCAACATTGCCTAAAAATCGAATTTGTTGTGAATTTATTTTACTTGCTTTATTCCCGGCAGGATAAAGATAGAGGGCCTTGATCTCGGATTCGGTGAGGGCACGGTCGTAGATGCGGACTTCATCGGAAATACCTTGAAATCTATTACCAGATCCACCAGCATAAGCACCTTCATCCCCAATTACAAAAGGATCAGAATCAAAGGTTCCAGACGCATATGCGGCTGACACCCCGTGTGATTCTCCATTAATATATAGGAAAACTTTAGAGTCCTCATTTAACCCAAAAACTACATGATACCAAGTATCCCTGGAAAGGGAGTATGTGGATACAACCGCCCTAGTTTGTGCATCATTAGTCCGAAACGCAGCTGTGATATATCCCTCAGTAGTCATACGATATAATCCATAGCACCCATTGTAAGTGCTTTGATGGATAATGCAGCTATAAAATCCATTATGCCATGTTGCTCCTGTGGGAATATAAATCCAAAGACTGATAGAACCTGGAGTATTGTAGGCGGTTATTGGAGCTACTCCAGATACA
>Ga0307428_1000516_pt1 | contig 24231 bp, 24 predicted proteins | sample SalMarWE160240MG_FD_202161 | JGI IMG/M metagenome (GOLD analysis project Ga0307428, IMG submission 202161) | Salt marsh sediment microbial communities from the Plum Island Ecosystem LTER, Massachusetts, United States - WE1603-240 | ecosystem: Environmental > Aquatic > Marine > Intertidal zone >...
CGAATGATGGTCGCACCGTCCGCTTGCACCGTGACCCGCACCCGGGCGAGGTAGACCGCCAAAAAAATTCCGCGGGTCTCGCGTGCCAGCACACAGCGGGATTCCAGGGTTTCCCGGTTCCAGCCATCAAAGCCGAAGATCCGGTTGGCCTCCGAGATGGCGTACCAGCCCTCCAGGTAGGTCAGTTCGCGGCCATGGGCCTCGCGGGTGCGAATATGGAACCGGCTGGGTTGGCGCTTCAGCGCCTGCAGTTGTTTTGCTGAGAAGTCCATCACTTCGTCCTCACACTCAGAACTGGTTCCGGATTGGAGAGGGCAACGCCGGTGATTTCGGTGCCCTGCTTGAGGTCAGTCACAAGTCCCTGGCGGTTGAGCCTCGGCTCTCTGGGCTCCCAGTAGATGCTGGGGACGGCCGCCTCATCGAAGACCATCAGGGCGGGCATCCGGGCCGTATGGATGCGGTAAAATCTGGGGCGGTCAGCTTCTTCAGGTCGAGCTCGACCATCACGTCCTTGGCGATCTGGCGGCGTTTAGACGCCCGGTCCTGCAGTCGGGCAAGCCGGTCTACCATCTCGGCGATCCGGCCCTTCAGCCCCGTCGCAAGGGCTTCATCGGCCAGGGCCGCGCGGATGATGGCGGTGACGATCTCGTGCAGGTCGGTCAGCCCCTCAACGGTATCGGCAAGGGTCTGCTCGTCGATCTGGGGGTCTTGCGCCCGGATACGGTCGCGGATGGCTCGGTAGGTGGCAGTGGCAATCTCAAGGTTCATGGCAAGTCTCCGACCCTGGTTGGACCGACACGCCAATTTTCGTGGGGACGAAATTGGGTTCCCTTTGACATCGAATGGTTCCTTGGCTTGGCTGAGGGCTGGTTGCGCCGCCTGTGATTGGCCTGCAGCATATGTAGACCTGCATGCACATTATGTCAATACAAAATATGCAAAAATGACAAATACCCGCCGCCTGCCCGGCCGCCCTTCAAAGGCGCCTCAAGATCGGCCGTTTCAGATGCGGGTGTCCGAGGCGTTTTTGCGTGCGGTGGATGACTGGCGTCGGCGCCAAAAAGACCTTCCGTCGCGTGCTGAGGCGATCAGAAGATTAGTTGAATTGGGCGCCAAACTAAAGACGCCCTCGGAACGCGACAGTTGAGGGCGGTTCGATTCGGTAATTTCCATGGCACACGTGCCTTGCAAGCTGCCGTCGTTGAGTTCATCGACGAGAACGGCGGCGGCCCAGGGGTTCGCCTCCGAAAGGCGCCGCGGCCATAGGGTGGTTTCACGAAACGAAGCCAATGCTGCGGGCTAATGATTCGAAGAGCGGATATCGAGAAGCTCGCAGTGAGTTGAACCCGCGCACATTGAATTCATCGACGAGAATGGTGGCGGCCCCGGAGTGCGGCTGACCTTGCGATGGTCTAGCGAAAAATTTATTCGTAGATAGCAAAATAGGAACCTAGGTAGCTATATGCCGCTCAGCATCAAAGACCCGGAAGCCGACCAATTGGCGCGAGATCTTGCCCAACGCACAGGCGAAACCATCACGCAAACGGTCATCACCGCACTGCGCGAGCGGCTGGCGCGGGAGCAACGCAAAGATGAGGCCGTCAAAAACCTAGTCGAGAAGATTATGGATATCGGCAGGCACTGTGCCGCCTTGCCGCTGCTCGATGCGCGATCCTCCGATGAGATCATCGGCTACGACGAACACGGCTTACCACAATAATCCATCGACACCTCGGCATTGGTCGGCATATTGGACCAGGAGTCGGAAGCCGAGCGTCTCATTCGCGCAGTCGCCACTGCATCAGAGCGGATGCTGTCTGCAGCAAACTTGGTCGAGACAGGGATCGTCATGCAAGTCCGGCGCGGCGACGATGCTGTGCGCGACCTTGATCTCCTACTGGCCAAATTAAAGATCGACGTCGTTTCCGTTTCCGCGAACCAGGCCGAGCTCGCACGTGACGCGTTCCACCGCTTTGGTCGTGGACGACATCCGGCACGGCTTAATTTCGGCGATTGTTTTGCCTATGCACTTGCTAAGGAGAGCACGACCCCGTTGCTGTTTAAGGGCAATGATTTTTCGCAGACGGACATCGCCGTGGCACCCTACTGACGGTACAAGGCGCTCGAGACCGTTACAATGTGGACTTCGCCAAGCGCGAGATCGCCAAGAAGCTCGACAATATCGAGCCGATCATTGCCCACGCAGCGGCCTGAAGGAGTCAAACCAGTAACCGACCGTATGCTGGAGACACGCTCACGCTCACGAAAATTGGGAAGGTCGTTGCCACCAACGGCATATCCGAAAGGCCGGATACGTTTGTGCAGACTGTTCATGCCACCACTACAAACCACTTGCGACGGGGCGGGCCATACGTTTTGCGCCACTCGTCGCGCGGTGGGCTTTCACGACAGTGCTGTCGATCAGATACAGACTGTCGCGCGATTTCGACGCCAGCTGGTCGAAAACACGCTTCCAGATGTCCGGTGAATCATGTTCGTTCAGGCTTTTCAAAGAAATTACGTGGATACAGACCGTAGTTTTTATTGAGAAGGCGGCCCCGGGGTAAACGGCTGGAATGATTGTCGTACACAATCATCAATCATAACGCTCGTCCTGGCATCTACTACCTTTCCATCGTCAATGAAAATTGAAATATCTATCGGCGGACGGTCCGCTGGATGAGCCCTAAGGCAAATAAGCCCAACCCGGGCGACAGCAGTATAATGTTGAACCCACCGTAGTCCCGAAATTTCAAGTGCCCCTAAATTCGAGCGATTAACGAAGACTTTGCCCTCCTCTAGGTCGAACTCATTGGGGCGATGATCCAATAGAAATTGTTGCGAAATTATGCGTCGATAATCCGGCTGTATTTTAGGCTGAGCCGACCCAATTAAAGCGGCTTTATCATAACTACAGCCTACAAGGGCGATGCACCCTAACGACAACAGGATGAACTTCGCAGTCATGCGCGTCGTCTTGAGGCTAGTATCTGCGCTGGTCAAGCATTTCCTAGCTTGGCTTGCCGCTGGCGAAAGCGACACCGAGCGACTGAAGCGCGACGAGCGAGCATTGCGGGAGCGCACTGCCACCTTTCACGCGGCGGACCGCATGCCGCGCGAGGATGTGCACCGGCGCCGCTCATGAACGCGCCACGCTTTATCGACATCAACATCCTCCCCTACTCTATTAGCCGCGATGCGGCGGAAGCGTCCAAACGCGAAATCGCCATTACGCTGTTCGACAGCGAAAACATCGCGCTCTCCGTCCAGGTGCTGCAGGAATTCTACGTGCAGGCCACGCGCGCTACGCGACCTGACGCACCTGCCCACGAAATCGCCGTCGGACTTTTACGTCCCTGGTTGCGTTTCAAGGTGCAAGAAATCACGTTACCAGTCATGATCGCTGCATTTGAAATCAAAGCGATTCACGGGCAGTCATATTGGGACGCGGCAAAATCGTCGCTGCCGCGCGCGCACTCGGCTGCCGCGAGCTGTGGGCTTTTACGACGGTGCTGTCGATCAGATACAGACTGTCGCACGATTTCGACGCCAGCTGGTCGAAAACACGCTTCCAGATGCCCGGTGAATCATGTTCGTTCAGCGGCGGATCAGATCGGAGGGATGCTTGATCGGCCCGCCAATGCTCACCGCCATCGGCTCGATTTCCTTGCCGACTTCTTCAACAGAATCGGCCACAAGCGGACGGCCACCCGAAGACAGGGTTGCATAGATTTCACCTCAAAGCCGGTAAAAGAAGTTGGTGTGGAGCGATTTAGCGGAAAAAGTAATTCACGCCTACCCGTACAACATTCACCGACATGTCCCCTGCCGTTGCAACGCCGCCCGTGATTGCAAGCGTGTCAGTGCCGAGAAGGTCAATATACAAATATTCAGCTTTGGCGCTCCAGTTCTTTGCAAACATCCATTCAAACCCACCACCGACGGTATAGCCCCAGCGGATATCACTCGTCGATGCATAACCACCCGCTTGCAAAGCCGAAAGTTGTGCAGGCGTTAAAGCGCCACCAGCCCCTGAAACACCGATATCGGAGTTGCTGAATGTTGTTTTGACGTGGCCCCAGGCCGCGCCGCCAGTAACGTAAAGGAGCAGCGCGTTATTCGCCCATCCGAGCCGGCCCCGCAGAGTGCCAAAATAATCGAGCTTCTGCTCAAGGCGAACGATGCCAGTGACTTTAAAGGGCACTTCCTGCAAAGCGAGACTGTTTACGAACCAAGGCGCCGATGCGGAGTCCTCTATGTCGCTCCAGCTGATATCGGCCGCCAGCCCAAACACCCACGAGTTTCTTTGCCAGTTGTACCCAAGTTGGGCGCCGCCGAGCCAACCTTCGGGTTCGACAGAGAGGTTCACGGGGCCGCTGCTGCCGGTTATCGGTAATCCAGGCACAGCCGAAGTTACATAGACCACCGGATTGAATGTCGCATTGGCGGGATCCCAACCATAGCCAAAATGGCCGCCGATATAGAAACCCTCCCAGTTTGTTACCGGCGCCACTTCCGGCGCCTTGTAGACTGGTTTAACCGGCAAGTCCGTTGCTGCAGCGACCTGAATGATGGCAAGTGACAAGAAGCAAGCTATTACCGCGGCCGAATATCGACGCATGGGCGAACTCCAAGCCGCACCTAGGAAGCCGCAATAACCCTAATGTTTCGACCCTGGGAAGCAAGCCGAAACCTAGCCGATATACAGCCTAATTCCCTTCGATGTGGTTTGCTGGCAACACATCGGCTTATTTCTCGGGCAGCGAGGTAGGGTGGTTTTGCGTCGTTGGTCCGATTCAGCTATGCCCGGTTTAACCAGGACAAAAGAACGGATATTCCAGAACTGTCGCTCCGTGCCATTACCGGAAGTGAGGGCACTCAAACTCGTCGGGGTGACCAGTCCGGCAGTTCCTGGCGCCCGATTAAACACCTCCGAATTGAAATAGTCTTCGAGGTATAGCCCCGATTCGCCTCGATTCTGTTGAAAAAGTCGAAAGCTCAGCCGCTTTCGAAAACTGTAGACTTGACAGTTTCGCCGATCGCAAATCCCAGCCGGCTTGGCTGACCACCTTGGCGCGAATGCGGTTTCCAAACCGCCTCCAACCGTCCGCCCCGTACGAAAGTCGCTTCCGGATGCCGGTTGAATGCTTAAAACCGAGCAAATCCGAGCCGCCCGCGCCTTATTGGGCTGGAACCAAGCAGAGCTCGCCAAGAACGCCCACGTAAGCATTGCGACCATCCGCCGGATCGAAGGCCAAAAAGGGCCAGTCGGGGGCTACGTCTCAAAGCTGGTGCGGATCCAAACTGCCCTCGAGCAGGCCAGCATTCGCTTCTTGCAATGTGACGCGGAGGGCGGGATCGGGGTTCGACTTGTTCCGCGAAAGCCTTGAGAACGGTCCCCATTCCTGCCCATATATCTATCTCTGCCTTATTTGTATCAATAGATGATACAAAGCTATTGTTGTATGTATCATAAACTGATACATTGGAGCCGTGATTAAGGGCTTCAAGGATCGGGTAACGGAAGCGGTCTATCAGGGCGAGAGCCCGAAAGGCTTTCCGGCAGACCTGGTGAAAGTCGCCCGTCGGAAACTTGGCTACCTAGACGCTGCGGTTGACCTGAATGATTTGCGCTCGCCTCCGGGAAATAGGCTTGAGCCTTTGAGCGGGGATCGTGAGGGACAACATTCTATCCGGGCCAACGATCAGTTCCGGGTGTGCTTCATCTGGACCGAGGAAGGACCGAAAGACGTAGAGATCACCGATTACCATAAGCTTTGAATGCCCCAAATAGGAATGACGGAAATGGCCAAAAAACTTGCTCCCATGCACCCCGGTGAAGTCCTGCGAGAAGAATTTCTTTTGCCGCTCAATCTGTCCGCTGGCGCGCTTGCCAAAGCTTGTAACCTTCCCCGCACCCGCATCGAGCGTATCGCGTCGGAAACGACCGGGATTTCCGCCGATACCGCGCTGCGTCTCGCCAAGGCTCTCGGAACTTCCGCGCAAATCTGGATGAACCTCCAGAACCGTTACGATGTGGAAGTCGCCGAGCGCGAAATCGGCAAGAAGCTCGACAAAATCGCGCCAATCATCGCCCACACGGCGGCCTGATGGAGGCAATCCAGTGACCGTCAGTTCTTATGCGGGAGATTCTGCCGCGCGTACGAAAACTGGGAAGGTCCTTACTGTCGCCGACATAGACGAGAACGTTGGCGGCCCCGGCGTACGGCTGCGCAAGTGGCGGCGGCTGAAGAAGCCCAAATAGTTCGATGAGAGGGCAGCAGACCGTGGACACAAATCCATATTGACCTTAAATTTTACTGTGAAAATATGAAAAACATCACAGTTACCGTGGACGGCGAAACCTATCGGAAGGCCCGCATAAAAGCCGCCGAGCGCGACACGTCGATGTCCGCGCTGGCCAAGCATTTCCTGACTGAACTTGCTGCCGATGAGAGCGACATTGAGCGATTGAAACGCGAGGAGCGAGCATTGCGGGAGCGCATTGCCACCTTTCGCGCGGCGGACCGCATGCCGCGCGAGGATGTGCACCGGCGCCGCTCATGAACGCGCCACGCTTTATCGACACCAACATCCTCCCATACTCTATTAGCCGCGATCTGGCGGAGGCGCCCAAGCGTGAAATCGCCATTGCGCTGCTCGACACCGTAGACGTCGCGCTTTCGGTGCAGGTGCTGCAGGAATTTTACGTTCAAGCGACGAGAGCAGGTCGCGGCAGCCGAATGCGCGCGCCGCTTGTGCAGTCGCACGCCGGGACGGCCTTTTTTGCGAAACGAAGCCAATCTTATTCGAAATGCTCGAGGCCGCACCGCGCTGGTTCAAGCAGCGCCTGAGCTGATCGACTCGATCGATCAATTGATATCAAGGAGCAGCTTGCGTGACTGCCGTATTAAGGCACGAATATTCTGACGCGCCGCCAGCGCCTCGCGGGTGTAAAGCCCATGCTTAAGAGCATTCTTATTTCCGCGTGGCGCGCCCGAGCCCGGAGCCCCACCGTGCATGCGGCAACGTTTTTTCCCGGCTACAGCTGGCGATTTGCAGGGCGTACCGGAACGAGTCTTGGCCCAACACCGCAGTGAGGAAAGCATCGGTCCGGTGTTGCGCCGGTGATCGCTCGTCATTTCTGCCGCTTCTTCCGCGCTGGGACAAGCGCCTCCTCTTTTTTGTCATCGATAATCGGCATTGGCGACGCTTTTGCGTGCGTTAACGCCCGCGGCGAAGATTTAGCGGCTTTTTCGCCCACATTCTCCGGCTTGCCTTGCGTCACATTGCCGACAATCGCCTGACCGCCTTCACTGACCGAAACGTGCTGGACGGTAACTTTTTGTTCGCCACCGGTCCGGTAGCGCTTGAGCGTTTCCATCTGGCCGGCATAGGTGCGGGCCAGCTTATTGAGCGTTCGTTCCGCGCTGTCCTGCTGCAGTATATTTTCTACGTTGGCGAGCCGCTGCGTAGACGTCATGGTCGCCATATGGATGGCCGCCATCTGCGCGGCCAGCATCGCCTCGAGGTGATCCCTGGGCTTGATGCCTTTGACCACAGAAATCATGAAATTAACACCGTCCTCATCAACCTCGCTACCTTGCGAACCGACCTTGACCAATTGTTTGAGAAGGCCGTCGCCAAAACTGTAGTCGGCGGTCCCCAGCGCTTCGATCAGCAGTCCGTAGCCGACAGGCCCAATTAGATGATGCACCCCGATCTCTGTCGCCTTTTCCCCTTTCGTCAACTTGATGCGTGGTGCGACCGGCGTAGCTTTCTGTCGCGCACGATGTTCGGTGAGCGCGGCCATTTCCTCGTCGGTGATCTGATACTCAGCTTTGCCAGCCTCCGGCCTGCGTTTCTTTCGTTTGATCAAGGATCAGTTCTCCAAATCATCCCCTACTGATGTGTATCGGCAGTGGCAAATATCCATGGCAAATTCGGCCAATCTTATGCAATTCCGCAAAAAAACCTACTATGCATGGGGTTGTTTTTCGAATTATATAAATCCCCCTCCCCCCTACCCTGAAGAGAATCCTAGCGCCTGCTCCACCGCCGCGATGACCTGCCGCGCCGGCAATTCATCAAGGCAACTGCTGAAGCTCTTAAGCCTGCGCTCGCAGCCTTCGAGCTGGCACGGCATGCAGGGCAGCGGGTTCTGCACCAACATGACATTGCCGCGGTGCTGGATTGTCCCGGCAGCCTCCCACGCCGCATCGAGCCCGCCGACCGGCCAAGGTCCCCACAGCCGCGGATCGGTCGGTCCATAAATGGCAACGGTGGGGCAGCCCGCCGCGGCGGCCAGGTGGGTCACCGAGGTGTCGGGCCCGACATAGACGCGCGCTTTGGCTAACAGCCCCGCAAGCTCGGGCCAGCCGAGCTTGCCGTCGAGGCGGCGCACCGATGCGCCCTCGCCGGTCCACACCGCGTCGAGATAGTCGCTCTCAGCTTTCGCCGGTCCGCCGGTCGCGACCACGGCCAAGCCGCGCGCGGCCAGCGCGGCCGCCACGGCGCGCCAGCCATCTCTTGTCCATTGCTTGTAGCGGAACATGGGTGCGGCGTGGATCACCGCATAGTCGCCATCCGGCGCGAGCGGCGAATCGACGGTGCGCGGGGCCACCAAATCGGCAATGCGCGCGATGCCGAGTACGTCCGCCAGCCGCAACATCTCTTCTACCCGGTGCACGCCGGGCGCATAAGCAATGCTGCGCCGATAGCCGAACTGTTTCAGCCGTCCGTTGAAATTATCCTCGACCGGGCCGACGCGGACGCGGCCGGCGACCAACGCAAAGAAGCTCGGCCGGTCGCCGCATTGGGTCGAGATGCCCAGCGCATAGCGTTTCCACAGCCGGGCCGCCAGCGTGAAGCTTTGCGCAGCCGATGGCCGCGGCGGCATGGTGACGACGCTATCGAGATCGGGATTGCCGGCGAGAATGCCGGCGGTGTCGGCGAACACCAGTGCGTCGATGGTCGCCTCCGGCCAGGCGCGCCGCAGGCTGCGAATAAGCGGCGTCGCCAGCAGAACGTCGCCGAGCCGGCGCAAGGTGACGACTAGAATTTTCGGCTTCGGCGGCAGCTCAAGCGGCTTCATGTCTTGCTAATCGTCGCGGCTGCGCCGGCGTGCGCTGCATCGCGCTCTCGAAAAGCTATCCCGGCGGCCACGCCGACTCCGACGACGTAGAGCCACCCCTCCGTAAAATCGAACAGGAAGGAATTGAATAGCGAGCCGACAATGTTCTGGACAACGACTACCAGCCCGATCCACGCCGCCAGGCCGCCGCCGCGGAACACAAGCAGATGGGTGATCCACATGGCCCAGAGCACGGCGGCGCCGAGCAGCCCCAGCTGGATGGCGACGGCGAATGTTTGATTGTGCGGGTTGGATGAGACTTCTGCCCGTACACCCGACTGGCCAGCCGCTGCCTTGCGGAACATTTCCGTGATCGACCCGGTCCCGTGGCCGATCAGCGGCGCGCTTTCGATGAAGCGGATTGAGTCGGTCCAGAACATGATCCGCTCGCCGGACGACGTTCTAATACGCTCGGTTTCATATTTTTCCAATTCCTGCCAAACGCCGGTCACGCGCGTGCGCAAATACGGCGATGCAGTCCATGCCGCTGACAAAATCAACGCGCCGCCAATTGCGGCAATAACAAAACCCCTCCAGCGAAATTGCCACTCCCCATACAGCAGAAGCAGCGCCGGGATCACCACCAGGCTCGTCCGGCTGGTGGCGATGAAAAAGATATCGGCGAGAAACAGCAGCGCCAGACCGAGCGAAGCCGCCGCAAACATCCAGCGGTGTCCACGCGCGCCCTCAACGGCGCAATGAAGCAGGACCGCCGCGCAAATGGTGAACTCCGCGCTTTGTGCAATATAATTTTTGACGGCGACGCCGGTATCGAGCGATCCCTTGGGAATCTGCGGCCAAATCAGGACGACCCAAGATGCGATCAGTAGTACCACGCACGCTATCAGAAACCCAATGAACACCCGCGTCCCGTTATCGGAGCGGCGGAACTGCACCATCAACAGCGGGATGATCAGTAGCTTGAAAAAGCTGTCGAGACCCATCCAGCGTTCGAGCAACGTCACGTCCGCCCAGGCCATCCCCAGCGCGCCGAGCAGGAAGAGTAGCACCGGCAGGCCGCCGGCCGGCGTCACCAGTTCACGCCGCACGTCGGCCCATTCGAGCGTCGGAATGAGCGCCAGCAACCAAAGCACCAGGAGAATGCTTGTCGCCGACGTCGACCAGGGCAGCGAGACCGCAACGGCGACCGCCAACCAGTCAGCGGCGACGGCGAGCCGCGTCCGATCAAATTGCCCTGCGATCGACAATCCGGCCATTGCTTACCCCGCGGTCACCGCAGCCGCGGCCTTGAGCGCAGACAAACCGCGCTGCGCACGGATTTCGTCGCTGGCGATGATATTGGAGAGCTTGCGCTCGTTCTCTGCCAGCCGGTGCCGGTCGGCCTCCGGATGCCAAAGGTGCAGCACGCCGGTCGCGAATACGCCGTCCTTGCGCCGCAAACCGGCGCGCAACAGGCGCACGATGATGTCGGAATCCTCCTTGCCCCAGCCGCTGTAGTCGGCGTCGAAGCCGTCGACTTTGGCTAGATCGGATCGCCAGATTGCGAGATTGGCGGAGCGCGCGCCGCGCCAGGTCTTTTGCCGCAGCCGCCGCAGCGGTCCAAGCGGCAAGCGCAACAGCGCCGACAAACGATTGATGCCGCCGCGCAGGCGCTGACCGACAAAGCGCGCGAAGCTCCAGCGCTCGAGGCTAAGCTTTTCCCGCAACACCTGCGCAGTAAATTCTCGCGACAGCAAAATGCGGTTGCCGGTGACGAACCGGCCGGGCTCGGCCAGGCGGCGATGGGCGGCGATGAAGTCGGGGCGCGCGATGCAATCGCCGTCGAGGAAGATGCAGTAGGCGCCGCGCGAAGCCAGGATGGCGCGATTGCGGATCTCGGCGGCGCGAAAGCCGCGGGCCTCGTGCCAGACATGGGCAAGCGGGCGGCCAAATTTCGCCTTCCACGCTTCGACCAGTTCAGCCGTTGCAGGGCGCGAACCGTCGTCGGCCACCACGACTTCGAATCCCGAATCGCTCTGGCGCGCCAGCGCGCGCAGCACCGCGTCCAGCGCGTCTTCACGGTTATAGGTGGTGACGATAACGGAAACCAGGCCGGGCTTTGATGCGGCATTGCGGCGCCGCGCCGCCAGCCATGCTTTCATATATTTGTAGTAGGTGCCTTCCGCATTCGCAACCGCCAGCAGGAAGCCCTGGCGCCCGTCGAGAATTCCCGCCTGGAGAAAATAGGTGCGCAGAAAGGTCCATAGGCCGTGGGCGATGCCGCTGAAGAAAGACACCTTTCTGCCGCGCGCCACCAAGTCCACGGCAGCCAGCGTCGAATAGTGATCCATCCGGCGAAGCGCCTGCTCCATCCGCAGCACCGGATGATGATTGAGCGGTGATTTAAGGCGCGCAACCGGGCCATCGCAGACCGGGCGCGGATGCACGAGGTCGTCGGTCCAGCGCGCACGCCCGCACCGCCACAGGCGCAGCACGTAATCGGGATACCAGCCGGAATGGCGCATCTCTCGGCCGCAGAAGGTGGACAGGCGAGGCATTTCGTAACCGTCCGCCTTGCCGTCGCGCATGGCTTGTTGCAGTTCGGCGGCGAGCGCCGGGCTAACGCGCTCGTCGGCATCGATCGAAAACACCCAGTCGCAGCGCGCAAGCGACAACGCGTAATTGAACTGCCGGCCGAATCCCTCGAAGGCGTGGAATTCGACGCGCGCCCCCTTGCCTTGCGCGATGGCGACCGTGTCGTCGGCGCTACCGCTGTCGACGACGATGCGCTCGTCGGCGAACGCCACGCTGTCGAGGCAGTCGGCGATGTTGGCCGCCTCGTCCTTGGCGATGATGATGGCGCTTAGCATGAATGACCCTGTGCCGCCGGCGCGCAGAGGCGCTTCAGCGACGTTCTAGCGCGCACCGGCGAGCCGGTCACGCGCGGCGCGCCAGTCCTTGGCCGGTTGCCGCAGCCGCCGTGAATAGTTGCGCATGACGCGAAAGGGCAAGGCCAGGCGATATTTGCGCAGGATTTCCCATTGGTCGCGCCATCCCGGCCGGACCGCCGCCGCTTCCGGCACGTACCAGCCGTTGCTGTCGGTACGCCGCACCAGGCGATAGCCGGCGCGCCGCAAGAAGCGATGCTTGCTCAGGTCGGCGACGTGGTCTTCCAGCAGGATCAGGCGCGGCCGCCAGCGTGCGAAATCGAACCCGCTGAGCACCTCGATCTCATGGCCCTCGACGTCCACCGACAGGAAATCGAGCGGCTTGGGCGCGCCGATTTCGGCGAGGATATCGTCCAACGTGCGCACCGGCACGTCGATTACCGTTTCGGGGATCGCGCCGGGCGCCATGCGCTCGCGATTGAGCGCCGACATCGGGCCGGCCATGTGCAGCTGCATGGTACCGCCGGCGTGTTGCGGCGACGAGCAGGCGACCGCGAACACTGCCGCGCGGCGGGCCTTGCGCAGATTGGCGGCCAGTTGCGGCTGCGGCTCGACCAGCACGCCGCGCCAGCCGGCCTGCTCGAGGTGCCAGCTCTGGGAGCCGCGCTGCGGATCGTTGGCGCCGACCTCGACGAAGAACCCGCCGCCGTCGCCGAAAAATTCGCGCACCAGAAGCTTTTCGCGTTCCGCCGCCGTCTGCCGCTGCGTCATGATCCGATGGTCCACGCCGTCCTCAGCGCGCCTTGGACGCGCGGCTGCGCTCCACCATGGCGCTGGTCGAGTGACCGGGCACCAGATCGATCAGGATGATTTCTCCGCCCAGCGCTTCGACGATCTCGCGACCGACCACCTCGTCCCTCGTGTAGTCGCCGCCCTTGACCAGCACCGTCGGCCTCACGCGGCTGATGAGTTTTTCCGGCGTGTCCTCGTCGAACACCACCACGAGATCGACCGCTTCCAGCGCGGCCAGCAACTCGGCGCGCGCTTGCACAGGTTGCACAGGGCGGCCCGGCCCTTTCAGCCGCGTGACCGAGGCATCGCCGTTCAAGCCCACCACCAGCCGGTCGCAGGCTGCGCGCGCGCCGGCCAAGAGCTTGATGTGGCCGGGATGCAAGAGATCGAAGCAGCCATTGGTAAAGCCGACGCGCAGGCCCTGGCGCCGCCATTCGGCGAGATGCTCGTCGAGCGCACTCCAGTCAAACACGATCTTCTCTTCCGGCGCCAGCGTCGCCGCCGGCAGGATGCGCGAACGCAGCTCGGCGACAGAAACGCTGGCGGTGCCGCGTTTCCCCACGACCACCGCCGCAGCGGCATTGGCTGCGCGCATGGCGGATTCGTAATCGGCATCCAGGGCCAGCATCGCCGCCAGCACGGCCACGACGGTATCTCCGGCGCCGGAGACGTCGCGCACCCGCACCGGATAGGCCGGCACATGGACTGCACCGCCGTCATTCACCAGCGTCATGCCGGCCTCGCTGCGCGTGACCAGCACCGCATCGGCATCGAGCGCGTCACGCAAGCCGGCCGCGGCATCGGCGATCTCATCGTCGGTCTGCGCCGGCATTTGGGTCGCGTCTGCTAGCTCCTGCCGGTTCGGCGTGATCAGGGTGGCACCGCGGTAGACGCCGTAGTCGCGGCCCTTGGGGTCGACCACCACCGGCTTTTCGAGTTTGTTGGCGGCATCGATCACCGCGCGGATAACGCGCGGGGTGAGCGCGCCCTTGGCGTAGTCGGACAACACCACAGCGCCGGCCCGCGGCAACGCCTCGGCCACGCGGCCGATTAGCTCGTCCTCGCCGGCGGCATCGATGGGGGCCGCCACCTCCCAATCGGCGCGCAGCAGATGGGTTGAGAAATGCTCGGAGACGAAGCGCACCTTGCGCGTGGTCTGACGCGCGGCGTCGACGACGAGTTCGAACTCGATCAACGGATAGACCTCGAGCGCAGCGGCGAGCGCCCGGCCGGCATCGTCGTCGCCAACAACGCCGACGAAGATGCAGCGGGTGCCGAGCGAGACCAGGTTGCGCGCCACATTTCCGGCGCCGCCGATCATCAATTCGGCGCGCTTGACCGCGATCACCGGCGTCGGCGCTTCCGGCGAAATGCGCGACACCTCGCCGTAAACGAATTCGTCCAGCATCAGGTCGCCGACGCAGAGCACGGTCTGGTCGGCGAGCGCTACGAGCTGCTGGTCAAAATCGAACATTGCCTATTCCTGGCGCATGATCTTATCCGAAAACCGGTTCCCACTTTTCGGGATCATGCGCTACCGATAACGATCGGCTTGGTCGAGATAGTCGGTGACGTATTGGCCGACGGCAGTCTCCAGCGGCGTGAAGTCCGCATTATAGCCCGCCCGGCGCAGGTTCTCGATATTGCTTTGGGTGAAATACTGGTACTGGCCGCGGATCGCCTCCGGCATATCGATATATTCGATGTTCGTCGCACGCTTGAGCGCCTTGAACATGGCGCCGATCATGTCGCGAAAGCTTTCCGCCTTGCCGGTGCCGACGTTGAAAATACCGTTGGCCGAACTCGTATCGAGCAGCCAGCGCAGCACCGAAATGGCATCGTCCACATAGATGAAATCGCGGCGCTGGTCGCCGTCGGCGATCCCTTCACGATGCGACTTAAATAGCCGCACCGGCTGGCCGGCCTTGGCCGTGTCGAACACCTTCGCCAGCACGCTCATCATGTGGCCCTTGTGATACTCGTTGGGGCCGTAAACGTTGAAAAACTTCAGGCCGGCCCAGTGCGGCGGCAGCGGTTCCTTCTTGGCATAGCGCTCGGCGACCGCGACATCGAACAGCTGCTTGCTCCAGCCGTAAAGATTCATCGGCTGCAAGTGGCGCAGCGCGTCCGGCGACCAGTCATCGTCGAAGCCGTGGCTGCCGTCGCCATAGGTGGCGGCCGAGGAGGCATAGATGAAAGGCGAGCGGGTCTGCGTGCACCAGTCGAGCAGCCGCAGCGACAGCCGGAAATTGTTCTCCATCACCAGGTCGCCGTCGGTGGCGGTGGTGTCGGAAATGGCACCCATGTGGATGACGGCATCGAGCTTGCGGGCGTCGAGCCAATGCATCAACTCGGCCGGCGGCACCAGGTCGGCGACCTGATGCTTGGCGAGGTTGCGCCATTTGGCGTCGTCGTGGCCGAGCAGGTCGTTGACCACGATATCGGTCGCGCCCGCCTCGTTGAGGCTTGCCACCACGTTCGACCCGATGAATCCGGCCCCGCCGGTGACCAAAAACATGCCCTGCCCTCGCGGGCTTCATTTGCCCCAGTCCGGGGACGGGCGCAAATGGGACCCGGTGACCCCGCAAAAATGGCGCGGGAAAGGGTAAATATCGTGGCCGGATCGCGCCGGGTGACGCCTGCCGGCCCGGAATCGCGTAAACGGGGGCCCATGAGCCAGGACGAAAACCCCGCGCCAGTCGTCATCGTGCCCTATGTCTGGATCGGCGATTTCGTGCGCGTGCATTCGGTGGTGAAGCTGCTGAAGGAGCAAGCGCCGGAGCGCGCGGTGGACATGGTGTCGAGCACGCTGTGCGCGCCCTTGGCCGACTACATGCCGGGGCTAAGGGCCGCGATCATCGCCGATCTACCGCGCCGGTGGCTTGGTCTTGTGCAGCAGCGCGCGCTGGCGGCGGACTTGCGCGAACGCCGATACGGCCAGGCGCTGGTGATGTCGCGCAAATGGAAGGCTGCGCTGGCACCGTGGCTCGCCGGAATTCCGCGGCGCACCGGCTTCGTCGGCGAATTGCGTTATGGCCTGCTCAACGACCTGCGTTACGGCGAACGCGCGCTGCCGCGCATGATCGACCAGATGGGCGCGCTGGCGCTGGCGGCGAACGCTGCGCGGCCGAAGGAATGGCCGCTGCCGGAACTGAAGGTGCCGGCGCGCGAAGTGGATGCCTGGTGCACCCGACAAGGCCTGGCCGGGGATGACCCTCCCATTGTCACGCTATCGCCGGGCGCGGTCGGCGAAGGCAAGGCCTGGCCGCCGGAGCATTATGCCGAGCTGGCGCGCGTGCTGGTGAACGACGGAATGTCGGTGTGGGTCCTGGGCGGGCCGAACGAGACGCCAATCGCAAAGCAGATCACTGAAGCCGCCGGCAGCCGCGTGCGCGATCTCACCGGCACCGACTTGCGCAACGCAATCCTGGCGCTTGCCGCCGCCGATATATCGGTCACCAACGATTCCGGTCTGATGCACGTGTCGGCGGCGCTCGGCACGCCGACCATCGCCATCTTCGGACCGACCAGCCCGTGGCATTGGAAGCCGCTCAACCCGATCGCCGCTATTCTCGAGCCGCCCGGCGACGAGGCCGCCAAAGAGCGCGCGCGCAGCATCGGCAACGAGGCCGTCAAACATCGGCGCACCGCTGGCGTCGCGGTGGAAACCGTACTGGCGAGCGTGCGCGACGTGCTGCCATGACCGACGCGCCCCGCCCCGCCGTCTTTCTAGACCGCGACGGCGTCATCAACTTCGACGACGGCTATGTCGGCACGCGCGAGCGTTTCCGCTGGATCCCAAGTGCCGCCGCCGCCATCCGCCGGCTCAACGAGGCGGGCTATCTGGTGTTCATCGCCTCCAACCAGTCGGGCGTCGCGCGCGGCCGCTACAGCGAACAGCAATTGAGCGAACTCGACGCCTGGATGCGTGCTGAGCTTGCCGCCCAAGGTGCTCGCATCGACGACGTGCGCTATTGCCTCTTTCACCCGGAAGCGGAGGTCGCAGCCTTCCGCAAGGTTTCGGACTGGCGCAAGCCAAAACCCGGAATGATCCTCGACCTGATGCAGCATTGGCTGGTCGACCGCGCGCGCAGCTTTTTCATTGGCGACCAGGACATCGACATGCAGGCGGCGCGCGCAGCCGGCATTGCGGGCAAGCTTTTCACCGGCGGCGACCTCGCGGAATTCGTCGAAAAATGCTTGGAAAACGTGGCAAAAAACGCGGGTTAACGAATGGACCGTCCAGAACCTGACGCGCCGCCGGTTTCCGTGCTATCAAGCGACACAATCGAACGAGGACCGACGGGGCCGATGGCCAAGCCACAGCCGAGCGACGCGACCAGCGAGCGCGCGCAAACCATCATCAATTCGGCGTTGCGCACCCTCGAAGCCGAGGGCAGCGGCGTCGATGCGCTGGCGGCCGCCATTCGCAACCACCTGGGAAGCGCCGTTATTGCCGCGGTCGAACTGATCCGCGCCGCATCGGGCCGCGTGATCGTCACCGGCATCGGCAAGTCCGGCCATGTCGCGCGCAAGATCGCGTCGACCTTTGCCTCCACCGGCACGCCGGCTCTGTATGTGCATCCGGCCGAGGCCAGCCACGGCGACCTCGGCATGATCACCAAGGACGATGTCATCATTGCCCTGTCCTGGTCGGGCGAAACGGCGGAACTGAAGAACCTCACCGATTATTCGCGGCGCCACCGCATCGGCCTCATCGCCATGACCGCCAGTCCGGATTCGACGCTGGCGAAAACCGCCGACGTGGTGCTGGCCATGCCGCAGGCGCGCGAGGCCTGCCCGCATAATCTCGCGCCCACCACGTCGTCGCTGATGCAGCTTGCGCTCGGCGACGCGCTGGCGATCGCGCTCTTGGAAAGCCGCGGTTTCACGGCGGCGCAATTCGGCCTGCTGCATCCGGGCGGCAAGCTCGGCACGCTGCTCAAGATGGTACGTGAGCTGATGCACACCGGGACGTCGGTCCCGCTGGCCCCGCTCGGCACGGCCATGTCGGACGCCATCATTGAAATGACCACCAAGGGCTTCGGCTGCGTCGGGATTACCGATCCGCGCGGCTTGCTGGTCGGCATCATCACCGACGGCGACCTGCGCCGCCACATGCGCAACGATCTGCTCAACGCCAGCGTCGACGAGGTGATGACGCGCGGCCCGAAGACGGTGCGCCCCGACCAGCTCATCAGCGAGACGCTGGAAATTCTCAATGCGACCAAAGTGACCGCGCTGTTCGTGGTGGAAGCCGGCAAGCCGGTGGGCGTCATTCACGTCCACGATCTGCTGCGCGCCGGCGCGGCGTAACGCGCCGATCAGCGCACGATCTTCTCCACCGCTTGACTCACTTCTTCCACCGCCGGCGGTGCGCCTTCGGCGCCGAGCACGGCAATCGGCCCGCTGCCGACCGGGCCGGTCAAGCCGGGCTTGGTGCCGGTGAAGATCGCGACCAGCGGCACGCCGAGCGCGGCAGCGAGATGCAGAAGTCCGGTGTCGACCCCGATGACGAATTCGGCGCCCGCGATAACGCGGGCCACCGCGTCGAGCGGCGCCAGTTCGGGAACGCGCGCGCGCGGCAACGCGCCGGCCATGCGCTGGCTGCGCGCCCGCTCGTCGGCGGTGCCCCAGGGCAACACCAAATCGATCTTGCGCGCGGCGAGCGCCCGGCCGAGCGCGATCCAATTTTTTTCGGGCCATTGCTTGGATACGCGCGCCGTAGCGTGCAGCATCACGGCATAACGTTCGCCCGCAACGGCAAAGCGGGCGCGGTCGAGTCCGAAATCGGGCGCGTCCTGCGGCGTGTAGCCGAGCGCCAGGCCGCTGAGCGTCCGGTTGCGCGCGACCGCGTGCAAATCGCGGGCAACGCGGTGACGTACGTCGTAAAATGCGGCGGCGAGCGGCTCGCGGATGCTGGCGGCGTCATAGCCGTGGCGTCGCCCGGGCGCGATGCGCGCGATGATGGCGGAGCGCAGCAGCCCCTGGCTGTCCACGATTTCGTCATAGCGCCGTGCCCGAATGGCGCGCAGGCTACCAGCGATCTCTATCAGCGTGCCGGGAGCATAGAGCGTCTTGCGCCAGCGCCGCCAAGCCACCGGGATGACCTCGGTGACCGCCGGGTGCAGGCGCACGAGCGGAGCAAAGGCTTCCTCCACCAGCCAGGCAAAATGCGCCTCAGGCCGCATTTTGCGCGCCTCGGTCACCGCCGGCATGTGATGGATCACATCGCCAAGGGAAGATGTCTTGATGAAAAGGATATCGGTCATATCGTATTCGGCACTCATATACCGATCATTAAGGATGGCCGCCATAACCATGACCGCACGCCACCGTCTTAAAGCGCACCTTCACCGTGACCCGCTACACGGCTGTCGGGCATACGAGATACGGGCATGACAGTCCTGGTCACCGGCGGGGCGGGCTATATCGGCAGCCACATGGTGCATGAGCTCGTCGACGCCGGCGAGCCTGTCGTCGTGCTCGACAACCTGTCGACCGGCTTCCGATTCCTCATCCCCGGAACGGTTCCGTTTGTGGCCGGCAGCACCGGCGACCGCGAGCTGGTGGCCAAGACCATCCAACACTACCGTGTCAGCACCATCATCCATTTTGCCGCATCGATCGTGGTGCCGGAATCGGTGCGCGATCCGCTCGGCTATTACCGCAACAATACGATGAATACCTGCGCCCTACTCGATGTCGCGGTCGATGCGGGCGTGCAGCAATTCATCTTCTCGTCGACCGCCGCCGTCTACGGCAATCCAACGCAAATCCCGATACGCGAGGACGCCGCGACCGCGCCAATCTCGCCCTACGGCTCGTCGAAGCTGATGTCGGAGATCATGATGCACGATGCAGGCAAGGCCTACGGGCTGCGGTTTGTGGTCCTGCGCTATTTCAACGTAGCCGGCGCCGACCCGAAGGGTCGCACCGGGCAAGCGACCCCACAGGCGACGCACCTGATCAAAGTCGCCTGCGAGACCGCACTCGGCAAGCGGCTGAACATTGATGTGTTCGGCACCGACTATCCGACGCCGGATGGCACCTGCATCCGCGATTACATCCACGTCAGCGATCTAGCGCGCGCCCATTCGGCGGCGCTCGCTCATTTGCGTCGCGGCGGCGCTAGCGCCACGTTCAACTGCGGCTATGGCCGCGGGGCCTCGGTGTTCGAGGTGATCGACGCCGTCCGGCGCGTGAGCGGCCGCGATTTTTCAGTCGAAATCTGCGGGCGGCGCGCCGGCGATCCGGCCGCGCTGGTGGCCAATGTCGATCGCATCCGCGCCACGCTCGACTGGCGCCCGCAATTCCAGGATCTCGACACGATCGTGGCCCACGCGCTGGCCTGGGAAAAACGCCTGCCGGGCAAGCGCATGTCCACCACCGCCTGAACGCGGGCGGAATAGGCGGTTCGCCGCCCTTTTAAGCATGTTTTGGCTTGAAAATTTCCTCGGGCACAGGCAAGGAAACGCTGCCCGCTGCAAAACGTGCCATAATCGAGCCCGACAGAGGGCAAATGAACGAACACATCTTGCCTCCGGCGGCCGACGCGCATTACGGCGCCCGCCACCTGACCTGGCGCCTGCTCACCGAGCAAGGCCTGGTGCATTGGCGCAAATATTTGGTCGCCTTCATCATGATGGGAATTGCCGCCGCATGCACGGCGCTCATCGCCTATTTCATCGGCAACGTGGTCAACGAAGCCTACATCAACCGCAATATGACGGGCATTTTCGTGCTGGGCGGCGTCACGGTCGCGCTGTTCACCACCAAGGGAATGGCTACCTACGGCCAGACCGTGATGCTCTCGCGCATCGGCAACCGCATCGTCGCCGACAACCAGCGCGCTGTGTTCGGCAAGCTGCTCAACGAGGGGCTCGAGTTTTTCTCGGACCGGCATTCCACGGAATTCATCGCCAGACTAACGACCGGCGCAGCGGCCGCCACGCAGGTGATCAATCTGCTGATCACTTCAGTTGGCCGCGACGTACTCTCGCTCATTGGGCTGATCACCGTCATGGTGGTACAAGATCCGGTGATGTCGTTCTTCAGCTTCGTGGTCGCGCCACCGGCCTTATTCGTGCTGCGCAAGATGATCCGCCGAATCTACGCCATCGCGCGCAGCCAGTTCCATGGCAACACTCAGGTGGTCGAGACGCTGCAGGAAACGCTGCAAGGCATTCGCATCGTCAAAGCCTTCACGCTCGAGGATATCGTGCGCGATCGCTTCGACCGCAACGTAGCGGCGGTCGAGCACGAAGCCAACAAGATGGCGCGCGTCGCCGGCCGTGCCAGTCCGTTGATGGAGACGCTCGGCGGCTGCGCCGTCGCGATCGCGCTGGTCTATGCCGGTTACCGCGTGCTCGAGAACGGCGCCACTGCAGGGCAGTTCTTCTCCTTCATCACTGCCTTTCTGCTCGCCTACGAACCGGCCAAGCGCCTTGCCCGCCTCAATATCGAGCTCAATAGCGGGCTGGTCGGCGTGCGCATCCTGTTTGAAATTCTCGACTCGCCGCCGAGCGAGCCGGCCGACGACGACAAACCGGCTCTACAGATCAAGAACGCGCGCATCACATTTGACGACGTTCACTTCGCCTATCGCAGCGAAGAGGCGGTTCTGCGCGGCATGACGTTCGTCGCCGAGGCCGGCAAGCTGACCGCGTTGGTGGGGCCTTCGGGCGGCGGCAAGTCGACCGTGTTCAATCTAATCATGCGATTCTATGAGTTCGAGCACGGCAAGATTCTGATCGATGAGCAGGACATCACAAAAGTTTCGCGCCGCTCGCTGCGCCGCCACATCGCCTATGTCGGGCAGGACGTGTTCCTATTCCGCGGCACTATCCGGGAAAACATCGCGTTCGGGAAGCCTGGCGCCAGCGAGGACGAGATCGTGGCCGCCGCCAAGGGGGCCTTTGCGCATGATTTCATCCTGTCGTTCCCGCGCGGCTACGACACGCCGGTCGGCGAGCACGGTCTACAATTGTCCGGCGGCCAGCGCCAGCGCATCGCCATCGCGCGCGCGCTCATCAAGAACGCGCCGATCATCCTGCTCGACGAGGCCACCGCCGCGCTCGATTCAGAATCCGAATTGCAGGTGCGCGAGGCCATGGAACGTCTCTGCAAGGGCCGCACTTCGCTTGCCATCGCGCACCGGCTGCACACCGTTTCGCACGCCGACCGCATCTTCGTGGTCGAGGACGGGCAGGTCGTGGAATCAGGCCGCCATGACGAACTGCTGCGCCAGCGCGGCCGCTACGCCACGTTCTACCGTCTGCAACTCAAGGAGCAGGAGACCCGCCCGCCGGTCGCGGCGGTGGCGACGTCCTGACAGACTCTCCGTTCGTCCCCGCGAAAGCGGCGACCCAGAGCAACAAATTGGTGTCCTCACATCTTGCCCCGGATTCCCGCTTACGCGGGAATGAGCGGGAAATTGACTGAAGCCGTTGACGCGGCGGCGCTACTCCGATACCCGAAAGCAACTTTGCCGGCCCCTCCTCCAGAAAAGCCACATCCGATATCATGACCGATAACCGCTACGTCATTTCGCCGCCGCCGCAAGCAACCATCGCGGTCGCCGGTTCCGACAAGGTTTTTCCGGTGCGCCGCATCTGGTGCGTCGGTCGCAACTACATGGAGCACATCAAGGAGATGGGGCAGGACAAGCGCGCGCCGCCGTTCTTTTTTGCCAAGCCGGCTGACGCCATCGTGCCGGACGGCGCCACGGTGCCTTACCCCTCGCTCACCAAGGACATGCATCACGAAGTCGAGCTGGTGGTCGCGCTTAAGAGCGGCGGCCGCAACATCCCGGTCGCCAAAGCCAATGACTGCATCTGGGGCTATGCGGTCGGCATCGACTTGACCCGCCGCGATTTGCAGATCGCTTCACGCGACCTGAAGCGGCCGTGGGAAGTCGGCAAGGCATTCGATCATTCTGCGCCGTGCGGGCCGCTCAAGCCGGCGAGCGAGATCGGCCATCCGGCGAAGGGCCGCATCACGCTGAAAGTGAACGGCAAGCTGCGCCAGGACGGCGATCTTGCCCAGATGATCTGGAACGTGCCGGAAACCATTTCCAAGCTGTCGGAAATGGTCGAACTCGAAGCCGGCGACATCATCATGACCGGCACGCCCTCGGGCGTGGCCGCCACCGTCGCCGGCGACAAGATCGAGTGCGAGGCCGAAGGCGTCGGCAAGTTGACGGTGAGCATCGGGCCACCGCTGAAATAGCGCGCGGACCCGCATACGCACAACCACAAGACGACCTGTGCGAGCCGCCGACGAATGTCCGCTTTCGGGAACAAAGCGAACATGGCTCGGGCATCTCGGAATGTCCGCTATGACCCGAACCAGCAGTTTGATCACGCGCTGAGTGGTCGGAAGCGAAGACAACCTGGGCATGCCCAATCGCTGGCATCTTTTCGTGGTTAGGGCTTGAGCAATTTCGTGCTAGGATTTTACCGAACTTATGGAGAGGTAGAGGTAACAGATGCCAATCTTCCTGGACCGTCACGATGTGGGTGAAGCGTCTCCGGAAGACGTTGCAAAGCTGCACATCAAGGACTTGGAAGTCCAAGACAAATACGGCGTAAAGTTCCTGACGTATTGGTACGATGCTAAACGCCGAACGACATTCTGCCTTGTAGATGCACCAGACAAAGGGACGGCTGATAAGGTCCATGCAGAGGCCCATGGACACGTGGCCAACGAAATGATTGCCGTGGATCTGTCGGCTGTCGAGGCCTTTCTCGGTCGCATCCAAGATCTCCCTTCTGCCAAAACGACGCTGATCGACGATTCAGCCTTCCGCGCCATCATGTTCACGGACATGGTCGGTTCGACGGAGATGACGGCGCAACTCGGGGATCGGATGGCGGTGGAACTGCTCAAGGCTCACGATGCGATCATCCGGCGATCTTTGGAACAGCATGGTGGTTCCGAGGTGAAACACCTCGGGGACGGCATTATGGCATCGTTTGCCGATGTACCGGCTTCGGTCGCATGTGCCATGAAGATTCAGGAGGAGTTCGCGTCCTACAATCAAAACAGTAAGACGCCGATCCGTGTAAGGATCGGTATACATGCCGGCGAACCTGTCGAAGAGAGCGACGATTTTTTTGGTTTGGCTGTGCAAATGGCCGCTCGAATTTGTGGTATCGCGCAAGCAAACGCCATCCTTGTATCTCGTGAGGTCAGGGATGCTTGTACTCGGGTCGATCTGAAATTTGAGCTATCAGGTTCTGAAACGCTGAAAGGATTTTCAGAACCGGTTCAGCTCTTTACCCCGGCTCATTGATACGGGCACTGCTTCCTGAATAACGCGAGAACATTGTCGGCGCGAATGTCCGCTTTTGGCGGCGGATTCAACCGATCGACGCAACACCTTCTAATCTTGTCAGATGGGGAGGTGTGCGATGGGGGTGCATGCGCGGACATGGTTCACGCCGAAGCAGCGGGCAGAGCTTTGGGAGCGCTGGA
>Ga0307428_1000518_pt1 | contig 24216 bp, 23 predicted proteins | sample SalMarWE160240MG_FD_202161 | JGI IMG/M metagenome (GOLD analysis project Ga0307428, IMG submission 202161) | Salt marsh sediment microbial communities from the Plum Island Ecosystem LTER, Massachusetts, United States - WE1603-240 | ecosystem: Environmental > Aquatic > Marine > Intertidal zone >...
CGAGCAGCGTCCGTTGATCTTCGATCTCGCGCCGGAGTGCCGTGTCGAGCGAAATCTGCTCCTTGAGATCCCCGAGTTCCTTCACAATCCGCTGAGCGCGCTCTGGTTCCTTCCAAAAATCCGGAGCCTGGGCTGCCTCCTCTAGCTCTGCGGCCCGTTTAGCCTTCGCTGGCAGGTCAAAGATAGCCCCCGAGGTTTTGAAGTTTCACCTCCAGGACCTCCAATTGCTTCCCGAGTTCTCCTATCATGGTTTCCTCCCTTCTCTGTATCTCCGCCCTCTCCACGGGGCCAGGACAACGACACTTATGAAGCCACACACCCAGGCAAACCAATCCCCGTATCGCGTGTAGAAGGTCCCCTCCGACCCCGAACTTACCGTCCCGGAGAAAACCGTCTCGACAAAAAGATCGGATGGTTTCAGGATCTCGCCCGTCGGAGTGACCAGGACGGAGATCCCCGTATTAGCCGCGCGCACGAGGGAGACACGGTTCTCGACCGCCCGCAGGGTCGCCATACTCAGATGCTGGTATGGGGCGGCCGATTCTCCGAACCACGCGTCATTCGTAATATTCACCAGGAAGTTGGCGCCTTCCAGCACGTACCGACGGACCTGATCAGGAAAAATGGCCTCAAAACAGATTAAGACCCCGAAGCGCCCCTGGGGAATATCAAAGACCGTAAAGGCCTGCCCCGGGCTGAAATCCCCGATCCCGGTGGCCATCTTGTGCACGAAGAAAAGGACGGATTTTAAGGGAACATATTCCCCAAAGGGGACGAGATGCATTTTATCATATTTCTGAATAACTTTCCCCTCGGGAGAGATCAAAAAGGCGGTGTTGTAGTACTGGGTTCCGCTCTCGCTCACCCGATCCGGGCTCCCCACCAAGAGATACGATTGGACTGCCCTCGCGACGTCGAGGATCTGCTGACTTAACGCCCCCCCCTCCCGGAAGAAAAAGGGGATGGCGGATTCGGGCCAGACGGTCAAGTTCGACCCCCTCGCACCCTTGAGGGTGAGACGGCGATAAATGTCGATGGTCCGCTCGCGGAATCCGGGGTCCCACTTGACACCCTGCTCGATATTCCCCTGGACGACCGATACCCGTACCTCCTTCCGGCGGGTCTCGGCCGAAACCATCTGGCCCTTACCAAACAAGACCACGCCGACAAGGAGGAGGGCCACGCCAGAGACGGGCAATAAGGCGCGCCGTCCGCCGGATTGAAAGTGGAGATAGGCAAGCGCCACCGCAGTATTGGCGAGGACCAAAAGAAATGAGACTCCGTACACGCCGGTGATGGATGCGATCTGGATGACTGCAAGGTTCCGGTATTGTGTATAGCCCAAGAGATTCCAGGGAAAGCCGGTAAACAGATAGGTCCGCAGGTATTCCAGGCCGACCCAAAGGGCCGCAGTCCCCACGAGATACTCGACCCATCCCCTGCTGGACAGTCGGACAACCCCATATGCAAACAGAGCGATGTAGAGGGCGAGATACAGCGCGAGGAAAAAAAGGAGGAGGATGCTAAGGAGGAGAGGGAGTCCGCCATACGTGACCATCGTGTGAACGACCCACGGAATGCTCAAGAGGTACAAGACGAGCCCCGCAATCGTCCCCAGACAAAACCCCTGGCCGGCGCGCACTCCATGAAGTGCCACCAAAAGAGGGACAAGGCCTGCGAACGCGAGAGGAGCCAGATTGAATCGGGGAAAACTGAGGGCGAGGAGCACGCCGCTGAGAACCGCCAGCCCGCCACGGAGGAGTATCGAACCCCCCAGGAGGCGGACCCTCGTCTCTCCAATCATCTCGGCCTGCGACATCTCCACTATCCCGGTACGCACGGTCCCCGCAATCCCCTGCCTAGATCCATCCCGTTCGGATCCAGAGATACAAGACGGGGATCGCAAAAAGGAGGCTGTCTATCCTGTCCAGCACCCCCCCATGGCCTGGAATGAGGTGGCCGGTATCTTTCACCTGAAAGGCCCGCTTCATGGCGGATTCTATGAGATCTCCCATCTGCCCCGCGCCGCCGATCACAGCCCCCACCAGGAGGCTCGAAAAGAAGGTCAGGGGGATCCCCAAGGCCCTGGCGAGCACCCAGGCGGCTGCCATGCTCCCGATGAGCCCACCCACACTCCCCTCTACAGACTTCTGGGGGCTGACCTGCGGGGCGAGCGGGTGGCGCCCCAGGCTCGATCCAATGTAAAAGGCCCCGGTATCCCCGATCCAGACAATGCCGCACGCGAGCAGAAGGTAGCGCTCCCCTCCCGGGACCGCCCGGAGAGCCACAGCGAGGCTTACGGGACCAGCCACATACAAGAGCCCCATCACGCAGAGCATCGTCTGTCGAAGGTTGACCTCGATCTCGCCTCCGCATCTCACGACCCACGAAAGCTCCAGCAACAGCACGAGGACCACGCCAATGGCAAACCACTCCACTCCGCCCACGTAGGTTGCCCCCACAAGCACCGCCGCGGCCGCGAGGGCCAGCACCCGTGGGAGGCTTTGGAGGGGGCTCAGGAGCCGGGTGAATTCCCACAGGCCGATCGCAGCAACCCCCATCCCCAGCAGGGCAAAGCCCGCTTCTCCTCCGTAGGCGATCACGAGAAGAACGACAGCTATGAGGACCAGAGCGCTAAGGATCCTTCTGCCGTGCACAGCCGGATCACCTTGTCAGACGTGTTGACCACCCCGGGAGTCCGGGAGGCATCTGGGCCTTGGGAACGGGAAAAGAAAAAGGACGGCAAGGGGGAGGATAGCCGGAAGCCTTGAAGAGTACCTGGCTGCGAGAGAAGGCTTGTCAGAACTCAAGAATCTCCTTCTCTTTGTTGGTCAGCGCGATGTCGATCTCCTTGATGTACTTATCGGTAAGTTTCTGCACCGACTCGACACTCTTCTTGAGAACGTCCTCAGAAATTTGCTTCTGCTTCTCGAGGGCCTTCAGTTTCTCATTGGCGTCGCGACGGATATTCCTGATGGCGATCCGCCCGTCCTCGGACATTCGCCGCACGACACGGACCAATTCCTTCCGTCGCTGCTCGGTGAGGGGAGGAATGCCAATCCGGAGCATCCGACCATCGCTCGAAGGGGTAATTCCCAGGTCCGATTTTAGGATCGCTTTTTCGATCGCCGGGACCAGGCTCTGGTCCCACGGTTGAATCGTAATGAGACGTGTCTCTGGGATAGCCACGGTCGCCACTTGCTGCAGGGGGGAAGAGCTCCCATAGCACTCTACGGTGATCCCCTGCAGTAACGCAGCGGAGGCGCGGCCGGTCCGGACCCCGGCGAAATCCCGCACTGTGGCTTCCACCGCCTTCGTCATGGACGTCTCCGCCCGGCTCAGTACATCCGTGGCCATGCGTTACCGGCCCTTCACGATGGTTCCCACCCGCTCCCCCAAGACCAAGCCTTTCAACCGTCCCTGCTCATGCAGGTTAAAAACCACGATGGGAAAGCGGTTGTCCATACAGAGGGAGATGGCCGTCGAATCCATCACCTTGAGCTCCTTGCTGAGGACCTCGATATAGCTCAGCTCCTCGAATTTCTGGGCCGTCGCGTCCGTGAGCGGATCCGCCGTATACACGCCGTCAACCTTGGTGGCCTTAAAGACGACCTCCGCCCCAATTTCGATCGCTCTGAGCGCCGCAGCGGTATCCGTAGAGAAGTAGGGGTTACCTGTCCCGCCGACAAAGATCACCACCCGACCCTTTTCCAGGTGCCGAACCGCCCGGCGTCGGATGAAGGGTTCCGCCACCTGCCGCACCTCAATGGCCGACTGCACCCGCGTGTCAACCCAGCGCTTCTCCAAAGCGTCTTGCAGGGCCAGACCGTTGAGGACTGTCGCCAACATCCCCATGTAGTCGGCGATAGCCCGATCCATGCCGGCCGCCGTCGCGGCCAGGCCGCGGAAGATGTTGCCTCCACCTACGACCACGGCGACCTGGACTCCCAAGGCGTGAACTGCCTCAATCTCACTGGCGATGAAGCGAATCACCTCGGGGTCGATCCCGTATCCCTGACCTCCCCCCAGCGCCTCACCGCTTACCTTGAGGAGGATCCGTTTGTACTTGAGATCCATATTCATGTCTGCCCGTCCAACGTCCAATGTCCAAGGTCAAGGACGGCACGTATCTCTAAGATTTTGGATTTTGGACTTTGGATTTTGGACCTTAGGCATTGGAGGTTTCACCGATTTGGTACCGGCAAAAGCGCCGCACCACGATGTTTTCGCCTATGGTACTCATTGCACCCTTGACCACCTGTTCAACAGCCTGATCCGGATCCTTCACAAACGGCTGATTCATGAGACAGGCCTCTGCGAAGAATTTTTGCAGCCGACCCTGGACGATCCGATCGACGACTTGGGCGGGCTTCCCACTGTCTGCCGTTTGCACGCGCAAGATGCGTCGCTCCTCTTCGAGCACGGCCTCGGGAACATCTTCCGGTCGAAGGTAGAGAGGATTCATGGCAGCCACATGCATCGCAAGATCCTTGGCCAAGGCCTGAAACTGCTCGTTCCTGGCCACAAAATCGCTCTCGCAGTTCAACTCCAGGAGTACGCCGATCCGGCCGCCTGGATGGACGTAGGCCACGACCAGCCCCTCAGCCGCAGCGCGCCCAGCCTTCCGGTCTGCTTTGGCTATCCCGCGTTCCCGCAGGACGGCGACCGCCCGATTCATATCCCCCTGCGCCTCTTGCAGGGCCGACTTGCATTCCATGATTCCCGCCCCGGTTGCCAGGCGGAGTTTTTTGACGTCTGTCGCTGGAACGATATAGGACATCCGAAGCTCCTAATTTCAGTTAGAACTATTCACTATTCCCTATCCGCCTTTTGGAGGACCTCCGCCTTCTCCGCCTCATCGGCGGGCGGTGCTTCTCCCTCGGGCTCTTCCGCCACCTCGATCTGCTCGAGCATCTCCTGCTCCAGTTCCCGAGCGCCGGGCCTCCCCTGGACCATATCGGCCAATCGGGAAACGATCAGCTTGATGGCGCGGATCGCATCATCATTTCCCGGGATAGGAAAGTCAATCTCATCCGGATCACAGTTGGTATCCACGAGGGCCACTACGGGGATGCCAAGGCGCCGGGCCTCCCGAACCGCGATCCGCTCCCGCTTCGTATCAACGACCACGACCGCCCCGGGCAGCCGATCCATGCCCTTGATGCCCGCCAGCGCGCGGTTCAATTTTTCGATCTCGCGGCTGAGATTCAACGCCTCCTTCTTCGGCATGCTCTCGAAGGTTCCATCCCCCTGCATCCGCTCCAGCTGCTTGAGTCTATTGATGCTCTTCCGGATCGTCTGAAAATTAGTTAACGTCCCGCCGAGCCAGCGATGATTCACGTAAAACGTGCCACTCCGCTCCGCCTCTTCCTTCACGGTATCCGCCGCCTGCCGCTTGGTGCCGACGAAGAGGACGGATTCTCCGCTCTCAGATAGGCCCTTGAGGAACTGGCAGGCCTCTGCGAACTTCTCCATGGTCTTTTGGAGATCAATGATGTAAATGCCGTTTCGCTCCCCGAAGAGGTACCTCTTCATCTTCGGGTTCCAGCGCTTGGTCTGGTGTCCGAAGTGGACCCCTGCTTCCAACAGCTCCTTCATCGTCATGACCTGCATGTCCCCTCCCTTTCGTTGGTTGGCCCTCCGCCCTCCTCATCTCTCCCAAGCCTTTCGCCCATGGCGAACACCGGCTGGCAGATCCGAAGGCGTGTGAATTTGATAATGTTTGCCCGTTACAGCCGCTCCTTTCATATCACATTGATCGCCGTTCTGACAAGCCAACGATCCAAAACCTAACACCCAACCTGCGGGACTAGCTGCGGTAGGTGACGTTCGCCCGAATGTAGTCGTAGCTCAAGTCCGTGGTCCAGACGGCCGCCTCTTCCTCCCCCAGGTTCAGCCCAATGAACACGGTAAATTCCCGGCCGGCCATGACCTGTTGCGCGCCTTCCTCGACGTCGCCCCCGAGACCGACCCCATCCGAGACCACGCGGACGTCTCCAAAGCGGATCTCGATCCGATGGGGATCTACCTCCACGCCAGACGCTCCTATGGCGGCCATGATCCGTCCCCAATTGCAGTCCTGGGCGAAAAAGGCAGTCTTCACGAGCGGGGAATTCGCCACCCGAAACGCAACCCGCTCCGCCGCCTCGGCGGAGCGAGCGCCCGTCACCCGAATAGTCACGAGCTTGGTCGCCCCCTCTCCATCGGCCACGATCTTCTTGGCCAGGCTCTGCGTAATTTCAAAGAGGCCGACCCGGAACGCGTCCCATCCTGGCGTACCCGGGCGAAGAGAGGGTCCCCCAGCCTGGCCCGTAGCAAAGCAGAGAACCGTGTCGTTGGTGCTGGTGTCGCCATCCACCGTGATGCGGTGAAAGGACCGCTCAACCGCCTCCGCGAGCACCCCCTGAAGGTCCTGAGCCCCAACACGAGCGTCCGTGGCGAGAAAGGCCAGCATCGTGGCCATCCGGGGGGCGATCATCCCGGCGCCTTTCGCCATGCCGCCGACGTGAAGGCGGTATCCGTCCACATCCACCCCAACCGCCGCCTCCTTCGGGACGGTGTCGGTCGTCAGGATCGCCCGTGCGGCCTCGGGTCCGGCGTCCTCCCGAAGCCGGGCGGCCGCTTCCTCAATTCCCCGCGCGATTCTATCCATCGGAAGGCACCGGCCAATGACCCCTGTCGAGCAAACAAAGGTCTCCTCCACCGGACAGCCCACGGCGGCGGCGGCGAGGGCAGCCATCTTCTCGGCATCCTGGACCCCCTGACCCCCGGTGCAGGCATTCGCGTTACCGCTGTTCACGACCACAGCCGACAGGCGCCTCCCCGGCATCCGGCGCTGGCACCAGAGGACCGGTGCGGCCTTGACGTGGCTCGTGGTAAAGACGCCTGCGACCGGGCTCGACGCTGCTGCCCTGATCAGAGCCAGGTCAGGCCTGGCCTTCTTAATTCCGCAGTGGACCCCTGCCACCCGCACCCCGCGGACGGCCGTGATTCCCCCCTGCAGCTCAATGAACGGTTCAGGGTTCATGGTTCACCGTGCAACACCTGGGTATGAGGTCTTGGATATTGGGTTTTAGGTCGGGCTTCCGAATTGAAAGCGACCCAGATTTCCAACACCTAACACCCAACACCGAAAACCCAATAGCGGGCATCGGACTTCGGACATCGGACTTCGAGACCGGTCGTCATTCAAATCACGGGAAGAGGGGGGGGGCTGTGAGTCCGAGGGTCTCGTCGAGGTCGGCCATCAGGTTCATCGCGTGAATGGCCTGACCCGCCGCCCCCTTGACCAGATTGTCGAGCGCCGTAATGACGATAGCCCTGCCAGTCCGCGAATCAACGGTCACTCCGATGTCGCAGTAATTCGAGCCCCACACCTGCTTCGTCTCGGGAAAGGCCCCACAGGGCAGGACGCGCACGAACGGTTCCCCCTTATACGATTGGTGAAAGAGCTCGTGGAGCGCCTCCACGGCCGCTGGAGGCGTCGGCCTCGTGTAGATGGTGCTGAGCAGCCCCCGGGTCATCGGGACCAGATGGGGGGTAAAGGAGATGACAACCTCCTGTCCCACGAGCCGCGATAGTTCCTGTTCCATTTCGGGGGTATGGCGGTGAGAGGCAACGGCATAGGCCTTGAAGTTTTCGTTCGCCTCGGAGAAGTGAAAGGGGAGATCAAGTTTGCGTCCGGCCCCCGACGTCCCGGAAGCTGCATCCACAATGATCGAATCCAGGGCGATTCGTCCCCCACGCACCAGCGGCACCAGTCCAAGGAGAGCTCCCGTAGGATAACAGCCCGGGACGGCCACCAAGCGGGCCTGTCGGATCGCCTCCCGGTAAAACTCGGGCAGGCCATAGACCGCCTCGTCGAGGAGGTGGGGGACGGGGTGTGTCGCCCGATACCACCGTTTGTAGATCCCCGGGTCCCGCAGGCGAAAGTCCGCGCTGAGGTCGATGACCCGGCACCCGGCCTGAAGCAGAGCCGCAGCGGGCGAGGCCGAAGCCGTATGGGGTAAGGCCAGGAAGACGATGTCGGCGACGGACGCCAGTCGCTCCGGGTCCAGAGGCTCAAAGAGGAGGTCCAGAAATCCCGCAAGGCCCGGCACGGCCGCCGTCAGCGGCTTGCCCGCGTACGTCTCGGAGGTGATCGTAACGACCTCAACTGCCGGGTGGTGGATCAGGAGCCGAAGGAGTTCCGCGCCCGTGTAACCACTGGCCCCGGCGACGGCGACCTTTCGCTTGGCCATAACAGTCTTTCCCGCTCGATCAGGAGACAAAAAAAGGAAGGTCACCCGGGTGACCCTCCTTCGCTCCACTCATGCGCCTTTTACCGCTTGGAGAACTGGAATCGCGCCCGGGCCCCCCGCTGTCCGTACTTCTTCCGCTCTTTGACTCGAGGATCCCTCGTCAGCAGGCCCGCCTTCCGCAGGGAAGAACGGAGCCCTTCATCCACTCCCAGGAGCGCCCGGGAGATGCCGTGTCGAATCGCCTCGGCCTGCCCCGAACTGCCGCCTCCGCGGACGTTCGCAATGACGTCAAACTTGCCTTCAACCCCGGTGAGCTTCAAGGGTTGGGTGATCACCATGCGCAGCGTGGCCCGACCAAAATAATCTTCCAGTGGCCGACGATTGACCACGATGCGTCCATCCCCCGGCTTGAGTCGGACCCGGGCCACGGCCATCTTGCGTCTCCCGGTTCCATAATGTCCTGCGACAGCCGCCATCTCTCTCACCCGACCTGTAGAGGAACGGGTTTCTGGGCCCGGTGGGGATGCGTCGCTCCCGCGTAGACTTTCAGCTTGCGGTAGAGCGCATCGCCCAGCTTATTCTTGGGAAGCATTCCTCGCACCGCGTGTTGGATCACGCGCTCGGGTCGGCTCTTCAACAAGGTGCCTGCCGCCGTGGCCTTGAGCCCCCCGGGATACCCCGAAGCGCGATAATACATCTTCTGCCGCAGTTTCTTACCGGTGAGGCGTACCTTCTCGGCGTTCACGACAATCACGAAGTCACCGGTATCCACATGCGGAGTGAACTGGGGCTTTCGCTTGCCCCGAAGCACTGAGGCCACTTCGCTCGCCAGCCGCCCGAGCACCTTTCCCTGGGCGTCTACTACGTACCAGCGTCGCTCGACCTCTCCCGGCTTGGCATTGTAGGTCCGCGCGGTCAGCATCGCATCCGGTCCTCTTGGGCCCCCTCAAACCCTGGTATTTTAGCACCATTTCCCCTCTTGTCAACCGAATGTCTTGCTGCCGTGATCTTGGCGCAGTCAGGCGAACCTCCTCGGCCGACAGCAAATGCCCCTATTTACCCGGACCTCCCGCCGATCGCATCCAATGGTCAAAGATCTCCTCAAGTTGGTGAAACGCGTCTGGTTCGACCGCGGCAATACCGGAAAATGGCTGATCGAATGCCAAGATCAAGAACAGGACGAGTGCGATTGCTGCCGCAAGAGCAGCAACCATCAACGCTTGGGCCCAGATGTTCTCTGTCCCGAAAAAAAAACTAAAGCCGATCGTGATCATTCCGCCCCCGAGTAGCACTGCCCACACAACGCCAGGCAGCGCAGATCGGTTATCGAGCAGGCGAAGTCGGCGATAATCCCCCAGTTGATTCAGCCGACCGAGTGACTCCGCGTACCAGGCATTTTCATATCCATTTCGCGGACGAAACTGCTGGTAGGCCAGCCAGAGTTGGTTGTACGCCTCCCACGCCTCTGGACTTGCCTCGCCCTTGGCCATCGCCGGCCATTCCTTCTGCACCACAATCCGGACATAGGTACGGATCTGATTTTGAAACCGGGCCCGCACTTCCTCCGGAAAGGGTTGAGCATCACGGTAAAGATCCCCGACTTCATTCGCCTCTTGTTCGACTCTGGTCTTGGCATTCGTATGTTGTTGCCAAACCACGATGGCAATAAATGCCAGCAGCACGGCGTAGACCACACCAATGACAGAATAAATAAATCCTGCAACTTCATTATGGCGCTCCAGCCTCGCCAGCGTTGCTGACCGGCGCACCAGCAACATGCCGCCGATTCCAAAAATGACGGCCGTTCCAATAATAAGGATCCCCCAAAACAACGCCGACATGGAGAGCATTAGGATTGGGTTCCTCGCATAAGCCACCTCAGTGGAACGGGACAGATCTGTCGAACAGCCAAGACCCTCCAAGATTGCAAAAAGGGGATGACGTTGTCTCCTTCTCGGCTGAATTGGGTCCGATGTGCCATGAGCCACCGACGGTTGAATTAATCTTGAATCCGTCTGTCAGCGATTGCGTTCGTAGAGGATCTGGAGCCCCCTGAGGCTCAGCAGGGGATCGATCTGCTTTACTGTCTCGGACTCGGCCAGTATCAGATGCGCCAAGCCGCCGGTACCGATAACCGTCGGTTCGCGCTCCATCTCCGTGATCATTCGGCGCACAATGCCATCGACGAGTCCCATATATCCATAAAAGAGACCGGCCTGCATGCTCCCCACGGTATTCTTTCCAATGACGGTTTTGGGCCGAGCGATATCGACCCGTGGCAACTTGGCCGCCCGTTCGTGTAGGATCTCGGCCGATATCCCGATCCCCGGCGCGATCACCCCGCCAAGGTACTCCCCCCGTGCAGAGACCGCATCAAAGGTCGTGGCAGTTCCGAAATCGACCACGATGGCGGGTCCGCCATACGTCTCATACGCTGCGACCGCGTTGACGATGCGGTCCGCTCCGACCTCGCGCGGATTATCGTAGAGGATAGGCATCCCGGTTTTGATCCCAGGACCGACCACCAAGGGAGTCACCTGACAGTAGTTCCTGATCATCTCCTCAAAAACAGGCTGAAGTGGCGGGACCACCGAGGCGATGATCACGCCAGCCACCGCGGACGCAGGGGTCCCCGCCACCTCAAGGAGGTTTTTCAGAAGGACCCCGTACTCATCGGCCGTCCCGTCGCGCCGTGTCCCGACGCGCCAATGATGCACGAGCTCCTCGCCGCGAAGGAGTCCGAGCACGATGTTCGTGTTTCCAATGTCGATCGCTAAGAGCATAGTTGAGAGTTGAGAGTTGAGAGGTTATAGTTCACAGTCCGAAGTCCAACATCTGGCTTGCAGCGACCGAAGTCCGCATAGTGTCACCCGGTGGCGCGAAACGTAAACCGGTGAGGCAAGCAGATCCTTCCACCCCACGCACCAGCACCTGCAGGCCTCGAGCGACATGCCGGAAGCGGCGGGGTCCCTCGGCCGGCGACGGCCTGGGAAACCGAGGCACGATCCGTGCCCATGGTTGTTGCACGGAGCGTGAACACGGAGGGACCCAGGCCGTAAGCCGCCGAACAGGGTCGCCGCGAGAGGCCCGGAGCGAGGGGCCGAAGGTGCTGGTCCACTATCGCTCGAGCTCTTGACTGTCGGTCGTCGGTCATCGGATGCTGACGTCACCCGATACGAGATCACGAATCTCTCCATCCGGCAAGCGGACTCGCAGGGACCCATCCGGGTTGATGGTCTCGGCAAAGGCGTCATACTGTTCCGAGCCCGTCTCAACCCGCACCGACCTTCCGACCGTCTCAGAGAGTCCGCACACGCGGCGAAGAATCGGCTCGCGTGATCCCTCGATGAAGCGGAGGTACCATGTTTCCAAATGCCGGTACAGGGCCTGGGCGACTCGCAGTCGGGAGACCGGCTTGCCCACGGTCAAGGCAAGAGAGGTGGCCGAGCCCTGCAGCGCATCGGGAAAATCAGCGAGGGTATGGTTGCAGTTGAGCCCGACGCCCACTACCGCGTAATGCATTCGTTCCCCCTCCGTCTTCGCCTCCACCAGGATCCCGGCCACCTTCTTCTCCCCCAGCACGAGATCATTGGGCCATTTGATCCGCGGCCCGAGGCCCGGATCCGTCTCAGCGACGGCTTCCGCCAGGCTCACCGCGGCGAGCTGACTCAACAACGAGGCTTCTCCGGTGCGCATGGGCGGCCGCAGCAGGATGGACGTCCAGAGGCCCACGTGCGACGCAGAAAACCACGGTCTTCCCAAACGGCCTCGGCCAGCCGTTTGGGTCTCGGCCACCACAACCGCTCCCTCCGGCTCGCCTCGGTCTCCCAGCTCTGACGCAATGGCATTCGTGGACGTGACCTCGGCGTAGACGAGAATGCGCCGCCCCACGACCCGGGTCCCGAGGCGTTGTGAGATGTCCTCTGCAGTGAGAACCTCCCTGCCTCTCAACGCTCATCTCGCAACATGGTAAGGTGTTTCTCGAGTTTCTCCCGCGTGTCCCGGAGCGCCTGCTGGTTCTCCCGCTCTTTGGTAACCACATCGGCTGGGGCTCGGGCAAGAAAGTCCGCGTTGCTGAGCTTCCTGCTCACCCGGTCAAGCTCCTGGTCGACCTTCTGGAGCTCCCGATCGATACGCTGCGCTTCCGAGGCGATATCGATCACCCCCTCTAGGGGGACGTAGACCTCCATGCCGGGAGTCACGGCCACGGCACAATGACGAGGTCGTTCAAGGGTCCGCTCACACCGCAGCTCCTTCACCCGTGCAAGCTGCCGAATGTACGCCTCGCTACTCTCAAGGAGGGATTCTTCTTCCGCTCCCTCAACCTTCACCAAGACCGTGAGCCACGCACCCGGTGGAATCCGCACTTCAGATCGGATGTTCCGGATGTCCCGGATCAGTCCCGTGATCCGTTCCATCTGACGCACGGCATCTGGATCAACAAAAGACGGATTGGATGTGGGCCATTCGGCCACCATAATGCTTGGATGGCCTTTCCGGCGTGGCAAGACCTGCCAGACGTCTTCGGTGATAAAGGGCATGAATGGATGGAGGAGCCTCAGGGCGACCTCCAGCACATGAACAAGGAGGAAACGACCTGTCCAGGCCGCGTCTTCATCGCCATTCGCAGTGAACCTGACCTTGACGAATTCCAGGTACCAGTCACAGTACTCGTGCCAGAGAAATTGGTAGATGTGTGATGCCGCATCGCTGAACCGAAAATTCTCGAGGGCCTCGGTTACCGAAGCCACCACCTCCTGTAGGCGGCTCAAGATCCACCGGTCCGCGAGGTCCGAAGGGTCGGGCCACTCTTCAGGAAGGGTGGCAATGATCCTGTCTTTGTGTGCGTCGGACACGTTCAGGCTCACAAATCGATAGGCGTTCCAGATCTTGTTGCAAAAGTTCCGATATCCCCCGATGCGCTCTTCTGAGAGCCGGACATCTCGCCCCGCACCGACCAGGGCGGCGAGCGTGAAGCGCAGCGCATCGGCTCCAAATCGCTCGATCACGTCGAGGGGGTCGATGACATTCCCCTTCGACTTCGACATCTTCTGGCCCTCCGGATCCCGGACCAGGGCGTGGATATACACCTGGCGGAAGGGGACATCCCCCATGCACTTCAGCCCCATCATGACCATTCGCGCGACCCAAAAAAACAAAATGTCGAAGGCCGTGACCAAAACGGTCGTGGGGTAGAAGACGGCAAGTTCCTTGGTCTGCTCCGGCCAGCCAAGGGTGGAAAAGGGCCAGAGGGCGGAACTGAACCAGGTGTCGAGCACGTCCGGATCTTGAATCAGGTCCACGCCTCCGCACTGCGGGCAGACGTGTGGCTTTTTCCGCGCCACAATTGGTTGTGCGCCCGGCAGGATGGTATACGTCCAGCTCGTGATCTCCGGTGCCGGACCTCCCTCCCGTGTCGCAGCAACCGCATGCCCTGTCTTGATGAAGTTCTCCGCATCGCACTCCACGCAATACCACGCCGGAATCTGATGCCCCCACCAGATCTGCCGAGAGACGCACCAGTCCCGAATGTTGTGTATCCACTCGAAGTAGTTCTTCTCCCACTGGGGAGGGGTAATGCGTACATGACCCTCCTCTACCGCTCTGATCGCCGGCTCCGCTAAGGGCTTCATGCGCACAAACCATTGCGGGGTGAGGTAGGGCTCAACCGCAGTCTGACACCGATAGCACCGGCCCAACGCGTACCGATACGGCTCCTCCTTGACCAAAAGACCTTGTTGACGAAGATCTTCGAGGATCATCTGCCGCACTTTGAACCGATCTTGTCCGAGATAACGGGTGACGCGACTTCGCGCCTCTTCACTGGCATCTTGGTAAAAGGCTTCATTGACTGTCCCGTTCGGTTGGAACGTGGCGATCGTCTGCAGGTGGTGACGCTGGCCGATCTCGAAGTCGTTGAAGTCATGGCCGGGGGTGATCTTGAGTGCACCGGTCCCGAACTCCCGGGATACATACGGGTCACCAATTACCGGGATCCAGCGCCCGACCAGCGGGAGGATCACATGGTGGCCGACGACTTTTGCATACCGGGGATCTTCTGGGTGCACGGCGACCGCCGTATCGGCCAGCATCGTCTCAGGCCGGGTGGTCGCCACCACCACGCCCTCCTTGGGGTTCTCGGCGAACGGATAACGAATATGCCACATGTGGCCGTCATGCTCTTCATGCACCACTTCGATATCGGCCAGGGCGGTCTCGCATCGTGGGCACCAGTTCACCAGCCGCTCCTCACGGTACAGTAATCCATCCTCCCAGAGGCGCACGAAGGCCTCCAGGACTGCCCGCCCACGCGGCACGTCCATGGTAAAGGCTTCCCGAACCCAATCGCAGGACGCCCCCAGTTTCTTCAGCTGCTCGATGATGGTTCTTCCGGACTGCTCGCGCCACTGCCATACCCGCGCCATGAATGCCTCTCGGCCGATCTGCTGTCGCGTCCGTCCCTCGGCCAAGAGCTGGCGCTCCACGACATTCTGCGTGGCGATGCCCGCGTGGTCGGTTCCCGGCATCCAGAGCGCGTTCTCGCCGAGCATTCTTCGCCACCGGATCAGGACATCCTGAAGAGTGTTGTTTAGGGCGTGCCCCATATGGAGGGAGCCAGTGACGTTCGGCGGAGGGATGACGACGGCGTACGGAGATCGGGAAGACTCAGGATCGGCGTGGAAGAAGCCCGCCTGCTCCCACGTCCCATACCAGTGGGGCTCTACTTCGCGAGGATCGTAGCCGTGCCTACTCCGCTCGACCATTGGCGTCCGCAGAGAAAAGATTCGGGGTGTCGGGTATTATACCCTCACCACCCCGCAACCGGTTGGACTTTTTACTGTTTTCCTTCGACCAGTTCTCGGATCCGTTGGATCTCTTGGGTAAGCAACTGCTCGGCAAGGTCGGGAACCACCTCCCAGAGGAGCCGATCAACTCGCTCGAGGAGGTCATTCCTGAGTTCCCGGACAATGTGGGCGGCTACGCGCTCGGCGACTTCGCGGGCCAGCGTCTCAACCATCTCAGGCGAACCCGTCAGGGCCTGGGCCGCTGTCGACACGTCCTGTGCTTCACGCGCTCTCTGAGCCGCTGGTGCGGCGAATGTCTCGATCCTCGCAGCGGCTGTAACATCCTCAATCTCCAAACTCGCGACCTCGGGAGTCTCTGCGGCGGCGCTGACCGCCTCCTCGAGTGGAATATCCTCCGTCTCGGCCATAGAGAGGTCATACGTGGGTACGGATTCCCCCTCATGGGCCGCCACATCGAGCTGAGGTTCGCCCATCACATCGGCGGGAAGCTTGATCGCCTCTTCCAGTTCCTGCGGGGCTTCGAGGACAAAGGGCGTCTCTCCCGCTGACATCTCTGTTCCCATGACGACTTCGTCGTCCATGGCTGGCTGCGGGGTGGCCGCTGGCGCGATGGGGGCTGCGAGTAATTGCTTGACCTTATCGATCAACGCCTGGGATTCAAAGGGCTTGGCGACGACATCACTCGCTCCGGCCCCCCGGGCCGCCGCTTCATCGATGGGCTCCAAGGCTGCCGCCATCAGGATGATCGGCACATCCTTCAACCCAGGATCCTGTCGGACCTCGGCACACAGTTGCTGGCCGGTGCTGTCAGGCATCGAGTGATCGACGAGCATCAGGTCGGGTTTGCTCTCCCTGGCCTTCCGCAAGGCCTCCTCACCGCTGCGGGCCTGGACCAGCTTTACGCCAGAGCGGCTCAGGGTCAGCTCCACGACTTTCTGAATGGTCGCGCTATCGTCGACGACAAGAACCTGCGCCTTCATTCGTGCGCTCCTTTTCCACGCGGCACACACATCGCAGCACACACATCACGATCGCTCAAGAAACCGATGCAAGGCGCGTTCCAACTGCTCGAAATTTAATGAGTAAACGCTACCTTCCTGTTTCCGTCTTGTCAAGGGATTTTTGGCATTTTCCGCCATTTTGGAACGGTGGGGACCGCATCGACGCCTCAGGATACCAAAATCCAGTTGACTTTTCTTCACGCTCTGGCTACCTTCCTGTCACACGCCGCCACAACCTTTAAAATGCCAACGGGGCGGGACTATGGGCCGTTTTGCATTTTTCAACAACCAGATTATCCCAATTGAGAACGCCAGGATCAGCATCCGCACCAATGCGCTCCAGTACGGGACTGGGGTCTTCGAGGGCATCCGCGCCTACTGGAACGCCCGCCAGAAGCAGCTCTTCGTCTTCACGATGGAGGACCACTACGAACGATTGCTCGACAACGCCCGCGTCCTCCGACTCGAGGTCGGCAAAGATGTCAAGGAGCTCTGCGACATCACCCTGGAACTGCTCCGGAAAAACCAACATCGGCAGGATGCCTATATTCGCCCAATCGCCTACATCAGCTCTGAAGGATTGGGACCCAAGCTCATCGGATATGAGACCGGCTTCGCCATCTATACGCTGCTTTTGGGGGAGTATATTGACACCTCGACCGGGGTCAAGGTCGGCTTCAGCTCATGGCGGCGGATCAGTGACAACAGCATCCCGGCCCGCTGCAAAGTCACCGGGGGTTACGTCAATTCTGCCCTGGCCAAAACAGAGGCGATGGAACAGGGGTTCGATGAGGCCATCTTCTTGACCCAGGACGGCTTTATCTCTGAAGGATCGGCCATGAACATCTTCCTGATCCGTGGCGGGAAGCTCATGACGCCCGACCCGGCGGCCGACATCCTGGAGGGCATCACGCGCCAGGTGCTCATCGAGTTATGTCGTGCAGAACTGGGTCTGGAGGTGATCGAACGTCCAATAGGGCGGTCGGAGCTTTACATCTGTGATGAGGCGTTCCTCTGCGGCACCGGCGCCCAGGTCTCCCCGATTATCGAGGTGGACCGACGCCCCCTCAGCGGCGGGAAGATCGGTCCGCTCACCGCAAAGATTCAAGAGCTGTACTTTCGCGTCGTCAGGGGGGAGCACGAGAAATACAAGTCGTGGTGCTCCCCGGTGTATTAGCTGAGAGTCGAGAGTTGAGAGCTTAGAGTTCAGAGATCCTGCGCGCTACTTCCTGCCCGCAGACCATCCTGCCCAGAAAATCACACACACGCCGAGCCAGAAGACAATGCCTCCCGCAGTCGTTGCGAGCGGGATGAGGACCGTCCCCGCGACGAATGCCCCGTATCCGATGAGGAAGGTGAGGACCGTCGTCCGCTCTCGTGCCTTTTCCCCGGGCACATTATTTTTGGCCACGGCGCCCAATCCCCCGCTCGGTCATCTGTCGCGGATCCAAAACCCGGTTGAGCTCCTCCTCGGGAAGGACCTGCTGCTCTAAGGCTACCTGCCGCACCGTCTTGCCCGTCGCATAGCTCTCATTGGCAATCTTTGCCGCTGCATCGTAGCCGATGACCGGGGCCAGCGCGGTGCACATCGCGAGAGACTGTTCGATCAGCTCGGCGCAGCGCGCTTCATTGGCACGGATGCCGACGATGCACTTGGTCACAAAGATCTGCGACACGTTTGCGAGTAGGGTGATGGATTGCAAAAGATTATAGGCGATGACGGGCAGCATCGTGTTGAGCTGGAGGTACCCTATCAGGCCGCCGACCGTGATACAAGCATCGTTGCCTATCACCTGGGCCGCCACCTGGATGACCGACTCCGGGATCACCGGATTGACTTTACCAGGCATGATAGAGGAGCCGGGTTGGAGGGAGGGAATGATGATCTCGCCGATACCACAGCGCGGACCCGACCCGAGCCACCGGATGTCATTGGCGATCTTCTTCAGGCTCACCGCCACCGTCTTGAGCACCCCGCTCGCCTCCACAACCGCATCCTGGCTCGCTTGTGCCGCGAAATGATTTTTTGCTCTCTTGAGCGGGAGCTGGGTCATCTCGGCGAGGTGCCGGATGACCAAATCGGGAAACTCGGGATGCGTGTTGATGCCGGTGCCCACGGCCGTCCCCCCGAGAGCCAGTTCGGCCAACGCAGATCGGATCTGTTTGACACGGGCAATGTCAAGTTCGATCTGTCTGGCGTAGCCGCCAAATTCCTGACCGAGCCGAATAGGAGTCGCATCCTGGAGGTGCGTCCGGCCAATCTTGATCACATGGTCAAACTCTTTGGCCTTGGCGAGGAGCGCGTGGTGGAGCGGGTCCAAAGCGGGCAGGAGTTCGTGTTCCACCGCCTGGAGGGCGGCCAGGTGGATGGCGCTTGGGATCACATCGTTCGAAGACTGGCCTAAGTTCACATGATCGTTTGGATGGACTGGACTCTTGCTGCCGATCTGACCCCCGAGCAGCTCGATGGCCCGATTGGCGATCACCTCGTTGGCATTCATGTTCGTGGAGGTGCCCGAGCCGGTCTGGAAGATGTCGAGGACGAACTCACCATCCCACTTCCCGTCCACCACTTCCTGGGCGGCCTGAATGATGGCCTCGGCAATTTTTCGCTCCAAGAGTCCGATGTCCAGGTTGGCCCGGGCGGCACAGCGTTTGATCATTCCCAACGCCCGGACAAAGCCGGACGGGAACAGGGGCCCTTTCACGGGAACGTTCTCCAGCGCCCTCTGCGTTTGTGCGCCATAATAGGCGCTGGCCGGAACCCGCACTTCGCCCATCGAGTCCCGTTCCATGCGGTACCCGTCCTTGCTCATACCTTCCTCCTGCTCAATTGGATAAGAGTTGCTGGACGTATAGGCGCGGCTTGATGCGCCGCCGCTCATCAAGGCGGGTGAGCCCCTCCTCACCGGCGATCCGGACGGCCTCAAGATACTCATCCGGCGTCGTCCGGCGATTGATCTCTGAATACTTCTCCGGGCCCACCTGTCCTGCGGGATAATATTGGGTCATGATGTTGACGTACGTGTGAGGTGACACGTCGTGCGCCAGGAAGCGCATGATCTCACGGGTTCCGGCCAAGCCTCCCGGCATGACAAGATGTCGGACCAGGACCCCACGGAGGGCCAACCCGCTTTCGTCGAAAGTCAACTCTCCCACCTGCCGGTGCATCTCCGTGATGGCGGCGCGGGCAGCCTCTGGGTAATCCTTGGCCTTCATGAGTCGCTTCGAGACATCGGGATCCCAAAACTTGAAGTCCGGCATGTAGATATCGATGATCCCATCCAGATGTCGCAGGCTCTCGAGCGCATCGTAGGCGCTGGTGTTATAGACAAGCGGCAGTCGCAGACCCATCCTGACCGCGAGCGGGAGCGCCTCTAAGACCTGAGGCACCACGTGCTCCGGGGTGACAAAATTGATGTTGTGGCAACCCTCCTCCTGCAACTCTAGCATCATCTCCGCAAGCCGCTCCGGACGAGTCTCCCTGCCCTCCCCCTCCTGACTGATGTCGTAGTTCTGGCAAAAGACACAGCGGAGATTACACATGGAGAAGAAGATCGTCCCGCTCCCGTTCCACCCGCGCAGGCAGTCCTCCTCGCCAAAGTGAGGGAAATGGCTCGAAATCTTTGCGTAGCGACCCGTCTTACAGGCCATCTTTTCATCCTGCAGCCGATTGATCTCACAGTTGCGGGGGCAGGCGGTGCAGGACTCCAGCATTTTGACCGCCTGCTCCGCCCGCCGCTCGAGCTCTCCCGACCGATCTAGGGCCAGGTAGCTCGGCTCAAATCGGGTCTTCGTCACCATCCCCAAAGACATACTTCCTCCTCCTAACCATTAGTATGCCCCAACCGGCCCACGAGCGCAAGGCGAAGCTCGACTCGTTCAAAGACGGACCTGCGCTGCCGGCTTGAGCCGAAACATCAAATTGATGGGGTCGGCCTCCCGGAGACTATCCCGGAACTCTGCGCTCGAGGTAAAGATTTTCTTGTGGAGAATCCAGCCCGAGACCGACACCTCCACATCAGGCTCCGAAAATGGATAGGGGTTTGCGACGAGCACGTCCTCGCTCGCCGGTTCACAGGTCACTGACGCGAAACCTCCCATCACCCGAGCCGGGACCCGATCCACCCTGAAAGGCCCGGAAAGCCCGCCGCACAACTCGAGTGAAATCAAATCCCCGATCTGGAGAAGGCGAAAGTTGCTTTTGATGTCGGCCTCGAGCCGCTCGGACGTTGTCTCGGATTGTGCCATCACCGCATCGGCGAGTTCCTGCCTGAGCCTTTCCATCTCCGCAACAAACGCCGTGAGGCGTGCCGCCTCCTCATCGGCCGCATGGCCCAAGACCTTTTCCAGTCGCCTGCGAGCCAGATGTTCGGTATGAAGGGCAATCAGGAGGGCCGCATAGGGCGTCGCTTCCCGATGGCGCTCGACGCCGCGCCGCCAGATCGGAATGTACGCCTCGGAGGTCAGCTCGGTGAATTGGAGCGGATAGCCGGTTTCGCCGTGGATCCCGGGCAACCTATCCCACGCGTCCCACCCGTCATCATGCGCGGCCATCCCCAAGAGGACCTCCGCACGGGGGGTGGGGCCTGTGAAGACCTTGTTGCCCCACCGGGCCATCAGGGCCCCAGACAGCGCCGCATGATCCCGTTGGTTGATCAGGATCCATCCGTCATGATGCGGTCGTCGGATCACCCTGAGTCCCCTCAGAGCTGGGGCCGCTATTGCTCGAGGAATTTCGCGAGGAAGGCTTTCGTCCGCTCCCACGCATCGTCCGCGGCTGCCTTCCGGTAGGAAGGACCCGTCGGATTGGCAAAGGCGTGGCCTGCGCCAGGATAGATGTGGATCTGACTCTCCTTGCCGACCTCTCTCATGTCCCGCTCAAAAGTGCGTACGGCTGACGGCGGGATCCCCCGATCCTCCTCGCCGAAGAACCCAAGGACGGGGGCTTTAATCTGACTCAGCACTTTTGTATCGGTAACCAGGCGGCCATAATAGATGATGCAGGCGGCGAGATCGGGCTGGTTGACGGCCAAGGCCAACGAATAGCCACCGCCCATGCACCAGCCGATCGACCCGAGTTTATCCCCCCGCACATCCGAGCGGGCCTTGAGGTAGTGAACGGCGGCCTGGAGATCGCGAATTGCCTGATCCTCGGGCAGTCCTCGCATGAGCTCGTGCGCTTCCATCGGATCCGTCGCCACCCGCCCCCGATACAGATCCACCGCTAACGCCATGTAACCCTCGCCGGCCAGCCGGTCGGCCAATCCTTTGATCTGATCATTCAGCCCCCACCACTCGTGGATCACCACGAGGGCCGGGAAGGGGCCAGCGCCGGACGGCTTGGCGAGGTATCCGTTGACGGCCTCGGTCCCGCTTAGATAGGTGACAGTTGATGTCTCGACGCGTGGAGCAGCCGTCAGCTGCGTGGAGGCCGCTACAACGAGAACTACGAACAGGCAGGAACCCTTCCAGAAATTCGAATTTCGAATTTCAAAATTGTCAGTATCCGGAATCATCGGTCGTCGGTCATCGGTCTACGGTCGTCGCTAGATGAAGAGGGGGGCAAAGATCACCGCCACCTTCCCGACAAGCTTGATCAGGATATTGAGCGACGGGCCGGCGGTGTCTTTAAAAGGGTCGCCCACGGTATCGCCGACGACCGCGGCCTTGTGCGCCTCACTCCCCTTGCCCCCCAGATGGCCTGCCTCGATATACTTCTTTGCGTTGTCCCAGGCCCCGCCGGCATTGGCCATGAAGACTGCAAGGAGGAATCCACTGAGCAGCGCCCCCATCAACAGGCCGGCCAGCGATTCGACGCCAAGCGTGAGCCCCAGCAACACCGGAACGACGATGACGATCAGCCCCGGGAGGAGCATCGAGCGGAGCGCTCTCCGGGTGGCGATGTCCACGCACGAGACGTTGTCAGGTTTGGCCTTCCCCTCCATCAGACCGGGAATCTCCTTGAACTGGCGCCGCACCTCAGCCACAATGTCGTGGCTCCCCGCCCCCACGCCTCGCATAGCCAGGGCGCTAAAGACAAAGGGGAGGAGGCTCCCAATGAACAGGCCCGCCATCACATGGACATCAGTGAGGCTCACCGACTCGACGTGCGCAACTTTGAAATACGTCGCCAGCCAGGCCAAGGATGCAAGCGCGGCTGACCCGATGGCAAAGCCCTTGCCGACCGCGGCCGTCGTATTGCCCACGGAATCGAGCGCCTCACAGCGCTCGCGGACTTCCCTTCCGAGGCCGGCCATTTCCGCAATGCCGGCGGCATTGTCCACGATAGGCCCGTAGCAATCAATGGCCAACACGCTCCCCAGCGTCACGAGCATCCCCATCGAGGCGATGGCGATCCCGTAGAGTCCTGCCAACTGGTAGGACCACACCGTCGCAATCGCCACGAAGATGACCGGGGGGATCGTGCTCATCATCCCGACAGCCATGCCCTCGATGAGGGTTGTCGCCGCACCCGACTCGCTTGCCCGCGCGATGCCGATCACGGGTGCGTTCTCCGCTGTGAAATATTCGGTTCCGATGCCAATGCCCGTCCCAGCGACCAGCCCCAGAACGAGGGCCCAGAAGACCCCGAGATCTCCGAGATAGGCCCAGACCAGGATCAAGGATCCGAGTATGGCAAGGATATTGGACACGTAGAGCCCCATGTTCATGCTGCGCCGGGCCTGGGAAGCCTGGGTCTCGAAGGACCCCGTCACTTCGGGCGGCCGGACGAACAGGGTCCCGACAATGGAGGAGAGAATGCCCACGGCGGCCAAGCCCATCGGGAGGAGGACTGCCTTCATGCCCAGACCCACACCCAGGACCATGGAGGCTGCGACCGCCGACACGTACGATTCGTAGAGGTCTGAACCCATGCCGGCGATGTCCCCGACGTTGTCCCCCACGTTATCGGCGATGACCGCCGGATTGCGCGGGTCGTCCTCGGGAATCCCAGCCTCGATTTTCCCCACGAGGTCCGCACCCACATCGGCGCTCTTGGTAAAGATCCCTCCACCCACCCGAAGGAAGAGGGCGACTGACGAAGCACCGAAGGCGTACGACAGCCAGACCTTGGCGTTCCCCGAGAGGAGATAGACCACCCCCAGTCCGGAGAGGCCCAGCCCGACCACGCAGAATCCCATAACGCCTCCACTGGAATACGCCGTCTTCAGCGCCGTGGCATAGCTGCTCACCGCGGCGTGAGCCGTCCGGGCATTGGCGCGAGTGGCGATGGACATCCCGAGGTACGCGGCCAGGGCTGACGTGAAGGTTCCGAACAGGTAGGCCAACGCCCCGCCCCAGGAGACGATCAGCCCGAGGGCAAAGAACATCAGGACGGTAAAGATCGTCAGCGAACGGAATTCGCGGCCGAGGAACGCTCGAGCGCCCTCCCGAATGGCAGCAGAGATCTCCACCATCCGAGGCGTTCCCTCATCCTGTTTCATCACATACGTTGACAGATACCGCGCATAGCCCAGGCCGATCAGACCTACCACGATCGCCACTATCGCCATCGGACTCCTCCCCTCCCTTCCGTAGTGAGACACAACGCGGAAGGTCCCCCCGCGGAGGCCTTCTCCTCATCCGATCTGCACACAAGTAGTTTGTCGTCTTCGGAAAAAAGACGCGAAAAACGCGGTTACAGGAGGCACCTGTTACCAGATCTTGGAGGGAACCTCTTGCCGTCCCTTGACCAAGTTATCGACCAGGGCCAGGTCGAAGTAATTCGCCTCCCGGGCAACAGCAGCGTCCACGTGCTTTTCGTAATACCGACGCGCGACCTCGATATCCTCGGCCAAGAGGTCAAAGAGGGTATCGTTTTTGATCCCCTCGTCGATCTTGGCCTGATTGTAGAGGATGATATCGGCCACGATCAGCCGTGCAAGCCGTTTCGCCCGCTCATGAGGATCCGTAGAGACTGTCATCCGTTCTCCCCTATACGAGATGCGTCAAAAAGATTCAACTGTCGCTCCCCTTGGTCGGGGAACTCTACCGGATACCGGCCGGTCCAGCAGGCGGCGCAATATCCGTTGTCCTTGCCGACGGCCGCCAGGAGTCCATTCAGGCTGAGATACGCCAGCGAGTCTGCCCCCACGTACCGTCGGACCTCCTCCACCGTATGCGACGAGGCGATGAGCTCTCGGCGCGTTGGGGTATCAATGCCGT
>Ga0307428_1000521_pt1 | contig 24154 bp, 20 predicted proteins | sample SalMarWE160240MG_FD_202161 | JGI IMG/M metagenome (GOLD analysis project Ga0307428, IMG submission 202161) | Salt marsh sediment microbial communities from the Plum Island Ecosystem LTER, Massachusetts, United States - WE1603-240 | ecosystem: Environmental > Aquatic > Marine > Intertidal zone >...
TTCGGCTACCGCGACGATCGGGTCCGTATCGATCCTTCCGTTGTGCGCGGCCTCGAGTACTATACCGGCGCGGTGTTCGAGGCCGAGCTGATCGCGCCGATCGTCGATGATCGCGGCCAAGCCATCCGTCTTGGCTCGGTCGCGAGCGGCGGCCGTTATGACGGTCTCGTCGAGCGTTTCACCGGGTAGAAGGTCCCGGCCACCGGCCTCTCTATCGGTGTCTCGCGCCTGCTTTATGGCCTCAAGACTCTCGGCAAGCTCCCGGTAGAGACTGCGCCCGGCCCCGTGGTCGTGCTCGTGTTCGACCGCGACCGCATTGGCGACTACCAGCGCATGGCGAAGGCGCTTCGCGACGCCGGCGTCCGCGCCGAGGTTTACCTCGGTTCGTCCGGCATGAAGGCGCAGATGAAATATGCCGACAAGCGCGGCTCCCCTTGCGCCGTGATCCAAGGCGGCGACGAGAAGGCGAAGGGCGAGGTGCAGATCAAGGACCTCGTCCTCGGTGCCACGCTCACCTCGATCAAGGACCGCGACGAATATCTGAAGCAGCAGGCCGAAGCCCAATTCGCCGTGCCGGAGGAGAAGCTCGTCGAGGCGGTCAAGGGCGTCATCGCCCGCCACCAAGCGTGAACGGCCATGGCGGCGGAATCGGCGCAACAATTCGAGGCCCTCGAAGCCCAGGCCGCCAGCCTGCTCGATGTGTTCAGAGCGGCCGGCTACGAGCGGGTTGCGCCCTCGCTGATCCAGCCTGCTGACATCTTCCTCGATCAGATTGGCGAGACCTTGCGCGGCCGCACCTATGTCTTCACCGATCTCGCCGGCGAGGAGCTCTGCTTGCGCCCCGATCTCACCGTGCCGGTGTCGCGGCTCTATCTGGAGCGCCACCCAGAAGCCGATGTCGAGGCGCGCTATTGCTATAACGGCCCGGCCTTCCGCTTCCAGCCGCGCGGACCGAGCCCCACGCACCCCCGCGAGTTCCGTCAGGCCGGCATCGAGTGCTTCGGCGTTGCCGATCGCGCGAGCGCCGACGCCGAGACCGTCCGTCTCGCCACCGAGGCGGTGCGGGAGGCGGGCCTAAAACGTCTTCGTCTTCGTTTCGGCGACATCGCCCTGTTCTACGCGCTGCTCGATGCGCTCGCGTTGCCGGAGCGCTGGCGCGTGAAACTGCGCCACTATTTCTGGCGCCCGCCAGAGTTCCATGCACTGCTCAGCCGCCTCGCCAAGGGCGAGCGCCCCCATGGCAACGGCGCCATTGCCGAGCTTGCCGCCACCCTTGAGCGCGGCGCCCCGGCGCGCGCCGAGGACCTGGTCGCGGAATATCTGGAGGCGAATGAATTGCCGCTCTCCGGCAACCGCACCCTCGGCGAGATCACCGAGCGCCTGCTCGACTATGCCGCCGACCTTCGCGCCGACCCGCTGCCGAAGGAGGTCGCCACTGTGATCGACTATTACCTCGCTGTCGCAGCACCGCCACGTGAGGCCGTGGATCGCGTCGCCCTGATCGCCAAAGGGGCTGGCGTCGACCTCACGCCAGCGCTCGAGGGGCTCACCCGCCGCTTCGATCTCTTCGGGGAAGGCGGCGTCGATCTTGGGACCGCACGCTTCGAGACCGAGTTCGGCCGGAGCCTCGAATATTACTCCGGCCTCGTGTTCCAGATCGAAGCCGAGGGCGGTGACCCCACGACCCCGGTCGCGGGCGGCGGCCGCTATGACGGCTTGCTCCGTTCCCTTGGGGCCCCAGCGGATGTGCCGGCGGTCGGCTCCGCCATTCACACCGAGCGCTTGCTCGGGGCGATTGGGGAGGCGTCGTGATGACCGCGCTTAGCATCGGCGTGCCCGCCAAGGGCCGTCTCAAAGACGCCGCGGCCTCTCTGTTCGAGAAGGCAGGCCTCGCGCTCCGCAAGGCTGGCCACGAGCGCGGCTACCGCGGCGTCATCGAGGGCCTCGACGGCGTCGAAGTGGTGTTCCTGTCCGCCGCGGAGATCGTGCATCAGCTTCGGGCGGGCCGCATCCATCTTGGGCTGACCGGGGAGGACCTCATTCGCGAGACCCTTCCCGACGTCGAAGGCTGCGTGGAGTTTCTGGCGCCGCTCGGCTTCGGTCGCGCCGATGTCGTTGTCGCCGTGCCCGATTGCTGGATTGACGTCGCCAACATGGCCGACCTCGAGGATGTCGCGGTGCAGTTTGCACGGCAGCATGGGCGCCGGCTTCGCGTTGCCACCAAGTACCTCAATCTGACGCGGCGTTTCTTCGCGCGCCACGGCGTTGCCGGCTACCGTATCGTCGAGAGCGTGGGTGCCACGGAAGGGACGCCGGCGGCAGGAACCGCCGAGCTCATCGTCGATATCACCACCACCGGCACGACGCTCAAGGCCAATCATCTCAAGGTGCTGGAGGATGGTCTGATCCTGCAATCCCAGGCCCATCTCGTGCTGGCGCGCGGCGCCGCCTGGAGCGGGGAGGCGACGAGCCTAAGAGACGTCATCCTCGACCGCCTGCGCGCCGTGTTCTCCTAAAAGGAGGGGGGTGGGATCCCGGAGAGCCCACCCCCTTTGCGCTCGTCGCCGACCTTCCCGTGCGCTGGGAAGGGAGACGCCATTACCGGCGTCGTCGCCATCCGTATGGCCGTCGCCCTGATTACTTTCAACGGACCCTTCCGCCCATGACCGGCAGCACGGCGCAAGCCCGAGCCAAGCAGGCTTGGGCCCCGCCGTCTTTGACCGGGATCAAAGCATCTTAAGCCGGACTGAGATCGAGCTCGTCGGCGGCGCGGGCCGCATCGCCCCGCGATACCGGCGCGATGCGGTGGCCGCCCGCGGCGTCAGGCGTGAGCTCGAGGAAGCGGTCGTGGAATACGACGAGGCTCGAGCGGTGGGCGATGGAAACGATGGCCGCGTCCGGAAGGCGCTCGAGCAACAGCCGATAGAGCGTGGCCTCCGACTGTTCGTCGAGCGCGCTCGTGGCCTCGTCGAGAAACAGCCAATCGGGCTTTTGCAGCAGTGCGCGGGCGATCGACAGCCGCTGCTGTTCGCCGACCGAGAGCCGGTCGGACCAATAGGCGGTCTCGTTGAGGCCATCGCGTAGGTGCTGAAGTCCGACGGCGTTGAGCACCTCCTCAATGTCCTCCATCGAGAAGGCTTCTTGCGGACCGGGATAAGCGAGCGCGCCGCGCAGCGTCCCGAGCGGGAGATATGGCTTCTGCGGCAACACCAGCACGTTGGCCCCATGGGGGATGCGAATATTACCCGAGCCGAACGGCCACACCCCACCAAGCGCTCGCAACAGGCTGGTCTTGCCTGAGCCTGACGGCCCTGTGACCAGCACGCGCTCGGCGGGAGCGATGCGAAGGTCGGAGGCGCGAACGATCTCCTGCCCGTTCGGCAGGCTGACCACGAGGTCGTCGGCATGAAGGTGGGTCGCGTCGCTGTCAGCGATATGCGCGACCCGCGGTGCTGTTTCGTCGAGCGACTGCGCCCAGTCGATCGAGGCATCGAAGCCCGCGAGCCGGTTCAGCACCGCCTTCCAGTCGGCGATTTCGGAATACGCCTTGACGAAGAAGGAGAGCGCGCCCTGCACCTGGCCGAAGGCTGACGCGATCTGCATCAAGCCGCCGAGCATCATCGAGCCGGCAAAATAGAGCGGGCTCACCACCAGGAACGGGAAGATCACCGCGACCTGGGAATAGCCGGCCGTAAGAAAGGTCAGCTGCTTGGTCCGCTGCATGATGCCGTACCAATTGCCGACCACGCGCGCGAAACGATCGCTGAGGCGCTCTTCCTCGGCCCTTTCGCCGGAAAGCAGCGTCACCTCCTCGGCATTCTCGCGCAGGCGCACCAGCGAGAAACGAAAGTCGGCTTCGTAGCGCTGCTGATCAAAATTGAGTTTGATCAGCGGCCGCCCGACGAGATGCGTCACCCAGGTGCCGAGCGTGGCGTAGATCAGCGCGGCCCAGACGAGGTAGCCGGGGATCTCGAACGAGTGTGAGCCGACCATCAGCGGGTTGCCCGACGACAAACCCCACAGGATCACGACGAAGGAGATCAGGGTCACGATCGAGCCGAGCAGCGAGATGCCGATTTCGAGCGTCTGATTGATGAACTGCTTGATGTCGTCAGCGATGCGCTGATCGGGGTTGTCGGCGGCGTCGCCCTTGAGCCGCATGCGGTAGTGAGTGCCCTCGCTTAGCCAGCGCCCGAGATAGCGCGTGGTCAGCCACCGCCGCCATCTGATCTGGAGCCATTGCTGGAGATAAAGCTGATACACCGCGGCGGCGATGAAGAACGCCGCGAGCAAGGCGAACACCCCAAGCTGCCAGATGAAGGTGTCCCAGTCCTTGTTCTGGAGCGCATCGTAAAAGGTCTTGTACCAGGCGTTGAAGCGGACGTTCAGCCAGACCTGGAATAGCTGCAGCGTGATCACGGTGCCGAGCAGAACGCGCCCGGCAAATCCGTCCTCGGAGCGGAAATAGGGGAAGGCGATGCGCGCAAATTCTCGGGCTGAATTACGGAATCCGGCCAATCAGGGGGTCTCCAGGAGGCTGTTTTTGGCGCCTCGAGCCTATCTGCTTGGACGATAGGGCGAAAACCGGGCGCTTGGGAAATTACGTTTGCGTAAGCATTGGTCCGGGAACAAGGTTCTAGAGTGGCAAAAAGGGGCGGCCAGAGGCCGCCCCTTCGCAACATGTTAGCCCTTGTGTTGGGCTTACATCATGTCCATGCCGCCCATGCCGCCGGGAGGCATGTGGGCGTGCTCTTCCTTCGTCTTCGGCGCCTCGGCGACACCAGCCTCGGTGGTGACGAGCAGGCCCGCGACCGAAGCCGCATCCTGCAGCGCCGTGCGCACGACCTTGGCCGGGTCGATGATGCCCTTCTGCACCAGATCGACATACTCGTTGTTTTGGGCGTCATAGCCGAAGGTCGGCGACTTCTGATCGAGCACCTTGCCGACCACGATCGAGCCTTCGACGCCGGCGTTTTCGGCGATCTGCCGGATCGGCGCCTGCAGCGCCTTGCGGACGATGTTGATGCCCGCCTCCTGGTCGTCATTGGCGCCCTTGGCCTTCAGCGACTTCGCTGCCCACAGCAGCGCAACGCCGCCGCCGGGGACGATGCCTTCCTCGACCGCGGCGCGGGTCGCGTTCAACGCATCGTCGACGCGGTCCTTCTTCTCCTTCACCTCGACCTCGGTGGCGCCACCGACCTTGATCACGGCAACGCCGCCGGCGAGCTTCGCCAGCCGCTCTTGCAGCTTCTCGCGGTCATAGTCCGAGCTGGTATCCTCGATCTGCTGCTTGATCTGGGCGACGCGCGCCTCGATGTCGGGCTTCTTGCCAGCACCGCCGACGATGGTGGTGTCATCCTTGGTGATGGTGACGCGCTTGGCCTTGCCGAGCATCTGGATGGTGACGCTCTCGAGCTTGATGCCGAGATCTTCCGAGATCAGCTCGCCGCCCGTGAGCACGGCGATGTCTTGGAGCATGGCCTTGCGGCGGTCGCCGAAGCCTGGGGCCTTCACCGCCGCGACCTTCAGACCGCCGCGGAGCTTGTTGACCACGAGCGTGGCCAGGGCCTCCCCCTCGACATCCTCGGCGATGACGAGCAGCGGACGGCCCGACTGCACCACCTGCTCGAGCAGGGGCAGCAGCGGCTGCAGGCCCGACAGCTTCTTCTCGTAGATCAGGATGTAGGGGCTCTCGAGCTCGGTCACCATCTTCTCGGCGTTGGTGATGAAGTAGGGCGAGATATAGCCGCGGTCGAACTGCATGCCCTCGACCACTTCGAGCTCGCTTTCGAGGCTCTTCGCCTCCTCGACGGTGATCACGCCCTCATTGCCGACCTTCTGCATCGCTTTGGCGATCATGTCGCCGATGGCCTTCTCGCCATTGGCGGAGATAGTGCCGACTTGGGCGATCTCGGCTGAGCCGGAGACCTTCTTCGCGCTCTTGGAGATACCGGCCACGACCTCGGCCACGGCCTTGTCGATGCCGCGCTTCAGATCCATCGGGTTCATGCCGGCGGCCACCGACTTCAGGCCTTCGCGGACGATGGCCTGCGCCAGCAGCGTCGCCGTCGTGGTGCCGTCGCCTGCGGTGTCGTTGGTCTTCGAGGCCACCTCGCGCAGCATCTGCGCGCCCATGTTCTCAAACTTGTCCTCGAGCTCAATCTCCTTGGCGACGGTGACGCCGTCCTTGGTCGAGCGCGGGGCGCCGAAGGATTTCTCTAAGATCACGTTGCGGCCCTTTGGCCCCAGCGTGACCTTGACCGCGTTGGCCAGGACGTCGACGCCGCGCATCATCCGCTCGCGCGCGTCCGGGCCGAATTTTACCTCTTTCGCTGCCATTCTCTTTTCTCCGTTGACGTCTTTTCGGGGGACAGGGTTAGGGCAGGCTCTAGCCGAGAATGCCCATGATGTCGGACTCCTTCATGATCAGGAGTTCCTCACCGTCGATCTTGACCTCGGTGCCGGACCATTTACCGAACAGCACCTTGTCGCCGGCCTTGACGCCCATGGGCTGAAGCTTGCCGTCTTCGCCTCTGGCGCCGGGGCCTGCGGCGACGACTTTGCCGGTCTGCGGCTTCTCCGCCGCCGTGTCTGGAATGATGATGCCGCCTTTGGTTTTTTGCTCCTCCTCGAGGCGCTTGACCACGACGCGGTCGTGCAATGGACGAAATTTCATGGAACTGGCTCCGTGTGGAAGGCTGCCGCTTAGCACTCCGGGAAGGCGAGTGCTAATCACGCCGCTTGTAGCTGCGTTGCCAGCGGCCTGTCAAGAAAACGCGCACGGCGACCAGCCCCGGCGGCTTCTATTTCATCATCCCCCCACCAACCGCAAAGAAGAGTTACACCGGTCCGCGCCTATTGCGGCGTCGAGCGCCGGATCAGCGACACGGCATAAGCCGGCGACCGTATCGCGAAGATCGGATCGTCGGTTGGACCGGCGATGCCGTCGGCGACATTGGCGGGCAGGAAGCTAAAGGCGTTGCAGGTGGCGTCAGGGGCGATGGCAGCGATCGCGATGGTGCCGAGCGGTGCTGTGGGGCGATTGTCCTCATCGTTCCAGCGGAGCGTCGAATCCTTGGTCTGATCGCCGTCCTGCCCGAGAATGGCAACGAGGTCGAACTTGGCCGGACCCTTGGCCAAGCGCTCCTTGAGTTCATCGGCATAGAAGTTTGGCCCCTTGGCCGCTGCCTCGTCGGGTGTGAGCCCAAGCTCGCCGGCCTCCGGAATCGCCTTGTATTTGATCAGTTGCGTTTTACCTTCGGCGTTGGTGAAGGTGAAGGCGTGCACACCCCAATAATTCACCCCGGCATAGCTCGCAGGGACCGGGTGGGACGTGAGCCAGGCATTCTGCCGCGTCGATTCGGGATGAGCCTCGAAGAAGGCCTTGAGCTTGTCCTTGTCCCCCGAGGCGAGGGTTTGCAGCAGCTCGAGGAAGAGGCCAGGCGTCTGGGCGAAGAACACCGGCGCCGAAATCATCACCAAGTCGCTGTTGGCCCCGTTGCCGTTGTCGAAGCGAATGGCGAACCCACGCACATTGGCCTGCTCGTTATCCTTGGCGTTCGGGTCACCGCCGCCGAGCGAGAATCGGGCCGTGATTGGAACCTCTTTGGCGAACTGCGGCGCTTTCGACAACGACGCGGCGCTGGCGGCGGGGCTGAATGAGCCGCTCAGGCAGATGCCCTTGGTGTGCGCGGCGCGCTCCCCGGCATGTTTACCGAAAACGTCATTGAGCGCGTCGACAAGTTGATCCGGCCGCGGCTCCTGGGCATAGGACGCGATACCGGTGAAGGTGACGGCTGCGGTGACAACGCCAGCGGCGAGTGACTTGAGAAACATGAGCGAACTCCTGAGGACGCAAGGCACGGCTGCGACAGCAGCGCTGCCATCATAGCCGATCGTTTGCGACAGTTCCCGCGTCACGATGGTCCCATGACCCTCACTATGGCGTGATGCCGTCGGGCGGCGCGGGCGCTGCGGCAGCGGGCTCTGCTATGAGCCCGCCAGTCTAGCCTTTCGGTGGCTTGGCGTTTATCGTCTTGGCTCTGATCCCACGAGCGCTTAGGCTAGGGCCAGCATCGCTGGGCTGGCTCAACGTTTCGTGTTGGCGGGGCACTCGCCATTGGGACTGCGCAAGCTGGATGTAACAAGCCATGACCTCTAAATCGAACGCCTCCGGCCGTCTTGCCGTGCTCGACGTCATCGTGCTCATCGCCATGGCCGTGACGGCGACCGCCTTTGCCGCTGGCCTTGTTATCAACTCAGGTATCGACATGGTGGCGGGCGCCATCGCCGGTGTCGCCCTGTTCATGGTGATGGCGTCCTCGCATTACGTCATCACCAGATCGGCCCGCTCCTCCACGGTCGCCGGCCGTCTCGACGAGCTTGAGGAAGCCCTGATCGTGCTCGACGGCGACCTCCAACGCATCGACCAGGTCGAGGACGACGTGGCCAGGCTCGATCTCCTCAATGACCGGGTCGAGCGTCTCGATCAGGTCGTCTCCGAATATGGCGGTGGCGACGCCTCGCCGAAACTGGCGGAGATCGAACGCTTCACCCAGGATCTTGAGCAGCTTCGCGACCGCTTTGAGTCCTTGAGGACCGACGTGCGCAACGAGTCCCGGGCACAGCGCGAGGAGATTGGCAATGAGCTCAAGTCTCTCGAGACCCTGATCAAGAGACTGTCGCGTGACTTGACCGCCGCCGCTCCGCCGACCGCGCCGAAGATGGGAGAGCTCGGTGAGGCGTCCGAGGTTCCGTGGCAGCTCAGGCTGAGCGAGGAAAATCTCCTAGGGGCCGTCCCCACGGTCGCTGTGGAAGAGACTGAAATCGCCGAGGCTTCGCTCGACGACGAGGATAACGGCGACGACCGCGAGGTGACGATGCCGATCGCACTCGCGGTTGCAGAAGCCGTCTCGATCACCGAGGTCGAGCTTGACGACGGCACGAGCCGCGAGGAGGACGTCGTGGTTCTGGTGGCCGAGGATGCCGCGCCGCCGCGCGACCTCAGCGAAGACTTGCGCCAGGCGATCGAGGCGAACCGGGTCGATCTCTATGTGCAACCGGTCGTGACCGTACCCGAGCGCCAGGTCCGCTATTTCGATGCCGTGCCGCGGATCCGTACCGGCGACGACACCATGATCGAGACCGGCTACGAGGATGTCGCCGAGCGCGATGGTCTTCTGCCGCGCATCGACAACATGATGCTGGTCAAGAGCGTGCAGTTGTTGCGCCGGCTCGGCACCGAGCCGAAGCTACGAGGTGTGTTCTGCAATTTGTCGCTACAATCGCTGCGCGACCCCGACTTCTTCCCCGAGCTGGTCGAGTTTCTCGAAGAGAACAGCGCCCTTGGCGACAGCCTCACCTTCAGGCTCAGCCAGCCTTCGATTCAGGATCTCGGCGCCATCGAGCTCGCGAGCCTAAGAACGCTCGGCAAGATCGGTTTTGGTTTTGCCCTCGATAACGTCTCCAATCTCGATCTCGATTTTGCCGCGCTCCGTGACCATTTCTTCCGCTTCATCAAGGTCGGAGCGAATACGTTTCTTGAGGGCCTGGAGACGGCCAAGGCGCCGGCTTCTGCCGCCGACCTGACCAGTCACCTCGACCGGTTCGATCTCAAGCTGATCATTGAGGATGTCGGCGACGAGCAGAGCTTCGAGCGGCTGATGCAAGCTGGCATCGAGCTCGCCGAGGGCAATCTCTTCGCCGCACCGGCGCCCGTCACGGCGGAGGCTTTGAAGGAGTTGGGGGGACCCGACGCAGCATAGAGCGGCTCGTGGGAGAGCCAAGCTGAGCTCCCCCACGGCGCGCGCTGGTTGCTGCTAATGTTCCGACTGCATTTCGTTCGTTTCGGCGTCGCCACCACCCGCGGGCGCCATCTCGCCTTCCGGCGCGGGCTTCGCCTGCATGGTGCCGTCACCGCCGGGCGCATCCATCGGCGTGCCCTGATCGGTCTCCGGCTCGAGCAGATTCTGCACCTCGGCATTCTCCTCGTCGGCGGCGAGGATCAAGAGATCGGTGGCGCCGTCGAGCGCCGGCCGCGGGGCGGCGTTGGCGCTGGTAAAGCCGAGAACAGCGAACGCAACGAGGGCCACACCGGCCTTGAGCGGAAGGTGAGACATTGGGTTTCTCCTTGGGATGTCCCTACGGGCCGCGCCTGATGCGAGGCCCTGATGGCAGCAAGCATAGGAATACAGCGCGAAAAACTTGGCAAAGCCGAAACCAATTCGAGGTCAAGGACGCGTAAACGGTGATCCTCGACCGCGCCTCTAAAGCGAACGGGCCAGCGCTTCGGCGCCAGCCCGTTTCGAGAGCCTAGTCCTGGTAGTACCGCAGGCTGGGCGGCCAGTTCGTAGACGGGAACAGCCGCTGCAGCTCGCGGATCTCATCATGGCCGTTACCGTAACGACGATAGCCGTAACGGCCGTACTCGGCCGGGTACTCATATGATCCGTAATTGGGTCCGTAGGACGGATAGTAGCGGTGGCCGGAGCCGCCGGCACTCGCCGATCCGGCAAAGGCAGTAGCGCCAAAAGCGGCCGCAATGGCCAAAACGCTCAATTTCGACAGAGTGGGGAAGTAGGGCATGTCCGGTCTCCTTTGCCGACCCCTTCCCTCGGCGCGAGATATCTGGGGGGCCGCTGGTCGATGTGCAATGCGCCTGTCACAACAAAGTGAGGCGAGGATTGGCGGCCGCGCCGAACCGTCCCAGTGGCGACCCTCGCCTTGACCGGTTTCGGCCGACCCTCTACGGGGAGGCCATGTCAGCGCCCACGCCTACCGCCGTCACCAGCGACGCAATTCCAGTGATCGGCTCCATTGCCGAGATCGGCTCGGCCTATGACGCCTGGCTCGTCGATATCTGGGGCGTGATGCATAACGGCGTGCGCGCCCATCCCACGGCCGTGGAGGCGACTAGGCGCTTCCGCGAGCAGGGCGGTATCGTCGTTCTCCTCTCCAACTCGCCGCGCCCGGCCTCGAGCCTGCAAGGTCAGCTCACCAATTTCGGCGTTGCCGGCACGAGCTATGATGCCACCATCTCCTCCGGCGACCTCACCCGCCACGAGCTTGCCAAGCATGCCGGCACCCGCGTGTTCCATCTCGGCCCTGAGCGCGACCTCCCCATCTTTGCCGGGCTCGACGTCGAAAGGGTTGAGGCGAGCGAGGCCGAATTCGTGGTGTGCACCGGGCTCTTCGACGACGACACCGAGACGCCCGACGACTATCAAGACCTGCTCCGGGACTTTGCCAGGCGCAAGCTCACCATGCTCTGCGCCAACCCGGACCGCATGGTCGAGCGCGGTCACCACCTCATCTATTGCGCCGGGGCGCTTGCGGAGGCCTACGAGGCGCTCGGCGGCAACGTCATCTATGCCGGCAAGCCCTATCTCCCGATCTACGAGCTCGCTCTCGAGACCATCGCCGATCTGGCGGGAAAGGCGGTGCCGCGGCGCCGCATCCTCGCCATCGGCGATGGGGTTCATACCGACATGGCCGGCGCCGCAAGCTTCGGCCTCGATACCGTGTTCGTGGCGAGTGGCCTGCACCGGCCCAAGGCTGGCGGCGCAGACCTCGACGGGGCGCACCTCGCCGACTTGTTTGAGGGACGGAAACGCCCGCGCGCGGCCATGGCGGCACTTGCCTGGTAGCGTGATGGCCCCAGCTAATATTGCAGTGCAGCAGAGGCTTCGCTATTTTCGCGCACGCGAAAAATCAGGAGTGGGGGCGATCGAATGACCATGAACGGGAATGGGGCCGCGGCCCAAGGCTATTTTTTCGAGGATCTCGCCGTTGGCATGGAGGCGAGCTTCACCAAGAAGATCACGAATGAGGATGTGCATGCCTTCGCCGAGCTGACCGGTGACAACAATCCCGTCCATCTCGACGACGCCTATGCTGCCGGAACCATGTTCAAGCAGCGCATCGCCCACGGTATGCTGACTGCGAGCCTGTTGTCGACGGTGCTCGGAACCAAGCTTCCCGGCCAAGGCTGCATCTATCTCACTCAGACTTTGAAATTCCGGGCGCCGGTGCTGATCGGCGCCGAGGTTGTGGCCACGGTCAAGATCACGAGCCTCGACCCCGAGAAAGGCCGCGCCGTGCTCGCCACGACGTGCAGCGTCAACGGCAAGAGCGTGCTAGACGGCGAGGCCATGATGATGGTGCCCCGCCGCGAGGGGTCTTAGTCGCAAAATCGCCTGGCGTCGCGCATCGCCGATGAACGTCACAAGGATGCGAATATGGATGTCGTCACCGGTTGGCGAGACGTGCCGGCCCAGGCCAAAGGCGCGGTGCTTGCCATCGGGAATTTCGATGGTGTCCATCGCGGCCACCAGGCGGTGCTCGGCCGGGCGCGCGATCTTGGCAAGGCGTCGGGACGCCGCTCAGGCGCCGTGGTGTTCGAGCCGCATCCGCGCGAATTCTTCGCGCCCGATCAGCCTTTCTTTCGGCTAACCCCGCTCGCTATAAAGCTCGAGCTTCTGGCCGCGCTCGGTCTCGACCAGACCTTCGTCGTGGAATTCGGGGCTGAGCTCTCGGGGCTGAGTGCCGAAGCCTTTGCCGCCGACGTCCTCGCGCGCGGCTTTGGCGCCACCCACGCCGTCGTCGGCTACGACTTCACCTACGGCAAGGGCCGAACCGGTTCGCCGGCGAAGCTCCAAGCGCAGGGCGCCGAGCTTGGTTTTGGCATCGATATCATCGAGCCGGTCAAGGGCGAGGGCGTGCTGTTCTCCTCGAGCCAGATTCGCGAACATCTCCGCAACGGCGACGTTGGTGCCGCCGCCGAGCAGCTCGGCTATTGGTGGCGCGTGCGCGGGCGCGTCGAGCCGGGGGCAGGACGCGGCAAGGACCTCGGCTTTCCCACGCTCAACCTGCCGCTCGCCGAGGGCCAGGATGTCGGCCATGGCATCTATGCCACACGGGTGGAGCATCGCGGCCGCCGCTATCATGCCGCCGGCTATGTCGGCCCGAGGCCGACCTTCGGTGAGGACAAGCCGGTGCTCGAAGCGTTTCTACTCGACTTCTCCGGCGACCTTTACGGCGAGGAGGTTGAGGTCGAGTTCATCGCCAAGATCAGAGGCGATGCCACCTTCGAGAGCCCCGAGGCGCTCGCCAAACAGATGAAGCAAGATTGTGCCGAAGCGGCCCGCGTGCTTGCCGCGCTTGAGCGGCACGACCCCATGACGCGCTATCCCTTGGGCCTGGCGTTGGCGCGCGATGCGCAAGAGAGCGGCACTGGATTGTAGCGGACGGCGTTGCTAGAACCCGCTTCACGTGCCCATCGCGGGCAAAATCGGTGGGCGGAAGCAAGGATCATGGTGAAGGCAAAGAGCAAGACAGCGCCGTCGCGCGCAAAGAAGAGGCGCGCGAAGACGTCCGCAAAGCCGAAGACCGCGGCCAAGGCGGCGAAGCTCACAAAGACGGCGAAAGCGAAAGCCAAGACCGCAAAGCCCAAGACCGCAAAGCCCAAGCCCGCAAAGCTCAAGGCCACAAAGCCCAAGACCAGGCGGCCCGCAACGAAGGCGATAGCCCGCAAACAGGCGGCGCCGAAGGCCAAGACCACGACGCGCCCGGCCGCACCCAAATCTGCCAAGACCACGAGAGCCAAGGCGCGCAAATCCGCCGCCAAGACGCCGGCGAAGCCGCGCGCCGACGCCAAGGGAACGAAAGCCGCCACCAAGCCGAAAACGCAACGGACGCGAAAAGCCGCTTCCAAGGCGAACCCGGCGGTGAAGCGGAAGCCCCGGGCGAACGTCAGCCCCGCGGTGAAAGTAGCGCCGAAGAGCGCCGCCAAAGCGAAATCAACAGCGAAACCCAAACCCGCGCCGAAGCCGCCGCAGACCGGCCGCGACTGGAGCGTGACGCTGTTCCTGCCCAAGACCGAGTTTCCCATGAAGGCCGGCTTGCCGCAGCGCGAGCCTGAGCTCCTCACGCGCTGGGCCGAGATGCGCCTCTATGACCGGCTTCGCGAGGAGGCCATGGGGCGGGAGAAGTTCGTCCTTCACGATGGGCCGCCGTACGCCAACGGCAACATCCATATCGGCACCGGCCTGAACAAGATCCTCAAGGACGTCGTCGCCCGCTCGCAAAGCATGATGGGCAAGGACTCCAACTACGTGCCCGGCTGGGACTGCCACGGCCTCCCGATCGAGTGGAAGATCGAGGAGGAGAATTATCGTGCCAAGGGCAAGACCAAGCCCGATCTCTCCGATCCCGCGGCAATGATCGCGTTCCGTCAGGAGTGCCGGTCCTATGCGCAAGCTTGGCTCGACGTGCAGCGTGAGGAATTCAAACGCTTGGGCGTCATGGGCGATTGGGATCATCCCTACACCACCATGAGCTTCGACGCCGAAGCGACCATCGCCCGCGAACTGATGAAGTTCGCAATGAACGGCACGCTTTATCGCGGCTCGAAGCCCGTGATGTGGTCGGTGGTGGAGAAGACGGCGCTCGCCGAGGCCGAGGTCGAATATCAGGAGGTCACGAGCCACACCATCTTCGTCAAGTTTCCGATCGAGCCGCCGCTCGGACCGCTCAGCGTCACCGTCCACGGCGAAGAGGATGAAGAACGGCCGACCCCTGAAGAGGTCGAGGCTTTCAACGAGAAGGTGGCGGGGCTCGCCGGCGCGAGCGTCGTGATCTGGACCACGACGCCGTGGACCATTCCCGGCAACCGCGCCATCGCCTTTTCGCGCGACATCGCTTACGGGCTTTATGAGGTGGTCGAGGCGCCAGCGGATAATTGGGCGAAGTCCGGCGACAAACTCGTCCTCGCCGATGCGCTTGCGGAAAATGTGCGGAACGCCGCACGCATCGAGAGCTGGCGCCGCACCGCAGACGTTGATCCGCGCGGGCTGATCGCGAGCCATCCCTTGCGCCGGCATCCAGAGGCCAAGGGAGACTATGCCTTTCCGGTTCCCGTGCTGCCCGGCGACTTCGTCACCGAGGAGACCGGCACCGGCTTCGTCCATATCGCACCGGGCCATGGCCAGGACGACTTCGAGCTCGGCACCAAATTCGGCATCAAGGTGCCGTTCACGGTCGATGCCGACGGTCGCTATGTCGATGCGGTCGGCATCTTCGCCGGTCGCCGGGTCATCGACGACAAGGGCGCGGAAGGCGACGCCAACGCCGCCGTCATTGCCGCGTTGCAGGAGGTCGGCGCGCTGATCGCCCGTGGCCGCCTCCGCCACGACTATCCCCATTCCTGGCGCTCGAAGAAGCCGGTGATCTTCCGCAATACGCCGCAATGGTTCATCGCCATGGATGAAGGTATCGGCGATGCTGCCGACACACTGCGGGAGCGCGCGCTGGAAGCCATCAGCGACACGCGATGGGTGCCACCTCAAGGCGAGAACCGCATCCGCGGCATGATCCTGACCAAGCCCGATTGGGTGGTGTCGCGTCAGCGCGCTTGGGGCGTTCCGATTACAGTCTTCTGGCACAAGGAGACCGGCGCCGTTATCCCCTCCCGAGAGTTCAACGCCTCGGGCGCGTTGATCGACCGCATCGTCGAGGCTTTCGCCAAGGAAGGTGCCGACGCCTGGTTCGAGGCTGGCGCCAAGGAGCGTTTCCTGTCTGGCCTCGTCGATGACCCGGACGCCTGGGAGAAGGTCGACGACATTCTCGACGTCTGGTTCGACTCAGGCTGCACCCACGCCTTCGTGCTGGAGCAGCGCCGGGACCTTGCCTGGCCTGCCTCGCTCTATCTCGAGGGCTCAGACCAGCATCGCGGCTGGTTCCAATCCTCGCTGCTCGAAGCTTGCGGCACGCGGGGCCGCGCGCCCTACGACGCGGTGCTGACCCACGGCTTCGTCGTCGACGAGGATGGCCGCAAGATGTCGAAGTCGCTCGGCAACGTCGTCGCGCCACAGGATGTGATCCGGCAGTCTGGGGCGGAGATCCTCAGGCTCTGGGCCATGAGCTCCGACTATGCCGAGGACTTGCGCATCGGTCCCGACATCATCAAGGCCAATGTGGAGTCCTATCGGAAGCTCAGGAACACGCTCCGCTTCCTGCTCGGCAATCTCGCCCATTATCGGCCGAGCCTCGCCGTGCCGCATGCCGAGATGCCGGAACTCGAGCGCTATCTCTTGGCGCGGCTCGCCGAGCTCGATGTCGTCGTCCGTGCCGGCTATGACGCCTTCGACTTCAAGCGCGTGTTCCATGCCTTGTTCAATTTCTGCGTCAACGATCTCTCAGCCTTCTATTTCGACATCCGCAAGGACGCGCTCTACTGCGATCCGTACGGAAGCGTGACGCGAAAATCGGCGCTCACGGTGCTTGACCGCGTGTTTGAGGCGCTGACCGCCTGGCTCGCGCCCATGCTCTGCTTCACCATGGAGGAGGCGTGGCTGACGCGTTTCCCCGGCGACAAGGGCTCGGTGCATCTCCGCCAGTTCCCTGAAATTCCCGCCGCTTGGCGCAACGAGGGGCTGTTGGAGAAGTGGCGAAAGGTGAGGGCGGTCCGCCGCGTCGTCACCGGCGCGCTCGAGATCGAGCGGAAAGAGGGGCGCATCGGCTCGAGCCTCGAAGCGGCACCCGTCGTCTATATCGCCGACGAGGCCTTGCGCGCTGCGCTCTCCGGCCTCGATCTTGCCGAGATCGCCATCACCTCCGGCGCGAGCGTTTTGAGCGGGAAGGGGCCCGAGGGCGCCTTCCGCCTCGACGAGGTGCCTGGTGTCGCCGTCGTCCACGCGCGCGCCAAGGGCACGAAGTGCGCGCGGTCCTGGAAGATCCTCGAGGACGTCGGCGCCGATCCAGAATTTCCGGAGCTCTCCCCGCGCGACGCCGAGGCCGTCAGGCAATTCGACGTCCTCAAGGTCGCGGCGGAGTAGGCCATGCGCTTTCTCCTTGGACCACAAACGCCGCTCGGGCTCAGCGTCGCCGCCGTCGCCCTGATCGCCGACCAGGCGAGCAAGGCCTGGATGCTCTATGTCTACGACATCGGCGCCAAGGGCGTTGTCACCGTCACCCCGTTCTTCGACCTCGTCCTCGTCTGGAACCGGGGCGTCAGCTACGGTCTCCTGCCGCAGGATAGCGACCTCGGACGTTGGGCCTTGATCCTGTTTGCCTTCGCCGCCGCCTTTGCCCTCGTGATCTGGCTGGCGCGGGTCACGTCGCCCCTTGCCGCCGCGGCCATGGGCCTTGTCATCGGCGGCGCCGTCGGCAACGCCATCGACCGCATCCTTTATGGCGCCGTTGCCGACTTCTTCTCCTTCCACGCCTATGGCTATCAGTGGTACATCTTCAACATCGCCGATGTGGCCATTGTTGCCGGGGTGATCGGACTTCTGTATGAGTCCGTGTTTGGGGGACACAAAAAGGTCTCAAACCCTTCTAAGATGTGAATAAAGTCCGGTCCAACCGGCAAGTTACAGGGGGAGTCTTGGGGCGCTCCGGAACCATCAGGCAAAAGCTCCTTCCGAGGAGCCTTTCCCTCGTCGCTGTCTGCGGCGCGGCCGTTGCCCTTGCGGGCTGCGGCGGCATCGAATTTCAGGGCAAGATCTTCGACTATGCTGGCCTTTCCGGCTCAGGCAGCAAGGAAGACGTGCGCATGACCCAGCGGGCGCCCTTGCTCGTGCCGCCGGACACGAGGCGGCTGCCGCCGCCGGGACCTGAGACCGTAACGCCCGCCAACTGGCCGGTCGACAGCGATCTGTCGCGCAAGCAGGCCGCTGAGGCGAAAGCGGAAGCCGAGCGCCAACGCGAGGCGGAGGCCTCGCCGGATGTGCCGTATGCCGGCAAGCCGAAGCTGCTCGATCACTGGCTCGGCAAGGACAAGCCCAAGACCGGCGACGTGGTGGACGTTCCCGAGCCCGATCCATCCGACAAGACGGCCGAGGATCGTGCCCGCGAGCAGAGCAAGCCTCAGGTGGCGCAGAAGCCCATCGACCACAGCCTGGACACGGCGCCTCCGCCTGACGATCCGTTCCATCCGGCGGCCCCCGACAGCTATAAGGGCATGTCCAGCCCCTCTGGCAACAACGCCAGTTGGTGACGGTGCGGCGCATTGGTCTCGTCGCTCGGGCCCGGCCGTGGCGAATTGCCTTGAAAATGCGGCGGCCAAGGCTGAAATGGGGCCTATGCCGCCGCGAATTGCGATCCCTTGCGGCGTGAACCCCTGGCCTCCCACACCGGTCACGAACTATGGTGGTATCGATGTTCGATCAATTTGCGGGCGCGTTCGATCTCCGGGCGGGCCTCATCCTCGCCGGGTTCAGCCTCGCCTCGATGGCGGTTGCCGTAGCGCTTGACGGCGCCAAGGCCGCGCCGCGCACGACGGAATTCACCCTCGCCAACGGCTTGCAGGTGCTTGTCATTCCCGATCACCGCGCGCCCGTGGTGACCCAGATGGTCTGGTACAAGGTCGGCGCCGCCGATGAACCGCCGGGCTCCTCCGGCATTGCCCATTTTCTCGAGCATCTGATGTTCAAGGGCACCGAGGAGATTCCGCCGGGCCAGTTCTCCAAGATCGTGGCCAAGAACGGCGGCGACGACAACGCCTTCACCAACCACGACATCACCGCCTACTTCCAGCGCGTGGCCAAGGACCGGCTGCCCATGGTCATGGCCATGGAGGCCGACCGCATGGCCAATCTCAGGCTCACCGAGGAGGACGTGGTGACGGAGCGGAACGTGATCCTCGAGGAGCGCCGGTCGCGAATCGACAACGACCCGTCGAGCATCCTGCAAGAGCAGATAATGGCGGCGCTCTATACCAACCATCCCTACGGCATTCCCGTGATCGGCTGGGAGCAGGAGATCGCAGCGCTGGACCGCGACGACGCGCTCGGCTTCTACAAGCGCTTCTACGCCCCGAACAACGCGCTTCTCGTTGTTTCCGGCGACGTCGAGCCCGAGGAGGTCAAGCGACTCGCCGAAGAGACCTTCGGCAAGATTGCGCCGAACCCGACCCTGAACGGCCGCGTCCGCCCGCACGAGCCGGAGCATGTCGCGCCAGTGCGGGTCGAGCTTGAGGACCCGCGGGCCGGACGCCTCACGGTGCAGCGCTATTACCTCGCGCCGAGCTACAACTCGGCGGCGCCGGGCGAAGCCGAAGCACTCGACCTTCTGATGCGCATCGTGGTCAAGGGCTCGACCGGCAGGCTTTACCGCCGCCTCGTCATGGAGCAGAAGAAGGCGGCGAGCGCCGGAGGCTGGTATTCCGACTCCAATCTCGATGACGGCAAGCTCGCCTTCTACGCCATCGGGACCGACAAGATCTCGGCGGCTGAGCTCGAAGCCGCGCTCGACGGCGTCATTGCTGAGTTGCGCGATGACGGCGTCACTCAGGCCGAGCTTGATCGCGCCCGCAGCGCCTTTCTCGCCGAGTTCATCTACACCTCGGACAGCCAATCGCGCATGGCCCGTCACTATGGCTGGCGGCTCGCCACCGGCATGAGCGTGGCCGACATCGACACGTGGCCGGAGCGGCTGAAACAGGTGACCGTCGAGGACATCGGGGCCGTGGCGCGGAAATACCTTGTTGAGAAGAATTCGGTCACCGGGGTCCTGACGCCTGCGCCTGCGCGGACGAGCCGCGGTGGTGAGCAACCTGCCCATGCCGTTGCCCCCGACAGGTCTTAGCCGCGATGGCGCGACGATGGTGCTGTTCCGGCGTCCTCTTCTCTGCCGCGCTTGCGTTCGCTGCGGCGCTCACTTCGGCGTCGGCTGACCCCATGGACATCAAGCGCATCAAGAGTCCCGGCGGCATCGAGGCTTGGCTCGTCGAGAGCCACGACAATCCCCTGATAGCAATGCGCTTCGCCTTTCGCGGCGGCGCGGCCCAAGACCCGGTTGGCAAGGACGGTCTCGCCTATTTCGTCTCCGGCATGATGGACGAGGGAGCCGGCGACCTCGATTCCGTTGAGTTCCAGGATCGCTTGCAGTCTCTCGCCATGCGCATGGACTTCGACGCGAGCCGCGACGTCATGCTCGGCAATGTCCAAATGCTGACGGCCAACAGGGACGCATCCTTCGATCTGTTGCGCCTCGCGCTGACGTCACCGCGGTTCGACGCCGACGCCGTCGAGCGCGTCCGCGCCCAGATCATCGCCGGCCTCCAGTTCGACGAGAACGATCCCGAGGAGGTTGCCTCGCTCGCCTGGGACCGCCTTGCCTTCGGTAATCACCCCTACGGCCGCCCCATCAAGGGCACCATGGCCTCGATCAAGGCCATCAGCGCCGCGGATCTCAAGGACTACGTTCGTAGCGTCTTCGCTCGCGACAAGCTCCTGATCACGGTGGTCGGCGATATCGACGCCGAGACCCTCGGCCGGAAACTCGACGAGGTGTTCGGCGCACTGCCGCTCAATTCCGCCCTCGCACAGGTGTCAGAAGCCTCGCCGCCCCTTGGCCCGACGCGCGAGATCATCCTCATGGATGTGCCGCAGTCCGTCGCCCAGTTCGGCCATCGCGCCTTCTCCCGCAAGGACGCCGACTTCATGGCGGCCTATATGCTCAACTACATCATCGGCGGCGGCGGCTTCTCCTCGCGGCTGATGGAAGAGGTGCGCGAGAAGCGCGGCCTCGCTTACTCCGTGCACTCCAACCTGTTTCCCTATCAGCACGGCGCCGTGTTCGTCGGCAATGTCGCCACCAAGAATGAGGCCGTGGCCCAGTCGCTCGACGTCATCGAGAGCGAGCTCAGGCGTCTCGCCGAGGAAGGCCCGAGCCCTGATGAGCTTGCCAACGCCAAGAGCTATCTCACCGGTGCCTATGCGCTCCGCTTCGAATCCTCATCGAGCATTGCCAATCAGCTCCTGTGGATTCGCATCGAGGATCTTGGCATCGACTATGTCGACAAGCGGAACGAGATGATCGCGAAGGTGAGCCTCGACGACATCAAGCGCGTCGCCAAGCGCCTGATCGAGGCCGATCGCCTGATCACCACCATCGTCGGCAAGCCGGTCGACGCCGAACGCAAGGCCGCGCCCGGCTAGTTTGGCCTCGGGTGGGGGCCTAAAGCCCATCAGCGCGGAACAGGGGATCGACGAACATGCCGTTGACGCAGTCGATCGAACGCTGCCTCGAAGCCGCCATCGGTGACGCCGGGCTGCCGCAAGCCGCGCTCGACCTCGATCTCGACCGTCTCAAGCCGCGACTCGATGAGCTGCGCGAGGCCCATGCCGCCGGAACCCTGCCGCTGCTGCGGGCGCCCGAAGGACGGGACGACATCGCCGCGGCGCGCGAGGCCATGGCCCGGCTCAGCGAGGGTGCCAACACCCTTGTCTTCTTCGGCACCGGCGGCTCGAGCCTTGGTGGCCAGACCTTGGCGCAGCTTGGCGGCTGGGACATTCCCGGCGACGAGGGCAATGGCCGGGGCACGCGGCCGCGCACCCGCTTCTACGACAATCTCGATGCCCGCACCTTGGAGCTTGCTCTTGCCGGCCTCGACCTCGCCGCCACCCGCTTCGTCATCATCTCGAAATCGGGCAACACCCCTGAGACCCTGATCCAGGCTATCGCCGCGATCGAGGCGGTGCGGCAGGTGGGGCTGGAACAGCGCATCCCCGAGCTTTTCCTCGGACTGACCGAGCCTGCGGAGCAGGGCAAGACCAATGGCCTCCGCGATCTCTGCGAGTCGCTGTCGATCCCGACGCTGCCCCATGATCCCAATATCGGCGGCCGCTTCTCCGGCTTGACCAATGTCGGCTTGCTTCCGGCGCTCGCCCGCGGTCTCGACGTCGAAGCGCTGCGGGAAGGGGCGCGCGGCGTGGTCGCAGCCCTGCTTGCGGGAGGCGCGCCGAAGGACTTCGCGCCAGCCGTTGGTGCAGGCATCGCCATCGGACTTGCCAAGGAGCGCGGCATCAGGGTCAGCGTGATGTGGCCCTACAGCGACCGCCTGTCGCGCTTCGCGGCCTGGTATGTCCAGCTCTGGGGCGAGAGCCTCGGCAAGAACGGCGAAGGCACGACGCCGGTCGCGGCCCTCGGCCCCGTCGATCAGCACAGCCAGCTCCAGCTTTATCTCGACGGCGCGCCGCAGCACCTGATCACCGTGATCCGTGATGCTTGCGCCGGCTCAGGGCCACGCATTGCGCCCGACCTCGCACGTGTCGCCCATGCCGATTACCTCGCAGGCCACAGCGCTGGCGATCTGGTTGCGGCCCAGCAGCGCGCCATCCCCGAGGCCTTGACCGCGGCAGGGCGCCCGGTCCGCACCATCGACATCGAGCGCCTCGACGAACGGGCGCTCGGCGCCCTGATGATGCATTTCATGCTGGAGACCATCCTCGCCGGCGCCCTTCTTGGGGTCGATCCCTTCGACCAGCCGGCGGTAGAATCGGGTAAACTCATCACCCGCAAATATCTGAGCCAAACCGGGGTACGCGATGGCCATACGTCAGCTGCCGCCGAACCTCATCAACCGCATCGCCGCGGGTGAGGTCGTTGAGCGTCCGGCGAGCGTCGTCAAAGAGCTGATCGAGAATGCGATCGACGCCGGCGCCTCGCGCATCGACGTTGCCGCGACCGGTGGCGGCTTGAGCCTTATCCGGGTCAGCGACGACGGCTGCGGCATGGAGGCTCCCGACCTCGAGCTTGCAGTCGAGCGTCATGCCACCTCGAAGCTTAGCGACGACACGCTCTCCTCGATCTTGACCCTCGGCTTCCGCGGCGAGGCGCTGCCGTCGATCGGCGCCGTGGGGCGGCTCTCGATCCAGAGCCGCGCAGGGGGCGCACCCACGGCTTACGAGATCGCGGTCGATGGTGGCCGTAAAAGCCCGCTCAAACCTGCGTCCCTTGCAGCCGGCACCCGCGTCGAGGTGCGCGATCTGTTCTACGCCACGCCGGCCCGGCTCAAATTCATGAAGTCCAAGCGCGCCGAAACCGCGGCCATCGGTGACGTGGTCAAGCGGCTCGCTTTGGCGAAACCCGAGATCGCCTTCACCTTGACGAGCGGTGACCGCACCACCTTGCGGCTTGAGGCTTGCGCGCCGGGGCTCCTCGATCATGGCCTCGACCGGCTTGGCCGCATCCTCGGCGAGGACTTCGTCGATGATGCGCTCCCCGTCTGCCTCGCCCGCGGCGCCATCGCCGTCGAAGGCTTCGCCGGACTGCCGACCCTGCATCGGCCGACGAGCCTTCAGCAATATCTCGTCGTCAATGGACGATCGGTCCGCGACAAGCTGCTCGCGGGGTCGGTCCGCGCCGCCTATGGCGACCTCGTGCCGAACGGGCGTCATCCGATGCTGGCGCTGTTCCTGACGCTCCCGCCCGAGGAGGTCGACGTCAACGTGCATCCGGCCAAGACCGAGCTAAGGTTCCGGGATGCGCAAAGCGTGCGGGCCATCGTTGTCAGCGCGCTCCAGGAGGCCCTTGGCGCCGCCCAACACCGCGCTACGGCGAGTCTGTCCCAGGACGCGCTGGCGCGCATGGCGCAGCAGCCGAGCGGTTTTGCCCCGCAGCGCGGTATGGGCAGCGCCCCTTACCGGCCGGGCTCAGCATATGGCCGACGCTTCGGCTTCGCCGAAGCCGCGCAGGCGCCGCTCGCGCCGGTGTCGACGCCAAGCGCCGCCACCACCGAGGCGAGCCCCGAGAATGGCGCTGCAGTCGATTATCCTTTGGGCGCGGCCCGGGCCCAGGTGCACGACACCTTCATTATCGCCGAGACCGAGGATTCTCTCGTCATCGTCGATCAGCACGCGGCCCACGAGCGTCTCGTCTATGAGCGCCTGAAGAAGGCCTTCGCCAATGGCGGCCTCTCCCGCCAATTGCTGTTGATCCCCGAGGTGATCGAACTCGACGCCGATGCCGCCGACCGGCTCACCGCCGCGGCTCATGACCTCGAGCGCCTCGGCCTCGCGGTCGAGGCGTTCGGACCGGCGGCGATCGTCGTCCGGGAGGTTCCGGCGCTGCTCGGCCAGGGCGACATTCAGGGTTTGGTGCGCGACCTCGCCGACGAGCTAGCAGAGGGGGAGGGCAGCCTCGTCGTCGCCGAGCGCCTCGACCATGTCCTGGCCACCATGGCCTGTCACGGCAGTGTCCGCGCCGGGCGCCGCCTCAATGCCACCGAGATGAATGCGCTCCTCCGCGACATGGAGGAGACGCCGTTCTCCGGCCAGTGCAATCACGGCCGCCCAACCTATGTCGAGCTCAAGCTCGCCGACATCGAGAAGCTGTTCCAGCGCCGCTGACTGCTTCAAAAGATCGGAGCGCA
>Ga0307428_1000523_pt1 | contig 24143 bp, 20 predicted proteins | sample SalMarWE160240MG_FD_202161 | JGI IMG/M metagenome (GOLD analysis project Ga0307428, IMG submission 202161) | Salt marsh sediment microbial communities from the Plum Island Ecosystem LTER, Massachusetts, United States - WE1603-240 | ecosystem: Environmental > Aquatic > Marine > Intertidal zone >...
TCAAAACTGCAGTCGACATCAAAGCGAATACAGAGTCTATTCATAACAGAAGCTAAATTTGTATTGACCAATATCCTTAGACAGTTGTATCAAATTATGTTAGGCAGTCTAATTACGCTATAAACAAAAACCTAAGTCATATATGCTACCTCTGTAGTAGTAAAATTACTGGCCACCGAATTAATCTTAATCTTTATATTTTTGTGCCCAGCTTTTGAATTTTTCACAAAAATTATTAAGCCTTCTATTCTCACAATACCTTTCCTCCCCTGTCTGTAATTTCTACCGTGTACTCTACCTGTTTCTATAGGTCTCGAGAAGTTACTCGTTGCTCTTGTGTTCTGTTCCTAACTCATTAAAAGTCGAATTTGATAGACATCATAGTAATATGAACGGTTTACAATGCTATGATATTCATTTGCCCATTCGCGCTTGTTGATGGTTTTTGATATCCATAGGGCGACCCACAAATTAGGGTGCTAGGCTTAATCTATTAGTGTCAATCACACTTAGAATTTCTTAGAACGTAGTTCCTAGTACAATATATCACACCGTAAATATAACAAATATTACTGCATTATTCTGATGTCCCAAACGTTCGAAGATTGTTTACAACTATTCTGTGTTCGCTGCGGAGATGTCGGACTTGATTGTAACTGTGCCATTTATGGAATCAGTGAAGAGACAGTCATTGATGATACAATCATACACATGTCTGAAAATCATGCCATTAAACCTGAAGAAATGACTACATGTATGAGACTACAGATAACAGAGAATGTGCGCGTATGTGTACACCACTCTACCCTACCTAGCTCATATAATAATCATTTTTGATAAATATTTGATATGTCAAAGCACAGCCGCACTAAACTTGTTCCGCAAAGTGTGAGTCCACCAGAGAAGCAGAGTCTAGAAGTTATAGGAGTATACCAGAGCAAAATGAAGATCCGGTGACAACCGAATTAGATGTGGAAATTGGGTGTCCACGATGCGATGATGTCATGGAATTAAATTTCAGCTTTGATGGATTGGCATATTTTTGTGAAAATTGTAGGTTCTTATTGAAATATGTGTAGCTATTCAAATTCGGTTCTATTTTTCAGATGAGTCAGGCTAGTATGTCAAGTTCAGTTGAAACTCTGACAAGATCATCTGACCTGTGTTTAATCTAATAAAAAAATTGAGGTTTATCTATTAGAATCCTAGATCAGTTATTCCAGCTGCAGATAATTCTTTACTGACTTCATCCATTATAGCTTCCAATAGTGGGTTTGTCTTCTCTTCTTCGGATGCCGTCATTTCATCATCGTCGGGTCCGCTCTGGATATCGTCATCAATGTCATTTGCATCCGACGCGCCACTAGAATCGTCGGTTGAATCACCCTGTTCTTCGCTCGATGATGAATCTCCTGAATCATTGTCATCTTCACTGGTACCTGGTGATGAGTCGGAAGAACCACCACTACCACCACTACTACTACCATCGTCACCTCCATCCGTATCTGGAGCGCTATTTGATGAAGAGGATAAATCGTCGCTACTACCTGCTTTTTCTGGGGCCGGAGTTATCTGCGCAAATATCAACCTCTGACTATCTTCAGTAGTACTAAGCACGATCGTACATAGTAGCAGAAGACCGGATAATGTTCCGTATTTGACATAGCAAGCTTGGATCATGTTTGTTCGCATTTTGTACTCTGTTAACCAATATTTCTCCATTCGTTCATAAAAATCAGATAATTATTCTATACGACAAGAACTTCTTTCTCTCTAGGAATGATCATGAGGAAAATATTGTTCAAGGTGAACAGCCCTTAGGCAATGTTGTATCTAGATACGAATTAGAAGACAATAGGTTGACTAACCCTACACTATTGCTGGATCTTCCTGCTGTGCTTGGCGCTATTGGAAATGGGGGCAAAATCCTGATCAATCCGATAGAAAAGAATTTGTATATAACAATTGGTGGTGTTGGTATCGACGCTCACAAAACTAAGGCTCAGAATGTCAAGGATGGGGAAGATCCAGATGGAACAAACGGCATACTAATTATTGATCAGGACGGAAAAGCTGTGTCACAAAATGGTACTCTTGGGAATAATGATCCTCTGAACAAATACTTTGCATATGGATTATGGAATAGCTTTGGAATCGACTTTGATCCTCTGACTGGAAATCTCTGGGATACGGAAAATGGAGTTATATTTGGTGATGAAATTAACCTTGTTTATCCTGGCTTCAACAGTGGTTGGAATAAGATCGATGGCATATGGCTAAGAGGATATACACTTGAGGATGCCGAATCTCATGCAGCCACAAATTAGACAATAGATGATTTACTAGCTGATTTTGGAGGAAAAGGTAAATACAGCCCACCTGAAATCACATGGTTTGATGATATCGGTCCTATGGCAATTAGATTCCTTAATTCTGAGAAGTTAGGTAAGCAATATGAAAACGATATGTTTGTAAGTGACATTATCAATGGCAATCTTTATCATTTTGATTTAAACGAAGAGAGAACAGAATTAAAATTTCCACCCGATAGTCCTCTGCATGATAAGGTATTAGGCAGTAACGAAACCAGATTCGATGACGAAATGGTATTTGCCAAAGGGTTTGGTGGTATTACAGATATAGAAATCGGTCCTAAGGATGGTTATTTATATATTCTTACCTTTCATAAAGATGAAGGAACAATTTATAGGATATTGCCCAAATCGTAGTGATTAGAAGTATGATCTATGGTAATGGTATATACCGGCCACTAGTTTTATCAAACCAAAGATTTACACAATCTTCGCTGAATACTGCAATCACAGATATCGACGTATAATAGATTTAGCATAGAATCTAGGCCAGTATGCATCAGGTGCAATAACTCCGCTCTCTTTCCGGTCAATGGTTTAGGTCTGTTTAGGTCAGTTTAGTTCTTGTCTGTAATTCTCTGTATCAAGTGCCTCAGATGTCATCGGCATCCCCTAAGCCCCCAACCGCTCTCACACCTGCTAAGAGTAAGTAAGCAACAGGGTACTCGTAGATTTCCAGTACAAGATTACTATAAGTCAGTATCGTAACATTGTTAATTCTAAACTTATATCGATGTTGAAGTTTATGTCAATAAGTTGTTAAATGACAACACAACTTACTGAAAAAAGTCTCATTTTGTTTTTGGCGCTTAATCTCGGCTTGGGTTTTCTAGGTTATTACTCTATCTACACAGGTAGTGTTGTAATCGCTACTTCATCTGTTACAATAGAGACATCTGATGATAGTGAGAGTGATGATGATGAAAGTCAGAATGATGACCTCAATGAAGTAGATCAATCAGAAGATCCTCAAGGGCAGCAACGAGAGAAGGAGGAGATTGAGAGTGGGCAAGAACATCGATCGATACAACCTTCTCCTAGAATAGAGCAAATAGAACAGAATAGTAACCATGAACCTGAACCTGAGAATAGCTACGAGGTAGCAATACCAGAGAGCGCAGCCTGGAAAGAATCATTGTCTGAGAGATTTCAGCCTTCTGAGATAGTTATCCCAGTTGGCTCAGAGGTCAGATGGATTAATCATGACGACACAACACATGCCATAGCAAGCGGAAAGCAATCAGGTCATGGAGGCGTATATGATCCGGTCCATGATGGTATATTTTATTCAGGCAGCCTGAGAGAGGGAGACTCATTCTCGTTCCAGTTTGATGAATCGGGAAGGTTTGATTACTATTGCATTCCTCACCCATGGATGACAGGTGCTGTAGTTGTACAATAAACTGACTAGCAGCATATCTAATATCATTGGGTACAATAAACCAGCACCATCTTCTGGTCTACTCTCTTTTTAGCTGATATATCCATATAGTTTATCCCTATCTAAGCTGGGTAGCGTTGTTTACTTCTAGTGCTTATTCATATTTCTAGAACGTAAATTCCACCTATTAGCCAGCGGAGTATTTATGGATCGGTCAACGCACAGCTAGGAGTTGGTTATGGTCAGCATTCTTGGGGTCTAGCTTTAATGTACTCTCGCCGAACTTGCGATAGGTCTTACCAACGAGTTCAATTCTCCGACATTTCCGAAGGTTGTAACCAGATGGATATGGAGCCTTTTCTAAATCTCTAAGCCTAGGTCTGGGTTTTATCTCAAGGAACTTGAGATAGATCAATGGGCAAGCGTATCAGAGATTCTTTCTATCATAATATGATACTCATTTCAAGAACATGATACGGGATCACAGTCGTGACCATGTTCATATGTAGAAACGGTGAGCAAGACAAGAAAACCTTAAAATATCCTAATGAATATCTATGCTATAGCATAACAGATAATTAGCATCTCTATTTGTTAAACGATGTGATGATCAAATTTGTAATAGTGCTACCATTATAGATGATCAAATAATCTATAATTGTACATTGCAATTTACGCTTTCTCAACTATATACTGGTTCATCTAGATCACATACAATAAAATAATGTAACACGTCAAGGATATAATGACCTACACATGTCAGATTCAGAACGGGATATAAGAACTCCGATATTTGTTGAGATACTCAAGTCATGTATTGATGGTGCTAGCAAACATAAAATTCTTAAAGAAGCAGCTCTGACGCATGAACAATTAAGGAGAATAACTGCAGAATTAGTAGATAAGGAATTTTTAAGATATGTAGATGTGAATCGAATTTATATTACCACCGACAAAGGGCATCAATTCCTGAATCAGAATAGGAATCTAAGAGACGCGGATTAAGAGCTTAATCCGTTCTAAGTCAAATTAGATACATGTCTATCATGACTTTTTCTCGACATTGCACATTATTGCAAATTGTGTTGTCATGTGTTATCAGTATGTAATGATGGAATTAACTTCAACGTCCTGCTTACATTAGGATCTAAGATGTGTAATAATAATACTTTAATCTGTTTAAATAGTTACCAGGATGATAACCAATATGTATAACAACATACTGGTACCCTACGACGGATCTCAACCCTCTCATCTTGCAGTGCAGCACGCATTTAACCTCACAAAGATGGATGCTCTACCACTGACAACAAAAAAAGTCCATCTACTTTACGTAATTCAAGAAATTCGAGTCCCTCCTCAACTATATTCGTACCCTCTTCATGAACTCGATAAGATAACTGCGAAGTACATGAAAGAACTGTATCAGGATCTTGAGACTAAAGCGGTGAACATGCTCAAGGCTAAGAGTCTGGAGTATAAGGAAGCAGGAGAAATCGCCATTGAGACGCATGTCCTTTTAGGGGATCCGGCTGACAAAATAATAGAATTTGCCGATAGTGAGAAGATAGATTTGATTGTCATGGGAAACGTAGGGTTAAGAGGCATTACCAAGATCACGACTCTTGGCAGTGTATCTCGTCGGGTAAGTGAGATGGCTAGCTGCCCAGTGCTGTTAGTTCATTAAAGAAATGTAACTGAAATAATGCCTGCAAATTTACATAAGGGAGTAATCATGAATATCCATCGATCCGACTTTACAATATAGCTTCAAACTGAAGACGTTAACACCGTATTGTTTCAATATATTACTGTCCGGATGGCTGCATTTAACTATATCCAAGTATGAGGTAACAATTTTTCAACTTAGTACGCCATTGAGCAAGCTGGATTAAGGTAGGATATAATGCAAGTTTTGATGAATAAGAAAGAACAAGACTAATTGACATGTTAGGTTCTCACTGCCTGATATGACTGATACTGTCAATGACTACCTTCTAGTAGTATTTGCCGCTGATGGTGCATCATGTATGTATGTAAAATTATGGTCAATAAACTATTTAGACTCTGCTAGAACTGCGGAGGATTTTTTTGTTCCACGCGCAGCCATTGGCACGGTTTGTTCGGTGCTTATAGACCACCAGCAGATCACATCATGGCATTTCCCGCATACGATCTCTATTCTTGAAGTGTTTGTAATAAATTCTATCGCGTCAAAATTAGGCTTTCCCGAATTACATTTACATTCTTTAGTCCATTGCATTATTATTTTGTCTAATTAATTATAGACAAACAAGACATATTATACTATGTAATCTATTTGACTAGGTTAGATGTTGTTTTTAAAATGTGCTAAGTTACTTGTGCGACTGCTTCGTGTTTGAGTCATTCTTAGCTAGCTTTTCCTCTAATGCATAGATCTTTTGATTTAATTGCTGATCTAAGTTCGATATAATCTGTCTCTTTTGTTGACTGATAATAAAGTGTACAAATATTTCCCTAGTGGGCACTGTCAAGATTGTCAAAATAGTTGTCAAAATGCTTTGTCGAAGGTGTCCCATCCAGAATACTGCTATCGCATGTGTGTCTGAAGTTCATCTATTAGTACGCATCTATTAGTACGCAGATGCATGTGTCAATGCCATTCAATACAGGTCCCAGTCAGCCGCTAACAACAAATCAATTCAAAACAAGAATGGTAGTAAGAGCCTACAAGAACTGGACAAGGTGAGAAAGTGTAAAACAAATGAAGGATCGGGTAATTCAAATGACTTCCGCATCTCTTTTACCACCAGTAAATCAATAGTTGGGTGGTACATACATTGTGTACTGTAGTAGACCACGATCAAGGATGGTATCTCTTTATCATTCTCCCATCTCATTTCAAAGAAAATTGTCATTTTCATTGATTCTTCTTTCCGTCAGCGTTCCTATATATATTACACGCACATTTGTAGAATTAACATTTAAACCCGAAGTGATCACTTCTCAGAGGAGCTAGGATTTTACACCAGCGGCTATGGAGAAATAGGTATTCTTTCTACTTTCACTACTACTCTAGCATTCGGCATATCATGGTTTGCCGTTGCTTTGCTTTTACGGATCAATTAGTTCTTTCTTTATGAGACCTCCCATAGAGGTACCTATATGTGAGAACATAGTGAACATTACATCTTAGTGATCCTGCTTGTCTTTCTTTCATTTTCTATACATGTGTCTCTGCCAAAAGGATGTCCGCCAAAACCAACTGCCAAAAGGCATGTCTGTGTACGTCTCAAAGATTCGTCCATGACTAAACTCAATACACATAGTTCAGTAACTGAGGCTGAATGTCAAACAGTTTATGGATTTATGTGACGAAATCTCTAGTAGGGAGTTCCTTTTGCTCGCTGGGCTTTCAATGCTTCAACATACCATTCAAATTCTTCGAGAAATTCATCGGCCCTTCTGTTATATGCATCATCCAATAATGTGCCATCTTCACTGAAAACCTTATGAACTCTAGCTATTATAAAGGATAAAGATATGCTAGGAGCGCCTAGTTCGGCAAATATTAGTCTAAGCTGTTGAGCAGCGTTTATGCCTCCAAACATCCCCGGTGAATAAGAGACGATTGCTGATGGTTTAAAATAGTATTCCTCTAGAAAGTAATCTAACGTATTCTTCAACGCACTTGAAGTACTATGATTGTATTCAGGAGTAACTGCAATATATCCTTCTGCAGCTTTAATCATGTTTCTAAGTGCTATCATTTTATCTGAAGGATTTTCCATCTCTTTATACATCCTATCTAGCAGGGGAAGATCTAACTCTAACGGATCAACAAAATATACGTCGTGGCTTCGTCCTCTTAGTTTCTTGTCAATCCATCGAGCAACCTTAATTCCCTGACGCTCACGCCTCACTGATCCAACAATCAATGCAATCTTGGCCATTACCTCTAGCCCAAGGATTGGAGATAGAATTCCATAAAAATAATACGTAGTTAAGAATTATTTGAAACAAAGTACTATATGATTGCTCAGCGGATCAATTATATGAGCTGATACCTATCATTTCTGTTCTGTTTCAAATAATCATGAGTAAGATGTTACTCCCGTTCATTCTAAAGAATTAAATGGGCTACCAACAGAAGTGCAACTATGGGTTCTACAATCTGCGTGAGATGCGGAGCTAATCTCATCCCATACTCATATTGTGATGTATGTAATGACGTTTTATGTTTCACTTGTTCATCTTGTTTAATGAGGACCGATGAGCGAATTCATATGTGTTGTAATAACATTGGTACTATAAACAGTAATGATGGTATCTTTTTACAAGAATCACAACAAATAATGGATAATTCAAATTCTTCTCAATTAATTATAGGAGATAATTATGTCAATACTCATCTTTACATGCAAAATCGACTCAATAATGAGATTAAAGATAGTTCGATAAAATTAACAACATCATACTGGACCCATGTATTTGAATCTATAAAATTGATTAATAGATGGAGCAAAATATTCAATATCGATAACATATGATTCCAATTCTCTTCGCAGAATAGGAAAGAAATTATGATGATCATTTATCTTATATTCTGGAGCTCTACCTGTTCTCATCTAGACCGACCATCATGCCAGGGCTGTTAACATACTCTTTAGCTTCTTGAGTTAGATTTTTCGCTATAGGTTGACCAATATCCAAAATAGTTTCAAATCCACTAATAACCCCCGACGAGAAGCTCTTCCATCCTAGTCCGATGATTGCGAGAACAACTACAACTATGAGTAGCAGTGTAAATAGGCCCATTGTTTGTATATCTTATCAATCCGCTGAGCTTTAAATATCAGTAAGTTTACATAAAATTATGCAATAAGATTATTTGGATTGAAATTAGCATAGCAATTTCTATTTAAATAAAATCGAAAAATCTTATATAAGATGGGATATTGCATGTCTTACCCAACTGATGTAGCTATTCTTTTTCTTGTTTATCAAAACCTACGTCTGCCAAATAGCGTTTAATTAGCTGTTGTCCCTAAACCCGATATCGGCGCATAATTGATGGTAATAAATGACTAACCAGAAGCAACATTTAACCAGGTCGTTAGAATATAACGATAGTAATCATATGATACCAATACGGCAGACCGGATATCTTCCTAGCTTTTCTGACACAAGCCTTTAACCCAAAAAGGAAGAGCAATCGACTTCAGGTATCATAATTCCATATTCACTTTTGGAGTAGAATTATCTCTTTCATCAGCATTTCCTGCATTTTTCATAATCAAATCCCATGGAGTGACTATATACTCGTTTCCTTCCAAAACCAAGAATTGATTCTTAATATCCATAAGATATTGAGCCGCTTCTATTATAGTTATATTGCTCCCCGTAGCACGTGTTTGAATTGTGTCCAAGTCACTTACAGAACTGAAAATTGGGTTAGACATTGCTCTTCTATTGTGACTTAGCAAGAATTCTATTATTTTCCTATCATTTATAATAGGTATCTCTGAACTGTTTTCCTTCACATTCCCTTTTTCTTTATTCTCATTTCCATAATTATGATGACGGTTTCGTATTCCTATATTTCGTATACCTTTCTTCACCATTATGCTTATGGCATCCTTTATTGAAGAATCCCTATTTACAGATACTATAGGAGATGAGATCTGTTTGATATTCCCTTCATTTTCGCCATAATTGAAATGAACTTTCTTGTTGACAATAAGGGGCAAGAGGTCTCGTATAGTGAGAGTCCCTATTATAGCTGGTTTGTTAATATTATGTTCTTCAATAGTGTTTATGACAGGAACAAATGCAAATCTTGTTCTTTCAAAGATATGTATGACTTTGCTCAAAGGGGATTCTAATTCTACCCAATTGCTTTGTGTCATTTCTACCATGATCTGTGATGCAATCACATCCCCGAAGAAGTCTTCTTTCCGGTCAAACGTACTCTCGAGCATGCTACGCAATACGTTCTTGCCGCCAATCATTCCAACAGGTGTCTGTATTTTTTTCCCGTTGTGACTCTCTTCTGTAACTACAACCACTCCATCTACATAAATTTCTGGACCTATTGCCAAAAAAGTGGTCACTTCTAAAAGCTTTGTATCGGGATAAACAAATAGAAATGGACGTTTGGCAAAGACTTCTCTCACCTTTAACCTAGCAAGTTGATCACCTACGTTCATGCGAAATGATCTATCATACTGATAGTCCAATTTAAGAATATACAGTATGGCACTGCAGTAGTGTTATTCCTAAGATTCTTCTCCTTGAGCCCACACATAATCTTGACACTTTAAATCATCCCGACTTCAATAGTGGGAGTACCCGATGATCCATTCGTGAACTCTAGAAAAATTGAACTCTAGATCCAATTTATTGAATCTTGTAAGAGTGTTAAGAGCATCTCCTGAAATTGCAGATGGCAGGTAGAGTACCCAAAATTAAGACATCCAAAGAGAGAGGAAATGGTATGAAGTAGCTGCGAATTTCAATTTGAGATCAATCCACGTGTTAGCAATCTACTAGCCTAGAAAAGATCTCTTGCATTATTTGATTCGCCAACTCATATGTTCACTTTCTTGTCTGTTTGGGAAGGGAAATTCTTGGTTGACTGAAATACGTCTGTACGCTAGTATGATTTCCTACCCGAATTGCCTTTTCACACTTTTAGTTTAATTTCTTTTCAGATAACACAAATCATGAATTACATCTAGTCTGAAATTCAAGTCTAACTAACGACTACAACGCATTTTGCTATTAATCTACCTATTAGTCAAATTACCTTTACTGCAGCTGCAGACAGAATTCACTCATTTTATTTGTAGTACATTGACAATTCTTCAATCGCATCTCTTAACCCTTCATCGGTAAATTCCTCGTCCCTTAAGTCAAGTGGGGTGATCATGCCTATTGGTTTTTCGGTGTTATCTTTGTCGACAACTAGCAAATGTCTAATATTATTTCGCAGCATTATATCAACTGCAGTCGATGCGGATGAGTCAGGATCAATAGTAATTAGCTTGGAAGACATTACCTCCTTATTCGTTACCTTACTGGTGCTTACGTCATTAACACATGCCTTCCTAACTATGTCACGTTCGGTAACTATGCCACACGGTTTCCCACCTCTATCGACAACTACTAATGAACTCACATTAGTATTTCTCATTCTCTTTGCAGCATCTTGGATGGAAGACGATTCTTCAATAGTTTCAAGCTCTTTTGTCATCATATCGCTGACGGTGATAGTCATGAAAGTATAGGATCGACATCATGCTATAAATATAACGACCTAGAACTTTGCCAGTTCAATTAATTATTCAGCATGAATTCAAAGATTCAGTAAGAGGAAGTTTAAATTATTAGCTGTTTCAAATTCCACCCGAACCTGTTGTCACGCATGCCGGCGTGCTCACAATCACAATAGCCTCGTGTGCGATGACGCTGTCTAGAAATATAACCTCATTGTCCTATTCGATACTTGTTCATAATTCTTAGTACTTCGTCATCACTCACTTGACTAAAATCTTCATAGAATGCTCCGACTGATCCAAACGGTTCGGGTGTTTCTAAGACTACAACTTGATCGACTCCTACCATGTCCTCTAATTTTTGAATTGCATCTCTGGGTGCAACTGGGATTGCCACAATTAAAGATTTGGGATTTTGTTCCTTTATCCACTGAATTGCGACAAAAATAGATGCGCCTGTGGCAATGCCATCATCAACCAAAATTATCGTACTATCACTTAGATTGTATTCTTGTGAATGCCTGAACAACCAAAGACGTCGTTGAATTTCTTTCATCTGAATTGCCAAACTTTCCTTAATATACTTATCTGGAATTCGCAATATATTCATAATATCCGTATTTGTATAGAACCTCCCATCGTGCATCACGGCGCCTATCGCCAGCTCAGGATTGTCAGGAGCACCGATCTTTCTCGAAACGACTATATCTAAATTTAATCCTAGAATAGAGGCTATTACATCACCTGTAACCACACCTCCCCTGGGTATTGCCAGGATCATTGTATTAGATCTATCGATGACGCTATCCTTCTTCTGATTCTTATACAGGAGAGAGCGAATTCTTTCTGCTAGTCGTCTAGCGGCGTCCTCTCTGTTCTCAAATACTATGTAATTATTACCTTGATTACCTTCATCTGGTTTATACAAAGTAGGTAATTATTTGCACAATCTCGGCTAGATATATTTCATACTCAGAACATCGATTTCAGTTACTGCTGTGGCAAAATAAGCGACATCGGAGATAGACTTCGTACGTAGCTCGACAAAGTCTTGAAAATATCATCAGCAGGATCAAAATCAAAATCAAATCCTGCGGGTATAAAAGAGGATATATCATGAATTACAAACGGAAAGGGAATAGACGTGGTCGTCTATTATGTCTGAGATCCCAGTGAAGTATTATGTTAATATGATGTGGCCCACCGCAATGTGTCAAGAAGAGTAGACGGCCATTCCCTTATTGATTTACAACAATATGCCCACACACATCATCGAAGTTCAATAAACATTTTAAGGAAATCCTGACTGCTTGATAAATTCTCTGAATATCTGACGTTTTTTAAGATGACGCTTTTCTTCCGATCCCAATATCAAAGATAACATTTTGACAGCTTCAAGAATATGTTTACCTTTATTTAGCATCACACATTCGGCGCGCTGACCAAAAGCAGCATCTATCATCTCAGCCCTTGTGGGCAGCCCACTTTTTGCCATAGTCTCAAGTACTTGTGTAGCCACGATGACTGGAATATGTGCCGCTTCACACATACATAAGATATCCTCCTGAATTGTGGGTAAGTTTTCAAAGCCCATTTCTACGGCGAGGTCACCTCTAGCAATCAGTATTCCAAAGTTGGGAAGATCAAGCCCAGCTAATAAGACCTTTGCCAAGTTGGTAACAGCATCACCTGTTTCTATCTTTGCAATAATTCCAAAATCCGATTCTTCTATATTGGACAATGTCTCATGCAAGCTCTTGATATCATCGGGAGAATGTACAAAGGAAAGTCCTGCTGCGGTAGCATTTTTAACTATAAAATTCAAATTATCTATATCTTCAGATGTTAATGCTGGCAAATTCAAATTTGAATCAGGAAAGTTCAATCCCTTTTCTGGCTTAATCTTTGCAATTGTATCGGAAGGTGACAGAATTTCAAGCTCAAGGTGTTCATCAGTTGAAGATCTTACTATCGAACTGATTTTGCCATCATCTATATACACACGATGACCTACTTGGACAGATTCAAGTATTCCAGGTATATTGCAGCTTATTTCTCCTGCGATGTATTTCCCATATTTCTCATATCTGGAAAAAGGAATGGTATCGGATCCTACATTTGCTTCTTTCTTATGCAGTAGTATTCTATCACCCGATTTTACCACCACGTCTGTTGGTTGAGGCGCATTACATCCAATTTTTAATCGATGGCTATCGGCATTGTCATTCTCTTCATCGGCCTCACTCCCATGAAACTTATCTTCTTCTGGGTTCAGACTCGGTTTAATTGAACCGCCCTTGTATACGCTATTTTTCTTTCTATTTTGAGTACTATTATTAGAATCCCCTCCATACTTCTGTTTGTACAATATAATATCTTCTTGTAAGAACGCTGTCTTGTCCAGTCCAATTCTTACTCTTCTAGGACTGATTCTTTCAAGAATAATCAGAGTTCGATGTCGTCCACGAGTGTCATGAAATGATAAGCTCTCTCCAATATCTAGATTAAGTATTTCATCATGGCCTTCTTTAATGGATATTACAAAACTTGGAGGAACTCCCGCCAATGCAATTTTTTCTGTAAATTGTGCTTCCCCGTCAAGAAAGCCTTCAACCATTCTAACCGTCTTACCATAAATATCTTTGGGGACACCGATCTTTATTGGACGGATTTCTAAACCAGTTGAACGTGTACGAATCTTTGGGCCTGCTAGGTCCATTACTATCCTACATCGCCTGCCAATGCCTTGATCTCGCTGTATAAGACGTTCTTCTGCGTGTCGAATCGCATCAATTAACATCTTCCATTCTCTAGGAGTATCGTGCGCACAGTTTATCCGTGCTATATCCATGCCGTGTATAAGAAGTTCTTCAAGCAGATGCGGTTGATGGATGCTTTCCAAATCAAGAGTTACCATGATACGAGTTGATCGTCCTTCTCTTGGGCGTCCTAGCAAGAGTCGGCTACGTTTAGTCGTTACATTTTGAGATTCTTGGTAAGTAATATTCTTTAGACCACTAGAGATCTCGTTAACAATTTGAAAACTGGATTGAGGATTAAAATGCTTTAGAACTCGTTCTAACGTGATCAAAACTTGTCCTTCAAGTCTGCCCAAAGAAGAGAGGCCCTCTTCTGCTAACTCCATTTGAAGATCTTCCAAGTTGTGTTGCCTTAGTGCTAAATAAGCTAGCAAGTTATCTCGACTTGCTTCATTTTCGTGCATGGTATTAAGTTGATAGAAATGCTTATGTTTTTCAACATCCTTGACTATCTTAAAGTAGAGATCTGCTAATCTGTTACCTAGTCTTTCTTCATCACCTGAAGTCTGAGAATTATCAGTATTTGAAGTCCAAATATCCGTCATGAACTTTACCTCTATACACCACAGTTGGAGTAGAACTATTACAATAGAATAGATTCATTTACTCTTCAATAATTGAAAAGGGTATATAATCTATTTAGAATCGACTAAACTATGCCGCCATCACGCCATATTCACTAGGTCTCTATACCGATCACTATGAATTAACAAACTTAATAAATCAACGGTAGAGCACTTATGACAGAATCAATAATTTCACACTTAACATGGGATGATTGCCAAGGACGATAGCATGATACACCAGTCGTTTTCATACCATTATTTGACTCATACGTTGGTAGTTCGCGGAACTCAATTCAATCTACAGGAGTGAGTGTATGAGTTATTTGTATCTCAAGTAATCAATATACCCCTGAGAATTATGTAAACAGCGACTACAACTAGTATGATAGCAAAAATCTTCTGGAGCCTTTCTTTTGATATTTTCGTTGACATCCTTGTACCATAAAAACCACCAAGTACGCCGCCACCTATAAAAAGCAGCGATATAAACCAATTGATCTCTCCACTTAATGAATATCTAATTGCTGTTAGGAAACCAAAAGTACTTACTGGAATCAATGAAGTGCCCACGGCATCAATTATGGCAAGTCCTGATATAGTATGCATTAACGAAGGCACTATGATAAATCCTCCCCCAATACCGAAATATCCAGCTGCTATTCCTACGATAAATCCTACGAGTAGTAAACGAGAATTCTTCTTATTCAGGAAATGTCCTATTGTTAGAAAATGTTTTCCTTGACTAATTTCTGAACTTTGAGATTCTTTGCTATCATTATTTTCAATTCTGTCCCCAAAGTCCATATTTGTTTCATCTCTATCTGAATTCTCAATGGGGGGATAAGGACTCTTTTCTTGTTTCTTGTGATTATCAGACCCAGTTTTCCTTTTAAACAACATGATTAAAGATAATAGTATCATGAAACCTGCAAATAGTATCAGTAGATCTTCTGATGAAGTAAGAAGACCTAACTGCGCTCCTATTATCGTACCTGCAGCTCCTGGTATCGCAAATAATACTCCTTCTTTTACTTTTACATGTCCTCTTTTTTTGTGATATATCATATTTATCAGAGCATTTGCACCGACTGCTAATGCGGATGTTCCTATCGCAACATGTGTATTTGCCACTCCTACTACATAAATCAGTAAAGGAACTGCAAGTATAGAACCCCCGCCTCCTATCAGTCCTAATGAAAAACCTACGACGGCTCCGGACAATACTGAAAGTACAACGGTAAGGATGGCATCGTTTATAATTGCTAGTCCAACACTGAGATATATTTCCAAAAATGAAATGAGCAAGTTGATGATGTAGGCAGAATACAGTTCTAGGAAGTGAAACACATAGTCTAGTCGTTACGCAATACTGATTCAGCAGTAAACAAGTAAAACAACTGCTTCGATCACCCCAACTTGCACCTTCGACATGAAGATTGCGAAATCAAATCTCATTGCATTCAAGATACACTACATCTATTAGGACCGAACTCCAACTCAAATATGTCAGCAGAGGTCTCTGGAATCAGCGCTTTACCCTCATTGATAGAAATGATTTGTCTATAGTTTGGAGGAGTAGTCATAGTTTGAGAGACGACTTTTTCTACGAATTCCTTCTTCTTTAGCTGCAAAAGCTTGGCATTCTTTTTCAACCAACCAAGCTCGACTAAGATCATTTCCCCAGCTCTAGTATATTTATCAGTATGTGATGAAAATATTAAAACATTATCAGGCAGAGATAATATTTTGTGATGTAGAGTATCATATAATTTGTCTGAAAACTCCCTCGATTTGTCTCGTAGGTCAGGCCGACCCACTCCATTTACAAATAGAGTATCTCCAGTAAAGAGCAATGACGCACCATCAGCTCGTAGAAAAAGTGTAAGGCTACCATCAGTATGCCCCGGAGTATGAATTACATTCAATTTTATGGCTCCAATTTTTTCGAAAGAGCCATCATAAAGTGGGGTAAACATTTGGTCATACTTTTCATAGCCGCTCATGCATAGTTTAGATCCTGTTTTTTCAGAAAGTTCCACCGCTGCAGATACGTGATCTGCATGTTGGTGTGTATCATACACTTTAGTTATCTTTGCACCGATTCCTGAAACCTTTGACAAGTAATATTCTATAGGATACACTGGGTCTATAATTGCAGCATCACCATCTGACTCTAAAATATATGACATGCACCCCTTACCGATTCTCCTTATTTGGTATAGTCTAACTTTCCCTGTACCAATACTGAATTCCCTGTAAGCGTCTTCAAGAGACCTGTTCCAAGATTTCAACCCTCCTTCCAAGTTACCTACGGTAAATCCATATCTTTCTAGCAAATATTTTGCCACTGTAGAACGATTGCCATGAGGACAGATTGTGACAATTCTTTTATCTTTTGGAATGTTTGTTATCAATTCTTTACTGGATGCTAGTTTGCTTAGGGGGATGTTTACACTTTTTTCGATGTTCCACTCTTTGAACTCATCTGGTTCTCTCACGTCTAACAGGTATAAACCATCGTCATTGCTACCTTCATCTAGCCATCTTTTGAGAGCTATTGGAGTAATGTTTCCCTCTGCAGATGATTCTGTCAGATCCCATTTCCATGCATTTATGCCTCCTTGCAAATACCTTGTATTCAGACCGATTTGGGCCATCATCTGGGCCATCTGTCTTGAATATTCATCATCGTCACTCACTAGTACGATCTCAATGTTCTTCGGGAGTTTTGGCATGATATTTTTCTTGGCCGCGGCATCACAGACCGCATATGCGGAGCCCGGTATATGCCGCCGTTGGAATCTATATCTATCACCAATATCAAAAACCATTAAATGCTGGCCGCCCTCTAATCTTGACTTAAGCTCCGCCGGGGTTATCTTAAAGGAGATAGTGGAAGAATCCATCGACTCGGAAGTGTTATCGGTCATTTATTCCATCTTCCTCTTAATAGGATTTGCAATAATTTATTCCCTTCCGTCAAAGAACCGCTGCTCGAAAGTCTAAGACTGGCACATTCTTTCTCTCCATTTATAAGTATGCTCTTTAAGTCTAAACTTTTTTTGCTAGGGTACTCACCTACTAAGATTGGAAAGGTTTGCAGGTTGATAAATTTACATTTAAGACGGAAGAATTGAATGAAACGTACGCACTATATTATTGTTGATTTTAATATCTCATTTATCTCCTTGTATCTATCTATCTAATATCTACTGTATGTATTGTGGAAATCTCCGAATTGGCTTTGGGTCGTCAATTATAAAAGCTCTCAGCTCCTGCCTTAGCGCAACAATCTCTATCCATATAGAAATCAAAACAAGGTTCAATCTAATACATGGCATAAGTACAACATCTAATTAACACATATGTGATTTTTAGAACAAGTACAAATTAATAAGAATATTTTATCTATCTACTACTACTGATTGGGTTACCGCACGTCAAGATATGATGTCCTTGATTATCGCTCGCTGGCCTAGGGAAGGACTATCACCAAATTAGTTACAAGAATAGTGGTAGTAGGGTGAGCAGAGTCAAGTAACAACATCAACCAGGAAGCAATTAAAGTAAGAAATTCGCCATTCGACTAAACTAGTAGATACCCAAACTAATTTTCACTCAGTGATGCAGGTAAGTATGACTAGCTAGCAGTTGCTGCAATGCAAATATATTTGGTAAATTCATCCAGCACTACTTTGATGCATAGAGCTAAAGAAATCTCGAAGATCCTTGTGGCGGTGGACGGCTCTGAAGCTTCTATACGGGGGGCAAAGCGTGCATTTGATATTGCAAGCAGAAGCAGCTGTAGATGTAAATTGCATTTATTACATATTATCCCTCCACATATACTTTTAGCTCATTCATCGGGGTATTTCGGAGCTGTCTCACCAGACCTTCAAAAAGAGATAGAAGAAGAAGCGGAGGAATGGTTCAAAAGAATATTCTCTGAAGCGGGGATAAGTGACCATGTGCATATCATTAAGAAGGTCATTTCAACTGGTGCCTCAATAGTGACAGAAATTGTCAGCTATTCAGATAGAAAGGAGATCGAACTTATAGTTATGGGAGCCACAGGGAAGTCTGGATTGAGGAGACTTTTGCTAGGCAGTGTGTCAGCAGGTGTGGTAGCACATTCCCATTGTTCTGTATTGGTCGTCAGGTAAGAAATTATTATTATGATTAATTTCAATACAACTATCCGGGAAATCTGGCGAATATTTTCTTTGTTAGATTTTCTTATCAATAATCGCTTTGTGGTCCTAACGAAAATACCAATTTAAATTTGCTTTGATATTGCGCGCAGTAGGATACGGACACAAGTATTATTAATATATTCATTAAGTATCAATCCCCACAAACTATAAGTTCTCGACACCGATCTTGGTTTGATACTATTTATATCACTTGTATTGTTTATAAGCTGATAATGAGTGGTGTACAAGAGACTATTAATGCCTTACGATGGCTCTCGACCTGCCAATCACGCAGTGAAGCACGCATTTAACATTGCAAAAATAGATCTCTTGCAGGCAACAACCAGAGAAGTTAATCTACTTTATGTAGTGCAAGAAATTCATGTCCCTCCGAACTTTGATTATGGTGTGAGACTATATTCGTACTCTCTTCAGGAACTAACAAAGACAACTCCTGAGTATATCAAAGAAGTCTATCATGATCTTAACAATAAAGCTATGGACATGCTCAAGACTAAGAGTCGGGAATATCTTAAGGAATCTGGAGAAATTGCTATTAAAACTCATGTCCTTTTAGGAGATCCTGCTGATAAAATAATAGAATTTGCCAATGACGAAAATATAGATTTGATTATCATGGGTAACGTGGGATTAGGAGGTGTATCTAGAATTAAAGCACTTGACAGTGTATCTCGCCGGGTAAGTGAGATGGCTAGCTGCCCCGTGCTATTCGTTCACTAAGGAAATCTAAATAACGAAGGCCGGCACATCTTCCAACTCCGAGAGTATTACTGCTGAAAAGCGGGCAATAACAATTTCCTAATTTTTATTGAGTTGTGTGCTCCAGGTCATTTATTAGTTAGGATACGGGTACCACTAGATCTCGGTCGGCTTATCTCGACGCAACTTTTCACGAAGGTGCCATCGCAGGAGATCGTTATCCTGAGTTTATCACAGATATTGTTAGGTAGATGAAAGGATGGGGAAATAGGTAGAGTTCTCACATTTATGCATTTAGATATTCTCCTTCCCTAACCCCCTATTTACTGGTCTCCGAGTGAGAGTAATTTCGACTAGTGTAATGCAATGCACACTTATTAAGATGGTCGTGACCTACCTTCTGCTCATCTCAGATGAAAATGCTAAATAAATGAAACCTTGTTATATGTTTTAATATAGTAAACAATGATTGATCTCATATCACAGGAACATTATTTCAAACAAGTTATGGGATCCATGTAACTTCGTTATAATGGACAATATAACAATCATCCCACTTAAGTTACATGGCATCTCGATGCAACTATTGTGGTAAAGAGTTGGGTTAATTCTGGGTTAGCTATAGATACATATTCTTGTCATTGATAGAGCAGCACCAAGCAGAGTCAGGATTGAAGACTCGCTATTATAGATCGATGGTATATACGGCAATTTTTGTTGCTATGCTTGAGGGCATCCGGTTCTTTCAATCTTCGTGTTTAACATCAACATATGGCCACTGGTATTGTTAACAGGAGCAGGGTTCTCATAGGCTTTGTGATCAAGCGCCTAGACTGAAGCAAGCCCCAGCCTAGAGATCGTCTATTGCAAGAAAGTCATCAATGCCTTCTATGAGACAAAGCCAATAGTTCTTCATATTATCATTATCCCACTTGATCCAAAATTGCATTTGGCCCTCCGATGTTTGTGTTATCTTTTCTACAGTGCCGGTATCTCCTGGTCTAATTGAGATATATGGGTTACTTGTACGTACTACTATTATTCGGACACCAGGTTTTGTTTCCGTGATTTTTGTTATTTTTCTAAATTGTAGTAGACCCAATTAGAACACCTATATAATAGGAAGTAGTCTTCACTTTGAATCTCCATATGGAAAAGGACTCGGTATATTCTAAATCTTGGCTCGTATAAAATATAATTAGTAACCAGTTCGTGAATAGAATAAAATAAAAGATCTTAGAGCTTATCGCACTTACTAATCGATCTTTATAGGTTTTCCTTTGGGTTTGGTTTCTTTTTTCTTTTCGAATGTTATTTCAAGTATACCATTATTGTATTTTGACTTCGCCGTTTCTACGTCAGCTTCCAAAGGTAAATCTATTATCTTGTGATATTTGCGCTGAGGATCCTCGCTCTTCACCTCTACTGTACTATCATAGGCATCGATTCTGATCTTGTCTTTAATTACTCCTGGCATTTCCACTGTCACCTTAACTTCCTTGTCTGTTGATACCACATCTGTCATGGGTTCCATTTCTCCTGCGATTTGAGGTCTAAATCCTCCGAAGCCGACCCCTGATGGTCTTTTGACATTGCCAAATTCTCTTATCCTTGGTTTACCATCCGGACCTATGGTCATTGAATATCCATAGACCATTGGGCCTACTTCTCTCACTGTGCCACCTTCAGGTGTTTTATACTCCTTCACAAGATCTTTTGGCACATTCTTTTCAATATCCACAAATTCTCGTTCGATCTCTCTCTGGGTCTCTTCAAATCCTTTAAAGACATCGTCAAAGAAGCTTGGTCCCCATCCTCCTTTTCTAGAGGGAAAGAACTTTCTAAACCAATCATATGGTTCTATATCCCACGAACTCAACTAATCTAGTCACCTAAATAAGATGACACATGTGATTTATATAACTTTTATGCTCAATGTTTGCAATCGTATATAAGAATATCTGCTACTGTAATTCTGGTTTGTTTCACTTATTAGAAATATGAAAATACAATGTATCAATTCATATTTCTTGATCTCTATTCCTTCTTGCCCCTAAAATCCCATTGTTAAACTTGTTGATTTCAATCGCAATGCACTGCAATCATATATAATACTGTTACCAATCCCCATAATCCTTTCAAGGAGCCGAGTCAATATAGATTATCAAGTTTACTACTTGGATACTGCTGATAGCTTAGGCTCCAAACTACTAGAACCCTCTCCAAGATCAAAAACCACTTTACTATTATCGACTTTTAAAGTGTCGAAATTCCCTCTCCAATTCAACTGGGTCACGAAGAACTTAAGGCGTACTATATTGGGTGTAAAGAGTCGAATTAAATGACTATAGCGATAATCCATTTTAGTAATTTCTTGAAATTAAACTGAAAATCATACATGTATGATTAGAAAAATCCAAGATATTGATCCATTTCATATTTGAGCAGTCAGTCAGAATTACTTAAATGTCTCAATCATTTACTTAATAGATGGTTTAAATGAAAGATGATGAGGTACGAGTGAATACAGCCGCTAATATTGAGAACCCTGAGATAGTGGAGTGTGGAATATGTGGTTATCACTACCAGAAAACCAAGAAATGCCCCCAATGTTTGATAAAGGAAGAGTCTAGGCAAAAATAAGTGGTATTGTGCCAAGAAGTCAATTTTTTGACTGAGAATTCAAGAGTTCACTATGTGCATTGGAGTACAAATCCGGCCGTCAGCCAGCAAGAATTGCAACTTAGAAATTAACCTTTAACGAAACGATCTTAAAAGCTCCAATACTCATTCTTACTATATTACCTTCAATCCACGCGTCATACCTATCGTGAGCACTATTGTCTTGGCTTTCCGAATAAGTAACAAGAATTGGGATTTTTTGAATTTCATTTTCGAGCAGATCTATGATTACTGCTGATTTGATCTGCCTGTAAAATATCAATGATGCATTCTCTGTCGCAACTCCCTCGGTTTCGTAAATCCTAACAATTAACGAGCGGTTATCATTCTTATCGTCAACATCACGTTCATCAAGCTTTAATGTACTAAGGATCACATTTCTTGGTTGAACCTCTAAAAATGAATGTTGATAATTTTGTAATCTATCGACAGATACCTTACTATCGACAATATTTTCCTTTATTATGTGTTGTAATACCTCGCTTTCTCCTAGGTATATTGCCATTAAAGGCATATTAAATTCCATAGCACGTTTGTATGTACCAATCTCTCTCCAACTACCTTCATGGGGGAGTACAGAATACCTAAATGTGTATGGTATCATTTCTGCGGCGTCAGGTGTAGGAATACATGGACCCATGATACCATCAGCCGACAACACCATGATACTCCTTAAGAGAGTAAGATAAATTGAATTGTCTCTCACCTCATGAGGTGGTATTCCTCTGTGCATTACGCTGATTCCTATCTTCGCACATTCTATTTCTTCCTCATTACCTGAATAATCTATCCAGTCCAAGGATGGGAAAACTCCACTCGGCCTTTCGATCCAACCACTCTCATTCTTATTATAGTAGAGATTTGTCTTCCTTCTAATAGCACCAAACTGGGTGCCGCACCAATAATCATTAGAGGAACATGGAGTTCGAAACTTTACTCTTAACCTTGAATGAGGATGCCGATCGTATATGTGCGTCACAAAATCTATCCTATCAAGAGATTTGTAGACTATGAATTCTTTCTCTATATCAACGAAATTATGTCTATACATGATTGGCTTTAACTTATGGGTCAACCTATAAGGCCATCTTAATGCATAGTATTTACTTTTCAGCGTGATATGATACGTCAATTTACCTTCAAGGACGCCAAAGCTGTCACACTTAAATGAGCCGTACTTGACACCTTCCCCCGTCTCTGACTTAAGTAGCCCCAAGTTATCTCTATGATAGTAAAGATCCCCCAGTTCTTCCTCCAAGAGAATCTCATTCCCCTTAAAGTAATCCTTGCCATCCTTGGATACACTCAAAAGACCATTTTCAGGATTAACTGAGATATCAAAATTGCTCCCATTTCTAAAAGTAGTGGAGTGAGATAGAATTCTCTCAGAAGAGCTATTCTCTCCAGGCACTATTCGATATAACTTGTATCCCAAGGGTGGTATTTCGGCTATGAAACCTATCTTTACTGTTTGAACAGATCCATCTGGGTAGGGAGAACAATCGATGATTTCTATGTCAATTCTATTCTTTTCTTCGTTGATACTATCTTTATTCTTATTTCGTACTTTCTGACTTTGGGCATCGGTAGAAGTTAAATGGGAAACACCTCTTATCTTACCCTCGTCAAATTCTAGGACACACTCCACCCAATCTTTGACTTTCCAAGCATGGGAATTAAATACTACCAAATCTTGGTCACTGCCTTTACAAAAGTGAGATAGCAGGTTCAATATGCAATGTACAATCAATCCTCTGATGGGCCCAAAATCTGATTTGAATGATTGCCTTATCTCATTATATACCTCATCTATTCCGGTTCCAGGTAGGGCATCGTGCATCGACATAAAAAGAAGTCTGTTCCAATAGTTTTTCAATCGGTCAAAAACATCATGATCTACCCCCTCAAGCTCACTCAGAGCATGCCATCTTTCTAGAGTCAACAACAAGTTTTCATATTCTCTTACTCCCTGCTTAATCCACATCCTAGATGAAGTACAGTCCGGAAATACTTCTGAGAATCTGCCAGAGTACATCTCGCCCTTCCTTGTCATCAAGTTCGATTCATTCTGATCCCTTTCAAGGTTGGAAAAGTACTCAGACGGGGTAGATATCAAAATTCTTGGTTTCTTTGCTTTGTTATGTACTATGG
>Ga0307428_1000527_pt1 | contig 23919 bp, 25 predicted proteins | sample SalMarWE160240MG_FD_202161 | JGI IMG/M metagenome (GOLD analysis project Ga0307428, IMG submission 202161) | Salt marsh sediment microbial communities from the Plum Island Ecosystem LTER, Massachusetts, United States - WE1603-240 | ecosystem: Environmental > Aquatic > Marine > Intertidal zone >...
TGTATGAGGAGGGATATCGTGTTGGCCTGTTTAATGAGATCCCCTCGCGCCAGGAGGATGTATCCCCCAATGAGCGGATCCAGAATAACCTTAACCAGGTGTCACAACAGGTGTCAGATCTGACAGCACAGGTAGGTGATATCGCAGCACAAATAAACTAAACAGCCATGGCAGTAACTGACCTTTTTACAACCACCGGAGATCTCCGGGTTTACCTTCCGGAAATTGAAGCTGCCAAGCCGCTTTCTGCGCTTGAGTTTGCCTTCCGGCAGCCGGAAGGAAAAATGAAAAACCTGCTTGGGGATGCGACCTACAACCAGATTAAGGCCCATTATGCAGGTGGCACTACCGTTGATATTCTTGATAAGGCTGTCAGGTACCTGCAGGGCGCCCTGGCCAACCTGGTGGGGGATATCTTTTTTGTGATGGATGCCGCTGAGCGGAATGCTGGAAAGTCACTATATAAATACCAGGAGGATCAGCAGAGAGCAATATACCATGATACGGCAAATGCAGAGATAGGACAGCTGCTTACCCTTCTGGATTCAGATACGGATACATTCACTGATTGGGCAACTACAACACTATATACCACCCGTCAGGCACAGATTATTAAATCACATACGGAATTCGGGAAGTACTATTTCATTGATGAGTCGGCCTATTTCTTCAGCCGAATTGTTTTCCTGATGAAAGAGGTCACCGATGATAAGATCACGCCCATCATCGGGACTTATGGAGATCTCGACACCGAGACTGATGCTGTAATCATTTCCCAGGCTAAAAAAACCCTGGCTTATCTGACCATGGCCATGGCCCTACGCCGGTTCGATTTTATTGAGCTGCCAAAAACGATCCGGAATAACTCCTCGGATTCAAAATCCAAGACATTCAGGACTGGTAACCTTGAGGACAGGTCAGTCAGGAGGATTGCAGATGAGCTGGAGAGCAAGGGGCTAAGCTACCTCGGAGTACTGGGTCTGATGATGGAGAAGAAGTCCACCGGTACCCTGGCCGAGCCGGATGAGATCAATGATGAGGATAATGCATTTTACTTACAAACATAACCACCATGCTGACACTTTGCTTGAATGATAAAGAATACGAATTCACAAATTCGTGGGAAGAGCTAACCCAGGATCAGTTCATCTACCTGGTTGATCTGCTGAGTAAATACCACCAGGGGATCCTTGATGCCGGGGAAGTCAGAATTCACTATTTTCTAAAGGTAGCAGGCCTGAAGCCTCGCCGGATCCGGAAGGCCGAGCGGGAGCAGCTGTTCTCAGAGAATGTGTACAGGGCTGCATCGATGATAAACTTCTTCTTCAAATGGGTCTACACGAATAAGAAGTCATTCGCAAACTTCCCGACCGAGCTGCAGGAACAGCTCACCCATGCCGATCCGGAAGACCTTCCGGATAGTGTGGATGTGAGAGCAGCTCGAAAGATGAAAAGATACCTGGAGGTCGATGCAGTATTTGCACGTAACCTGGTCACAAAGATCCCGGGGATCCATTCAATGAAAGCCTATCGATTTACTCTTGAAGATGACTTCCTGGACACCTCCCTCACAGCAGCTCAATATGTGGATGCTTACTCAGTTTGGGAATCCTGGTCGGAGCGAAATGATTCAAAAACACTGGATTTGCTATGTGCCATATTGTACCAGGAGAAAAATTATTCCTCAGAAAGAGCCCATAACCGTCTGGAGCTGGCAGGTACTATTTCTATGAAAATTAAGCAAGCCATAGTTTTGAATTTTATGGCTATCCACGTATTCTTCTCCCAGCGAACGAAATACGCCATCCTGTTCTCAGGAACAGAATCAGACAAGAAGGGTAAGATCTCCCTGGGATTTCATGATAGCATTTATTCACTGATCAAGGCTGGGTATGGGGATGTGGAGAAGATGGACCTGGTGAAGTTCCTTGACCTGATGTTGAAAGAGCTGAAGGATAGTGTAAAAACTCTTCACGACAATGAGATGAAGATTGAGGATATTGCCGCTCATGCCAAGCTCACGGTCCCACAAGTAAACTCATTGATATGATCACAACATCAGTCATCCGGGATGCCTTTGAATACTTTGCCAAATTTCCAGACCATGCAGGGGTAATGGAATCATTTAATATTACCACTTCGAGTCACTTTGAGGAGGAGTATGCTGCATTTAAGACCACGATCGAAAACCTGGATGAGCATTCAATTATCCCGGGGATTAAGGATTACATATTCGGAGTTGATGAGGACCTGGTGAAAAAGAGGATCCAGGACGTATCAGGATTTTACCTGTTTGTTGACTATGGGAGCCTCACGAGTGAGAGGGATCAGTACAAGGTTAAGCGGGAATCCATGCTGCTTGCTATCACGGTGGCCATCCCCAGGGACCTGGGTTCTTTGGATCATGTGGAGGCTGTGCTATACGCTGACCAGGCACTTGATTATATACGCCAGATACGTAACCGGATGATATCTGATCAGCGAGATAGCCCCTTCCTGCAGCAGCTCACTTTTCCAAATGAGATCACACCATTTTTTGCCCGTGAACTACAGAGCTCAACAGGTTGGACCCAGCTTTTCTCACGCGAAGGTATTGGATTGTTAGAGTAGAACTATGCTATTTTCATTATGCTGTCGGATCAATATAAAAAAGGGCTATCATTTATTGAGCACTCTGCAGAGGTCCTGGATGATACTGCAGTCCAATTGCTCCGTGAGCAACGCGGGATTCTGACGACATATTATAATCGTCGAACCGGTACCCTGCAGTCATACCTCCAGTCGAGGATATTCAATGTAAAAAGAAGTGGTGCTGGAGTGAATCTGATTATTGATTATATGTCACAGATCCGCTTCATGGACCTTCGAAAGACCTCCAGGGGAGAGAATAAAAAGATCTATCACCCAATATATAACAAGCCACTCTATGGATTTCTGTTCGGTTATGCTTACCACCATTTACGCTTAGGCCTCCTGGAATACCTCCGGCAGGAAACCACAGCGAAAGTCAATACCATTCACATTGAAACACCCAGATCATGAGCCTGAAGAAAGATATAATAGAAGCGGAATTTCGGACCACCGGTGCTAATAAGCTACAGCATGAGATAGGTGCGACCCAGGGGGAGATCAAAAAGCTGAACAATGAGAATGACCGGCTGAGAATCAGTAAGACCAAACTGGAGGCTCAGGGTAAGAAGAATACGAAAGCCTGGAAGGACCTTACGGCCCAGATCAAGAAGAATAATGAGGCTGTCCGCAATGAGAAGATAAAGCTTGATGAACTGAACAGCAAGCTGAAGATCACTGAGATGTCCTCCAAGCAATTGCTGCAGCGTAAAAGAGATCTCACACGCGAGCTGAACAATACCTCCAAGGCACTTAATCGCCAAAAATGGAACCAGCTAAACAGTGATCTGAAAAAGGTCGATGCCCAGTACAATAAAGTGCGTGTTGGAGGCAAAGGTGTCAATACGGTAATGTCGAAGATGGGTGCCCTGTTGCCAATAGTAGGAATTGCCGCGATGGTAGCTGCAGTTAAGAACCTTGGCACCGAGCTTTTTGACCTGGCTAAAACCATGAAGAGTGAGGCTATAAGAGCATCTGTGGTATTTGGTGATCAATTGGGGAAAGTGGAGAAAGCAGCTGAAAGTTTAGCTAAAAAAATGGGCCTCACAAATCGTGAGTTTGTGGCAAACGCCGCTAGCACAGCGGATTTACTGATCCCACTAGGATTCACCAGGGAGGCAGCTGCCGATATGTCGATAGAGCTACAGTCATTAACAGGCGCTCTGGATGAATGGACCGGAGGCAGTGTGGGAGCAAAAGAAGTTTCAAATATCCTCACAAAAGCTATGCTGGGTGAGAACGAACAGCTGAAACAGCTGGGCATAGCAATTCGAAAGGACACAGATGAATTTCGTGATCTGGTAACCCAAAAGATTGAAGTGACAGGCGCCACAAAAGTACAGGCTGAAGCAATGGCCACTCTGGAGCTGATACAAAAGAAGTCAGCCGATGCACAGACGGCATATACTGAAGGGGGTAACGAGCTTCTCAGGACGCAGAAGAAACTGGGTGTAGCTGTGAAAAATCTCAAGGAGGGATTCATTGGCTTATTTGAAGTCCCGATTGAGAAATCCTTAAGAAACCAACAGCATGAGGCGAACCTATTAGCGATCAGGCTAGGAGATTCTAACCTGGCAACCGAGGAAAGGATTGCCCTATTAAAAGAACTGGGAGGGATCGCCCCATCGATTATCCGGGGGCTTGAAGCGGAAAACCTCAATTACGAAAACCTGAAAAAGAACCTGAGGGCTTATAACGATGAGATGGCTAACAAAATCGTAATAGCCAGTTTGGATAAGGAGGAAGAAAAAGTTCTTGCTAGAAAAGTGCGTGCTGAAACTAATTTGCAAGAAGCACAGCGAAAATTAGCAGAGACAATATCCTGGTATGACAATGTTTATTCGAAAAGCATTGGTACATCTGAAGGTTCACTACTTGAAAAAGTCATAAGAATCCAGGAACAAGTCGGGGATATGGCTGTAGCAGGATATATAAAATCATATAACAGGGCAATTAAAAAAGTAGAGGAAGCTACCACAACGGGGGAGTCGTTTGAAAAACGCAAAGGTAATTTATTAAGAATCTTAGGGATTGATCCGGATCAAACGCCCGAACAGACAAGTAAGGGTATATCAGATTATATCGAAGAAGTAACCGATGCGGCAACCGAAACGGCCGTGGAGAAGCAAACAGAAACTAAAGAGAAATTAATGAATTCTCTTTTAGCCCAAGCAAAAGTCCTGTACGAAAACGAACTAAGCCTCCTGAAGGAGCATCTGTCGAATAAAAATATCAGCCAGCAGGAATATGAAGACGAAATGATCGCGCTGAAGATAGCGTACTTAGAGATTGAGAAGGAGATCCGGGTGCAGGCCGGTGTGGATGTCATTGCTCTGGAAGAACATATCCTCGAGTTGGAAATTAAGATAATGCAAAAAAAAGCTGCTGAACAGGATAAGATCCGTGAGGAACAGAAAAAGAAAGACGAAAAAGACGGGGAAGAAAGAGCAGTTAACAATCAAACGCAGCAGACAGAAACGGTAGATCAGCACAAACAGAGTCTGGACGAAATGGTAAAAGCTTACAATGATAATGTAAGGGCCTTCTCAGACTTTGGAGCGGAAATGGGTGGGGTGCTTGGTGAGGCCCTGGGCTCTGGAGAAGCTGATATGCAGGATATGCTTAGAAAAACCCTTCTAACGGCACTGAAATTTGTCAGGGATTTTGTTAGGGCGAAGATCACTATGATGTCACTTGCCAGTGCAGATAGTATTGCCACATTTGGGATTTCTGGAATAGCCAAAGCTGCTGCTCTAAACCTCATTGTGGAAGGAGCGTATCAGGGTGTGAAACACCTTCTATCATCAAAAATTGACAGTGGATTTGTAGCTGGGGGGCCCACAGGTCTGGGGGGAAAGTACGAACCCGCAGGAATTGTTCACCACCGTGAGTATGTAATACCGGAAGAGGGGCTCTTTAATCCCTACCTACGGCCATTTATTAACATGATCGAGTCAGCAAGGCAAGCAGGCACATTGCGATCACTGGGTGCCCGAGCACCACTTACCGGATTCGCGGAAGGTGGCCCGACATCAGAACCTATGATGATTCAACCTTCAGTTGTAGATCCGGCTATGGCCAACCTTCTCCGTGCAAATATTGAATTCCTCCAGATGCTTCGTGATCAGGGTGTGTATGCGTATATCGGTGACCGGCAGGTCCGTGATATACGTGATCGAACACGAATAATTGAAGGTATTGAGAATAGCGTCTCCAAATAATGAGTCCTTTCAGGCTATAGCCATCAAATGTAAGTTGCAATTGATAATTGAATGACAAATGGCCCCCATGGCAAGCGTAGGTAATGTGAAAGCTGTTAGGGATGAACTCACCCAGGGTAATTGCTTTAGCATAAATGTATGGCTCATTGCTGTTGGCCAGGTCGACCAGGACAAAGTTTTCCCTACTCCAAATATCAATCGCGAGATGGCGACGATCCCAATCAAACGCGGTGAGATAATGCACCAATTCCAGGCTATCGGGGATAGTATTAAAGAAAACTCAAAGGGTGAGCGGGGAGAGATCACCACAGAGGTGATCAATTCACTTGAACTGGTGATGGGTGGGGCCGGTTTTCAATTGTATAAGTTCATTGAAGAGCATGCAGGGGATCGGTTCATCGTTATTTATCAGGATTGCGAAAAAAGGATAAGGCATATTGCCGGGACATGTTTACGACCGATGATCCTTAAAAGCTTCATCCGGAAGATGGACCAGGAAGTGACTGCGATCACCTTCAGGTTTGAAAACATCGCACTCTCATTGCCAAAAATCTATGTAGGAGCAATTGTAAAGCAGGATCCTGAACAAGTACTGGTGGATTCCCTGACGCTTAACCTGGTTAGGGGTAAAGAACAATACCGGTTTCCGGAAAATACATCCTTCACAAACCTGATAAGTGTAACAGGAATCACTCCGGATATGTATGGAGCCCACATTGAATTGCTGGGTGGATCGACCTCCTATCCTACAAAAATTACCAGTGGTGATGAGTTTATCCTGGTTGATAGCCTTCCCTGGTACTCTTCTTTTGGATTTTCTATCATTTTCAGGATCCTCGATTCAAACACGCTTGTTGAAGTGACAGGATCCAGAAATATTAAAGGAGCCATATGGTATGATGAGGATGAAGGAGGAATATGGGATGAGAGCTACGAAGATGGGATTTGGCATGACTAAAAAAACTGTTATGAAGAAGATTTTGATTAGTATTTTCTTGGGTTGCGTTGCCTTATCAATCAGTGCGCAAGGACCAGCACCGGATACAGTTATAAGTGGAGTATCTTTTAGAGAGGATCTCCGAAAAGCTGTGAACTGGAATATCTTGAAAAATGTAGCCCAGGACAATCTTATTGATTTACTTCAGGACGAGGCTGCATTAAACACCTCTCATAGAAACAGCATAAGTAATCCTCACAGCGTGACCTCCACCCAGGTACTGCCCACGCAGAGCGGATATTTTAATTACGTTCTGAAATCAAACGGAACATACGTCTATTGGGGGTTGGATGCCGGAATGACCGGAACGGTGGGTACAACCCTAATAAGTGCAGACTCAGTTATTGAGCGCACAGCAGGAGCTGGTTTCTGGGCGGATGGCGTGAAGTTGAAGGATTATTTCATTGAGCTTTATGAAACCTCCGAACCATCTGCCCCATCAGCGAACTTCGGCCGGTTATATTTTGATGTTGCAGATGGAAAACTAAAGCTCAAAACCAGCTCAGTGATTTATGATCTGACAGAGACAGGAGCTACGGCAGATAGTTCTTTTGTGACGATGACATTTGAAAAAACTTCAACAGCAACACAGACTGAAGGCAGGATATATTATGACAGTGATGATGGGTGGTTGAAATTTTTCAATGGAGTATCAGAAGACACCCTGAACCTACCTTCCGGGGAAGCGGGGAGCCAACGAACGCAGGAAGAAATAGAAGACTTTGTAGGGGGCATGTTATCTGGGAATACTGAAACAGGTATTTCAGTAGACTATCAAGATGGTGACGGAACAATAGATTTTGTTATTGGTGATTTGTCTGGAACATATGAAGTTCAATTGAATAACGAAGCTGGATTGTATGCGGCTCTTTCTGATGTTAGTTCATTTTATGAGGATGGGGAGGCTATTGAACCGGGCGATACTGCAACGATGTTGGCAAATTACATGCTAAACAAAGCGGTTATTGTGCCAGGAGATACAGCTGCAATGCTAGCTAATTATCTTGAACGCGACGAAGGGGGTATAGGTTGGGATTCAACCGCTGTTTCAGCAGAGCTAGGAGGAATATCGGAATATGCGTTAGGTGAAGGTGTTACTGTTGAAGGGGTATTAATGGAAGATACATCGATCTTCCTTGCCGGTGATAACGGACTTTTCTGGAACACAAACGTCGGGTTTTATCAGCCGACCTATGCCAACATCAGATTTAAAACTGCCGGTGTGGATGTGTTAACTTTCAATATTGCAGGTTTGCTACCTGCTACCCCCAGTACCTATGATCTTGGGGGACCTTCGATCTACTTCGCCGAATCGTACATTAATAAGATGTACGTTGGAAATGCAACAGCGTACCTGGACTACAACGCGGCACAGCTGCGTCTGACAGATGCCGCTGAAGGCACGAATACACTAACCGATATCATGAACTGGGTGGATTCAGTGGCACAGCTTCGCATTGAGATTGATGCAAATACAGCGAAGGAAACGAATGTATCAACAGAATTAAGTACCGGAACTGTTACAGCAACAACTTATGGTATTACTTCTGACGGAGGCGCTAATGATGTTGTGTTGCCGGAGGCAACCACATCAGCTGCGGGATTACTTGGTGCGGATAAATGGGACGAGATTGTTGCCAACACAGCGAAGGTAACCAATGCCACACATACCGGTGATGTGACAGGCTCCGAGGAATTGACTATTGCCGCCGGGGCTGTTGATATTGCCATGTTAAGCGCAACTGGCACACCCTCATCCTCAACATACTTACGAGGCGATAATACCTGGGGCACTCCTGCCGGAGGTGGTCCTGGAGAAGATTCTCTTGTAATAGATTCTTTGGCTCACGTACTTACTGACTCAATAACATTTCCCTTTGGTATAGGTGCGATGACAGATGCAGATACTATAGTAATGGTGAATGGAGCATATATGGGAGGTTGGTACAACGAGCAGGATTCTTGTGTTGCATTAAAAGCGATTTATGAAGCGCATGGTGTAGGTACATCTGCCGGTTTCTTAATTGCTTATGGGGATTCTATAGATGATCCTAGTCCGGTTACTATTCTATCCGCAACGGCTACAACAACTCGTACTTCTACAACAACTTTTACAACAAAGGTAGTTCCCAGAGACAAGAAAATATTTTGTAAGATTAATGGGAGTCCTGCTGCAGGAGCGAAACCTACTTTCGTGGAAGTTGATTTGGAGATTGCAAAATCAAGACAGGCGCAATGAGAAAGCTTTTAATTTTATTTTTATTTATTCCAGTATTTGCTTCTGGCCAGTATTTAGGTCGTTATCCTTTTGCAAGGGCGCATACAGGGAGTGCGGCCCCTACATGGACAAATTTAGTAAGCTGGTGGAAGATGACTGAAACATCCGGAGGGGTTGCATATGATTCTCATGGATCGGATGATGCTACCGTGGAAAGTGGTACACAAACATCTAACGGTATTGTATTTGATGGGGTAAATGATTGGTTATCATGTGATGGATATACCCATGGGACAGACAATTTTACATTCATTATGATCCTTACACCTGCTTCAACTGCAACATCTACTACTACATTAATAACTGGAGGAACGAATAGTTTACAATTAAGGTTAGAAGATAATATTACTCCATTCCTTTCTAAGTATGGTGGAACTTCGTCCGGCCATACAGATATTAATTTAACCCTTACTACTGAATCGATGCTTGCAGTTGTCCGTAATGGGGACAATTATAGATTTTTTATTGATGGTGATTTTGAAACAGAAGTATTTAGCGGATCCCAGGATTTTACAGCTGCTTGGACTTTTATAGGAGCATATGAAAATGCAATGTTTGAGTATAAAGGGACAATGAGGGACTTGTGTTATTTTACAGAAGCGAAGTCAGATGCTTTTATTACTTGGTTTTATAACTCAGGTTCATTTAGGGATTATGAGGACGGTGAATCAGAAGAACCAACTTGGACAAATCTAATAGGACACTGGACATTGGAGAATGGTGATTTGACTGACCAACATGGATCCGATGATATGTCAATTAATGGGAGCGCAGCCAACTCAGGAGATAGCTGTTTTCATTTTGGCGGTTCTGGGGATTATTTGACATTTACTGGTACAACTCATACTGATCAGGTCACATTTTTACTGAAAGTATGGCCTGAATCTACCGGTCCGTATGACCTTTTGGGAGGTACAGGAACTGGTGAATTGGCTTTATATACGTATGACGTTTATCTAAGGCCTAGGGTATATGCCTCCGGCGGTGGTTCGGTTCCTTCATTGGCAATGACTGAGGATGAGTGGAATTATTTGTCTGTTCGGGTGGATATGGATCATGACTCAGTAAGGTATGGGGTAGATGGAGTTTATGAGATGGAGAATGATTTTGATAATGTAGGATCCTCCGCCACCAATGCGGTGGGGTCTTATTCTGTTGGCAATGATTTTAATGGTTATATAAAAGAAATCTGGATATTTAGCGATTACAAAACTACAGATTATGTTAATGCGATGGAGAATAGGGATTATGTGGATGGTGATCCTGAGTAGTATATTGTTGTTTTGTTCAGTTTTGAACGCTCAATATACGATTACTAGCGGTACCGGGAAGACGATTACTAGCGGTACCGGGAAGATGATTACAGGATATTCTCCTGTTAGATATGGTGTTGTTTCGACTCCTACTCCGCCGGTTGATTATGCTGTTGATACTGTTGATTTCTTTGATTTTGAATCTGAGCCACCTGGAGACTGGACAGAGGCAGAACAGCAAACGTATTTCAATGCCAGGAACGGCTATCAATATCAACAGGATTACGAAACTTGTGATATTGTGGAAATGGACTGGGATGGTGAAGAAAGGCATACATTAAGGATTGAACACAAAACGGACGAATTATGGCATGGGTATGGGATTGAGGGATTTCTATCTGATACAGTTACGGAAATTTACATGAGATACAGGTGGAAATTTGGAGAGAATTACAATGCTGGGAAAGATGGCAAGATGCCGGGATTTGATAATGCTGGTGATTTGGAAAGTGGAACAGTTGGATGGGATGAGGAGGATATAAGACCAGATCAAGATATGCCCTGGGAGTGGAAAGTAGGATGGAAAGGTGGAGGCATATTGCAATCTTATATGTATGACGATTCAGATCAGGCTTTTTCAAACGGCTATGTGCCTTGGGGAAATAATGAGGATTCGGTTCTGCTGTTTTACGGGACACCTTATGATATAATTATACGGAACAAGATGACAACCTTTACGGGCACAACATCCAATGATGACGGGATTTTTGAGGCATGGGTTAATGGCAAAAAAGTATTGGAGGAAACAGAATTGACTCATCATTGGTGGGGGTATGACACTGTAACGTATGGTATTAATGCAATGGTTCTTAGTAATTTCTTTGGAGGAAGTGATACGACAACCAAACCTATGAGAACGTGTTATGGCTATATGACTGATCTTTTATTCTACAGAGATACAGCCAATGATACATGGGGACAAGTACAAACCAATCCTGACGATGATATTCTGGATTATCCGGGAGCAATGAGCGCACAGGATTTCTATGTGGATTCAATCATTGATATAGAGACAGAGAACGTTACATCCGTTGATTATCCTTCAGCTACTCCATATTACACGAATTACAGATGGCTTGTTGTAGCTCCAGAGGGGTATGTCCCACAGGTAGATTTTGAAACCGGGGATTATACCTATGGCAGTATGAACCATTTAATTTTTATGGATGGCAAGGGATGGGGAGCAACAGAGCTGGATAGAGTTGTGGGATCTGATCCTGATTTGGGGAATAATTTTGATGGAAATGGAACAGTGACAGCAACAGGGAGATATATGTTTATTTCATACGTGACAGGCTATAATGGATGGGGGAATCAAGTTGGTGGAGCGTTTAGTGCTGAAGTGACATTTATTCCAGATTAACGAAGAATGATGGAAACAATATCAACAAGTCTCTTAATGCATTTAGAATTCATGAAATTTTATGGACTTAAAGAGCTAGCTGGTTCTGACAATAATCCAACAATCATGAGATGGGTGAAAGATCTTGGCTTTGATAAAACAGTTTTAAACGATGAAACGGCATGGTGTTCATTAATGATTAATTGGTTGGCATGGAATTTAAAGCTTGAAAGGAGCGGAAAACTGAATGCGCGAAGTTGGCTCGGAGTAGGTATTAATATACCTCTTCAAGATGCTGTATTAGGAGATATAGTTATATTCTGGCGCGAATCTATTGATTCATGGAAAGGCCATGTTGGATTGCATCATGGACATGATAAAAAATATATCTACGTGGGTGGTGGGAATCAGAATAATCAAGCAAATACTTCTCCCTACCATATTGACTCTCCAAGTCATGGATTCATGGCTTGCCGTCGATTAAGAACTTTGGAAGAGATTGCACGGCAGACGGCAGCTTAACCTACAGAATAGATCCTAATAATAAAGTGTCCTTTCTGCTTGTGAGGCGGAATGCTAAGTTGCATTAAACTTAGTATACTGTTATGAAAAAGCTTGTAATAATTCTCAGTCTTTTAGGAGCAGTTATTTCTGCCAGCCCACAATCTTCTGGAACAATTGTTGATAATGGCACAAATGTGGTGATCACCTATGCCGATGGCCAGAGGTACGGCCTCTTTAAGGGAAATCAGGTCTTTACTTATTTCGAGAATACATCATCTGATGAGGTTTTCCTTATGACTAACCACCGGTGGTGGCCAGGTAAAATAACAAAGATCCTCTCACTCAAAGTAAGTGAATTCGGGTACTCAACCCCATCAGAGTTGGCCACATTCCTGGATAATATTTTATCTGACAGGTACGTCCAATTTACCGTATATAGTGGGGATGATCAGGACTCGATTATCTATGCCAATCCGGTAGACAGCACTTATCTACATGGTTTTAAGCTCGGATGGCTCAATGGAAAGGAAATCAGCGCAAAACCATATACATATGATCAGTAAAGTCATGAAAAAAATAATCTTCTTCTCCATTCTCCTGTTCCCAATCCTGCTCTCAGCTCAGGGGCAGGAGAACGAAAAAAGAGTTTGGAATCCATTCACAAGGCGATTTGAGCTTTTTTCGAAGGTATACCCGGTCAATGATTCGGTGATCAATTTCGGGGTGAACAATAGTGTCTCATCAGACACACTGAATGGCGCGATCGGATTCTGGAACTATGTGAATACTCCCAACTCGATGGTTTTGGGGTATCACAATTACACTATTGCGCCGGACAATATCCTTATCGGGGCATACCTGGATGGTGATTCGTCGCAGACTATTACAATAGGTCGCGGTCTCAGTACAGCGTTCCGGATGGTAAACTCGAAATATCAGTCTATAGGATTAGGCATGTTTGCAACGGAGCCGGTGATGTATATCCAATCCGGATATGAACCTGGTGAATCATATGTAGCAGATATCGGAGGGGTATCCATTGGCGGTCCGGAGCTGGACACCCTCACAGCCTTGCAGATCAATAAACATTTAACCAGTGGGTATTTTGTAAAATGTAAAAATACCAATCAGACCACTCTATTCTCTGTTGATTATGACGGGAATGCGGAGGTCTCCGGAAACCTGGTTGCTGATTCGGTGATATGTAACTACGTCCCGACCATTAACCAGGCTGCAGCTGATACCACTGGGATCACACCGGTAAAAATCGGAGACCAGTTCATAGATACCAGCGCAGGAGATGTATACATATCGGTGGGGACCAGCAGGGGTGACTGGATAAAATTGTAAGAAATGAGGACTACGCTGATATCAATATTTCTCGCCCTGGCAATCTACGGATCCTGTCAGCCCGGAATCGTAACCAATCCACATACGAGGCAACCGGACTTTATCTGGAATCCGTTAAGATCAGCTGATACCCTGATCTACATTGGATATGGTGGTTCCGTTTGGGATGAGACCCTGAATATCTACATAGGGTACTCTAATATAATGGACCAGTATTCGATATCCTTCGGAAGGCACAATATCATCGGGTGCCTTCATAACTATGTCATTGGGAACAACCTCCGGTGCGATTCAGATAAGACTATTACTATTGGTATCGGAGGCAAAATGCGTGTCTCTGCCTACATGCCGGGCTCGATTGGATTCGGCGTGAATACAGACTATTCCACTCTATCAATTCATAGTGGTTATCCCAGCGCAGAGAATATCTATCAGGGGAAAAATATTGGAGGTGCGGTCATTGGGAAAGGGTCATCTTACAATGACGATACAACCGCTTTGATCATTCGCTCATTCCGGGATACTGCGACCTATGTAGATGACGCAACTGGAACTCAGTTCATCGCAACAGAAGATGATAGTTGGACGGTGGACCTGGAAGGTATGGAACTTAGCGGTTCCCTTGATGTTGGGAACCTGAGCTGCGTCTTTGTGCCTCAAGTGTACTCCGGAGCAGCTGACACTTCCCTCCTGCCCACACCATTGAAGATAGGGGATTACTATATCGACACCAGCGACAGAGATGTGTATATCTCAACAGGCATTATCAGGGGATCCTGGAAGAAAGTGAATTGAATGACCAGGGCAACGCTCATACAGGCCAGAGAAGGCAATGACAGGGCAATGAACACTGTTCTGAATGAGTTTGATCCATTCATCTATTATATCGCAATGCAAAGGGTAACAACGGGATACTTTGATGATTATATGCAAGCTGGACGGATTGGGCTTGTTGAAGCAGTTAACAAGATATCGGATAACTCAAAATACCAATTCTCAACTTTTGCAGGTAGGTACATACGCAATGAAATGGCTTTGCTGTCCTGTCAGATCAGAGGACAAAAATTACATGAATACCGGATCATTCAAAGATACTATCGCAAGAAACGTGAGATGGAACAGGAGCATATGATGGAAATGGACATGGTTGATGTATTGGAAGAGATGCACCTGTTTCCCTTTCAGGCCGAAATCATTTTAGCCCATACAAACGCCCAATATGTGAGTGCCGATGTGGATGATCTTGTTACCAGAAAAATCGAACATGAGATCAATGAACAAAATCTCGATGTATTGAGGGACGGAAGGAAGCAGATGCTCAATCAAATGATCGATTTGCTCACGGACCGACAGGCAGATATTGTGAAAAAGCATTTTTACCAGGGAATGACATCTTCTGAAATATCCATTGAGCTCGGGGTATCACAGGGGTACATCTTAAAGGAACTGCACAAAATTCGCAAGAAACTGCTTGCCGATTGGCCTAATCAGCTGTTCAGTATAGCTATCAATGATCAGGAGTTTTATAATCCAAACTACCAATTCCATAATGAAAAATGGAAGCCGATTCTCGATGGGAAATACTCTATCAGCAACTACGGACGTATTCTTACTTTTCACAAGACATACAAAAAGTTTATGATCCGCAAACCATCGTATGAATCTCGCAGGTATAGATATCACCTAGTCGTAGGGAATGCCATGATGAAGGCAACACCCAGGAAATTGATTACGAATCATTTTGACATCCATGAACTACCAACTTTCTACGAAAGATGAGATATTTATCTATCATATTATTTGTGATTTTTTCACTGTCTGCTGATGGACAGGGTAGGATCCAATTTGAAACCGGTGACCATATCTACTATTTTGAAAGTCTCTCTTCCATACCACATCATTATCAGGTTTGTCCCAATGATAGGCAGTGTGTGGATTTCATTCATGAATTGTATAATGAGGGTCCTCAGGAGTGCATCCTTGCATTCGATCCGATAACGGAGTATATCTACCCAAATGGCCATTATTTCAACAAACAGGATTCAATCTACATTATCCCTACCCCTTATTTAAGGAAAGCGACAAGCTTTGAAGTTTATTCGAAAAACCGGGTCTTTTTAATTCTGAAAACCGCAAAGAAAGAGCTATGATCCCATTACTCACTATATTACTTGTTGCTACCGGGTATGCCCTGATCAGGGCCAAGCATGACTCCTTCCTGTCTCATGGTACAGGATCCTGGAAGGCCTGGGCATTTATTGAAGGAGTATTTGTGACCCTGGCCGTTGTGATCCTATCCTGGAGGGCTTTCAACATGGACTGGTGGCCGATGTTCCACCTGGGGATGATCTTCGCCTTTGTGTTCTGGATCGTGTTTGATTGTGCCCAAGGCTGGATCCGGACCGGGAACATCCTGCATATCGGAGACCAGGGCTTTGATGCAAAGATGAGGGCAATGTTCTTTTATGACAAACCTATCTTATGGTGGAAGAACACCGGGGCCTTCAGGTTGGTATTCTTTCGATTATTCTGGCTCGGAATCCTGATCCCATCATATTTCTCACTAATAAACACCTATTCATAGTCATGGAAAGCTCTCTCCCGAATATAATCACGATCGGAATCTGGGTAATGGGACTATTACTTTCAGTTATTGGATTTTTACTTGTATTCTATTTCAAAAGATCTGTATCGACAAATGATAAGTTGAATGACAGTGTTAACAAGTTACAGCTTACCGTTACCGGACTTAACGGAACCCTTCTAGCCCAGGACGAGAAATTCTCCAACCTTTCAACCAATTGCAGGGATAAGCATAGCGTTATCGATGAGCGGTTGAAAAAACATGGAGATCAATTAGGTGATCACGAAGGACGGATAATTAAAATTGAAACAAAATTATGAGCTTATCAGGATCAACTCTATTATGGTATTCATTAGCTATTGGCTTTTTTTTTATGGCCGGTGGAATTGTGATCGGTGTTGTTGTTGACCGGGATACCGTTATAAACCAGATTTTTAAAAAAATTCGATATAAGAAGGGATCGGGTGATTTGATTATTGATGGCAATCAGGAATTACCTGTAAAGAAGTCCTGGAGGGAGCGACGTGAAGAGAAAAGGAAAAAGCGCCAGGAGGCGTCAACATAATTGTCTAACTAAACATTTAAGAAAATGAAAAGATTTATTTCTGTATTCACACTTATTATTGTTGCCGGAGGCATGGCCCTGGTAGCGCAAGATTCCAATCCTGAGCCCAGTTCAGGTTTTGATATCTGGAAGATCCTCACAGGAGTATTTGGTGTTGCTTCAATGTTTTTCGCTGGTACTATCAGTAAGGTGCGAAATAAACTCAAGCAGGTTCTTAAGCTGGGCTCTGAAACCGTCGAGGCATTCGATGCGAGTGTTGAGCTTGGCGCCACTACCGTCGGTGCACTGGACGATAATGTTGTCGATGAGGCCGAGAAAAAAGCCATCAAAGCCAAGCATGCCACTATGCAGAAAGAGTGGAGCGATGTGAAAGCACAGTGGAAGATTGTGTGGGGATCTGCATAAACTATATTGGGCCCCACGGTGATCAATTAAGACCACTTGGGGCCCATTCTTCATTTAGCATAGAAATTTTAAATAATCAAGAATGTCATTAACTCAAAATGAAGTTCCCCCAGCACTTTGTCTGGCCGGTAACCCAATGTGGTTGGATTATACGACGAGTGATACCCATGAGGATTTCATCGGAATTCATTTTAAAGTGTTTGAATTTCGCGATGGGGAATACCAGCAAATTGGTGGGGAAATAAGGATTGAGCCAGATGAAGATGGTAAGGCAATCATTGATATTCACACTCTGGTGGAGTGGGATCCTGTGAAAGAATTCACCTGGAAAGAGAATCCATCTTCCTTAATCCACAGGCGCGTAGATTTGAGAAAGATATATGATGTTACCATTTATGAGAAATATGGCAATCCCTTAACTATTGAGGATGAGGAAAGCCTGGGTGCTTTAAGAGCATTGCCTGGTAAAATATCGGATCTGAAACAGGGACTTTTGAATGATCAGTCGACAACATGGATGAGTAGGATGCAAAGTGAAAAGCGCTTCTTAACTAATTCTCCAAGAACAAAGACCACAGATGCATGGGCATCTGAGCGGTTATTCTATTATTTATTTCCGGGAGTTCCAGACACAATTACGCTCCGGATTAAAATTTTCTACACAGACGGAACAGATACTACTTTCACCAGGGAAACCAATTCACCTGCGGCCTACTATTATGTTTATGAGATTATCACTTCATTTAGCACACTCGGGATTTATTTCATCGATCCAACAAAGACAATTGAAAAATATGAAGTTTGGTTAGAGGACCAGACAACCGCTGTAATAAGCGAGGTGTTTACATATCTTGTTGATCACACCCCACACGATGACTCGAAGTATTTCCTATTCGCTAACGGATATAAGATGATCGAGGGAGCCAGATTCACAGGCGAATCTAAGTCAAGCTCAAAAGTTGATCAACTGAATCTGAAAAGGTTCATGGGAATAGGATATGGAAGCAAAGACAGAAGTGAGGTAAAAGAAATGGTTTCAGAAACAGAATATCGTGAAGCGAGCTCCGAATGGTTATCCATCGATGAAATCAACTGGATTCGCGAAATGGCTCTCTCCAAGGAGGTTTATGAAATCGTAAACGGAGAAACAGTCCCCATTTTAATTGACGGTGACTCGATAACCTTTCATGAAAGTGACGATAATTTACGCTCATTTAACATAAAATACCGGTATGCACATTCTGATAGTGTTCCGGCAATAGTTCCGGATGTTGTGGATTCAATGTCGAATTTTCAGGGATCCAACATTGACTTTGGAGGATTGACCAACGGGGGAGCAGGTCAGCAGTTCGCCACCATGTCCTACAATGATTCCACCGGTGAATTTACCCTGGAAACCCAGGACACAGACCATCCGCTGGCTTACTCAGACGCATTGGATCTTCCATTGATACCGCTTCTGGCGTGCTACTGGAATTTGAGCCAGATAAGTGATTTCTGTGATCTCGTAATGCTACTGATGGACAATGCGCTAGACGGCCAAACAAGTCCTACTGTTGTACCGTTAGTATGGAATGAGTCCACTGGATTTGGTATCCTGATCACATCTCAGAGTAATGACAGGTTCTGTGTTCGTGGTGCAAATCTTGGCAGCAATAATACTCATGAAGGAAACCTTCTGCTTTATATACCCACAAAAAGATGCCTTGAATTCCTTTATGAACTCGGCCTATGAAGAATATTCGATTTGTAATTAGTGGCCGCGAGGTGGAGATGGGCAATTCATCGATGTCATTCCAACTCAAAAACCCGATGTTTGAGGATGTTGGATCCCACTCCCTTCCAGTCCAGATCCCAAGGACCAGGAATAATGAAAACATCATCGGTATCTATCATCCTGGTGCTTATAGCCAAACCACGCAATACACGGCACAGCTATTTATTGGGGCGCTTCCATACTATGGAGAGTTTGTGTTAACTGACATTAAAGAGGACTATTATGAGGGACACTTCACTACCGGGAATTCGGTGTTCAGATCTATTGTCAAGGACGTGAAGCTTACCGATCTGGACTACACGGAAGTGATAGCCGGATCAGAGTCGGTGAGCTTTACGGATGCCCTCAATGCAGCAGCCCGTAGTTCTTACCCAACCCACAACTATACGTGCTTCCCCATGCTGGTTCCCAAGTACTACGGAGATAAGGAATTTGTCCACGAGCTAATTATGAGTGGGTGGGGCTATTGGCCTGAGTTGGAGTCAGGATTCAGACCATACGCTGCCTTCGACGAAAATGCGATTTTCGCACCTTCCTTCTATTTGTGTTTCGTAATTAGAAGGATCTTCTATATATATGGGTACTCAATTGAAAACAATGCGATCGCTGATGATGCTGAGCTGAGCACTCTGGTTGTTGCGAATTATAATACGCTGAGGGCTCTATCAGGTACATATACACAGTTAGATTTGAAATTTGAAGATGCCCTTCCTCCCATTGGAATCAATGATTTTATAGATGCCCTGGAGCAGATGTTCAATCTGACATTCTTTATCAGTGAGAAAAGCAAGACTGTAAATATCAAAAGAAACACATTGATCGTGAAGTCCGCGCCAGTGAGAACGAACAACCTTTTAAGAAGGGAATTGCAACTGGAGAAACATGATGGATTTGTATTGAATTATACCATGGAGCCCGATGATGAGTTCTCCGATATTAAATCAATAGAGGGATATGTGATAGGGCTTACTTTAGAAAACAGGGATGACCTGTCAGCGTATGCCGCAGGTGACTACGAGAATCAGCTGGCAAAGATTACGAACATTGACCTTTATTATAGAAGTGAAGTGTTGGATGCAGAGGCGGGTACCTGGGAATGGAATGAGTTTACTAAAGATTATTTCGAGTATCCGAGTGGCAATAAAGGCCTTGAGTTACCAACAAAGGCAAATCCGATTCTAACCGATAACAGTCTTATAAGATCTATAGATCCCTTCGAGTATACACCTCAGCACGCCCTTTACCCCAGGGTTGACATATCCAGCATCAATTCTGAAGGTATCCAGGAGTTTAAAACCTTCGATTCACTGAGGCTTCTATTTTTCCGAGGCATGGTGGATTGTGGCGGTCTAATTACGGACCCATCAACAATCAGGGGCCAATATCCCTTAGCAACGCCAGATGTATACAGGCCAAAAGGACTAACCAGCCCAAATAGATACGGCCGGATAAAAATTACAGCAGCAAATCAGGCTCTGCGGTGGGATGGCTTTTATGGTCTATACAATATCCACTGGAAAGACTACCTGTATTGGTGGCAGCACATCAAGCGGCCGGCAAAAGACAGCTTTGACATGTCCCTGCGGGAAATCCAGGGTATTGAATTCTGGGAAAAGTACCAGGCTGGCGGTCATACATTTATTTTCCGGTCTATCAGCCTTGAAATCAACTTTGCCAAGGATACCTGCAGGGTAGGTGAATGTGAGGTCTACCTTAGTTAAGAGAACCGGCTAAAAGCTTTTGTGATCTCAAGTTCAACATCTTCATAAAGCACATGTGCGTAGATCATTGTCTGCTCAATTTGTGAATGCCCGAGGAGTTTCTGAAGTACTGCCAGGTTTTTGCTGTTACGGAGGAACATTGTGGCAAATGTATGGCGGGCAGTATGCAGGCTGATGTTCCGATCAACACCTATGATCTTGACAATATCTTTGATTTTCATACGCATTCTTTGTTCGCTATATGTGTCGAAAATCTTACCATAGAGTCGATGAGGGGATTCATCCTGAATCAATCTCTTTGACATAGCGGTAAGAGGAACCTTTATAATCTCTCGGGTAGAGCTCCTGGTTTTTATGGCACTATATATTAAGGTACCATTGATCACCTGATCCATCTCAATACTCCGTAGATCTGAGATTCTTAATCCTGTGAAGCACATGAAGAGGAAATGACGAAGGATCTTCTGGTTATTTGATGGGAGCAGCTGTTTGTCATATAATGAAACAAGATCTTTGACCTCCTCCTCTGTCAAAAACTCTCTGGAGGTTTTTGCCCGCTTCTCTGGCATCTTCTCAGTTAAGGGATTATGGTTGATGATCCGCTGGCGAACTGCAATATTAAGATAGATCTTCAGAATTTTAAATGCATTATGCCTGGTGTTCTGGCCACTTTCCCGTTTTGTCTTCATCCACCTGTTGAACCGGATCATGAAATCCGCATCCAGCTGGGAGAATTTCAACTGTGGTGAGAAAGTCTTGAGCTTATTGGCCACAGCAAGATGTTGCCTCATCGTACTTTCATAGATCTCACCCTTCCGTTCCCGGATCGCCTCGTCCATGAATAAGTGGAAGTCCACCCTTAGAGATGAATTTTGGAATTCTTTCTTGAGCAGTTCAGGAGTAAGATTTTCATACTGCAGCCGATACCGGACCATGATTTCGGTAATCCTACTCCGGGTGGTCTGGATCATAAGGTTCAAATCCTTATGATCAGGATGAATATCCAAGACAATTTCCTTCTTTCGATCGAAATCTGAAAGCTTAACGCTGACCTTGGTGTGAAACTTTACTTTTCTGCCATCAACCTTAGTTACAGCGTACAAAGCACTTTCACCGTTTTGTTTGACATAATGACTGTCAAATGAGATAGTTATACCTGCCATATTTCTGTTGGACCGTTTTTGGATCAATTCAACAAAAAACACCCCTAAACATTGACTTTATAAGTCACTGTTCATAGGGAATGTGGCTTTACTTGTATCTCGCGGTGACTTTCTGTGACCTCAGGAGAAAACGAAGTTTTAACTACACCCCCCGTAAACATTAGGGTTTTGATTAAAAAGAACGATCCATTTGGAACTGATCCCAAATAGTTTCCATAGTTTACCTTACCGCCAGAATCTGAGCAAAGTTTTCAAAATCGGTTTCAAAGTACCCTCTATCGAAGTCGTATTTTATAAATGAACCGTACGTGTTTGGTAGAAGGAAGCGTATCGAACCATCTTCTGCTTTCCTCACTGGGAACTTATAAGAACCGGAGAAACTACTAACCTGCTTCATAATTTCATTTTGAATCAGATCAAGGAACTTCGACTCCGTAAAACTCTTATATTTTGATCCTAAAACAGCAACTCGATTCGTTCTTAATTCAACTTCCTCATTAATGTTGTAAAGTTTAAAAAACTCTTCAGGGCTAAAAATGAATGCAAAAGTTACTTTATAAGATTCCCAATCCTCCCTGATAGACGGATATTCATATTCTCCCCTCCACTTATTAACGATCAAAACATAGTACTCATTAGATCTGTGTAATACAGTTTTTGTTTGAATGCTGATGAAATTCTGATATCTATGCGACATCATATATTCCCCAAGGAGGCTCGGATACTTCGTCTTATAATCCTTATCACTACATAGTACATTTTTATAGTCTACCCATTCTCCAATTTCACTATTATAGTACCACCCAGTAGCTTTGGTTAAAATTTCTGATTCTTTATCAAAGGATAACTTCTCTCGATTTGTCCTATCCTGTCCATCGGATGGCATGAGATTAAATCCAAAAAAGGTGATTAACAAAAGAATCTTAGGAATACACATTCTTACCATGGTTTTAGTTTTTAAGTGAGTATTGAGGTAATAAAATGTATCGAATGAATATTTGGTAATGAAAGCCACACCTATTTAAATTTTTTTGGCACCTTACCCGTTAACTCTTCTTCCAATAGAGAGATCTTGTTTTTCACGCTTATATTACTATACTCGTCCTTCATCCATTTGAATCCTGAATTATCAGTTTCACTTAACGCCCAATAGGCAAGATAATAGTATTTTAAGGCCTCTTTTTTATCCCCCACAATTTCATTTGCCCGGGCTTCAGCATAATGATTTACACCTGGTATTTTTGAGGATTTGAATGTTGTGTTCACAATAAGCTTCAATCGATAAGCAATGACGCAAAGTAATATGAATGGAATCAATGAAATAAAGATGACAATAAGGATTGATGTTGTCCCGGCAATTGTGGTCAGTGTGTCCATGATTTAAGTTTTTATAATGTTTATCGGGGTAACAAAATGACTTTATTTCTGATTAAACACTTTGACTATGTAATTTCCCGTCTTCTTTTCCTACAGGATGGGTAAGGAGATATATGCCATATCACCCTTAAGCTAGTTTACTTTTATCCGCATTTTCATCCAGTTGTTGCCTGTACATATTCAACTGATCCCGTAATGCCTGTATGACCTCCTCTTTATCTTTAAGACGAGCTTCAAGTTGCTTGATCTCCTTTCCCTTCTCTGTACAGGATTCACATTTCACAGTTGAAATTTCCTGCCCATTCGTCTCAGAAATTCCCGTTTGTAGCCATACAAGATCAACACCAAACTCATCGCTGATTTTTTTCAATTTATCTGTCCTTGGTTCAGTCTGTCCAGACAACCACTTATCTACGCTTGATTTAGAAACACCAATTTTTGTAGCAAACTCAGGAATGCTATTGCAATTTCTTCTGTAAACCTGTCGTATCCTTTCTTTCAGGCTCATTGACTTTGCTTAGAATCAGTTTAAATTATACTTTACGTATATTTTAAATGTTCTATTATTATGCATTTAGTGTATTTATAGCTTACATTAGCAGTGTAATTATTGCACTCCTAGTGTAAATATATGGTAAAAAAGCTAGTGATAACAAAGGATTGAGTATGAATTCAAGTAAAAAGAGCCTCAGGG
>Ga0307428_1000531_pt1 | contig 23623 bp, 22 predicted proteins | sample SalMarWE160240MG_FD_202161 | JGI IMG/M metagenome (GOLD analysis project Ga0307428, IMG submission 202161) | Salt marsh sediment microbial communities from the Plum Island Ecosystem LTER, Massachusetts, United States - WE1603-240 | ecosystem: Environmental > Aquatic > Marine > Intertidal zone >...
CCTCTATTGCAGGCCCCCCGCGCGCACAAAACAACACCTTTTATGCAAAACAAAGCCAATTTGCCAACCCCTGCTAATGAACCTAACCTCAGCTCTAACAAGCACTTACGAAGAAAAACCACCCCCGGAGGCGCCAAAAAAACAAAGCCAATCTCAAACCCAATCAAACGCACAAATGCAAAGCCCCCGAGCGGGAAATTCTGCGCGAGAGGCGAAGAAAGCGAGGGTTTTTATGTCCAAGAACACGTGGTAACTACGGGGTTTTTGCAGGCTCACTGCTGCGAAGAATCGCACCCCGCCAGCCGGCGTTCGCCAGCGAGTGACTCAGTGTGCGATTACGCTTGATATCTTGAATACCGGAAGCAGCAGTGCTATCGCGATGGTTCCTATGATGGCGCCCAGAATCGTTATCATCAAAGGCTCTATAAGGGCCATAACGCTTCTTATTGAAGCCTCGAGCTTTTTCTCATAGAAGACCGATATCTTATCGCTGACATCGCCGAGCTTGCCGCTTTTTTCCCCTGCCCGAAGCATTTGGATGACTCCCGGCGCAATGAGCCAGCCATGCGGCGAAATCAGCAGCGACTCGGACAGTTGATAACCATCGCGAATCTTTTCCTCGGCCCCTATCCAGAGCTGCTGAAAATAGTAGTTCCGGCACGAGCCCTGCATGACTTCTATCGCTTCGAGCAAAGTCACGCCTGTGCCGACGGTTGTAGCCAGAATACGCATACTGCGAGTCACCACCATATCGACAAACATTGTTCCTAATACTGGTGTTCGGATTTTCAAGAAGTCTATCGCGTGGCGGCCTGACGTTGTTCCGGACCAGTAATACAGACCCGCCCCAGCTAGTATGACGCCTGTCACAAGAGCGGTCATAATCTGGAAATTGCCGAGCATTTTACTGAATCCAACGAGCACTTGCGTGATTTTGGGCAGGGCGGCGCCCTTGGCCTCGTAAATCCTCATAAACCTTGGCAGGACAAAGAACATCAGGGTTCCGGTGGCGGCCACGGCCATCAAAGCCATTATGAATGGATAGGTCAGTGCCCCTTTGACGCGTTTTCTGGTTTCGGCCTCGAAATTCAGGTAGCTGCTGAGGACCTGCAACATCTCGGCCATTTTGCCGGAGGCCTCCGAGGCTTTTACCATACTGACGAACATCGGACTAAATGCCCTGGGGTACTCCAACAGGGCCTTCGAGAAATATTCGCCGCGTTTGACCGTTTGTGAGATGTGGGTGATTATGAATTTGAAGGCTCCGTGCTCGGCCTGTTCGGCAATGGCATCGAGCGCATCGCTGAGGACCACTCCGCTGTCGAGCATTACGGACAACTCGGTTGTAAAGAGGATTAAGTCGGCCCGGTTGACTTTTGCCGCGTGGAGGCTTTGGTCTGAGGCATCGGACGCGGAGTATTCCCTTGCCAGCGTGGAAAGGGCTTCGCGGGGCGCATTTTGCGGGTCAGAATCGGGCGCGACCGGCTTATTGGCCTGGTCCGACGAATCGCTGCTGAGCAGAGTTTTAGCTGTTAAGGCGGACATTTTTCTTCCACATTTTAAGTATAGCCTGCATGAGTTGTTCTGAGCACTTCTTCCACGGATATGATACCTGCCTTGACCTTTTCAATTCCGTCGAGGGCCAGTGGCGCCATTCCCTTTTCAATAGCCTTGTTTCTGAGGTCTTTCAGGCTCGCTCGCCGATTAATCATCTCCATAACTTCCTCGTCGGGGACAAATATCTCGTGAATAGCGATTCGTCCCGCGTATCCGGTGTTTCGACACTTTTTGCATCCTACACCGCGGAAGTATTTGTCTATCTTGACGCCGAGGCCGTCGACAGCCTTCTTGATACTGGGCGGCGGCTCATATTCAGTCTTGCACTTCGGACAGACCTTTCTGACAAGCCGTTGAGCGCAGACCGCGATAAGCGAGGCACTGACAAGATATGGCGCGACGCCGAGGTCAATGAGGCGGGTTACGGCGCCGGGTGCGTCGTTCGTATGGAGAGTGGAGAGAACCAAATGGCCGGTGAGAGCGGACTGAACGGCGATATTGGCGGTAGCCTGGTCGCGGACTTCGCCGACCATTATTATATCGGGGTCCTGTCTGAGCAGACTTCTCAGTGCGGTGGCAAACTGAAAGCCCGCAGCATCGTTGACCTGGAACTGGTTTATGCCGGCTATATTGCACTCGACGGGGTCCTCAACGGTGCAAATATTGACCTCATCGCTGTTCAATTCGGTCAGGGCGGCGTACAAAGTGGTATTCTTACCGGAACCGGTTGGCCCGGTGACGAGGACTATACCGTTTGGCGCCTGGATGACCTGTCTGAAGAGGCGGAGGTTTTCGTAGGTAAACCCGAGAGACTCGAAATTGAACATAACCTTCTGCGGGTCGATAACCCTGATAACGACCTTTTCGCCGAAGTTTCCGGGCATAACCGACACCCTCAGGTCGATTGGTCTTGCTTCTACCAGGACATGGATACCGCCATCCTGCGGTAATCGGCGCTGGGCGATGTCGAGTTCGGCCATAATTTTAATGCGTGAGACAATCGCCGAATGCATCTGATGTGGCGGGCACATTTTTTCGTAAAGTCGTCCGTCGACACGGTATCGGACCCTCAGTTTTTTATCGTCGGGCTCGATATGGATGTCACTTGCGTTTTCGCGGGCGGCGTTGTAGAGCAAATAGTTTACGAGCTTAACGACGGGCGACTGACCGGCTATTTCCTCAAGATTGCCTATGTCTTCGGTGATATTCTCTATCAGCGTAAAATCGTCGAGTCCCTCTTCGTCAAGGATGTCATCGATAACAAAGACGTTGGCTGCCGGCAGATACGTCTGGACAGTAGCTTGTATGTCCTTGCTGGTGGCACAGACAATCTGTACCCTGCATCCGCTGATACGTTCGATTTCGTCAATAAGAAATACGTTTGTCGGCTCGCTGACGGCGACTGTCAGTACGTCGTAGACCTTGAATAGGGGCAGGACAACATATTTTTCAAGGAACTCTCTGGGCAAGACCTCAAGGGCCTTGACGTCACACAGCTTTGGGGTTATCTGCGCGTACGGCACACCGTACGCCTCGGCCAGAGCGGCGGTTATCTGGTTTTCGGTGCAGTAATTCATTTCGACAAGGAGCTCGCCAAGCAGTTTGCGATGTCCCTTGTCTTTTTGTTCAGCCAGGGCCTTTTCAATCTGCTGCTCGGTGACGATACCGCGTGTAAGCAGCAGTTGTCCAAGCTGGGCCTTGTTTTCAACGGCTAACTCGGCCATTTTTTCTTTCCTTCCAGCATCCCGTCGGGTTTAGCCTGCACCTGTCTTACGCGAAACTCTTTACGGCCTGGGCGAGTTCGGCATACCGGTCGAATTCATTATTGAGCCGGGTGACTTCAAGTATCTTCTCGCAGTTTTCGTCAAGCCCCGCGAGCCTTAATTCGCACTTATTCGCGTTGCAATAATCGCGCGACCACAACAGTTGTTCCAGTCCCTGGCTGTCGATGAATGCCACCCCGCTCATATCCAGTACTATTGCTGTTCTGCGTTTGGCTATTACTTCGGTGACGGTTTTCTTAAGCACCTCGGCAAAATCAGCGTCGAGATCTCCCTGCATTACAATGACGGTGACGTCGTTATAATCCTGCGTTTGTATTTTCATCTTATCAATGTCCCCACGGCGACGGCGCCGTATTCCGAAAAACTGCTCTTTCCACCGGCGCCGATAAAATCGGAACCGTCCTGGATGGCATCCCAGAGTTCGTAGACATTGCTGTTCAAAAACAGGGTCGCGATTTTTTCGTCGAACTGTGTCCCCAGCCCTTTCCTTATCTCCTCGAGCGCCTGCTCGACCGTCAGTGCGTCTCGGTAAACGCGTTTGGAGGTCATTGCATCAAAGCCGTCGGCCAGGCCGATGATTTTGCCTATAAGCGGTATCTGCTCTGCCTTGAGACCGTTCGGATAGCCTTTGCCGTCCATCCGCTCATGGTGACAGAGCACACCGGGGACGATGTCTCGCATCTGTTTTATTTCGCTGAGGATATTTGCCCCTATAGACGGATGCGCCCTTATGTGATTAATTTCCTGCTCGGTGAGCTTGCCTTCCTTTCGCAGTATCGCCTCGTCGATGCCCATTTTCCCTATGTCGTGGAGTAATCCGGCTAAATATATCCGGTGTATTTGCTCTTGTTGGAGCGGCTCCTGCTCGGAGAGCCTTTCAGCAATCCATCGCGAGATAAAGGCGACCCTCTCGGAATGGCCCCTGGTGTACTGGTCTTTGGCGTCAATACTGCTGGTCAGGGCCTTTAGCGAACCGATGAGAAGCTCTTTGAGGTCCGTGAAGAGCCTGCCGTTTTCGACAAATACCGCACATCCGTTGGCCACCGAGTTGAAAAGCTTTGCATCGGTGCTGTCAAAATCCTGCTTGTCGATTCTGTTTACGGCAACCATCAGCCCTATCATAGAATTGTCGCCCGTTGCGTCTTCGGCAATATGCGCTGGGCCCCTTTCTTTGCCGTATAGAGGCACGACAATAATACTCTGAATGTTTTCAGGCCAATCATACCTGAAGGGCGAATCGACTTCGCTGTCCAGCAGTGCATCCCGGCCATTCTTTATTTCATCGGCAAGTCGATTCTCGAGAAGAACCGCCATTCTTTCGTCGACATCTATCAGTCCGGAACCGGCCGCCACAACCAGTTGTTTTTCATCGTCTACGGTTCTTTCGAGAAGCACTGCGATGCCTGCCACACTGACGATATCGGTAAGGCTGTCACACGCCATCTGCAGATAATTGGCGTCGGACTCGGTGACTTTCATATTTGTGCTGAGCTTGTGAAGCAGAACCAGCTCTTCGTAAGTTTGTGCCAGCTCGGTACTGACCATCTCTGTCTGCTTCTGGGCGTCCAGGTCTGCCTCAAAATCCTCGGCAAGCATATTGAGCATCCCAGTCAGGCAGTTGCAGTCGGTTCGCACCGAATCGCTCAGCAATTCCTGCAGAGTCTCGTAGTCTACCTTTTGTGCGGAACAGAATTCCTTTAGCTCGTCAATATCAGCTCCGGGCGACGGGCCCGGTTTGACCAGGGCGACGGCAAGATTCTGGGCCTCTGCCCTCAGAACGACGGATAGCACCGGGTTTTTCCGGCCGAACCGGCACACGCGAAGCTCAGTCGCGGTAGATTGTTTTAGGGTTTCCAGGCAGTATTGTTTTAGCTGCACTGGTTCCGTGTCAGATGCGTCTGTCGGGCAAAGCACCACCACTTCGCCTGTTAAATCACAGACGGCAAAATCCGCACCGAGCCTGTTTATTCTCTCGCCGAATTCCTTCAACCTGCGCAGTTGCCGGTCTTGCAGACTGCACGGTTTCGGTCGTGCATTCTCCGACGAACCGGAGATTTTCGCTTTAGTATCCAACATAGCCTGTGCCCATGCATTCCGTGTTACGAGCCCTGTTCAACGAGCGATTTTTGATACAGTACGTCCTCAATGCTCCTGAGCAGCTCTTTGGGACTGAACGGCTTGCTCAGGCACTGCGCGATTTGCAGGTTCTCGCGCTGCTCGTCTTCTATGGCGAAACTCCTGGCCGTGAGCAGGATAACCGGTATGTTTCTCGTCTGCTCGTTCTGACGGATATTCTCCACGAGCTCCAGCCCAGTCATAACGGGCATCTGAAAATCCGTGACGATAATATCCGGCATTTCCGCAAGCGCCAACTGCAGTGCTTCGGCGCCGTTGGCCGCTGTTATGACATCGAAGCCGTTGTTGCGGAGCTTTATCGCAACAACATGCACGATATGTATCTCGTCGTCGACTACCAACACCTTCTTCTCCGCCATCGTCAAATCTCCACAAAGTTTATCACTTATCGTTTTGCAAATTCTTCAGCAATAGTGTTGCCTTGTTCAAAATGTCTTCAGTAATTTTCAACACCCCGTGTTGCTTATCCGACCTTCAGTGCCTCGGCCTTTGCCAGAGGCAGTTCAAAGGCGAACGTACTTCCCTGGCCTGGTTTACTTTTGACAAAGACCCGGCCATTGTGAACTTTTTCGACTATTTGCCGGACAAGGTTAAGTCCTAACCCTGTTCCTTTTGCCTGATTTTTGTTTGCATCGACTCTGTAAAATTTGTCAAACACGTGTTCGATTTCATCCTCTGGAATTCCGACGCCGGTATCGCTAACACTGACCCGGACGGTCTTTGCAATCTCATCAACCTCGGTTTCGACTTTGACCGAACCTCCCGCCGGCGTATATTTGACGGCGTTGCTGAGCAGATTAACAATAACCTGCGACATCATATCCTTGTCCACGTAGGCCTGGCCAAAGATGATAGGCTCCTGACCGATAACTGTTATCTTTTTCTCCTCAGCGTAGCTTTTTATCATCTGCAATTGCTCTTCTATCAACACGGTAAGGCTAACCGGCTGCTTATCGACTTTTATGAGACCCGATTCTATGCGTGAGACGTTAAGAATGTCTTCTATGAGGCGATTCAGGCGCTGGGCCTGGTTCTGTATTACGTCGTAAAACTCTTTTTTTGTTTCTTCGTCGTCAGCTTCGCCCTCGCAAAGCATCTCCGAATAGGCAGTGATGGAGGCGAGAGGCGTTTTCAGCTCGTGTGAGACGTGGCTGACGAAATCGTTCTTCATCTGCGATACTTCCTTCTCGCGTGTAATATCGTGCAGTACGCCCACGACTCCGCAGACGTTCTGGCTCTGGTCGTAGACGCAGGAAACGATGCAGTCAAAGGTTCTCGGTCTGCCCTGGTCTGTGAACTCGATTTCCTGTCTTGCCGTGTGTCCTCTGCTTTTTCTGCTGTGGCTTAAGAAATCCACGAACTCGCGTTTATCCCGGTCCACCAATTCACCGAGCGGTTTATGCTGTGCGGATTTGAAATCAAAATTGAGGAGTTTTCCGGCCGCCTCGTTGGCCATCAGGACCTTATCAGACTCATCAAGAACGACAACGGCGTCATGGATGCTGTATATGATGGCTTCGGTATTTCGTTTTTGCCTTTCGGAAAGCTGAATCTGGAGCTGGAGGTCCCTGAGCTGCTCTGTGAGCCTGCGATTATAGTCGGCGCCGTTGTCAAAACGCCGGCTAATAGCGTTATTCAATTGGCCTATCAAGGAGCCCTCAAGGCCCGAAGTATCCTCCGGGGCTGACGTTTCGGCGGTTGTATCGTTATTATCCTCGCCCTTTTGCCTCAGCGATTCGACGACGGACATAACCTGCGAGGTGAGTTTTACCAGGCGCCAGCCAAGAAAGAACACACCTGCTGCGCCGATAACACAACAGACGTCGGCCAGATTGCGGCTGTCGAGGTGTGCTGCCGAGGCGGGGTTGAACCTGCCGGCGAGGCCGCCCAACAACAAACAACCTGCCACAAAAATCGTCACTGCCACATATAAGTTTCTTACCGATTTCAATTCAGCAATCCCCTTGCTCACAAGAGCTAAACTCGTTACTCCATCGACATCGAAGAATTATCAATTGCCGCCGTCTTTGGCTTTTGCAAGAAAGCGTCCGAGCTCACTGTCCGGATTTATCTGCAGGGCCTTTGTGTAAGCGCCGTCGGCGCGGTCGAGCTCGCCAAGCTGCTCATAGCATCGGCCCGTCATCAGCCAGGCGAATGCGGCGTTGTTCTTGTCGGCGGTTATCCTTTTGAACGTTTCGGCGGCCTGGCTGTAATTGCCGTCTGCATACTGAGCACAACCCATCAACGCAGCGGCATCGGCGTAGCCGGGTCTTAGAGAATTTGCCTTCCGTGCGCACATAAGCGCCCGCCTGGTCAATCCGGCGCCGAGCGCTGCCTGGCCCATCTTTACCCAGACCTCGGCGTTTTCTCTTTCGTGCACGGTGAGCTTGCCGTAGCAATTGACGGCCTGGTCATACCGGCCGCTTTTCATACTGCACAGTGCGGCTGTTTGCAGATAGAGCTTTTTTCGTTGTTTGTCTTCGGCAGAAATCTGCTTTTGAGAAGCAGTGTCATCTTCAAAGCGTCCGGCCAATTTATTGAAGATTTCGGCAGCCTGGTCCCACTGGCCGTCGAACACATAACAGTATCCGAGCGACTCGGCTATGTCGATATCGTCATTCGCCAGCAACATCGCCTGTTTATAAAGCTCCGCAGCCTGCTGGTTTCTTCCGAGGCGAGACAAAGTATCGGCGGCGGCGACCTTGAGCGAAATCTGTGTCGGCATAATCTGCATTTTTTCCCGAAGCATCTTTATGGCCTCTTCGGGCTGCCTGCGAGCGTTGAAGGTCTCGGCGACGGCAAGGATGTAGTCGACATTTGTCGGGGCAAGCGTCATCGCCTTGTTGTAATGCGACCAGGCCCGGTCTGTCTGTCTGAACTGCTGGGCCGTCACGCCAAGCCAATACCATCCCTCGTGAAGGTTTTCATCCAGCTCGACGGCCAACTGCAATTCGCCGGATGCTTTTGGCGCCTGTCCCTGTGCCACCAGAAGCTTGCCGAACAACAGATGCGCCTGCGGTACCTGCGGGTCGGCGTCGAGGCATTCCCTTATGTTTTTTTCAGCCTCTTTGTATTGGCCGTTGCCGTACTGCTGCTGGGCCAGTGCGAGTTTGATTTGCGCAGAGGCCTTTTGCCATCTTTCCTTGGCGAGCTTTTTGTTCTGCTCGTGCGTCTGGCATCCTGCACAGGCCGCCAGCGCTGCCGCTATTGCCACAATTAGTGTTTTCCTTAACATCGTCAATTTCTCCGTACCAATTTTTGTCCCTAATCGTAATAACAATGTTTTATCAATCAGGGTTCCCAGACCTGTCCGAGGCCTGGGAACCCCGTTTGGTCATACAACAAGCGTTACAGCCTTTTCCATATTGGCGCTTCTTCATCTTCGAGAACGCCAAGCATAATACGCTCAATTTGAGACACCTCGTCGGGGGTGATTTCACCGATGAGCGTTTCTCTGAGCCTGAGGGCTTCGAGATACGTCGGGCGGAGTCGCAGGGCCTCTTCGAGCTCTGCGTAGGCCTCGACCGTGTTTTCATTGGTGTAGAGCTCGACAGCCTTGACGTAATGGTCTTCAGCAAGTTTTGTCCTGCCTATGCCCTGGAGAGTCTGGCGAGCGCCATATCGCTTACGGGCGATATCGGCCTGCCTCGCCTCGCCGTCGGTCTGGCCTGCCCGGTCAATTACGTGCGGCGTGAGCAGGATTATCACTTCCTCTCGCTGCGTGGTGTCAGTCGTGCCCCTGAAGAGTGCTCCGATGATGGGAATGTCACCAAGTAGCGGTATCTGATTCCTCGTCGTGCTCACAACGTCTCTAAACAGACCGCCGAGGACGATAGTCTCGCCGTCTTTGACAACGATGTTTGTCCTCAGCTCGGTTGTGGTTTCGTCCGGGACGCCGTCGGAATTCAGCTCAGCGGTACTGTCCTTGGGATAGATGTCCATCCTGATGTAGCCGTCGTTGCCGATGTATGGTCTGAAGACCAGTTGTGTACCGGTCTGAAGGAATTTGACCTCACCTTCGGTAGCGACGCCTCCTGCACTAATGGTTGTGCTGCTTCGGTAACCGAGGTTTCTACCAATCAGCACGGAGCCTTCCTGCTTGTTGACCGCAAGAATCTTCGGATTGGCAAGGACAGTAACGTCAGTAACGGATTCCAGAGCCGTTATAAAACCGACAAAGTCACCTGCGGTAATACCTGCCCTGAGTCCGCTGCCGCCCAGGCTTGCAAATCCCGTGATTTGAATGGGATTTCCAGCGACCCCTGCCGCGGTCTGCTCCAGCGGGTTTTGGGTTGAGGCAGTTTGGGTCAAATCAGTCGTACCGATCTGGCCCTGTGTCTCGCTCGTTTCGAGATTCGCACCGCTTAGCAGGTTGAGGTCTACGCCCAGTGACATACCTTCGCTAAGTCTGGCGCTTAGAATGGTGGCCTCGACGAGGACCTGCTTGGGTCGTGTGTCGAGCGCTTCAATAACCGCTTCGGCCCTTTGAATGTTTTCGGGAAAGTCGTAGACGACGATGCTGTCGTTCTGGGCGGGACTGTCGCCGCCGCCTCCGCCGCCGAGCCCTCCCGTTGCGCCGGCGCCACCGCTGCCGCCACCTGCTATTTCCTTCTCCGCGGCAGTACTAGCCACAACTTTGCCGTTAGTGCTAAGCACCGGTTTAATGAGCTTTTCCGCCTCTTGAGCAGTGACGTAATACAGGGTGAAGAGCCTGTGGACCATTCGGTCGGTATCTTCCTTGATTTGCTTGTACTCATCCTTTGTGTAAACCTTTGTTAGCTGACCGACCTGCTCGTACTTCAGGTTCGGTCCCAGGATAGCCTCCATTGCCTCGTCGAACGTCACGTCATACAAACGTGTAAACGACAGTACTCCGTCAACAGCGGGCGACGGTACTATGTTTTTCTGGTACCTCTGCCCCAGAATGCGCAGCGCCCGCTGAACAGTCGTATCCTGCTCGAAAAGGATGGTCTGGATGGGCTGGCCCGGAGTAACATCGTCGGCTGCGCCGACAGCAGCACCTGCGGACGGGCCGCCTTCGTCGCCCTGCGCCACGATTGTGATTTCGTCAACATCACCCACAGCCATGGCGGTGGTTAAGGTTAACACGAGAATCCACACTAACAAATGTGTCTTCTTTCTGAATGCTGTTCTGTTTGTGTCTGTGTTCAACATAATTTGTCTCCTTTTTTTTAGCACACGCTAAAATTTGACATTGTTTACCATTTAATCGTGTACATCAGTTGCACTTGATAATCTGAGCTCTATTTGCGCTTGTCCACAATTGATAACCACCTTGTTTTCTTCTACACTTACTACTTCGCATTCGTACGTACTGCTTCCTTCTTTTACGATGAATCTATCGGCGCGTGACAGCGGCCTGTCATTGATGACAACCTGGGGATTTTCACCGAGCCATATTGCCTGCAGTCTCAATTTTGCTGCAATGCGCCTGGCAACTTCTACATCGCCTTGTTTTGAAACAACACTCACATCGCTAACACCTGAATTTCTGTCTCTAATAAAATCCTGCCAGCGGTTCGAGACGAAGAAGTCCCTGCCGAGCGAGTCATTGCGTCCCCGAATCGTGGGCAGTTCAATAAAGGATAGCTTCAATTCCGGCTGTCGGTCAGGCTGAGTCGTGTCAATCGTGACCTGCTGTGTGCCGGCGGCGGCGTTTTCGGGTCCTTTTCGCAAGAGCACCCTGACCCACATAACTGCCATCAGGCTAATCAGGACCATCGCCACAACGAGCTTTTTCTTTTCGGCCGCCAGCCTGGCAAAAACGCGACCTCCGGTGCCGCCATAATTTGTCGAATTGCGTTTCATAGCCATATCGAACTTATGCCCTTAACCCTGCCGGGTCCGACGCTCCGTATCTTTTCTGTAATAGATAACAGTCTCGGCCTTCATACTGACCACGCCGCTGAAGTCCTTGTCGTTGCTAAGCTCTACCTTCTTAATGCGAACCAGTCTGTCCAGGCTCTGGAGGGCATCAAAGAATTCATATATCCGTATCAGGCTGCCTTTACACTGCATATTCACCGGTATGCAGCTCAGAGTCTCGGCCTGCGATTCGGCGCCGGGCTTGATTAATTGCTCCGTGAGTTTTTGCTCGTCCATCAGATTTGTCAGGCTCTGAAGAAAGGCTCCGAGATCTCTTTGCGTCGGAACTCTTGCTTCATAATTGCCGACCTCTTGCTGAAGTTGCTCCAGTTGGTCTTTTAACGAGGGCAGTTGACCGCTTTGTATGCATGTCTTCGTGATGGCTACCTTGTGGTCGGCCCGGGCATGCTCGAGGGTTTCCATCTTTCTGCGCAGAGGCAGACACCTCAAAAGCACAAAGCCGACCACCATCACTGCGGCCAGCACACATATTACTAATTGTTGTCTTTCTCTAAAAAACATCAGCACCCCTGCTGCAAAAGTTTTGCTCTATTGTGCCGTGAGCCTCTGTTGTGTTTCCTTTGCAAAAGACTCGTCCTGCCAGCGATAATTTGCCAGATAGCATCCGATTTCAAATTCACTTACTTCAAGCTTCTCATTGCCTGCGTGCGTATTGACATTTCCGTTTCGCCAGGAAGAAGTAATCCGGCAGAAATACGGCGAGTCCTCCAGTTTTATTACAAGCTCTGCCACGTCGCTCGCATCGGAGGCAACGCCTTTTATCATAACTTTGAACCGCATGGCCCCGAGCGGAAACTGTGTTTTTGCGGTAGAACCTCTGCCCGCGGGTCTAACCGCCGAGCCGGAGGAATTGTTGTTGCTGCGCTGCTGCTCGAATTCCTCGGCGACAAATTCGACATCACTGAGCACTACCTTTTCACGAACCAGGTAACTCAATTCGGCAAGCACGTTTGCGATATTGATTTTCGAGTCCAGCTTATTGATTTGCCCGGCCTGTTTTTTCAGTTGCATCACGCGGCTTTTGACCTTGTCAAAGTCAAGGGATGTGCCTTGTGACTGGTTCTGCATGGGCGTGGTCTGACGAAGCTCGGCCTCGCCCCTGGAGATTGAACGGGCGGTGACAAAACTCCACACGACCATCACGAGCAGGGCGCAGCCCATCGCCAGGTACTGCGTGCGATAGCTGACCTGTCGCCGCTTTCCACTCTTATACCACTCTGGAAGGAAGTCAATTTCCTTCATAACTATCAACCTCGTGTACGGATGAATCACCGGTCCGGGAAATTCGCCGGGCTTTGCCGTCGCCGTTGCGACCCTTGAGACTGAGACCCACGGCCACGGCCCATTCGCAAAGTGTGCTCCGTCTGTCACTATCAAGACTCAGGTTAGTCACGTCGAAGCCTCTCATGGGCTGGGCCACTTCTATTTCAACGGCCAGATGTCTCCTTAGGACATTCAGCAGGATTTCTTCGTAAGCCTCCCCTCCGCTAAAAACCGCGCGTTCGACCCGTTTCCCTCTGAATGTCACCGTGTAGTAGCGGAAACAGAGCGAAATCTCATTTGCGAGCTTTTCGGCTATCGAGCTGATGGCGTCAACTATGACCTGCCTGGTTCCAGGGTCGAGCACGCTCGGCTGCCGGCCGGTCTGGCTTTCGGCGGTATCGTTCTGGTCGATTGGCTCGCCGGCATCGTCCTGGCTGATTGCCTCGGCGGCATCGTTCTGGCTGATTGCCTCTGCGGCACCATCCTGGCCAATTGGCTCGGCGGCATCCTGACCCGTTGGCTCGGCGGTATCGTCCTGACCGATTGGCTCGGCGCGGTACCGGGCTGAGCCGTTAGCCTGGTCGGTCATTGTCCTTTCCATTCTGAGCTTGTTGCGGAGCATTTCCGCCTCATCGCCGCTGATTCCGAGCTTTGCGGCAATCTCCCGGTTGAAGTCCCGGCCTCCGAGAGCTATCTGCTTAACGAACGTGATTTCCTGGCCCCGGCCGAGCACCACGGTCGTGAAGCGACTTCCGACGTCCACAAAGACCACGGCGCGCTGCTGGTCCTCCTGACGCTGCATGGACCTCTCATAGCTTCTGAACAACGCACATGGAACGGCATCGATTCCAACGGGCTGGAGTCCGGCATCCTCAAGAAGCTGTATGTGCTCTTTTATAGATTCGCTGGCAACGGCAAACAATATCAGTTCGTTCTTGACCTCATCACCCTGAGGGACATCACCGGCAGGCATGTACCTGATGGAGTCTTTGTTCGGGTCCATTCCGAAGCGCTGTCCGGCTTCATTTTTCAACGTCTGCTCGAGCTTGTCGCTTTCGTTCTCGCCCAGGCGCAAACTCGTAATCCTGACGTGGTCATTAGGCAAAGACGAGATAGCGGTCTTTCCTTTGAAGCCGCCCTCGGCCAGGGCCTGTTGAATAACCGACACTATCGCGCTGCTTCGCTGCTCCGCGTCGTCCGCAAGGCTTTGGTCAATGCGGAGCTTCTTCGCGGCAAGGACGCTAATGTGTCCGTCGCTTACGGCCAACTGAATCATCTTGATAAAATTGTCACCGATGTCCAATCCTATCGGCAGTTGGCCTCTTGTTTTGAGTTTCCAGTCAAGCATTTCCTGGACCATATTCTTAGTTTTGGGTCGAGATAAAACCCGTAACAGCTTCGACATTAACGGTTGCAGTCGTGTCGCCGGCCTGAAGACTGATGGCGCCGCTGTTCAGGGCATTGCCATTACCGTTGTACGGGCTTCCGAGATAATCAAATTTGACCTCGTTGGTGGAATCGAAATCTGCGTCAACAATGTCGACTTTATCCAGGCCGATGGTCTGGAAATCCACCACGTAGTCAAATCCTTTTCTGACCGGGTGCGGTACCACATTGCCCGCCTCGTCCTCTATCCGGTAGCTCTCGCCGGCTTCATCGAATACGACCGAGAGTTTTTGGCCCCTGCTGATTGCGGTGCTTTTGGCGTATTCGAGGTCGGCGGCTATTACGTTTGCTGCCGAGCGAACCTGCATACCGGCCGCCGAGCCGGCCATTGGCACAATCAGCATGGCAGCAATTCCAATCAGCACCACGACAATCAGCACCTCAAGCAAAGTGAACGCAACCTGACGCCGCATGGACAAAAGTGCGCTTCGGTAACAGCCCGAAGCTGAACCCTCCAGCCGATATAGCAAATTTCTCATAACTAATGACCTCACATACCCTCATTGCGGTACACAGTCACTACTGCACAAATCCTTTTTCGTCCCCTTCCGGGGCCTTCTTTACCTGGCTCACATCGCCGGGCCGGGCGCCACCAGTGCCACTGAAGCCGCCCGTGGCCTGCAAGCTGTTGGGCAACTGCCAATATCCGGCATTCCCCGCAGCGGCCTGGGCCTTACAACTGTCACAAGCACTATTTTCGACAGTCAAGGCCCGCAAAGTCGGCACATTCGTTAAATCAACAAGGACTCGCCTTCGCGGCATTGTCATATCCGGTCGGGACGGTGGTGTGTAATAAGTGTGGTCAAAAGGCTCTGGAATTTTCTTTTTTTTCTGTGATAAAGGCCGATAAGCCCTTGTGGTCTCGGCGCCGTCATCAGGTCCTATAAGCGGCAGTTACTGTCTTTCAATACTTCTATAGAAGGCACCTGCAGCCTGACTCCACTTCTGCGGCAGGCCGGTTTCAGACCAGAACACTATCGCCGTCTTTGACGGCTCGGCAGAAATGCTCACGTTTGCGCCATGCTCATCCAGGTTCCAGTGCCCAACAAGGCCCGTTTGTGGATAGACCTCGTTGGCATCCGGCGCACGGTTATAAATGCGAATATCATCAATCAAGCCTTTGTACGTGTAATTGGCCAGCGCCGTTCTATCGGTGCCGATATTGAAATGCCCCGGTCCGCTGCCGGGGTCTTCCGACCAGGTGTTACTGTGCCACTCGCTGCCGTCGAGGTATGATGTCATCAAGTCTCCTTTGCGGACGACCCTTATGTGATGCCAGGCCCCTGCGACGTCGCCGAGCTTGATTCCGGTATCCCAATAACCGCTGGTATGGTGGACAACAAGCTTTTTCGGGCTGACATTATTGAATTGCAGCGTCCAGTGATTAGTCCAACCGCCCTGGCTGCACTTGGAGAAGATGCCGGCCCAGTTTTTCTGCACCGCATCAGGCCTGACCCAAACGGCAAAGGTATAGTCGCCGGTGAGCTGAAGCTGCGAGGCATCATCGGCTGTCTGGGCGAAGTCATCGACCCCGTCAAATTCAAGTGCGCCGCCGATTTGCCCGCCCGCCGGTTGCCAGGTCGCGCCGTTATGAAGCGCCGCCGGGTTGTCGCTGCCCGATGAGTCCTCTGCTGTCTGCCGGAGGGCGCCCTGAACAAACAGACCACCGGCAACGTTCAATCCGGCTGAAGCAGAGCTGATTTTCACCGTGCCGTCAACAACGCCAAGGCCGTAAATGTCCAGCCTGCCATTTTCTTTTATCCTGATGTCGCCTGTGACGAGAACGGCAGGTACGTTCTTTGCAGCGGTGATAATGTTGCCCGCACCGGAGACGACCAGGTCCCCCTCAACCACCAGCATACCATGAATCTCTACATTTCCGCTCAACTGCAAATCGCCGCTGCTATAGCAAACCCGTGCAGGACTATAAGGGCCGTATGTTACCCCTGCCAACGTGGAACCGAGGGTTTCCACGGCATATCGCGTCGTGAAATCGGCAACGGTGACACGGGGCCACTGCAGCTCCAAATCGCCCGCGGGCATGTGCCGGCCCGTGATGGTTCCACTGAGTTCGGCTGCAAAGACATCCCCGTCGACCACACCCTGGTTTGTCACTTGGCCGGGGCAGTAAACGTCACCGGCAACTGCGCCGGTTGACCAAACGGTCGCATCTTCGCCGAGCCACAACGCGATGGTCGGGTCAAGTCGAAGCTCGGCGCTGAGGCTGCTGCGGCCGATTTGCTCACCGCCCACCTGCCGGTATGCGTCAGAAGTTATCTGATAATTGCACGGGCCGAGCTGCAGCACACTGACATCGTAGTAGTTGCTGCCGCCTGCGACCAACTGCTGACCGGAGGCCCCGGCCCAACACGGCGCATCGATATCCTGCGGATTAAGTATCAGCGCTCTTGCATGCTCGAGGCCCGATTCGGCCAGATAATCCATTTGCGCATGCAGCACCATATTCCGACCGCAGGCCAGTTCCACGTTACTGCGCGTGAGAAAACCCAGCGACAGAATCGTTATGGTCATAACTATCAGCAGCACGACCAGCAGCGCGACGCCTTTATTGTTTGTTCTTTGCGGGCGTATCATTTTAGTCGTCGTCTCCGCTTACGATTTCTCCGCTGTCATCGAGCAGGTACCCGGCCCAGGCGCGGAGGCCCGCCGTTATCTGACACCGGCGCGTGATATTATTTTCCGCCAGGTCAAACAGGATGCTCAGGCGTTTTGCATTCGGTGGAAAACCGACAAACGAGAACTGGACATTGCTGCACTGCGGTATGAGAACGGCGTATGTAACGTCAAAATTCGACGGGTCAATGGTCCGCACATCGGCAAGGCTGACGGTCGAGACAGCCGATTCGGGAAACTGACAGAGCCTCAGATAATCCGCACCGGCCCCTCGTTCGATGAATACAAGCTCGTTTATATTGACTTTTTCGTCGCCGTTGCTGTCCTGCCGCCAGATGCGGACGTCGGCGCCGAAGCTCGGACATATCAGCCTGCAGTATCGAACAAGCTCGGAGACCCTCAACGTGGCAGAGCGCAGTTGTGCCTGTTTTTGGGCCGTGTCGGATGTCTGGTCGTTGGCCCGGGTCATCGCATAAGCCAGGGTCGCAACCGCGCTTAAGATAATACTGGTGACCATCAGCGCAACCAGCAGCTCGACCAGGGTAAAGCCGCCCGGCGTCAGACGACGGTTCCTTCGCTTTGTATTATTCGCATCAGAGACCATAGTTCGTCCGTCGGTTATTTACCTATAAGACGGTTTATGACTGCGACCGGTTTGCCGCTGTAGTAAACGCGGACCTCAGCGTGAATAAGCACCGCTTCGGTTGTCCCACTTTCCTGGGGCACGTAAACTTTCTGACAGCTTGCCTCCCTGCTGTAGTTGGCGTAAGTCGGCTCGGAAAAGACGGTCCCGCCGGCGTCTTTCATCTGTCCCTGCGGCTCGGCATAATTGTAGCTGGACACTATGTCCTCAAACGGCGTTTGCACGATTTGCTCCATTAAATCGGACGCCATTTTCGCTGCAATTGTCATTCGCACACCTTCCGCCTGCACCATCGCCCCGCTTGAGAACGGCAGGAGGACGCCTGCGGCGGCAATTCCGAGTATAACGACGGCCATCAGGGCCTCGGCAAGTGTAAAGCCGCGACAGGCCGTGCAACTGGGTTTTGCTGTCTTAGTAATCATAATAACGCTTACCGTTTTGGTTGCTCCCTGTATTGTCGGGGCGTATTTCCGACGTGGCCGCTTTACATACCCACGCGTGACTGCCGTCGGCGGCAGCCGGGAAGTTCTCGCCGTCAGCCAGCATTTGAACGGTGCTCCTGTGGTTGAAAGGATTTGTGGGTATCTTCATCAGATACGGCCCATAGTCGAAGCCCGGTGTTCCCTTAGCGGCCGTCTGTCCGTCGACAGTGCTGGCCCAGGTTATCTGTTCGATAAAGGTCTGTTCGGCAGGCGCCTGGGTGGCGTCGCCGTCCAGATAGCCCGGCGCGACCTCTAAATGCTGGCTCTTATAGACAAGGATGCACCGCCGAAGCATCTGAGCATCATGCGCCAAGGCGGCTTCCTTAGCCGAAGTTGTAGCATTCGACGCACTTGGAATCACAATCGCTGCTATCACACCAAGCACGACGACCACTACCAGGATTTCAACTAAAGTAAATGCCTTTTGTCTTTCCATTGTTCCGATTCTTCCTGAGCTTTTCGCTATTTCACTAAGAAAGGCTGACCGGCCTTTGGGTGATTCCCTCAGCACGGTCAGCCTTAATTAACTTATCTTTCAGCTATCCAGATAAACTGTTCACCAGGATTCACTGAACCAATTGTTACAGGGCGAAATGGGCTGCATCGTTAGGATGAATCTCACCGGTAAGCGCATCGTAATCCCAACCCGCTTCCGGGGTACCACCACCGGCAGCGCCGTCACCGTCTAATTCTTTACTGTCGTTGAACTGATTGGTCGGAACCTGCTGCAGATACGGGCCAAATTTTGTGCCGGTAGTAACACCGAGAACATCCGTTGTTCCGGTCATCTGAGCCTCAAAGGTTGCCAAACCGGGCGGCTCGTCGTTGTGCTGAATCTTGTACAGTTCAATCTGCGAACGCATCGTCTGCAGGTCGCTGGCCAGAGCGGACTCCTTGGCTTCCGTGCTGGCGTCGGTGAACTGAGGTATCACAATCGCCGCCAGAATACCAAGAATCACAACCACAATCAGGATTTCCACCAATGTAAAACCACTTTTTCTTGCCTTCATCATTTTTCCCCTTTTGTTAGATTGAAACATTTCTTTTCGAAGACCCACGCTTCCAGACAACTTTTTTACAAGTTAAACTATCGACCTAATCATAACGCGACTTAATTGAACGGCAGCTTTGCGTTAATTTCAGGTCTGCCCAACGCATAAGAACTCAAAAACCTTCAAAAACACATCAGAAACTCGCAACGACACTTTAACAAGACAAAGTCCTAATATCTCTGGTCCGAAAACAGCTTTGCTTCTCGGCCATAGATTCTTAAGTCTCCAAGCAAAATATAGGAAATAAACGTGAAGATGCAAAACACGCCGACGACAAAAAACCCCCGGCCGTCTCATAAACAAGTGGAGATTTTGCGAGGCAGAATCAATATAAGCTCGAGGCCGCGATTTACAGGACTATGTGCCCAGGCAGGTTTTCCAGGCGGATGTTCCTTCTGGATTCGCCCGAGTGGGCAAGCTCGGCGCGAATGTAATCTATACCTTCGAGCGCCGGTTCAATCTTGTCGGCCCATTCAATTAGAACGACCGAGTGCGGATAACAGAAATCATCGAAGCCGAGCATTTCAAACTCTTCGAGCGAGCCGAGCCGATAAGCGTCTACGTGGTAAATATCGAGTCCCGACGACGCCGTGTACTCATTGACCATTACGAAGGTAGGACTGTTAACGTGCTCATAATTCTCGATGCCGGCGCCGCGGGCGATTCCCTTAATCAGGTGGGTCTTGCCGCTGCCCAATGCGCCGCATACAGCGACAATCTCCGAGCCCTTTAGCTGCCGGCCTATTCTGGTCCCCGTCTCTATCGTCTCGTGCGGCGAGTTTGAAACAATATCATAATCCATAGCCCAAACCGTCTAAGTAATAATCAATCAGCCGAGGTGGTCATATCCTTTGGCTTGCAGTGTTTTGGTCTTTCCGTCAGCTCCTTTTATCAGCACATCACTGCCGTCGGTAACCTCGCCGATGCGCGTAATCGATGTCGGTCCCCGCCAGTCTGCAAGCAACGTGCGACAATCTTCCTCAGAGAGAGTAAAGAGCAGCTCGAAATCTTCTCCGTCATTAAGAGCCGAACTCAACGGGTCGGCGGTTTTGGCGGCCTCGTCGGATACCGGGATTTTCGCAGCGTCAATAACGGCGCCTACGCCGCTGCGACGACAGATGCGGTTCAGGTCGGTGCTCAGCCCGTCGCTTATATCAATCATTGAATTGACCTTCACCATTTGCGTGATTTTTACAGCTTCTTTTACCCTCGGCTCAAACGTCAGGTGTTTTCCCCAAAGCGCGCCGCCCAAAGAGCCGGTGACGCAGATGCTGTCGGAGACTTTTGCGCCGGACCGTCTTATTGGTTCGCCGGCGCCCGGCCTGCTCAACATCGATACCGATATGACAAACCCTTCGCCACCGCGCCAGCTCGTTATGTCACCGCCCACAAGGCCGCAGTCGAACTTATCCCCGGCTGCAACAATCCCGCGATGAAGCTCTTTGAGCTCTTTCTCAGCAAAGCCTTTTGGCAGGGCAACACACACAACAGCGGCAACAGGCACCGTTGCCATTGCCGCGCAGTCACTGAGACTTGCTGCGACGGCCTTATATCCGACCTGTTCGAGGCTCGCCGCCGTCAGGTCGAAATGCACCCCCTCCAGGAGCATATCGGTGGTAATCAGCACGCTCGTTCCGTCTGCCAGGCGAATCTGCGCCATATCGTCGCCGATGCCGATGGGAAAATCTGCGGAATCAAGTCTGCTCTGACGGGCAAACCATTCAGTGATTTGGTCTTCGGCTGCGCTCATCGCTTCGCCAGCTCACGCTTCCAGTAGGCGAGCTGCTCTTTTGCCTGGTCGGGGCCTGCCGCACCTTCGGTAAGGTAGTTGCCCACTACCCTCTCGGCGCCGAGGTTTTCATACACATCCGGCTCAACGGCGTCACAATACTGTTTGAACCGCTCCAGGCTGACCTCGGCAAGTGCCATATTCTGCTTTTCACAGTATTTCACGACAGAACCGACAATTCCGTGGGCCTCGCGAAAGGCGACGCCCTTTCGCACCAGATACTCTGCCAGTGCAGTGGCGTCCAAAAAGCCGCTCTTGAGCCCTGCTGAAATCCTGCCTGTATTAAAAGACGTATGCGAAACAACCGCCTCGGCCGTATCAAGCGACGCCTTTACCGTATCAGCGGCGGTAAAGATATGAACCTTGTCCTCCTGCAGGTCGCGATTGTAGCCGGACGGCTGGGCCTTGAGAATCGTCAGCATCGCAATCAGCGAGCCGTAAAGGGCGCCTGTCTTTGCCCGAATCAACTCGAGCAGGTCGGGGTTGCGTTTCTGCGGCATCATACTGGACGACGTGCAGTAGCTATCGTCAATAGAGACAAAGCCAAACTCCTCACAGCTATAGATTATCCAGTCCTCGGCAAGCCGTGACAGGTGCGCGGCAACAAGCGCACAATCAAAGACAAATTCCGCACAAAAATCTCTGTCGCTGACCGCATCGATACAGTTGTAGCTGATGTCGGCAAAGCCCAGTTCTGCGGCCGTTTGTTTCCTGTCCAGGGGCAGGGTCGAACCGGCCAGGGCGCCGCAGCCAAGCGGCGAGATATTGACCAGCCTGCCGCAGTTTCCAAGCCTGATAAAGTCACGCTCGAACTGCTCGACAAAGCTCAGCAGATACGTCGCAACGCAGATGGGCTGGGCCCGCTGAAGGTGCGTATAGCCGGGCATAATTGCTTTGGAATACCTGCCGGCAACCTTGACAAAGGCCTTTTGAAGGCCCGTCAGTTTCGTCTGCAGAAGCTCAATTTCGTCGCGCATCCACAGCCGGACGTCGGTTGCGACCTGGTCATTGCGGCTTCGACCTGTATGAAGTTTCATTCCCACCGTGCCTGTTTTGTCGATAAGGGCCGCTTCTATGGCCATGTGAATATCTTCAAAAGTCTTGTCGAATTTGAACTTCCCGGCAGAAATCTCCCCGCTTATTTCGATAAGGGCGTCCTTTATTTTCTTGAGCTCTTCGCCGCTTATCAGCTTCTGCCGGGCAAGCATTTTCGCGTGAGCGATTGAGCCGGCAATATCATATTTATAGAGTCGTTTATCAACGGAAAGCGACTCAACAAAATCAACCGTCAAGGGGTCGGGTTCACCTTCCAACCGCTTTTGCCAGCTCTTTTTCGCTTTTGCCATATTGTCAGCACTCCCATGAAACCGCCCCGCCGGGCAATAATATCTCGGCCTTACCTGGCGCCGGCGCCGGGCTGTCCAGGGCCGCCTTTGGCAGGGGGCTGGACCAGCCTGCAAATGATTCTTCTCTCGCCAAGCAGATGCTCCTGCGCGAGCAATTGAAATCGGTACTCGCCCGGGTGAGCGAAGACCATGCCCTGGAGATTGACGGCGAGTGTGACGATTTGTTTTACGTCCTTGAACTCGACTGTTCCGGCCTGCTCGAAGATAACCTTTTCGTCTTCCTGCTCGTCAACGAGCCTTACCTTGGTGCTTGTCGTGCCGTGTCCGTTGGTCAGCTCACAGAAAAAAACGAGCTGCCAGTACCGGACGGGATACCTCGGTGCATTGATATTCTGGATGATGCTTATAAGACTCGGACTGCCGGTCATCTTGTCGAATATGACCTTATCACAGATGACAGCACTCAGCAAAATAGGCGGCACTTCAGCCATTTCAATCACCTCATTACCTGCAAAACCGGAGTTATTTTCAGGAACATCAGCCTCTATTGAACCCTTTTTCGCCCGCGTGTCAAACATAAAAAGACCCCGGCCTTCTCGAAACACCCCGCTCCTTCAAGATGAGCAGGCTCAAACCGCAGGTTGCTGTAATTCCTGTTTCGGACGATGCTTCCACCGTCGGTGCAGCCACCAGTACTGCGTCGGGTCCTCGCGGATGAACCGCTCTATTGCTTTGGTGTACTCGGCTGTTACCCATAAGAGCGGGTCGTCCTTGTCGGCCCACTCTTCGGGAAGGATTATGCGGGTGGCCGCGATTTCAAAGAAGAACCGATTGCCGATTCTTCTGCTGTAGCCGACGACAATGGGCACGTTGTTAGTGATGGCGATAAGGCCTATGCTCTTATAGGTGCTGGCCTTTCGTCCGAAGAAGTCGACGAATATGCCCTTTCTGCCGGCGTCCTGGTCGGCGATAAAGCACAAAGTGGCCCCATCGGCCGTGAGTCTGGGCATCAGTTCGGCGGCGCCCTTTTTGTCGATTATCTTCTGCCCCTTTCTCCGGCGGACACCGTAGAGGTATTTGTTGATGTACTTGTTATCGAGCGGCCGGGCAATGCTGTATATATTAAAGCCGAACAGGCCCAAAATGTAGCCGAGGATTTCGAAGTTGCCGTAGTGGCCTGTGACCATCAAAAGGCCCCTGCCTTCTTTCATCATCCACTTTGCTCTTTCTACGGTCTTGAATCGCGAATACCGGCGCCGGTTGGATGTCTTCACCAGCCGCGGGACAAAAAGTACATCGACCGCCAGCATGGCGAGGTGCTCGAAGCTTCGCCGGCCCACCTGCTGAATCCACTGCTCGGTCTTTTCGGGAAAACTTGCCCGCAGGTTGTCGAGGGCCCGTTTTCGGCCGCGATGGTAGTGTTTCCACAGCAGTCGTCCGAGAAAACAGGCGGTGTTGAGGTTGGTTTCGACATCGAACAGGTACAGCCAGACCATAAGAATCCGCAGGGCAACGTAAGCCGCAAAATCCTTGAGGGGATGGTGCTTCTTTCTTTTCTTCTTTTTTCGCGAGCGAAGCTCATCC
>Ga0307428_1000532_pt1 | contig 23613 bp, 26 predicted proteins | sample SalMarWE160240MG_FD_202161 | JGI IMG/M metagenome (GOLD analysis project Ga0307428, IMG submission 202161) | Salt marsh sediment microbial communities from the Plum Island Ecosystem LTER, Massachusetts, United States - WE1603-240 | ecosystem: Environmental > Aquatic > Marine > Intertidal zone >...
TCATAGTAAGCGATGCTGCGCAACTCTACGTTATCCCAGTATACCTTCTGGCCGTACCAGATATCGCTCCATGCTCCCCAAGAATGAATCTGGACCTCGATAATAGTATCCAGAGCAGACCACCTTATTGTGCTAGTCCATTTGTTGTAAAGATCACCGCTATACTCCGTCCATACTCTGCTATCAGGTAAAGGCACCTGAACAGTATATAAGGTGTCATTAACAGAAGGCACAGAATAACCTCCCGCCCACCTTATATTCTTGCCGTCCTTAGAGCGAAATAAAAGGAAGAATGTACATATAAGGTACTGGTTTCCCCTTTCAAGATAAACCACCCAGAAACAGGAATCTATGTCTTTAACTGCTTTGGGGACAGAAAGAGTTTGAAAACACCAGATATGAACGACTCCATCTATCCCAGGATTTTTACCGGTGTCTGTTAGAAAAGAGTAGTTCCCTTCGTAGGCGCGGGTTGAGTCGTGCACATCCACACGTGCGCTGTCCCCTGCCCCACTGCCCTTGGGCCACTCCCAGAGACCTGTTTCCCAGTCCCCTGCGCCCAGCTCCGCACCAGGGTCGCGGATAGAGTTCACCCAAAGCTCGGCACTTAAACCGAGAGCAGCCAGTAGTATCAAAATGCTGACCTTACGTAACATGTCTCCTCCTTATGCATTAACTCTATTCAAAAACAACCCGTTGTCAAGTGGCGCAAATCATTGCTTGACTGTTGTGGATGCAGAAATCGCCTCTACTACTCTAGATTTCTAATCCTCCCTCCTTTCATGTCAATCCCCTCTCCCGACGGGAGAGGGTTAGGGTGAGGGTATTGCCATACTTTGCATTTTGCACTTTGACTTTTGCAATTTGCACCCTTGAGGGGGCACTCCGCAATGCCTTGAGTCCACCTTGACACGCCCGTTTACTTTACTATAATAATATAGATAGGAGGATACCATGAAACGGCTTATCCTTCTTTCTATGGTCGCCTTAGCGTGTGCTCCAAAACAAGAGACCCGGTATGTCAGAACCGACTGGCCTACCCCTGAAGAGGTCAAGCAAGATATCGGACGACCTGAAGTTGATTCCCTGCAGACCTTTGTCTTCGACTCCACGATCCTTCTTGAACCCCTTACTGGTGAAGAGATTGATGTGCTTGAAACAGCTCGCTGGGCCTACTTTGAGACGGTCAAGGATTCCTTCACGGACATGGGTGACAGGTGGTGGAGCACTAGTATGCGTTCGTGGATGTATAACACCTATGATTCGCTCGAAGCCGCCGGCAAGTCATCCGATTGCTATTATCTTTATCTTTGTAAGTTACAGGGTTATCTCTTCTTTGAATGGCTTAAGACCTGGTCGCAAAGAAACTGGGAAATCATCGATTCGGTCGCGTATCGAGTTCTATATGATTCTCTGAGGTCGTTTCAGATCAGCGTAGACTTCGCTATCCCTGAGCCTTAACTACTTTTCTTCAAGTAGATTCCGCATGGGCATGAAGTAGCAGCCGCCCCGGTAATCGGCAGAAAGATCGGCCCCGGTATCTTGCAGGACTGGCACCAGCTTGCCCGGAAGTCAACCACGACCGGCACCTCAGTCCCCAGCACCTCTTTCTTGAACTCCTTCTGGTTCTTTACCCCCATCATCGGCTCTCCTTTTCGAGTGATACGGAGATTTCACCCGATGTCAATTTCCTACAAGCTTGAGAGCCTGTTCCTCCATTATCCCCGATCTTTTGTCTTAATCAAAAAAAGTAGAGGGTAAGGCATGCCTTGCCCCTACAGTATCTCAAGAAACATAGAAGGATGCGTCAGGATCGTTTTTGTAGACACAGGACGTTGTGGCAACTAATCCTTCTCAATCATCCCTCGCATGGGCACGAAGTAGCAGCCGCCCTCGTAGCGTTTCACAAGACCTGTATCTTGCTTTGTGTAGATGGTGAGTGTCTGTGCCGTATGCTGGGGACCCACCGGAACAACCAACCTCCCCCCTATCGCAAGTTGCTCGACCAAAGGTTGTGGAAGTTTTTCAGGTGCGCAGGTTATGATGATACCATCGAACGGCGCGGCTTCAGGCCAGCCAAGATACCCGTCGCCCGCCTTTACGTGCACGTTCTCATATCCCAGGGAATCAAGGCGCTTCTCAGCACTCTCGGCAAGGCCGGGGATAAGCTCTATCGTGTATACCTCCTTGCAGAGCTCTCCCAAGATCGCGGCCTGGTAGCCTGAGCCGGTGCCTACCTCAAGCACCTTTTCCGTGCCCTTAAGTCCAAGCAGCTGGGTCATTATCGCAACCATGTAAGGCTGGGAGATGGTCTGGTCCTCGCCTATTGGTAGGGGAAAATCCCCGTAAGCAGAATTCTGGTATTCGGCAGTGACAAAGGCATGACGGGGCACCTTGCGAAACGCGGCAAGCACCCGCCCATCGGTTATGTTCCTGCTCTCAAGCTGAACCCTAACCATCCGTTCTCGTGCTGCCCGATAAGGATCAGGGCGTTCTTTCCCCTTCATCTTCCCCTTACATCCTGTGACGCACAATGCAGCCAAAACAACTGCAAGAAACTTGTAAGGTACGAATTTCTTGATAGATAACATGACATCCTCACGTAGTTTCTCAACCTATTTGCCCTCCAGGAGCCTTAAGAACTCCTGCTCGGATATGATCTTTACACCTAATTCCTTGGCCTTCTCGAACTTTGAGCCGGGGTCGGCTCCTGCTACGACGTAGTCGGTTTTTTTCGAAACCGATGAGGAGACCTTTCCGCCGCGCTTTAAGACCTCGACACCCGCCTCCTCTCTGCTCATCTTCTCAAGCCCTCCGGTGAACACGAACGAAAGTCCGGCAAAGCTCTGATCGGTAACCTCGATCGTTTCAGTGGTAAAGTTCACCCCGGCCTTGTGCAACCGCTCGATAAGCTCAAGGTTGCGGAAATTATCAAAGAAATCCCTGATGCTCTGCGCGGTTACAGGGCCTATGCCTTCGATCTCGCTTAGCTCGTCAAGATCGGCATCCATCAGCTCGTCAATATCCTTGAATCTCGATACCAGCGCCCTGGCACCGGTGGCACCCACGAACCTTATGCCTAACCCGAAAAGGATGCGCTCGAACGGACGGTGCTTGCTCCCTTCTATCCCCTTAAGGAGGTAGTCGGTCGATTTGGCACCCATCCGCTCGAGCGCAATCAACTCTTCTCTGGTCAGATCGTAGATGTCGGCAATGCTCTTGACCAGGCCTTCATCCACCAGCTGGATTATAAGCTTTTCCCCCATCCCGTCTATGTCTGCAGCCCCACGTGAGGCGTAGTGGGAAAGGGAAGACTTGAGTATGGCAGGGCAGTCGGCGTTGATGCACCGGTAGGCAACGTCACGAGGGTACTTGACCAGCTTTAAGCCGCATACCGGACAATGTGTGGGCATGCGGAACTCGCGCTCCGATCCATCCCTGCGTTCTGGTATGGATTTAATCACCTGCGGGATGATCTCGCCGCCCTTTTCTACAAGCACCCAGTCGCCGATCCGCAGGTTCCTGCGCCGGATCTCCGATTCGTTGAACAGACCGGCACGCGAGACGGTGGTGCCTGAGATGAAGACCGGGTCAAGTATCGCAACCGGGTTCACCGAACCTGTCCGGCTTACGCTGAGCTGGATGTTCAGAAGCCTTGTGGTCGCCTGCTCAGGCTGATACTTGTACGCCACTGACCAGCGCGGCGACTTTGCGGTCTGGCCGAGCTCGGCCTGGGCAGGGAGGGAATCGACTTTTATGACCACGCCGTCAACAGCGTACGGTGCGCCGAAGCGCTCGTCCTCCCAGTCGTGAATGTATTCTAATACCTTCCCGAGATCGGCGCAGCGGCGCATGTTGGGAATGATCGGAATTCCCGCCTGCCTCAACGCTTCGAGCAGATCGTAGAGCGAATCGGATCTCCATCCCTCAGGCCGCAAGGGCGAGTGCGCCATGAACGCAAGCTTGCGTTTGGCTACCTGACGGGAGTCAAGGAGTTTTAAGCTTCCTGCGGTGGAGTTGCGCGGATTCGCAAACACCTCAAGCTCTTCCTCCTCCCGCTCCTTGTTGATTCTCGCAAACTCCTCTTTCGGCATGTAGACCTCTCCCCTTACTATCAGCACCCCTTTGGATAAAGGCCCTTCAAACAGCCTCAAGGGAATCGACTTAACGGTGCGCAGATTGGCGGTAATATCATCACCGGTGAGGCCGTCACCCCGGGTTGCGCCCCGCACGAACATCCCGTCCTCGTATCGCAAGCTGACCGCAACCCCGTCTATCTTCTGCTGGACGACGTATGCCTGTTCATCTATCGTCTGCCCCACTCTGCGGTCGAACTCGCGAAGATCGTCCTCGGAGTAAGTGTTATCCAGGCTCATCATGCGTTCCTCGTGGCGCACCTGTACGAATCCCTCAAGCGGAGCACCTCCTACCCGTTGGGTTGGGGAGTCAGGTGTAACGAAATCGGGAAACTCTTCCTCCAGATCCGCAAGACGCTTCATCAACGCATCGTACTCAGCATCGGAGATAACAGGGTTAGCCAGAACGTAGTAGCGGTGGTTGTGGTAGTTGATCTTCTCTCGCAGTTTTTCTATCTGGCGGCGAGCATCGTCCTTGTCCATACGTTAAGCATAAGAGCGAGCGCACTAATTGTCAAGGTATATTAAAGGAGAACCCTAAGCCTGCACTCCTTATCTCCCCGCAGTACCGAGGACTCCAGCTTGACTTCAATCGGTCTTTCCAAGGCTTGCCCGAACATCTCTTTGACCCAGCCAACCGAGCAGTAGCAGTAGGAATGCGGTACTTTACCCTTGAACTCCTTCATCCCCGGACAGTAGCACTCGGGATAAACGACATAGACATCGTCGCCCTCTCTTTGCAGCATGGGATAGACCTTTTGGAGGTTGTCGAGGAATACCTGATCATCTTCAGCACCTTTGGCCGCTTTCTTTACTTTATTTATCATGGAATCCGGGATGCAGGCCCGTCCCCGCTCCTCCAGGATCCGAACCAGCCTTTCTTCGCCGATCTTACCTTCAACCTCTTTTAAGAGGTCTATCAACCACTGACGCCTGTTGCGTTTAGCCATAATTATCCCCTAGTTAATAACTTCCCCCTCGAAAGGCCACAAGAGCCTTGACCGACTTTAAACTTTACATAGCATCTACGATCTTCTGTAAAGACTCGAGTCCTTTCTCCTCGGCTGCACGGGCCGTTTTGAGTGCTTCGATTGCCTTTTGGCGCCGCTCGGCGTCCTTGATGTGCTCTGGCTTACGGGTGTGGAACGGGAACAGGTCTTCCACACGTTTGAGCTTGCGTGCAACGACATCGTAATGAGAGATCGCTTCATCGAAAAGAGAATCGAGTTTGGAATCCAGCCGTTCCTTGGCCTCTTTGAGGAACTCAACAGCATAAGCCCTGCACTCAAGCCATACTGCCGCGTTGTAAGCCATGCCGAACCCGTCGGCGGTATCAGTCTCAAGCGCCTTGATCCAGAGATCAAAACCTTCTAATCCTGCCTTGTACCCCTCGTATATCCACTTCTTTGGACTCCTGGCATGCTCAAGCGCGAACTCAAACGCCTGCTTGACGGTTGTAGCATCGTTGGCCGGCTTGCCTGGCCTCACCGAATACATCTCTATCACGCCGATGTCGCCGGCAGCAAGTTCCTGCCAGGGCTTAGGAATCTTGGCAGGTTCAGGCATGGAACCTGAGAAGTGATATCCCTCCTCATCGTAGCCTGTAACTACGTAGAATTCAGGTATAGCGAGTTCCCAGCCGTAGCAGGGAATACCGTCATCTATGGATTTCTTGACGTGCTCCCAGGCCTTTTTCCGTGACTCTTCGAAGTCTGGTTTCCCTTTATGTGAGAATACCCCGTCGATCTCATAGCCGACGTTTTTGCCGAGCTTAAAGAGCATCTCGGTGTGCCACGCGGTTGGCCCCGAGGGACAGACCTGCTCGTGCACGTTGATTAAGAAGGAATGCCCGGTCGCTCCGAAGAGCCAGGCGTCGGATACGTCCATGTCCAGATAATCCAGACACCCTTTGATGCAACCAATATGGGTAACCCACATGGGCTTCCACTTCAGATTCTCAAGCTTTTTAACCATTTCTCCTCCTTCTAATAGGAGATTACGGTTCAGCCTCACCAGGCAAACAAAAATCTACACATATCCATGCCTTTGTCAATCCGCACGTAACACACCATCAGCACGCCCTTTCCTTTGTTCCCTCGATCATCGCCCTTAACGATTGAATCCTGCCGATATGAAGCGCGGTGTGGTTGGTGGTGATAAACAACCAGTGAGCAATGGAAAGATGTCCTTCCGAGGTTTCAGGCACCTTGTGGAAATCTTCAGGGGATAGTGAGTCAATGAACGCGTGGGTCTTTGCACGTACTTCCTTGACCCAGGCAAGGACATCGTCCACCGATTCCACCCACTTGTGAAGATGCTCCAAAGGACACCATTCGGTGCCGAACACCTCATAGCGGGGAGGAATCAACTCCCCCTTCTCACCTTTGAGGAACCAGCCGACGTGGTAGCGTTCACGATGGGCGATGTGTCCAACCTGCCAGATGATGGGCAGGGAATTCTCGTTGGGAACCCAGAAGAGCTGCTCCTCGGTAAGCCCTTTGATTTCCCGGATCGGATCGGCGTACCAGAATCCCTTCCCATATAGGAAATGAGCAAGTTTTTTCCATTCGGACATACTATCCTCCTTTCAAAGCCTGCTTTCATCTCTTCTTTTTCATTCATGAATTTTCTCAAGACGCTCTTTTTCAATTAGGTTTATTGAGTAGTCAATTGCATGCAAGAATCGGGAGACTTTAGATTCTTCAAAAGAGGATTTACTGATCGACTCTCGAAGAGAAGAAAGCTGTTTAATGCTTTCGTTAATCCCGAATCGAAAATCCAAAATTGAATACCCAGTGAGGCCGTATTCGATTCCCACTGAAAATCTTCCCACATTCTTGTATATCTCAATCGAAGCAGCAATAACTTCTTCATACCGATGAGCTAATGCATAGTTATTCAGAACATCAAGAAAATCGAAGGCAGAGCAAAGTAATTCCCTTGACTGTGTGTACTCAACAGCGTTTTCTGAAAATTCCCACAAAGCGTTTTGTATGGTTCTAATTTTCTTTTTATCACTCCCTGTCTGTCCCGGCAATTCATCAGGATCATTTAAGCTTGTTTCATAAAAAACACAGATCCATCTAAGTTCATCTATTACGCACTTGGTAACGTTCTCAGCGTTGGCATTTAGTGAACTCTCAGCGCCTATTTGGTAAAGTATTTCTATTTGTTCTTCTTCTTTAAACTGAGGAAGCAAGTCCGCTATTCTTTGTATAGCCTGCTTCGAATCGCTCAAGTGCATACTTTTCTTATACGCTCTATGATTTCCTGAACTCGCTTCCTGTACCTTCTCCGTTCAACAATGAAATGAAGAAGCAAACTGAGACCAAATCCTAGTAAAACCCCAACCACCGTCCAAAGAGGAGTCCAATATCTAGAGAATATCTGCATGGCAACTATACTACAATTATCCTATCGCCGCCAGCGCCTTCTGGATGTCATCCTCTTTTCCTACACTTTACTCAAAGGAGCCAAGATGTAAAGTGCTACTTCCTTATGTACGATCCCGATCGCGTAAACGACCGCGGCTTCATCTTGATCCAGCGACCTTCGTCTATACCAATAAGGTTTCCGCATTCACATTTGACCTCTCTACCCTTCCGAACGCTGTAGTCTTCGATTATCCTGTCCGGCCATAGGTGCAAAAGCCTGCCCTTGCCGATCTTGCGGTACTTGAATATCTTCCGCTTGCACATGGCGCATTTGATGACAAGCATACTATGGACTCAAAGGTTTGCCCCAGATAACTTTAGCGCCAAATTCACATTCCCGCATACCCGAACGCGCCCTGATAGGTGCCGTCGGCAACCTTGGCCAGGTCAATCTCGTTGATTTTCATCTCGCGGGTTTTAATTATGTCCTTGGGCATACAGCCTATAGTCAGAACGGTGAAGATAACCACCGTTATGATCGGCAATAAGGATTTCACCTATCCTCCTAGTTGAGATTGAAAGGATTATGCGTTAGATAACCTTCCTGTCAACAGGTATTACTGGCGGGTGTTACGGGGGTGTTACGGGGGTGTTACGGGGGTGTTACGGGGGTGTTACGGGTAGACCTCAAGGTCCTTGCCTGAAACGACCTTGCCCGAGTAGTGCTGCTTGATCTCAGCAAGAAGTTCCTGGTCTGACGTCCCCCAGAAGAGCTGGTGGTAAAGGATAAGGAGCTTGGGTCTTGCCTTCGAAGCGATCTCTGCCAGTTGCTCTGAAGAGGTGTGGACCAAAGCATGGTATCGTTGCCAGTCTGCAGGACGCTTTGCAAAACCGGCAAGGGAGTACACCTCGTGGACAAGGATATCACACTCTTTGGCTTTCTCAATAAGGGTATCGGAAGGCGCGGTATCCGCGGAGATAACTATAGAACGATCCGGTGTGATGAACTTGTACCCGTACGCTTTCCACGAGCCGTGTTCGACAGGGAAGGCCTCCACCTGAACGTTGGTATCATCATAGATCAGACCTTCCTCGATCTCATGGGCATTGACCTTGTATCCGGTATCGTTGGATGGCTGAAGGCCTTGTAAACGCTCCCTGATATCCTCCTTATATGCGGCAAGGACGTGCTCGGTCATCACGCGGATTCCGGGAGGGCCAAAGACCTCAAGCGGTTCTGACCTGCCCAGCACCCAGGGGGTGAGGATTAAATCAGGGTAGCCCACGGTGTGATCGGAGTGCAGGTGGGTGAGGAAAGCCTTGGTGAGCCTTGTGACATCAATACCGGCTTCAACTATTCTTCTAACTACCCCGGGACCAAAGTCGATAAGGTATGGTGTGTTACGGGATATAACTGCAAGCGCCGGTCCCCAACGACCTTGCTCCGCGTTGGGTGTTCCGGTGCCAAGAAGCACCAGGCTTGTGGAGTTTTGCGGAACGCAGATGCGAACCGCCTCGTCTACGTTCTCCCTGGTAACATCCTTTATTACCAACTTTTTCACTTCAACCTGCCTGTTTCGCGGCCATTGCGGGAACCCCTAATAAATCTCCAGATACCTGTCCAACTCCCGCTGGGAAACCTGGATGCGGAAGTCGTCCCCTTTTTTGTCATGACGTCAATATTAAGAATAGAACGTACAAATCTCAACGACGGGCCTTTCTTTTATTCATCATTTTTGCAAAATTCCGTAAGGCAGGCCGAGACTCCAATTCCTCAATTCGCTTGGCCATATCCGTCCCATCCTTTCTTATCAACCAGGTAGAACCAGGTTGGTATAATTCAATGGTTTCGGGGGTTCGTTCCTCACGAGAAAAGATCCTATAGGAAAGATAAGCCATATATTCAAAAAACATTCTATTGTTCCTATCCTTGCGACGATCTTGTTCTTCACAAAGTATCTCGAAGCAAATGGCCCAATAATCCATAAATGCATCACCGAAGAGATCTATAACACTCAGAGTCAAATCTATATCTAAAGCTGTCACGGTAATCGCACAAGCACGATTAAAGTTTGCAGATAAGCCTAGAACGATTTCTTTAATCTTTTCAATCTCTTTTTTTTCTAATTCCGATTTCTTCAGAATCCTTTGAAACTCACCGTTTTCCTTTACGATAAACTTCTTTTTGAGCTCTCGCCTGTATTCGGCAATCGTTTCTCTTGAACTTGACCCCATATTTAGCAAAATTGATTCAAATGAAGATACCCTCCGTATCTTCTTGGCGTTTTTCTTAGTCGTCAAAACGGCTATTAAACTAACAACAGCGATAAGAAGTGTGAAGAACGCCGTTAGAATCAGAGCAATCGGACTTATTTCCATATCCTAAATATACCTATCGCCTGCTCGCTGTTAACCCGTAACACCCTCAGTCAACTTGCGCTTAAAGTTCCGCAGCTTTGCAGATTGCGAAAGGTAATTGAGGAAGCGAACCGCAAACACGCTGTCAGGTAAAGGCACACGATCTTCTCGCCTACTTCTGCAGCTGTTGTATAACCCCATCAGCAGTCGTCACATACGCGAACCCGAAGGCGAGATTGAGCAAACTCGCCAGATGCATCTCTTCGTTGATGGTTCCTGTGCCGTCGGCAAGAAAGAACACCCGGTAGTCCCGGTAATAGGCGTCGCGCGCCGTAGATTCACAGCACATATTAGTCATAATCCCGGAGATTACAAGGTCTTCTATCTTGAGGCATCGCAACACCGTTTCCAAATCGGTATTGTAGAACGTGGAGTAACGATGCTTGAGGATGACTTTTTCGTTAGACAGCGGGGTGATGTCTGCTTGCACTTCGCTCTCTGGACTCCCTTCAAGACACATTCCCTCCCACCACCAGCCCATGATACCGGCGTCAAGACGATTTGGGTGATGAACGTGCCGGGTATAAATCACCGGGCGGTTTGCTTTTCGAAAAGCAGCGATAAGTCGTTTAAGTGTGGGGAGGATGGCGACCCCACCACATGTGAACGTGGGAGAGGCCTGGTCCAGGAAAAACCGCTGCATATCAATCACGAGAAGGGCTGACTTGTCGAGGTTAAGCCGCATCTGATGTTTATTGAAAGGCGCGATCTTCCCCAGCCAGAGTTGCGTCTTTGCTTTAAGTGATTCTTCGGTTACGTACGGTTCCACAGTGATCTCCTTTTTTGCTTTAACCTACCCGGTCATCAACACTTGAACCTTTTAAGTATTTGATTGCTTCTATCCTTATCAAGCTTCTTTACCGCCTCCTTGAACACCACCGGCTTAATCTCCTGGACATCAACCAACCTCTCAAGGAAAGCAACCAGCTCAATGGAGTAATCCTTGGCCATCTTCCGCAAAGCCCAGCTCCTCGCCCACGATTCGCAGCAAGGATATGTTCGACTTCCTGGTTACATCGTCCAGAATCTGGAAGAACCCGGCCTCGTTACCCTTCTCGAATTTCTCGACCGCCTGGCTGGCAAGTTTCCTGATCCGGGCGGTTGTGTATTTGGATTTCATTTCCCTTTAAGTTTCTTGCCCATGCGGATATCCAGAGGTACGTAACCCATCTTGCGAAACAGCGACTGTGCCGGTGTGTTGGTATCCCACACCATGAGATCAAGGTTAGTAATACCTTTACTAACCGCCCAGCACTCAACCTCTTGCATGAGCGCTTTACCAATACCAGTACGTCGGAAGCGCTCGTCCACGCAGATGTACTGCACGGTAAGGTAAGGGGCATCCACGAGGTCATCTACATGATACTCCACCACACCCATCACGAAACCGGCAATCTCACCATCCTTCTCCGCAACCAGGATTACGGTTCCCTCATCCGCCAGCGTCTGGGAAAACGACTCCTGCTCCTTTTTGACATCTATCGGTTTTCCCAGCCTCTCCCCGAACCCAGCCGGGCTGAGCCGGTGCATAAGTTTTGTCGCCTCGGCATAAAGATTAACAATCCCAGGGATATCTTCGGTCATCGCCGATCGAATTTCATAATCCATTTACTCAACCCCTTATCCTAATACTCCAATACCACGGTGTGCATAGTCATCTTCCATTCGGTTCCAATCCTGGAATAGACCTTGCATACCCTTCCCTTCCGCTTTCTCACAAAAATCATCGAACTTCTTGATGCAAAAGTACACGTCAAGGAAATCTATTTCCTTACTCTCAAGCAATTTTTCCAAAACTGGTTTGAGGGCCTTGGCCAATTTCTCGTACTTCGGATAAGCCTCTTCATATTGTTTTCTTAAGGATTCCTTGTCAAAAGGTTTTTTAGACTTTGCTTTCGGCATAATGGAATATACACCACTCCTACAAACCTGTCAAGTCTATGGGAGGATTCAGGATACGAGGCATCTTTCCTGCTTGACACTCGATTCATTTCGGTTAGAATCAATTGCTACTTGGTGGGTGTGGCTCAATTGGCAGAGCACTTGACTGTGGCTCAAGATGTTGTGGGTTCAAGTCCCATCACCCACCTTTTGATACCCCAAACGAACCCTTCGATTTCGTTTGGGGGCCCCGGATGAAATCCTCCCTTTTTCCTTCGGAAAAAGGATCGGAAAAAGAACCTGGTTGGAGCTGATTAAAAGTTGACTCCTTAATTTTTTACCTTTGCAACCTATCGTGGTTTAGGCAAGAAAAGCAAGGTTACATTATCCTCATCATCCACAACGACAGCGCCATCACCACCATCCCCAAGATTAGCCCGATGATCGCCAGGTGGTCGTGACCGTATGCCTTTGATGCCGGAACAAGCTCATCGATTGATATGAAAACCATGATACCGGCAACCGCGGAAAGAACCGCGCCGAGCAGAGGTTCATTCAAGAACGGCAAAAGGATAAGTGCGCCAAGACCTGCACCAACAGGTTCGGAAACGCCTGAGAGAAATGACCACCAGAAGGCTTTGGAGCGCGAACCGGTTGCGGCGTAGATAGGCGCGGCTACAGCCAGTCCCTCCGGTATATTATGGATGGCTATGGCCACTGCGATAGTTAATCCAAAGGCAGGGTCCTTGAGCGCTCCTGCGAACGCGGCCAAGCCCTCGGGAAAATTGTGGATGCCTATGCCCAGTGCTACCATTAAACCGGTTCGCATAAGCTTTTTGTTACCCCTTATCTTGCCTTTGAAGGTATGGTGTTCTGCCTTGTAAGAATGCGGAATGAATACATCTATTAAAAACATAAAAATCACCCCACCAAAGAAAGCTACAAATCCCCCAAAGAGACCCAACTCCTCGATTCCAGTGGGCAAAAGCTCTACGAACGAAACAAGGATCATCACCCCTGCTGAAAAACCAAGCGAAAAGGTGAGGAATCGCGGCCCCGGATTCTTAACGAATATGCCTATGACGCTGCCGATGGTTGTAGAAAGCCCGGCAAATGTGGAAAGCGCAAACGCGTAAAGGATGTTCTGATTAATACTTCGCCCCCACAGGCATTGTTTTCTTAACTACCCCTTCCTGTCGAGGATAGGGTTAGAAGGATTAACCATTCTCGCTTACTCATTAAAACTTCAATTCAATTCCAACTGGGCAGTGGTCTGAACCCATCACATCAGAAAGAATAAACGCGGATTTGAGATTATCCATCAGGTCGGGCGTGATGAAGAAGTAGTCCAGTCGCCAGCCAACGTTGCGTTCCCTCGCGTGGAAGCGTTGATCCCACCAGGTATAAGCCCCGCGCTTGTCAGGGTAGAAGTGCCTGAAGGTATCCACGTAGCCATAGGAGACGAACTTGTCCATCCATTCCCGCTCTACTGGCATGAACCCGGTGTGATTGATATTGGCTTTTGGCCGGGCGATGTCTATCTCGCGGTGCGCGGTGTTGAAATCCCCGCAGAGAACGATACCTCTGGCCTGTTTACGGAATCCTTCGGCGACTTCAAGCATTCTATCACAGTACTCCAGCTTATACGGCACGCGGTAGTTCTCGGCGCCGCCGTTGGGCACGTACACGTTGAACAGTACGAACTCCGGAAAGTGAAGGATGATGAGTCGTCCCTCGTTGTCGAACCGCTCCTCGCCTAATCCGTACTCGACCTTGAGGGGTTCTTGTTTACAGAACGCCGCGGTTCCTGCGTATCCCTTGCGCTCCGCGCTCGAATAGTAAACGTGGCAGCCTGGGATCTCCAAGAGATCGGCGGATAGCTGTTCTGGCCGGGCCTTGGTTTCCTGGATGTCGAGGAAGTCGGGCCGAGCCGCAGTAAACCATTCGAGTAACCCCTTGCGGTACGCGGCCCTGATGCCGTTCACGTTCCAGGAAAGAAGTGTTAGCTTTACCATGACTTATGATACTCTACTTGTGAAAAATTTCAAGTCCCTCTTCCTTACAACCCGGTCAGCCCTACATCGCACTCGTCACAAAAAAAGTGGACAAAAGGTGGTCAAAAATGGGTCAAAAGCTAGACAAAAGGTGGACAGGGACGCGATTCCGTCGCAATTGCAAATATCAAATTGCAAATTTTAAAATGATGGGGCGGACGTGCAGGTAGCCTTTCACCCCAAAAGACTGCTTCGTATTTTTTTGGGACCCCGATTATCTCACCAATACGACCTTGAGGTTATGAAGTGCAACGACCGCGTCGTTGCAGCGACCAAAACATCTGGGGTCCCCGCGACATGAAATGACGACGCTTGCGGAGTAACTGCGGAGTAACTCCGTGGGGTGAATTACCTCATCATCTTTCGGGCGATAAGGGTCACAAGCGACCCAAGGAACACGTAGCCCATGATGACTTCAGCGACGACCGGAACCTTGGCCCAGCTTTTCAAGGCGGGTGAGATGTCGCCGAAGCCCAGGGTAGCGAATGTAACAACACTGAAGTAAAGACAGTCGAGCAGGTGCTTGACCTCTCTCCCCCATGCGTTTTAAGAACCCACCACTTTGCGTTCGTCCCAAGCCAGTGCACAAGACCGAAGAACGCGAAGGTTCCTACGGCCCAGCAGATGGTTCTCGACCACCTCTCCCCGAACCCTGACAGCGCCCACATGAACCACAGCCCGAACCAGCGCCTGCGGACGCCTTTATTCTCGTTGTGAACGAAGAACCTGCCGATATTCTGGAAAGCGCGCTTGAAACCTCTCAGGAACCACACATAGAGCCGTTTCCACGACCTCTTTGCCGTCTTAAACAAAACTCGCCATCGTCTACCGAACAACTCTTCGTGCGCCTGATGTTTCGCCATGAGCTTTTCGCGGTAGTAGGCTTGGCTTTCTTCTTGGTAACGGCCCTGCTGGTGAAAATAATTCTTTAGGCGCCGGTAGGCATCCTGTGCTCCCATCCAATCTTTTTCTTTTTCCTCCCCGGTGTATTCTACCTGCGGCCATGTTAGATCTCTTGCATCATCGAGCAGCACACTATCCATCTTACATCCAAGCAGTATAGCCGTATCAAGGTTGGCTCCCTGAAGGTTCGCGTTCCAGAGGTCGGCTCCCTGCAGATTGGCTCCTAAGAGGAAGGCTTTCTGCAGATTGGCTCCTAAGAGGACGGCTTCCTGTAGATTGGCTTCCTCCAAGGAATGACCCTTAGCTACCCATTTTTCTATCTTACTCTTATAAGCGTCCTGGGCTTTCCGTGAAAGATGCTTCCAATAGTAAACCTCGCTGAAGACGGCGCAAAGCTCAGAGTGTTCCCTCATCAACACCTGTTCGTTTTCACCTCCGAAACCTTCAAGCTTCCGGGCTTTCATCATACACTCCGGGTGCTTGCACCACTTCCATACTTTCGGGTCGGGGAGCTTGGAATTCTTTGCGGGTTTGCGCCCTCTAGGTTTGGCCATGTGCGATTTTAATGTGAGTTATGGGAGGTGTCAAGCATCCCCTCCCCCTTAATCCCCCTCCACCAGGGAGGGGGATTTGTAGCACAGGCTCTCCAGCCTGTGCTTGATATTAGAAACAGCCTGGAGAGGCTATTCCACATTGTATTCTTATTTTTCTGCGATCTTTTAACCTTACGGTTTGCAGGCGTCTCCGTGAGGAGAAAAGGAGCATTTTATTTGGGGTCCCCGCTTGTGCCCGTCCTTTGGGATGGAGGGATCCCCCTTTTATTCCCCCTTAATAAGGGGGACTCCCCTCCCCCTTACCACCTCCACCAGGGAGGGGGAGTCATTGCGAGATCAAATGGAGAGTGGGTTCTCTAACCCGCCGCTTCTTGAATCGCGGACTCTCAAGCCCGTGCTTGACATCAGAAACTCACAATTAGGCAATCCGTCTTTGCGATCTTTTCTCCGTTAGGAGAAAAGGAGCATTTTATTCAGGGTCCCCGCGGCAGCGCGTAGCGATGTCGTGGGGTAAATCAAAACTGCCTTATATCCACCTCTCTGCGGTTGGGGTAGCGCACGACTTTGTTCTCCCAGGTGCGGATGGTTATAAAATCAGGGCCGCGTGAGAGAACGTATTGGGGCAGGATGGGCGTCTTACCCAGGCCGTTCGGGGCGTTGATGATATAACAGGGAATGGCCAACCCCGAGGTGTAGCCGCGCAAAAACTCCATTATCTCTATCCCCTTGTCCACCGAGGTCACGAAATGGATGGTGCCCTTGATCTCCTTGGCGTGGAAGATGTAATATGGACGCACGCGGATCTTCAAAAGCTCCTGGTTTAAGGCTTTGACCACGCTGCATCGGGCGTTGATTCCATTGAGAAGCACCATCTGATTGCCCAAAGGGATGCCAGCATCGGCAAGCATATTGCACGCTTTAGCCGAATCAGGGGTTATTTCTCTAGGATGGTTGAACTGGGTGTTGAGGTACAGGGGATGATACTTTGCAAGCATGGAGACCAGTTCCGGGGTGATGCGCTGGGGCATGGTTATCGGGGTGCGGGTACCGATGCGGATGATCTCCACGTGATCTATCTTACGCAGAGCCGAAAGCATGCGTTCAATATCCTCATCCTCACGGGTCAAAGGGTCGCCGCCGGTAATTAAAACGTCACGAATCTCCGGGTTGTCGCGTATGTAGTGTATCGCTTTCTCAATGTCTCTCCAGTCGGTGTGATGGTCGCGCTGACCGATCAGCCTTCGGCGCTGACAATGCCTGCAGTAGACCGGGCAGATGTTGGATGCAAGGATTATCAACCGATCAGGGTATCGCCGGGTGATTGCCGGGGCAGGCGAGGTGTACTCCTCAGCCATTGGATCAAGCGTTCCTCCTGATACCTTGAGCTCGGCAATCAGAGGAATCGCCTGGAGCTTTATCGGACCGAAGCGGTCTGAGAAATCGGCAAGAGAAAGATAGTAAGGTGAGACCGCCCAGCGATGATGTTTGCCTACCCTGGTGATGTCTGCAAGGTCCTGCTCCTCGAGTTCTATTAGCCGGGCCAGGGTGTCAACGTCCCGGATGCGGTTGGCAAGCTGCCAGTGCCAGTCGTTCCACTGCTCCTGGGTGCCACCTAACTCTTCCATAATCCGCCGCTTGCGAACCTCGATGTCCTCAACCACGTCAAAGCCGGTGTGGATTATCTTTCTGGATTCAAGATATTCCTCGATCCGCTCCCTCAGCTTCTGGGCGCGGGCAAGCGCACGCTGTCGTTTGGTATCTATCATAACGCCTCCTTTAATCTCATGGTTAATGACTAATTAACAGCACGTAATTAAAGAACTTAATTGAGCATTGCTCTAAGTTACTTTAACTTAACTGTCGGTCCTCGTCTTTCACTGAAGTTAATAATAGTCAAAAATTCCTGCCCTGCAACCCCTTTCAATGCAGTCAGGTTTGAGTGGCATTCGGCAGGTTTTTTGGGGTATTTTTGGGCATTTTCGGGGTAGATTAATTACCGATAGAATAATGATACGGAAAACCGGCCCGAATGCAAGCCCAGGTCAAAAAATCGCAGGGGGTTCTAATCCGCGCACGCTTTGCGACGGAAGTAATCTGTGGTTTGGGTAGCTATCGGCCTGCGAGTCCGTTCCACATTAAATCGCAACCTCCTCCACCGGCGGGGCTAGGGGGTTGACAATACCCAAGATCAGTGTATCGTAAACTATGCAGGAGAAGCAATGCCAGAACAAAAATACACTTTGGTTTCCAGATATCGCTTAAGTGACCTTATAATAGGTTTCTGTATGACGACAACCCAAGACATAATCGAAAATTATGAAGGCTTCACGATAGATTCTCTAAAAGCCAAGGATATAGCTCCTAAGACTATGAAAGAGGACTTTCATCACAATTTAGAAAACCGAAGGGATTTGGATGAATTGATCTCCTCTGACAAATTCAACCTTCAATTGTTCTTGGAAGTGCTTTACTATGTCCTATTCTGGGCTGATCTCATGTTTCAATCTGGCAGTGAAAGACTCCTCTATTTCAATATTAGAAAACACACACAGCTGCAATTATATACACTCTTAGAATATACTTTCAACTTCGAAAAGGGAAAAATCCATGATCTCGATAAAGATTTGGCGGAGCGTTTTCAAGAATACAGTATGAAACCAGCAGAAAACTCCATTTCCTTACTCAACCACGTCAAAGATCTAATTAGCGGAGATCCTCTGATTTTTTCAACAGCGGCGTATGCTTATACACTTGCTGTCTTCACAGAAATATTCAAAAATGTCCTAGTAAACAGAACAACAGAACGAGGCTTCATATACCAAGTAGCTTGCAAAAATTGCTCCACAGAAATTGTAAACTCAATGGAAGTTGCTCCCTTTGTCATAGAATGCCCCAATTGCCATGCCAAATTCGAAATAGAAGAAATCTATCAAGATCAGTAAAACCTAAATCAGGGCAATTCATTCTTATACCAACTGCATGGTGGAGATACAACTATTACAGCAAATCTCTCTAATCCGGCTTCTTCTTCCATCTCCTCACGTGTACGTACATCCTCCACCTTCCATAGCAACCCTGGTTTACTCAAAGGAAGAAGGGTATCTCTTATACCTCTTCCTGTACTATCCTTAACAAATATTGCTTTCTTCAAATTGTGATAAACTGATGCTGGGTCTGGAGTACCATCAACAAGCCAAGCGTTTGAAGGATGGTTATAGCTCAATTCTATACTCTTATTTACTAGAGCGTCACCCGTGTAATACTTGGCATACCAAGTAGAATCTTTGACTACCAAACGAAACTTCTTAAGGGGGCCTGTCTCAACTGGCTCCAGAACGTCCGTAGTGATAAAAGCAATCTCCTTGGAGTAAGGATCATCCTTTAAGAAAACAATCGCACATCTGTCCTTATTGGGTTTAAGAGTTTGTTCTGCAATCCACTTCTCCACTCTCGGTAATAGAATTATTGTGTATATTCCCCCTATAATCAACACCACTAAGCCTGTAATTATTCCTGTTAATAATTGCCGCTTCCACGCAGACTTGCCTTGTTTCTCCAGTCTACCAATGTGTTGCAAAAGAATTTTAAACTTTTCCCACTCTGGATCTGTAAATCGAAATTCTTGCCAATCCCTTCTTGCTGGTTCAATTTTCGCAGCCGCTTTAGCAGACTCTTCAATGGCTCTTTTAGCGTTTTCAAGCATCTTGGCTTGCTCTTCTAAATTCCTCCTGGTTTGTTCTTCAAGCTTTTTAACTTCCTCAGATCGTTTACGGAATTCCTCTAACTTATCTTTATCTGCTTCCATTTTTCCACCTATACCTCAAATATAAGCCTACTCCCCCTTCATGTCAATAGTATAACCCGATTCACGTAGCCAAGCTGGCGCTTGGCCTTTTGCCTGACCGTTTCCCATCTGCTGGTGTTGACAAGCCTTCCAGGCGGTGTAGAATTCAGCTTGTATGCGCCCGGCTAGCTCAACTAGGCAGAGCGGCGGATTCTTAATCCGTAGGTTATAGGTTCGATTCCTATGCCGGGTATGGCGACCGCTAACAAATCAGGGGGCCTCAGGCTCCCCTGAAAGGAGGCAACGTGGAACAACCGCTGGCCCTTGAAGAAAAGAAACGGGTTCGCTTTGAAGCCACTGTAGACATCCTTTACCTCATGAGCCTTTTCAGTCTCTACGTGGGATCATTCCTGAGTCCTATCGTAGGCATTATCTACGCGATTATCCTCAAGTCCGGTTCGCTTTCCGAGCGGGCAAAAAGGGTCGGGCAGATCTGTCTGATCCTTGCCCTGATCGGCCTGGGGATATGGGTGCTGGCCATCATCATCATCGTCGTTATCGCAGTCGCGGTAGGATTAGGATCAGGCTTCTAGGATACAGCCTTGGATATTAAATTGTTGAGGAGAAGAGGAACATTCGTCTTCTCCTCTATTCTGTTTTTCGCATCAACGGCGCTTGCGCAAAGCCCTTACTGGATATATCTGACAAACAAGGGTGAGGGGCGCTCGCCTGACGTGATGCGTGTTCATCGCCTTACCGCTGAGCGGCGTCAGGCCTCAAGGCTGGGTGCTGCTGCAGGATTCGATGACATCCCCCTCCATCCGCGCTACCTGCGCTTGATCGAGCTTTCAGGTGCGCGCATCCGCGCCCGTTCGCGCTGGCTGAATGCGGTAAGCGTGGAAACGGACTCCATGCTTTTGACAGCTCTTCAGGCGATGCCCTTTGTTAAGGCCGTCGAACCTGTTGCAGTGGAGACGAAAGGGCTGCCCATGAATCTGATCCAGCGCAAGGAACCGATAGAACCCGAGCACTTCGGCAATACCTACACCCAGCTTGCCTTATTGAACGTCCCGGCGGTTCACAACCTGGGGATATTCGGGCAGGGTGTGCGGATAGGGTTTCTCGACACGGGCTTCAAACGCGATCACACGGTCTTTAGAACCGTGCGCCTGGGCGACGAGCACGATTTCATCACAGGCGATGAGATCGTGTTGTGGAGCGCTTCAAGCGACACTTCTGCGTCGGTTGTATCGAATTACGAGATCGTTCAGCAGCCCGAGCTTCACGGCGATTGGGTGTTTTTTATCGCCGACTCCACCGCTCTCAACGCAACCACAGCCCGTGTCCTATATGCCGCGCATCGTAGTGCAGGGTCGGTGGATGCGGTCATTGCGCTCTCCGAACCAAAAATCACCTCCACCGAAGGCATTGCCCGTTCCTACGCCGTAACGTCTACGACAAACAACGATACCATGCTTGTGATTTGGGAGTCCGGTTCAACGAATGATTTTATGAAACGTGAACTGCACTGCGGGGTGCTCAGCAACAAGAGCTTTAGGGAGTTTGCAAAGCTGCCGGAGTTTAATTACCGCAACCCCCGTAACCCCTTCGTTATCTCCGACCAGAATGATACCAGTTTTTTATTTTATGTCAGGGACGATGGGGAGGTACGGATGAACCGTGCAGTGTGGGCACTAGATAACGTAAGCTGGCTTGGAGCAAGTGAAGTGTTCACCCCTGGAGGTGTTCTCGATCAACCCAAGGCTTCGATATGGAATGATACAATTCTCGTTGCAGCCCTTGATCTGACCCAAGGTAAGCTTTATCTTAGACGCAGCCTGGATAGAGGTCAAAGCTTTTCAGAGATCCCATCCCCTGCAAACGAAGAGGTGGTGGCGTTCGATCTCGAAGGGAGTTACCTTACGGTTGCGGAGATCGATCCTGTCTCAGGTGGCTTCAGGCTGCACTCCTTTGAAACCTCCGACGCCGGCTTAACGTGGACCGACTTCATACATCCTGAGGCGTACGAGGTTATCTCTAGCCTCAATCTGGTGAGTGTTGGAGGCGGAGGCCTTCACTGTGTTTTTGAAAGCGCAGGAAACATTTTGCTGACCAGCAGCTCCGGAGCGGTTGATTCCTGGAGCGCTCCTTCTGCTCTATCCCAGGGGTTTTCTTACCAGTCCTGGATAGCGTTCAATAACGGCGAACTTGAAGCGGTATGGTCTTTGCGCGGTGACGATAACACAGATTACGATTCCCTTGAGGACGGCAGGGACATCAACGACTTCAGCCAGCCTGCACACGGTTCGCGCACCGCGGCGCTTGCGGTGGGTTATCAGGGACGTTCGTACATAGGGGCTTCTCCAGGGGCAGAGCTTTACGTTGCCAAGACCGAAAAACACGTGAACCTCTACGGGTCCACCTACGAGATGCGGGTTGAGGAGGACATGTGGATCGAAGGCCTCGAATGGCTCGAGCGCAGCGGGGTGGATATAGTGAACTCCTCTCTTGCATACGGAGACTGGTACAGCAAAGACGAGCTTGACGGCGAGGTCTCCCCTGCCTCAAGGGCTGCACGCATGGCCTCAGAACGCGGGGTGCTCATCACGAATGCGGCAGGCAACGTGGAATCAGCCGCACCCTATATCTCTCCTCCTGGCGACGCCTACGGCATCATTACGGTAGGCGGTGTAGATACACTTGGGGCATGGTGGGAGCACGGTGCAGGGGTGACCGGAAGTGCCGTTGGTCTACCTGACGACGGAAGGATAAAGCCGGAGCTTGTGGCCCCTGCTACAGGGGTTTACGTAATCGATGTGGACGATACCCTTTCTCACTACTTTTACGGCAACGGAACCTCTTATGCCGCGCCTTTGGTGGCAGGGATAGCGGCGCTCATGCTCCAGGTGCATCCGGAGTACCGCGGAAACCCTGACACAATAATCTCTTTGCTCCAGCAAAGCGCTTCAAATGCCTCAAGCCCGAACGACACCATAGGCTACGGTATCCCTGACGCCTACCTGGCCATACTGCCCTTGCCTGCTGACATAGACACCTTTTCACGCAACGAGCTTCTCCCGCCTTATCCAAATCCCTTCTATCCCGCCTCGCAAAACCTGATATACTTCCCGTTCCGCTTGAACAAGGCTTCTACCAGGATCAGCCTGCGTATCTTTACCCTGAGCGGCGAGTGGATCTTGGAGAAGCCGCTCGTTCCGCCTGACGGCGCGGAAGGCATTGACGACGAGATAGCCATCGGGACATACGACGATCCAGCTGATCTTGAGGCGATAGGGTCTTTCTGGGACGGGACGACGAACGGGCAGCCTGCCGCTTCGGGGCTTTATCTGATTGTGCTTTCCACCCAGTACGGCAGCCACGCGGCTAAATTTGTTTTAATGAGATAAGGATATCCCTCCTGCTCCAGTGACGGAGAGGTTTTTCAGCGGATCAACTTTCGCTTAAGATGAATTCAGTGGACGGGTTTGCCGCCCCCACGCTTACAAGATTAATCGGCCAGGTTGCCACGACTGCCAGGAGCAGCACCAAGGCCAGTGGGATGAGGTTTTTGGTTTTCGTTCAGGATCGCGATCGCGTGGCTTCCTGCACACAAACCCCTCAATGCATACCCTTGACAGAGACGAGTTTCGTGGCTATACTTTGGATTGATTTCCTCGGTAGCTCAGCGGTAGAGCGGGTGGCTGTTAACCACTAGGTCGGGGGTTCGAATCCCTCCCGGGGAGCTAACTCATCCCCAAATGATTCGACCGGATATCCTCTCAACCACTTCAGGTGACATAAAGAGTAAGGCCCCGGAAAACCGGGGCCTTTCCTTTTTTGATGAACACCAATCCTTACTAGGGACTAAAAGAATCCTGCGGATTCCGTCAACCGCGACCTTCCTTAATCCTTCCAAGAAGTTTGTCAAAGGCCTTAAGATGTTTATTCTCAGCGATCCAGATAGACATACCGGTGTAGCACTCGTGAGTCATACGCCAGGTGGTTTCCCAGAAGTTGTACCGATGTACCTCGAATGATTCGTCCTCTTGAAGCAGAAGTCCGGCTGCAGGTGCAAACGAGACGCGCAGATAAGGGTAGGAGGCGTAAAGGGACATTATAATCCGGCCCTCGGAGATAAAGTGAATCCCTAGTTTATCCGCCCTGGTTTCTTCTACGCGATCGCCTAGCTTATCTTTGATAAGATCGATCGCACCGTTAAGGAGATCAGGATTGAGCATACGGCTCGCCCAAAACTCTTGGGTTTTTTTGTCAACTATAGCTTCCATACCAAACGATAGTCAAAAAATAGCCCTTGTCAACTGTAATGCAAATGTTACACCTGCCTCCGGGCCTAAGTGCAAGTGCGTCATGCACATGTAAAATTTCACGTTCAGAGAATTGCAGCATAATTAAGAAGCAAGTCAAGTAAATCTTCCCTTTTCTGACAAAGGCAAAGGTTTAAGAAATTACCGAAGAGACTGAGCATTTAATTCCCTGAATCAAAGGAAG
>Ga0307428_1000535_pt1 | contig 23485 bp, 26 predicted proteins | sample SalMarWE160240MG_FD_202161 | JGI IMG/M metagenome (GOLD analysis project Ga0307428, IMG submission 202161) | Salt marsh sediment microbial communities from the Plum Island Ecosystem LTER, Massachusetts, United States - WE1603-240 | ecosystem: Environmental > Aquatic > Marine > Intertidal zone >...
ATGGCAACCACTTCTTTGTGAGGTCCCTTACATACTGCCAAGGCGAAGGTTCAACGAGTGACCAGGAGGCGCTGTCACTTGTCAATCAACAAACGCTAAGATGACCAGGAGGCGCTGTCACCTGGCCTGTAAAGGGTTATTGTGGGGTTGGGTCTTGGAAAGCGCCGTCAAAGTCGGAGGTGTGTAGCAGGTGAAAGTCCCGTACAGGGAAGGGTTAGCGATCCACCCTGACCCCGAGTCATGCGCCGGTGTCCGTAAGGAGATGGGTGTAGCAGTGACAGGGGTAGATGCGAGCTGGGTATTGAGCCGCGAAATTGACCCTAATACTTCAGGGTGCCTCCGCTCTCAAGGCAGGCGAGGGGCAACATCGGGCGTACCGTTAGATCGCGAGGTACGTTCGGACCCTGCGCGGTCGGAGACCCCGTGCGCGCATCGAAGCACATCTCGCGGAAGACGGGAGATCCCATGGTTGGCCACGGTGGTACTGTGGTCCGCACCAGGAATCCTAAGGGAGCACGATGGTGATGTACGACCAGGGGAAGTCGGACAGTTCCATATTACCTGAGAAGCTTCCGAACAAGGGCCGTGGTGCGCCACGGCCGGCGGAGGAAGTGGAGGAAAGGGGACTGGCCAAGGGGAATCTGGTCCAGCAAAACAGGGTCCGCACTCAGTGGCGGGAAGCCCTGCGACGTGCGCTGGAGTGGATACGGCAGGCGGTCAATGCCTGCGCGTCAGAACCCGAGGTAGGAGCCCAGTGCGGTAGTTCCGCACGCTGGGATCTGTGCGGGGGGTGCCGGGTAACCGGCATCCCTACCGCGACCAATGCAATATACGCGCAGTTCTCACGACTCAGTCTCATGTTGTCCCAGCCTGCGACTGACGGTGGAATAGTGCACGCCAAGGTGTTCAGCGATCTCGCTCAGTGTGTATCCATAGTCTCGGTATGCTGAGGCGATGGTTTTCCCGTCCGTCGATTCCCGTAGGATGTCTCCGAGTGGCGGACGATCCACCAAACGCTGTGCCCGGGGGATCTCGCGGAACTCCGCACTGCCCTCTGGTGCGTGCTGCTCGATGAACTCATCGCTACCGAGGTAGATCTGTCCGCGGAGGTTCTCCCACACCCTATGCCCGCGCCCGGCGGAGACAAACCGGCGGTACGCGCTCTGGGCCGTCTTTGATGAACGGCCGAATTGGGAAAGGACCCAGTCGATGGTCAGGAACGGCGGAGTTGGTTCGATCCCGGCCGTAGCGCGGTAGCTCGACCACGGCCAATCTTTGGCGGCGCGAACCATCTTCGCTCTCACCGGGTTGAGGACGACGTAGCGTGCCAGCTCAAGGAGGTGAGCATCCTTCTCGACGAGGATGGCCTTGTAGCGCCCCTGGAAAACATGCCCTGATCGGGAATGGCGGTGGTTGAACGCCTGAGTGTAGACCCCGTTCAGCTGGCGCATTCCGCGTGCCAGGGTGGGATCGACCGTTTCCACGACCAGGTGATAGTGATTGGACATCAGGCAATACGCGTGGCAGAGCCAGTTGAATCGCCCGATGGCCTGAGACAGCACTTTGAGAAAGCCTTCCCGGTTCTCATCGTTGAGGAAGACCTTCCCTCCAGCGTTGCCGCGAGAGGTGATGTGGTACAGCGCGCCTGGGTATTCGATGCGCAACGGTCGAGCCATGAGCTCAGTCTATCGACACTCATGCTGGATTGTAAGACCTAACCCCACTTGTCTTCCGATGTTTCAATCCTCATCTGCTCCGAAGGGCGAGTGCAACGGTATTGGGTGTCAAGTGTAGACCCTCTGTTCCTCCTAGAGGAGTTTCCCTACAACCGGATCTGTGATAACATCTCGAAGAAATGCCGAGCGAGCAAAGCCAGACAGTGGACGCGAGAGAAGACCGTTCCAGTGTCGGTCTGACACTTGACTATCAGCGTGATCAGCTCTGGGAGTCCTCTTTCACCACGTACTACGACGTTTACTATGAAGAGCTGCTTGCAGAGGGAAGTGCAAAGCGATGGCAGTATATCGATGAGGTAGTCAGAGTGCTTGTTGCCATCACGGCGTCGGGTTTGGCCGTGTCTGCATGGACTCTGTGGAACCACGAGGGACTTAGGTTCCTATGGTCTTTCCTCGCGGGTGCTATAGCAGTGCTGTCAATCGCACATGCAGTGATGGAAGGTACTCGACGCGTACGTGACTTCAGCAGCACTCACCGATCACTTGCCCACCTACGTGTTGATCTGGAAACCTTCAGACAGAGGCTGCAACTCGATCCCGAGTTCGATGTTGACAAATACATCCAGGAGTTCGTTGCTTTGCGTGGTCGGTTTGCTGAATCAATCGATCGCGCAAGGAATGACATCCTTGAAGGAGGGAGGTTTCGAGCGCTATGCCAGCGAAGACTCAACGAGTATCTGGTACACGAGATCCAAGACTAGCGCTGCAGACAACTCCGCAGCTCAAGAAGAGATCCTTGCCGCCCAAACGGCGCCCCAAGCCAAGGCCGCGACCAAAGCCCCAAAGGGAACAGAAGAAAGCATAGCTGGGAGTCGAGGAGGTGCGCCACCTTAGGGAGCCGAGACCACGTGTGTGGCTCCACAAGTCATCCGCGAGATCGGGGATACATGCGTCAACTCAGAGTGCAAATGGGGTATGTGTCCCTCGAATATTTTGCAGAGAATCCGAAGCTCACAGGATCACGTTTGTATTCGTGATCTTGCTACACTAGCCTGGATGTACTAGAAGGGGGATGAATGCCCGATAAGAAGCCCTTGCTGATAGAGCTTCAGGAGAGAATCACTCGCAGCAAGGGATCAACGGTAGAAGGCTTCCTGCGGCTGTTTGACGAGGCCTACTACGCAGCCGATGTCAACCATAGAGAGCTTGTACAAGGCGTGCACAAGGTGACAGACCCTGCAGTCGCGATAGACCTCTCGCTTGTCAAGAACCAAAGGAAACTCGACTTGGTTCAGCTCGAAATCGCACGGCTCTTCCAGAACTACCTGGATTCAGCAGACTCACTCCATGACCGCATCAATGATCTTGTGAGGGGCGCCATGCCCGAGTTGACAGACACCTGGGACAAGCGGAGCCAGGAGGCCGAAAGTGAACCGGCGAATGCCTTCCTTACAGAGCTTCGCGCATACGTGCATCATATCCGCCAGCCCGTCATGACCTCAACCTTCAGCATCGAGCGAAGAAACGCTAAAGGCTTCGATTTCTCCTCAATGATCTCTATCTCGCGGCAGCGAATTGAGAAGGCCCGCAACTGGAGCAGGCGTGCGAAGCGATACATGGAGTCTCAGCCGAAGGACGAGATCCTCCTTGACCAGCTTGTGCTCGACCATTTCCCTCTCCTTGAGGACTTGGTCCAGTGGGTAGTGAGAAGCATTCGGCAGACCTACAAGGCTGAGCTCGATGAGCTCGAGACCCTCCGTGAGCAGTACGGACTTGAATACGAACGAACATTTGGCTCGGGGGGTAGCAGCCGCAGCAAGAGAACCTTATGACTGCGAGTTCGAGGGACATCTCTGAAAGCGCGCCGTGTCAAGGCGATGTTCCTTGGTTAGCCTCCATGGTGACCTTTCTGTCATCTTGCCTTCGACCCCAGTTTGCCGCAGTTGTCTCTTCGCTGTTCACGCTACGCGACGCTGTCTCGAAGACGTGACGAGATCCAGCGGAGTACCGACCCGGAAGGAAGCGGAGAGATAAGGAATAGGTCATATGTCTCTCGATTACCGAATTAGGGTATGTATCCCTAGAATTCGGAGATTCGATAGCTTGGATCAAGATCGCAGGGCTTGTCCAGGAAGCGAGAACACACTAAAATGCGCGTATAGGCTTTCCGGATATAAGGGTACGAAGAGCATGTGAGGAAAAACACAGATGAGTGATGAGAACAGCCTGATTCTCCGCCTGGAAGCACTGCGTGCAATCGCAGAGTGCTCACAAGTCATAATGGGACCCGAGGACAAGCTTGCGTCATGCGTTCAAGCGATACGTTCAGTCCCACAAGCAGGGGATTCTCGTGATTCCGCAGAGGCAGCTATCAAGGGATACTACGCGTTCAGACGACAGCTGCAGGTTGAAATCGGCATACTTCTCAAGCTCGACAATGTATCGTTCCTTCTTGGCGGGGGCTGTTCACTGGGAGTAGGTGGGGTGACGTTTGGGTCCATCCCCTACAGGATAGAGAGAGAGTTGCTCTCTGACGGAATCAGCGACCAGGGGAGCATTCAGTCATGGCTGCAGCTGTTCTACAACTCCATGTGCGCGATTGCGCAGACAGAAGTGGCCAGTGGAAGCGAACCAAGGAAAGCCTTTCTTGAGACACTCAGCGGGAATGCTCTTGACATCTCCGAGCGCGAAGCGCAACTCAAGGATCAGGCTATATCAGACGACGAAAGCGCATGCCGTGAAGCAGATGCGATTCATTCCTGCCTGTTCCCGCTCGACTTCGAGCATGTCCTCTCTGCGCTCTACGGGTGGAGTTCCGTCTTGCAGTCAGGGGCAATGGGCGTTGAACTTCCGCACAGCACGAGCATTGACGCCCACGTGCTTGACGATCTGCTCCATCGCCTGAAGAGGGCTCTAGTACATGCCTGCTCGCTTCCACAAGGTGATGTGAGAACCGAAGCCCATAAGGTTTTCTTCAGGAGAATCATGACGCGCCCCGAGAATCTACGTCGAGTTAAGCTCTTCACCCTCAACTACGACACTCTTCTTGAACAGGCAGCCGACGCTGCAGGAGTCATTCTGCTCGACGGTTTCGTGGGCGCGATCAAGCGCGTATTCCATCCTGAGTCCTTCGAGTACGATTTCTACTTCCCTGGATCGACAACCGAAGGTCGTGTGCATCGCCTGGACCGAGTTGCCCATCTCTACAAGTTGCATGGCTCGCTCACTTGGTATCGCGAATCCCCAAGTCCTGAGAATCCCTTTGGCATTTTTGCTAGCTCCGCTGACGAAGATGAGGCCGACGTATTGGTCTTCCCAACACCAGTCAAGCAAGAACTGGCTACAGGAATCCCGTACTCGGAAATGTTCAGGCGGTTCGCACACGCAGTTACCCAATCGCAGTCTGTTCTGTTCGTGATCGGCTATGGTTTCGGTGATGACCACGTCAATGCCATCATCCGACAAGCTTTGCTCGTTCCGTCTTTCCGTCTAGTAATCGTCAGTCCGAGAGCGCGAAGCGCCTTCGTGCAGAAACTGGTCGAGCTGGGTGACCCGCGTGTCTGGCTCCTCACCGGTTGGCCCGAACGGGACCCTAGCACCGGTGAGCTACTTGGCTTCGGCACCTTTGAGGGCTTTGTTCAAAACGTCTTGCCCGACCTTGCCGACGAGACCATCCGAATGAAGATAGTACGAACTCATGAGAATCTAGCGCCGAATCATCACAAGGGCAGCGTAGATGACTAAGCAAGCGTTGTCCCCAGAAATTGGCCGAGTGGTGGCAGTCGATGCGGCTCAGGTCGTGGTGGAGCTGAGCAAGGATTTGAAGGCGCTTGCAGCTTCGACATTCGAGGGGGCCTCCGAAGTGGGGCGCATCAACTCGTACATCGTCATCCCGACCGGAGCTCACCGAGTTGTGGGAATGGTCACCCGGGTGGTGATGTCGGAAGAAACACAGCTTCGAGCCGACCAGATGACGCTCTCGCTTCCTGCAGCTAAACGGCACCTGTATGCGACTCTAATCGGCACTATCGAAGGCGGGTCGTTTGTGCAGGGAGTGTCGGCCTTTCCCGTCTTGGATGCACCGACGCTTCTGGCATCGAAGTCAGACCTCACTTCGATCTTCGGTAGTATCAGCGAAGAATCCCCCCCGGAACCTGACAAGCCTGGCTTCTGCGTCCCAATTGGCAGCTCTGCTGTCTTCCGGGAATACGACGTTCTGGTGAACCCAGACGTATTCTTCGGCAAGCATGTTGCCATACTCGGTAGCACCGGATCAGGCAAATCATGCTCGGTGGCCACCATCCTTCAGTCGATCCTCGAAGTTGAGTCGGTTCAGAACGCGACGTTCGTTGTATTCGACACAAACGGCGAGTATCGCGCAGCCTTTGCGAAAGGTGAAGAGAGGGATTCGCGCTTCAGAACGCTGTATCTTCCTTCTGATCCACTTCAGCCCTCGGATAGGTTGGTGATCCCCTATTGGTTCATGGACAGCGAGGACTTCTGCCGGCTGTTTAGGGCATCAGAAGGAACGCAGCGTCCCGTATTGGTTGAGGCACTTGGCAGAGCCAGGTCTGGTGCGGCTCCCAGCGACAAGCGGAAGTGGTTCCTTGATAGTCTTCGGATCGAACTCAATAACCTTCTGGGGGCTCTTGCTGAGCAGAAGAGCTCCCTGGACGTCTACACTCTGGCGAACGGCCTCGCCCAGTTCATGGAAAGCGAGTCAGATCTGTCGTCGGAAGTTCTGGGTAGCAGGCATGCGACCGTGACTTCGATCGCAACAGGCATTGCACAACAAGCACTCCCACATGTCGGCGAATACAATGGCAGGCCATCGTACAACTTATCTCTGCCTGCCCCGGTCAGAGTGTCTTCGCAAAGCAAGATACAAGAAGTGCTCGAAGCAATCCTCGGCATTTCCCGTCAGGAGACCAAGAACGGTGGCTTGATGACGGCTGATTCGCCCTCCTTCTTCAATAAGGGCCTGTTTCTTGGTCAGCACATGGAGCAAGCACTCCGAATGCAACCAGGAGCTGAGGGCCGTACGAGAGAGTACTGCTCAACTATGCTGATGCGGATCAGCCGCCTGTTGGGTGATAGGCGCTTCGATTTCCTGTTCGGTCCACCTGAGGATGAGTGGCCAGCTCCCCTCCATTCGCTTGCCGCGTTCTTGCGTGACATCTTGGGGCTACCATCAAAGAGTAAGAGGCTATCAGATGCGGATGAAGTAGAGGAGGGAGTGCTGCCATTCTACGATCGGCAGAGGCAAGGTGTATCTGGTCGGCGAAATATCATCATTGTTGATCTCAGTCTTCTTGCCGCCGAAGTGCTAGAAAACATCATAGCTCTCCTTGGTCGCCTCATCCTCGAATTCCTCCAACGCGCTAGTGACGCTTCGGTGAGCGGGATTGGGAGAGGCAAGCTGCCTGTCGTTCTCGTGCTCGAAGAAGCTCAGAACTACATCCGTGAATCGCGACAGCTAAATGAACCTTCGGTTTCCCGAGATGTCTTTGAGAGGATTGCGAGAGAAGGACGGAAGTATGGGCTCGGACTCGTTGTTGCGTCTCAGCGCCCCAGCGAGCTCTCGAAGACCGTGCTTTCGCAATGCAATTCCTTCGTCGTACATAGATTGCAGAACCCTGAGGACTTGCGGTACTTTCGCGAGATCGTCCCAGCGATCTTCGAACCCCTACTGAAACAGCTGCCATCCTTGCCGCAGCGGTACGCCCTTGTGTTAGGAGAAGGAGTTCGAGCACCTACGCTTACGTACATGCGCGAAGCGACTCCCATACCGGACAGTCAGGATCCGAAGCTGTACGCACATTGGACTGCTAAGGATCCAGCACTCCCGGATGTCGAAGCCGTATGCGCCAGATGGGAAGGTAAGAACTTGGAAGGGGTTGGCGAGAGCCCACCCGAACCTACGCCGGCGGAGGGCGCACCACGCGCTGACACGATAGAGGCACCGCCAGATGAAGAAGTACCTTTCTAGTTTTCGTGGAACTGCTTCTCTCGGGAAGATGCGAGCACTTCTGCCATGGTTGAGTGCTGCGGCACTGGTGCCTCTCCTCTTGTGGTTGACCAAAGCTCTGTCAACTGAATCGCCCTTAGCGATATCCATCTCCTGGATTGCGGCTGTGGTTGTCGCTGGAGCAAGCTGGAGAACAGCTTTTCGACTGCGAGAGGAGGAACTCCGTTCGTCGGTCTCTCTGCACCTTGACCTCATTCCTCCAGAGGAATCGAGATACGGCGATTCGTTCCAGATTGAGTACGAGAATCGCGGATCTCGTGAACTGGAAGCGGTAATCACTCTGTATACGTACCCCTCAACGCGGGGGAGAAACGAGGCCTGGAATCCGGCCTTCCGCGATGACTTCCGGGACGAGATCATGTCTCTCGGGCCGTTTGAAACGCATGAGTTGATCCTGAGCCCGGGGGAACGTGAAACATACCCGTATACGAATTCGGTCGTTCTTCAGGCGGCGGGTCTCCATGGCTACATTCCTCACTGGATCACGTTTCAGGTCCGAGCGTGGCCACGAGGCATGCCAAAGCTTGTCCAGAAGCACCCCGTGTTCTTCTACCTCCTTTGGTTCTGCGGTGAAGAACAACGATTCCCGGGGACTTGGTTTGTCGATCGCATGAGAATTAAAGGCGAGCGACATCACAGCAGGCGTGCCACAAGCGAGAAGTGGAAAGAGCAACTAGCAGATGTCGTGCCTGAGGACTTCAAGCACGAGAACATGCAAGACTTCATAGACCTCAGGTGTCGATAGAGAGTCACCGTGATGTAGGGGATGGCGTAGAGGAGCATGAGGTCAAACCTTGTTTCTTGCATCCCAACGAATCCGCTAGATGTCCTCTCTGGCTTGGACCCTGCGAATATCGGTGGGGCAAACCAAATCCCAAAGGATCGACTTCCTGTTTCCCTATGTCAGAACTGAGGTCTTGTCTCTCCTCCTGGATCCCTGGTTTCCTTATTGTAAGACTGTAGTCAAGCTCACCTTCCTCACTCTTTCTTTCGGCTTTCAAGGTATCCCTGCAGGATGAGTACGGCTGTCAGGCTATCCCTCAGGCTCTTTCGTCCGTTTGCGGGATAGGTCCGCTTGGAGCAGGACGCGCTCCGCCTCGGCAGTGGTGAGGCGTTCGTCGAAGGTCTGTCTCCAGACAACTTCCGCATGATCATCATGCAGTGGATCGGTGTGGGCTACATGCTTTTATTCCTGGGGGCAGTGCCGCTGGCGCTAGTGCGCTTCGGGGCGTTTGTCGGAACGTGTGCGAACGTGGTCGGAATCTCGGGTCTAGCGCTCGCAGCAGTCTTAACAGTGACCTGTTTCGTGGCCTACTGGCCGACAAAGAACGCAATAGGTAAGGTCGTGTCGTTCGTCTTCCCGATCATCGCCCTGTTCTTTGCCCTGGGAACGTTACTCTAATCTAGCAGGATGGCACCCTGGAGGCGTGATTGGAATTTCACACGAAGGGCTACATCAGTTCCGGGTGCTTAGCCTGGAGCCAGTTTCGTACGAGCTTGCAGACAGTCTTGGCTAGATCCAGGGCGTCCTGGGTTTCTCGATCGGAAACCGCCCCAGCGCGTTCGTACTCGCTAACATTCCGTTTCTTCTGCACTGCCTCAAGCTTGAGGACGAGTGAAGAATCGGCTCCGATCGTATGCCGCAGGGACTGAATCGTGTAGTAGTGATGGCTCCTGTTACTTCTTGGAACCCGATATTCCGTTGCAGCAAGCGCTGCCTTCGCCGCCTGAAGTATGGCGTTGTAGGTGATGGAGAGCTTCCATTCCGGACTGTGCGTTCCCGTTTCGCTTTCGTAGAGGTCCCGATCTACAAGAGAAAGCAGTTCGCGGATCTCTTGTCGACTGGTTCGGTGTTCGGTGATGAAGCCGCTGCCAAGCCAATCACTCAGGCTCATCGTCACCACCGATTACGTAGAGCTTCGGTCCCGCCAACACCGTGGTCAGGAAATGGTCTTTTTTCCGAACCTTCTCTGCATATTCAGCCAGCGGGAAGACGGTCGGGTTCAGATCGCGGCCGAGTGTGTCCCGAATATCTGCGGTCGCTAAGACGATGTCGAACAGGGAAACGTCGCCCACAACGAGAAGATCGATGTCGCTTGTTGCCGTCTCCTCGCCGCGGGCGATGGATCCGTAGACGTAGGCCGACTTGATGCGCTCAGCCAAAGGAGAGAGAGCAAGCCTAAGCAGATCAACGATGCCGGCCGTCTTGCGAACGAGCCCTCTTAGCTCGTCGAAGACAGGGGCTTCGGCGTTTGCCTGAAAGTGGACCTGCTGCCCCAGTTCCATCCGCGTGAGCAGGCCCACGCGGGTCAACCGCGCGAGTTCCCGCTGTACCGCCCCCCGTCCCACTCCGGCCAGCCGCACGATTTCGCTCAGGTAGAAGGTGCGATCGACCTGTCCGTAGAGGAGAGCGAGGATTGCCAGGCGTGTCTTGCCGAACAGGGCGGATCCAAGGGAGGCGGTCGTCGGTTTCGTACCCATTCTGGGTACAATTATACCCATTTTGGGTACGAAGGGCAAGTGGTCTCCTTCGCCACGGGAAAAGCGGTACCGTTCATCTTCCCGATCATCGCCCTGTTCTTCGCCCTGGGAACCTTCCTCTGAGCACGCCTCGCTAATCGAACAGACCGGGTTGCGCGGCACTCGGCACCAGGTACGGCTTGACAGAGGTTGAGATCCCGTACTTGGCACACAGCTCGTGAAATCGCTCGTCGAGCTTCTCGTAGAAGTGCGAGCGCTGGCGATCGCGGTTTTTGGGGGTTGGATCTTGTTCCTTGAATCCGCTAGCACCGGTACCCGGTTCACTCTCTGTCTCGCTAACGCGTTTCTTCAATCTTACCGGGAAGCCTTCCTCGTTGGCTCAATCGACAGCTTCTATCATTGAATTGTAAGGCTGGACGTGGCCCTCTCCTCCTTAATAGACTCTCGCCTTCTTCTCGCTTTCCGTATCAATTCGCTTCCTTTCCTTGACAACGCCTTTCTCTGTCCGTATACTGCTTACACTTTCTAAACCACCGGTCCCTAAGGACCACCTTTTGGGGTACGATAATGAGGATTAACACGCTCTAACTGAAGTCTGTCGATCTTGGTCGGCTCGTCTTTTTTTGCTGGTCGGTTTTCTCTTCCCCCTACTTTTAAGGAGTCATAATGAGTACCCCTGCGCTTGAGCTTAATCAGGTATGTAAGGTTTTCACCAAGAAGGAACGCGACAAAACCAAAGCTCGCTTTGCGCCTAAGAAAAGAGAGAAGGTTGTCGCTCTTGCCGATGTGAGCCTGTCGGTTAACCGACGGGAGATCTTCGGAGTCCTTGGCCCGAACGGGTCGGGAAAGTCGACCCTGATCCGGCTCCTTTCTACCCTGCTGATCCCCGACAAGGGGACCATCCGCGTCTTTGGCCATGATGTTGAAAAAGAGGAGTTTGAGGTAAAGCGGTTGATCAACCGTGTCTCGGTCGATGCCGCCTTCTTCAAGAAGTTTTCTCCTTTGGAGAACCTTACCTACGCCGCCCGGCTCTATGGGATGCCGATGCGCGAGGCACGCGAGAAGATGCGACAGATCATGCTTCGTCTAGGTTTGAAGGAGGAGACGTTCAACCAACCGATGGAGCACATGTCGCGCGGAATGCAGCAGAAGGTCGCTGTGGCAAGGGGGTTTCTCACCTCGCCCACGCTTCTGTTGTTGGATGAGCCGACGACAGGGCTCGATCCACACTCCAAGCGTGACGTTCAAGGCTTTGTGCGCCAGATCCGCGCCGAACACGACGCGACGATCCTCCTCACAACCCACGACATGGAGGAAGCAGATAGACTGTGCGATAGGATCGCGATCCTCGATGAGGGAAAGGTCATCGCCCTCGATACGCCAAAGGGGCTAAAAGAGTTGGTTAACAAGCGAAACGGGCATGAACCGACCCTCGAGGACGTGTTCATCGAGCTGACGGGAAAGAAGATGGAGGAGAAGGAGGCGGAATGAACACCCTGGTTCGTGAGATGCGTGGCGCGTTCGCCTTCATCGAGCGAAATATCAACCTGATCAAGCGCTACTGGGGCTGGGAGCTTGTGTGGCTGATCTACTCGCTGGTCAACTCCCTCGCCGTTACCTACATCGGTGCGGGGATGGAGCGGATCAGCGGGCAGGCACTCGATACGCAGTACTTGATCACCTACCTCCTCGTGGGAACGCTGATTTGGTCGTATCTATCGGTAATCTTCTACTCGATTTCAGAGATGATAGCCTGGGAGCGCTGGGAGGGGACGATCGAGTACACGTTCATGGCCCCGGTATCGCGCCTTACTCACCTGGTGGGAACGACGTTATTCGCCATTGTCTACGGCGTCTTGCGCACACTCGTGATCCTTTTGATCGTCGCATCGTTCTTTCATCTCGATCTGTCGGGGGCGAACATCCCCGGCGCGGTCCTGCTCCTCTTAGCTGGAAGTGTCTCCTTTGTAGGACTGGGTATCCTTGCCGCGGTCCTTCCGCTTCTCTACCCGGAACGGGGCGCCCAGATGACAAACGCCGCCGCCGCGATCCTCCTACTCATCTCCGGGGTTTACTACCCGGTGGAGATCCTCCCTGGATGGCTACAGGTGATCGCCGCCGCCTCACCAGCGACTTACGTGATCAAGGGTATGCGCGCCTGCCTGCTTCACGGGGAAGCGACCCGCGCGCTCATTTCGACCGTCCTTTTCTTGATCGGCGCGGGGATCGCGGTGATCGCCATGGGGCTTCTCATCTTCCACCGGGTGGAGCGATACGCCAAGCGAGCTGGACGCCTGAAGCGGAGTGGTTAAAAAGGCCGCGGAAACTCTGCGGCCTTTTTTAACGTCCTACTTACTTCCTCGCTACTACAGGTGTTTATTCACTTCCTCGAGGAACGCCTGCGCCTTCTCTTGAGAAATGGCATTGTAGAGTGGGTATTTGTCGCCAATCGGTTCGTCAAGGATGCTTGTAAGAATGCGCGCTGCATCCTCCCAGAGTTCTTTCTCCATCAGGTAGAACTCCACAAAGAAGGTCCGGCTCTCGAAGTACTCGTTACAGACCGGATCGAACGGGCCGAAATCAGGACAATCTACACACTCAGAGCACAGCACCGGCTCGTCGACGACCTTACAGAAATAGCTTAGGGCCTTGTTGAAGTTCTTGCGGTACGTGCCTCCAGGAAGGCGAGGCATTCCACCCCAAAAAGCGCCGAGTCCTCGATAAGATCCGTAGCAGATGTAGGTCTCATCAAGCTCCAGGAGGCGTAGTGACATCGCTTCGGTCTTTTGGGGAACTTGTGCGAAGATCGCTTCGAGCTTATTAAACTCCGAGGCACGGAGCCAATTGGCGTTTGTCCAGTAGAGTGCAGACATATCCGTCTCCGCCTGTACTGCAGCGATGAAGCTATCGTCTTGTTGAAGTGTAAAGAAGTCCGGATTCATCCGCAGGCTTTTGAGTCCCCAATGCTTTCCCTTGAGATAGGTGTCTCTCTCGTTCGGTTCCCCGCCCAGGAAGGCATCGGCCAAGGTGTAATAGCTTTGAGAGAGCTTGTTGACCAGGTCCTTGAGTTCCAGGTCAATGGCTAGTTCACCGACTCGGTCCTCGTTTGTCTCATCAAGATCCTCGGGGATGCCAAGGGTGGTCCTAAACGCGTCGATGGCTGCCTCTAACTGCACCTTCCCCTCATCACTATATTCGATCATCACGTCGGTACCAGGGAAGAGTGCCAGTGCCGCTTCTAGATCCGCCCCTTCATCTTGGCCAACCGCAGTAAACGGCGCTAACAACAGTAAACAACCGACAAATAACAAGAGTCTCCTCATCTTTTCCCCCTCCTAGAACGATTTGTTCACCTACTATATCGCAAGCCTCTCCCTTCGCCAAGGAGGTTGGCCTCGTTTGCGTGGTGTGTTATATTTCCGAGAAAGACTTTCATCCAAAGGAGGAGGAAATAATGCCAAACCCAACGGTGGATAAGGACCTCTGCGTCAGCTGTGGTCTGTGCTCCCAGGTCTGTCCCGAGGTGTTCGAGGAAGGGCCGGATGGAACAGGGCAGGTCAAGGCCGATGCTGACTTAAACGCCGCCTGCATTCAAGACGCGGTCGATCAGTGCCCAGTCGGCGCGATCAGCGCCTAAGCTAAACGTCGGGATAAATCCCAACGCCATAAAGATAAGGACGTAGCGTCGCAGCTAGTCTGCGACGTTACTCTTTTGCCCTACGGGACTTACCCGGCAAGCTCACAGTGGAATCTGCGGTATTGTCTGAGTGGCCGCTGCGTGCTAGCATAGGACGGTGATCGATGGTGCAAAAAAAGAAGGTCGGTCTTGCTCTCGGTAGCGGTGGCGCGCGTGGTTCGGCACACGTAGGAGTCCTGAAAGTCCTAGAGGAAAACAAAATCCGGCCTGATGTCATTGTGGGAACAAGTATGGGAGCCGAGGTGGGCGGGGCGTACGCTGCTGGGATAGAGGTCGATGAGCTAGCGGCAATATGGCAGTCGATAACCTTCGGCAGGGTGGTCAAAACCCTCCTACCAACTATTCCCTGGTCAGGATGGAGCTCCGGAGGAGAGGTGTTGCGCACAGTCCGCAGGCTTGTGGGAGATCTTACGATCGAGGAGCTCCCTCTCACCTACGCTGCGGTGGCGACCGACCTGCAAACTGGCCTACCTTATATCATCACAGAAGGTTCCCTCGCGCAGGCGATCCGAGCGAGTCTCTCTGTGCCTGGTCTATTCACACCCGTCTGGATTGATGGACACCTTTTGATTGACGGTGGGGTCTCAAATCCGGTTCCAGTCGATGTCACCCGTCAACTCGGTGCTGAGATGGTAATCGCCGTTGATGTCCTTGTGCACCCTGAGGAGGTACGCCTCTCTGGAATCCCGGTTCCCGACTACCGCGAGCGAATCCTGGGGATCATCAATAGGATGGAGAGATCCAAGCCTGGCGAGAACGAAACGCGCCGATTCTACCCGAGTGTCTTTACCGTTCTGTTTCAGATGTCGACCGTCTTCCAAAGACGCATCAGCGAGTTATCCTTGCAGGCCCATCCACCAGATGTCCTAATTCGTCCGGACTTCTCCCCCACCCCTCCTTGCTACAGTGATGTGAAAAATGGGATCAAAGCAGGGGAGGAAGCAGCCCGACGCGCTCTCCCCACGATTCTCAGGCACCTCAGCTCGGAATAAGCATCCGCAGATCCAGAGAAGAGCAAGGGCCATTACCGTCTTGAGGGAATGAAATCTGCCATGCTGGTTTTGCAAGACCAGCTCAGGTTGGATTATATTATACTACCTAGTACCTACTTGCAAAGTTAATCGTTAGTATGTATCCTTGGTGGTGTATTTGCGTGAGCTACCAAGGAGGCAAGATGGGGAAAGAGGCAACACGGATCGAACTGACCTCAGGGCAGCGAGAGATCCTTACAAGATGGGTGCGTTCATCGACCACTGAACAAAGGATGGTTAAGCGGAGCAGGATCATCCTCATGGCCGCGGAGGGGATGAGGACTGACGAAATTGCTGAAGTCATGAACACTCGTTCTGCAACGGTAAGCAAGTGGCGGACACGGTTTGCGAAGGATGGGTTGCAAGGGCTTCAAGATGCACCCCGAGCCGGGAGGAAGAGGAAGTACGACGAGGAGACCGAGTGTCTGATTCTCTCCAAACTGGACGAGCCTCCAGTAAGAGGAGAAACGGTATGGACAGCGCGGCTGATCGCGCAGGAGTTAGAAACCGTTTCGATTCATCATGTATGGCGGGTCTTTCGCAAGCATGGGATTCACCTGCAGCGGCGGCACAGCTGGTGTATCAGTACTGATCCCGAGTTTGCTTCCAAGGCGGCTGACGTTGTTGGGCTGTACCTGGCACCGCCGGAAAACGCGGTAGTGCTTTGTATCGATGAGAAACCTGCCATTCAAGCTTTGGAACGAGCGCAAGGCTATCTTCGGCTTCCCGACGGACGGACACTGAGAGGATTTAGCCACAACTACAAACGACACGGAACGACAACGCTGTTTGCGGCATTGGAGGGCGCAACAGGAATGGTGCGAGCCGGGCATTACAACCGTCGTCGTCGTGAGTTTCTTGACTTCATGAACGGCATTGTGTCTCAGTATCCTCCTAAGCAAGAGATACACGTAATCCTGGACAACCTAAGTACGCACAAACCCAAACACGATCGGTGGCTTACCCGACACAAGAACGTGCACTTTCACTTCACTCCAACGCAGGCGAGTTGGCTCAACCAAGTAGAGATCTGGTTCAGCATTCTTACGCGACGGGTGCTTCGGAACGGAAGCTTCACCTCTCCTCAGCAGGTACGCGCAGCAATCGACCGATTCCTTGAAGCCTACAATATGCAGGCTGCTCCGTTTGAATGGACAAAGGAAGTCGTCCATCAGGCGCCGCTCAACAAGAAATACGCGGACTTATGCAAGTAGGTACTAGTTATATTAACCCAAATATTGCACGAAGCCTTGTTTGAGTCGTTCTTTCGCCTTTTGTAAGCGATGTGCCAACATAATAGGTCCATTAAAGGTATTTTAGCGCGATTAGCTGCCCAACCTTTTCTCTTGACTGCCTTCAGCACCCTAACAAATCCTCCTTTTACTGAAAATGGGCACAACCTCCCTTCCCAAGGTCATCACCCTGGTCTCCAAGCTCACCTGTCCGTTGCCCCAGTCCGCTAAAGTCGCAACGCCATAAGCCGCTTTTCTGCTCTATGGTACTCCTTTTGCCATGGCCAATCCCGAGGCAGGGTGAGGATCCACCTTCGCCCCCGTCGTACCAGCTTGCCCGCGATGAGAAGGAACCGCCTCCTCACCCATTTGGCCATCCGCTTCACCTTTCTCTGTCCCAACACCAGCTCCTTGAACCAGTTCATCAGGTTGTAGGCCAGCATGACGAGAAAGAAGTGGGCCACGTTGCCCCCATAGTAATGGGAGAGAGTTACATCCAGCCCATAGCCCATCATCCCTTCCTTGATCATGTTCTCCACGTTGGCCCGGCCGTTGTAGAACCGCCATACCTCCTCCGGGGCCATCTCCTCTATGTTGGTCACAATGACCTGAAAGCTGTAGCCCTTGAGCTCAATGAGCCGTGGCTGTTTCTTGGTGTTCTTCCCCTCTTTCGCCTCATCACGAATCACCACCATCCGCCGCTTCCTCCTCCAGGTCCCCTGGTAACGGAATTCAGCTGCGGATACACCCCCACCGATGTCTCGATAGTCTAGCCCTCCCAACCGGCGCTGAATGTGATCGTAGAGCTTAGCGGCAATGGCATAGGCTATTCTCCTTCTTTCCAGCTCCCCCAGGAAGTCTCCGGCGAAGAAGCCGCTATCTCCCCGCAGCCGTATCCCCTTGATCCTTTTAGGGAGCAGCCTTAGGCATTCCCGCAGGAAACTTTTCGCCCCTTGACCACTGTAGCGGTTCCCAGGCCGGAATCTTCCCCAAAGGAAATCCCTCGTCTCCCCGATGAAGCAGAGCAAAGGATTGAAGCCCTTCCGCCCCGGCTTCTTCGGGTTGTATCCTTTCTTGGCTCGCTGCTGGTTCCCATACACGGTCTTCACATGGGAGTCAAGATCCAAGGTGACTTGCTCATACCGCTTGAGGTTCTCCCTTGCCCGCAACAACAGGTCCACGGTCGCCTTTCCAATTTCCTTCGCTTTAGGAACGGTGAACCGGGCGAGAAACCGGCTGAGGGTGCTCGGGTGAGGAAAGTCGCCGAACCCGACAAGCTTGTGGGAGACCTTGTCTTGGCGAAGGAGCAAGGTGTCAGACAGACGGGTTAAGTCCAGAACAAAGGTGTAGACAAGGGACAGAAGCAATCTTGCCGACGTGTATTTGCCGACCCTTCGGGGGAGCTCGACCCGCGAGGCCAGTGCCTTCTCCACCCCCAGCTGTCTAGCGAACTTGTGAAACAGTCCAATTCCCCCTACGGACGTAAGATTCTTTCCGGTAAATTGGACTGCCACCTCACTTTTCTGGACAACTCTCTTTCTTTGGTCTACCATGATTGAGGGTGCCTCCTTTCTGCACCTTTTTGGTGCATTTTGGTTTTCCATAAGTGTAGCGGGAAGGAGGTCCCCTAGCTAATTTCCCAATCTCCGGTAGAGCGTTGATGCATTATCTGGGATTAAAATACCACTTCGGTTCCCAGTCTCTGCCGCCGTGCTTTCTCAAGCGCCACGCCTGCCGCTGCCACGTCCTGCACTGCTAAACCCACCGATTCGAAGACTGTGATCTCCTCCGGAGATGTTCGGGCTGGCTTTAGCCCAGCGGTGATCTCTCCTAGCTCCCCGTAGATGTGCGACTCGGACATTAAGCCTTGCTGAATCGGGATCAGAAGGTCACCCGCCTCTGCCAGGCCTGTCTCTCGGTGATCGACCACCACTTTTGCCCGTAGGATCGTCTCCGTGGGGATCTCCTGCATTTGAGGGGTGAATGCCCCTACAGCGTTTATATGCACCCCGGGTTGGATATCGGCGGCATCGAAGATGGGACTGGAGGAGGAAGTGGCCGTGCTGATGACATCGGCCTGCCGCACGGCATCGGCCGGCGTGTCGGCCACTCTTACCGGTAGGGAGAGCCTCTCGCTCATCTCGGTTACAAAGGCGGTGGCCCTGTCTGGTACCGTATCGTACACCCAGGCCCCCTGGATTTGGCGTACGGCACAGACTGCCTCAAGCTGGGTGCGCCCCTGTGCACCCGCCCCGAAGATGGCCACTGTCTGGGCATCCTCGCGTGCCAACAGGTCCGTGGCGAGGCCCGAAGCCGCGGCCCGTGCGCAGGGCAGTGAGGTATGCCCCATCCATCACGGCGCACGGCTCTCCTGTAGAGGTATCCACCATCACGACCAGCGAGTGAATCAGTGGCAGACCCTTGGCCGGGTTATCCTCAAACACGGACGCTATTTTCACAGCCATTTGATCATCGGAGGCCAAGTAGGCTGGCATGAACAGGGTCACGCCCCTGTGACGAGGCACCCGAAGCGCCTCTCTCAGCGGCACGTCGGCCTGCCCACGGGAAAGCTGGGTAAAGGCCCTCTTCATCGCCCCGATTGCCTGCTGCATCGGAAGCGCTCGGCGCACATCATCGCCCGATAATATAAGGATCTTCATGATTTTCCCCCGCTTACTATAATAGAGATCTTTGTAAAGGGAAAGGTTATCAATCACCGTTTTCTCTATTTGAGATGGACCGAGCGAACCGGATGCGACATAATCACTGGATATGTCTATATCGTTGACTGTAAAAGACAGACGAAAGTTAAGCGGCCAATACGGAGGCGCAGCCAGACTGGCAATGTCAATCCTGATAAGGATGGCTGAGGTCTATGGTGCCCCGGAGCTGATGGATGTGACCCAGGCCCATATCGATGGCTGCGCCTTGATGTGTGACTCTGGGCTGGAATTTGCCGAGACCCTTGTGGCGCGCGGTGCCAAGGTCTCAGTTCCCACGACCCTGAACATGATCCCCCTTGATCTTCAGAATTGGAGACGGCAGGGGGTCCCTAGTGAATTTGCGAACAAGGCTAACAGGATCGCCAGCGCCTATACTGAGATGGGATGTGTCCCAACATGGACGTGCGCACCCTATCAAGGCTATCTCACCCCCAGGTTCGGTCAGCAGATCGCCTGGGGCGAATCCAATGCCATTGTATATGCAAATTCCGTCCTTGGGGCACGGACGAATCGATATGGTGACTACATGGACATCTGCGCTGCCATAACCGGGAGGGTCCCCAAATCCGGCCTTCATCTGAAGAGGAATCGTAAGGGGCAGATTCTCCTTCGCCTGGCTGATATTGCGCCGCAGCTTTTAAGGGACGATACGCTCTACGTTGCGCTGGGGCATTTCATGGGAGGGCTTGTTCAAGAAAAGGTTCCTGTGATAGAAGGGCTCCCTGTCGATGCGACAGGCGATCAACTCAAGGCACTCGGTGCCGCTGCTGCCTCCTCCGGTGCCGTGGCGCTGTTTCATGCCCTCGGGGTGACCCCCGAGGCCAATACTCTAAAAGAGGCCTTCCAGGGGAACACCCCGGAGTCGGTGATCGATGTAGGGCTCTCCGATTTGAGGAGGGCCTGGTCAGAGCTGTCTACGGCAGATGAGGGGGTCAAATTAGATGCGATCGTGCTAGGCTGTCCGCATTTCTCCTATGCAGAGTTTCAGCAGCTTGCACAGGCCATAGAGGCCGAAGGGGGCCGTTCTCTACACCCTGGCCTCAGGATAATCGTCCTCACCAGCCAGACCTCCTATGCCCTACTGCAGAGGGGTAACTTCATGAATACGCTGCTGGATTTTGGGATCGAGATCGTCCTTGACACCTGTGTGCTTCATTCACCGATAATCTCCTCTGACGCCGAGGTGATAATGACCAATTCGGGGAAGTGTGCGTACTACGCCCCTGGTGAGCTCGGGGTTCAGGTCGCATTTGGCAGCATGAGAGACTGTGTACGGTCCGCAATCGAAGGGGCTGTGTGTTGGGGGAGGACGGTATGGAAAGGACCTTGATCGGCAAGCCCCTAGTCGCCGGTTCGGCGGAAGGGAGGGCGGTCGTGTCCACGCAGCCATTAAGTTTTTGGGGTGGCTTGAGCCCTCGCACCGGTGAGGTTATCGACCGGCGGCACGAGCGATCGGGGGCGATCGTCACCGGAAAGATCTTCGTTTTTCCCCGAGGGAAAGGGTCAAGCACTAGCAGCGCTGTCCTAATGGAGGGCATCAGGGCGGGGACAGCCCCAGCAGCCATCATCACCGCCAGGGTGGATTCTATCCTGGCACTGGGGGCCATCGTTGCCGATGAACTATACCATAAGACCGTGCCGGTTGTCGTTCTATCGCAGGAGGACTTCGATTCGATAAGCGAAGGAGACTACCTGGTAATCGAGCCCGATGGCAGGATAAAGGTTCGGCCGGCTGAGGGGAAATGGGCGTAACGAGGGGTGGCGCGGTGGTAAAGTTTTACCACATGATGCGCTGACTCGAAAGCGACCAGTTTAGTAAGGGCACTTTGGAAGGAGAGAGGTGATCGAAATTAACAGGCGAGAAGAGGGGGATCCGTATGTCAGGAGGCTGAAGTTTAAAAAGGATGGCTTCTTTACTGGCCCAGAGGCCGCTCATCGGCGGCAGATCTACAAGGGGGCCGGCTATATGGATGAGGACTTCGACAAGCCCCATATTGGGGTGGCAAATGCGTGGACAGAAGCATCACCAGCTCACATGCACCTAAGAAGACTGGCCGAGTGCGTCAAAGCGGGGATCTGGCAGGCTGGTGGGGTGCCGTTCGAGTTCGGCGTATTCGCTACCTGTGGTAACATTCCTATCGGGACGGAGAACCTGAAGTATGAACTGGCCATCCGTGATGCCCTAGCTGCCTCGGTTGAGATTATGTCTAAGGTTCACCTCTTTGGTGGACTTGTCCTGCTCGCCTCGTGTGACAACATTATTCCCGGCCAGCTGATGGGAGCAGCGAGGGTGAACCTCCCTTCGATCATGGTCACCGGCGGTCCGATGCTTGCTGGCCAATGGAGCAAGGGCACCGTGGTCTCCCCCGATATCAATGAGGCCGTGTTCGGGGCGCTTCCTGTCGATGCCATCTCCGAGCAGGAACTGAGCGAGATGGAGAACCACTCTTGTCCGGGGGCAGGGGCTTGTCCTGTTATGGGAACCGCCAACACCATGCAGATCTTGACTGAGGCCATGGGGATGGCCCTCTTCGGTTCAGCGACCATCCCGGCGGTCTTTGCCGATAAACAAAGGGCTGCTCGGGCCACGGGTCAACAGATCGTTGAATTGGTAAAGCAGGGCATCCGCCCTTCGGACGTTGTTACAGAGGGAGCTCTCACAAATGCCATTGTAGTCAATGCGGCCATTGGAGGATCGACGAACGCCCCTCTCCACATCATGAGCCTGGGCCGGGAACTTGGAATCGAAATCGAACTGGGGCGATTTGATGAGATCAGTAGGAACACTCCTCTTCTCTCGTCGGTGATACCCAACGGCCCCCATACGATCATCGACTTCTACAAAGCCGGTGGTGTCCCGTCCTTGCTGAAGGAACTCGAACCTCTACTCGACCCCCATGCCCTGACTGCCAACGGGTCAACCCTTGCTGATCTCCTGCGGAAGACAAGCAGTAGTCATGGCGAGGCCATCGCCAGTCTGGATACCCCAGTGAAGAAAGAGGGAGGGCTTGCGGTTCTTAAAGGCAACATTGCACCTCGTGGGGCCATTGTTCGCACATCCGCGATTAAGTCGGAAATGCTTGTGCACAGCGGGCCAGCTAAGGTCTTCAACAGCGATCAGGAGGCATGGGAAGCCATCATAGAGGGCGGAATCCAACCGGGAGACTTCATCGTGGTACGCTATGAGGGGGTGAAGGGTGCCCCTGGAATGAAGGAGGTGATGTTGTCCACAGATGCCTTGTGTGGGGTTGGTCTTGAGGGATCAGTGGGGTTGATCACGGATGGCCGCTTCTCTGGCTTTAATCATGGGCCGATCATTGGCCACATTTCCCCGGAGGCTATGGAAGGTGGGGTGCTCGCCATAATTGAAGATGGTGATATGATTGAAGTTGACATCCCCGCCCGCAGGTTGAATGTACGGCTTTCAGAAGGCGAGATCGGGAGGCGACTTGCAGACTGGCAACCTCCAGAGGTCAAGACAAAAACAGGGTTCCTCGCCCTTTACGCAAAGATGGCGCTGCCAGCCGATCAGGGGGCTGCTATGCAAAGTTGGAGTTGACGTTCCGTTCGTTAGCTTTTGTAAAGTCAGTAAAGATCACAATGAAGGAGACAAGCAGGAGAGAGTGGCTATTGGCCTCTACCTATAATGGAAACCAACGTTTTCAAATCCGGCACTTCTAGGTCAGGATAAGCGCTTGCTGGCGGGGTTGCTCCGGAGCCTTCCTTGCCTGTCCTCCTATTAACCCACACGGTAAATAACCCCATAGTCTTCGCTGGACGTATATCGTGGTAAATGCTTTGAGCGATGTGCAGGATCGTTTCAGGGGCAACACCAATTTTTTCAACAGCCAATTTGAAAGTATGTAACGAAGGTTTATAGGCTTTTGCCTGCTCCGCTGTTATTACCCTGTCGAATTCTACTTTTAGGTGCTTTACGGACAGCGCGAAGAGGTCGTCATCTATATTAGAAATAACGGCAAGTCTAAAACTTTGCTTTAGGGCTTGCAGTGCCTCAACCGTGTCAGGGAAGGGTTTCCAGCTCTTGAGCGACTTGGCGAGACAATCTAATTCGGATGAGGTAGGCATAAACCCCAGTGTTTTTCCTATTTGATTCATCACTTGTTTGAGAATCTCTCTATATTTAACATATTCACCTCCTTCTGCTTTCGCCTCCATTTCAGCGTAGAGTTCAAGTATTTGATCGTTACTCAAATCGATAGTATGGGTCGAAAGGACCGGTCTCAGTGCTGCTAAGATGCCGCTTTCCCAATCGATGAGTGTTCCGTAGCAATCGAAGCTCAAAACCCTACACTTCTTAAAGTTCATCACATTACATCTTTTAATAAATTACCCTGTACGCTGATGTAGATGAAACGATCACCATCATTGGGCCAAATGGAGCTGGCAAATCTACGTTGCTCAAGACTATAATGGGATACCTGATACCCTCAAGTGGCACCATCATCCTCGAAGAAGAAGATGTCTCTAAACTGAAGTTCCCCGGGATTTGAGACCAGAAACGACTTACTAACTCAGTTGGGATCAATGTTTGTCGGTGATTAGTGTCTTGCATGAAGTAGGCACGTATGTGTTGTTTGATTCCTTGACATTGCCGAA